>Ga0137435_1000029_pt1 | contig 77512 bp, 55 predicted proteins | sample EasRivERMGT100_2_FD_104904 | JGI IMG/M metagenome (GOLD analysis project Ga0137435, IMG submission 104904) | Soil microbial communities from meander-bound floodplain in the East River, Colorado, USA - East River MetaG ERMGT100_2 | ecosystem: Environmental > Terrestrial > Soil > Floodplain ... | reverse complement strand
GAAGCGTCCGGCCTTCTCCGCTGCCTCGTTACCATCACGCCAACGCAAAGACTACGGCCACCCCGGAGGGTGGCCGTAGAGGACAAAAAGTGCCTTGACCTAGGGTCGTTCCATATCACTCGAGTATGGCGAGCGCTCCCTGCTTCGTTTCTCCGAGCGCTTCCACCGTGACCAGGTAGAGCCCGGCGGGAACACGACCACCGTCGCCATCGCGCCCGTCCCAGCGCACCACGTTCCCACCCGGGCCCATCGACGCATGATCGGCGACCCGGCGCACGAGACGCCCGGCGCGGTTGTAGACCTTGACCGTGACCGCCGCGGAAGCGCCGAGCGTGAACCCGATCGCGACCTCGCTCGCGGCGTATCCGCCGCTCGGCGAGAACGCGCGCGGGGTGAACGAGAGCGGCGAGATCGTCCCGGATGCCGGCGGCGTGCCGCCGGCTCCGGCCGCGTACACGCCATAGCTGCCCGGGTCGGTGATCACAGCGGTGAGGTGCGAGCCGTCCGCGGCGACGGTCCCTCCCACTACATGCCACGGATCGATCGAACCACCCGCCGACGTTCGGATCGAGGGCGATCTGCCCGCAGGCACGCTGCCCAGCGGCAAGTCGAGCACCGCCGGCTTCATGAGCCGTGAGCCTCCCCAATCGAGCTTCATCGCGGGGCCGATACGTGACGCGCCGTCGCTCAACGTGTCCACCTGGAGCGCCGCGGGCTCGAGTGTGACCTCGGCGTCCCCCGGCAGCGCACCCGGAGGGATATAGAGGTGGGCGGTCCCGTTCACCGCGTACACGTCTCCGCCCGCTTCCCGCCGGATGCGCACCGGCGAGGTGAGTGCGGCGGAAGGGAACGCGTTGTCGACCTCGACCTGCAAGGTCGCGACCCCTTCGAGCCCGAGCGCGTCGAGAACCGCCACGCGCAGCTCGTAATTGCCGTCCGGAAAGCTCCCGGTGTTCCACCCCGCGAGCACGCCATCGCGCACCGGTGACGTTCCGCCACCCGTCGCGGGAAGGATCTGCGGTGTCGCGCTTCCCTGCGCGCGCACCTCCACGCGGAACGACCGGAACAGCGGATCGTCGGCGGTGCCGCGGATCAGGATCGAGTCGCTGACGGATTCACCGAGTGCGGCGATCACGGGGGCCGGCGGATCGGCATCGATGGTGAAGCGCGCGACGGCCGGCGTCGGGTCCGCCTGCCGCAGCGGGTCGCGCGCCATCACGCGAAGCTCGTGAGAACGACTCGGGAGGTCGTCGAGGACGATCAACTCCTGGTCGGACCAGCTGGACCATGGCCCCTGATCCAATGCGTACCGGTACTCCACGCCGGCATCGTCTTCGAAGGCGGGAGCGAAGCGGAACGGCTGCCGCCGGCTCGCGGAGAGTGCCGGCGGCTGCAGCGTGAGGACGGTCTGCGGCGCGACGCGATCGGGCTCGTGGCGAATGACGCCGTCGATCGTGCCGAGCCAGATATCGCCGGACCGCTCCTCGAACAGGGTTCTGATCGCCGTCGAGGGGACTGTCGCAGGGATGCCGGGGATCACCCACGACGCGTCGTACCGTGCCACCCAGTTCTGCATCGCCACCCAGATGGTCCCGTTGCGGTCTTCCAGGATGGCTCGGATGCGATTGTCGATGAGACCGTCCGCGGTGGTGAAATGACGCCAGGACGAATTCTCGAGGACGCTGACCCCCTGCTCGGTTCCGAACCAGACCCGCCCCGACCGATCCTCGTGAATCGCGTGGACGCGGTCGTCGGAAAGGGTTCCACCGGCAGCCCGGTACGTCGTCCAGGTCGCGCCGTCGAAGTGACTCGCGCCGGACTCCGTGCCGACCCAGATCCCGTTGGCGCGATCGGCGGCAAGACAGTGCACGTCATTGCCCGCAAGTCCGTCGCCTTGCGTGAAGGTCGTCCACGAGCCGCCGGCGAAGCGGCTCAACCCGGCGCCTGTTGCGAACCACAGTGCGCCCGACCCGTCTCGGACTACCGCGCGAACGTCGTCCGAAACGAGTCCCGAAGTGGTGGACGAGTACGAGACCCACGAAGCCCCGTTGAACCGTGAGACGCCGCTCGAGGTGGCAAACCAGAGCGCGTCGCCGTCGCGCGCGATCCCCGTGACGGTGTTCCCGGCGAGTCCGTCGGCAACGCCGAACACCGTGATCCCGTCGCCTCGGTAGCGAATGGCTCCGCCGCCCTCGGTGCCTGACCACACCGCGCCCGTCGAATCCTGGGTTACGGCGCGAATGAAGCGATTCTCGAGAGCGGAGCCGACGAACGTCGCCCAGGAGGCGCGGTCATAGCGGATCACTCCGTCGGGCACGCCTCCCCAGATGTTTCCCGGGCCATCGACGTGGATGCAGCTCACAGGGTCCGCAAGATCGGCCCGGTAACTCCTCCACGTCCTGCCGTCGAAGCGACTGAGACCCTGCCCGTGCCCGATCCAGATGTTGCCCGCCGGGTTCTCCGTTATCCCCTGGACCTCCACGAATCTCAGGGTCGGAGTCTCGGCCCATCGGTAGTCCACCCAGCTCATGCCATCGAGCATGCTCACTCCGCCCAAATCGGCGTTGGCGGGCCAGCCCGTCCAGACCTGCCCGCCACGGCTCACGAAGATGGCAGCGATGTCGTCCTTCACGCCTCCCCTTGGAAACGACTTCCACTGCGGCAGACTGTCGGGGTGATATCGATACGCGCCTGCGTTCGTGCCGAGCCAGACCCCGCCGGCCCGGTCCCCGGCGATCGATCGCACGGCGACGCCCGGCAGAGAGTTGGTCCAGGTGCCGGCGGAACGATCGAGTTCACTCACTCCGTGATCGGTGCCGACCCACACGTGACCCCGGGCATCGAGCATCAGGGATCGCACGGCGTCCGACACGAGCCCGCCGGCCGTGCTGGCCACGGTCAGGACCGACCGTACCTGCATGTCCCGATCGAGAGTCGCGATGCCCGAAGCAGTCCCGCACCACACTTCGTCCGGGCCCATCGCAAGGAGTGCACGAACGGACCGCACCGAGACACTGTCGGTGCTCCGCCAGTCGGCACCATCGCTGCGGGTGATCCCCTGGTCGGTCCCGAACCACAGGGTGCCCGATGAGTCCTCGGCCATGGCCAGCACGGGCGCGGCGATCAGTCCGTCAGCGGTGCCGAACCGGCGCCACGCCGCCTCGACCGGCGCGTGGAGCATGGCGAGCGCGCACACAGCGACCAGCGCCGGTACCGTGAGTCGCGCCGATCCGCGAATGGGCAGGTCCGTTCCTCTAGCGCAGCCGAACCAGCTTCTGGTGCTCCTCGACGTCGCGAACCCGCGCCCGAAGCACGTAGACACCTGGTGCCGCCGGTGCGCCTCCATCACGAGCTCCGTCCCATTCGAATGAGTGACTGCCGGGTCCCAGCGTCCGACGAGCAAGGGTTCGAATGCGCCTTCCCTGCATGTCGTACAACTCGAGGACCACCGGCGCCTCGGCCGTCAGGGCGATCGAGAGCCGCACGCGGCTCCGAAATGGATTCGGTGCGCCGCGTGAGATCTCGATGCGATCCTGAGGATCCTCGTCGAATACAGCAACCGAGGCCACCGTGGCGACCTTCTCGGCGTAAAGACCGGTCGAGCCCGGTCGCAGGTCCTCCCACGCGACGATCGCCGAGCCGTCGGGGGTGACCCCCACTCCGGGCCGCGATTGCGGCTCGTCGGCGGCACACATCAGGTGGCCTCCCGCCAGCGACCACTCGGTCGCGGGGCTGCCGAAACGGCTCACGTTGTTCACATAGATGTCGGGGCTCGTTCCGAGCGGACTCGACCTCGTGTCCATCCAGGTGATCCAGGCGCCCTGACCGGCGTTGGAGACGATCTCGGGATTAGTCTGGCCACCGTTCTGCGCGCAGACCACGACCCCGCCCGTCGCCCACATCGGGCTTCCGTTCGGATCCAGACGCTGGGCGTAGATGTCGTGGCCGGTGCTGGGATCGGTGTACTGCCAGGTGACCAGAGCCCCCTTGGCGCCATCCGGCGCAATGTCGAGGCTGACGCTGCGGCCGACCTTCGCCGTGAGCTTCTCCGCCGAGAACGTTCCATTCAGGTTGAGGCGTCCCGCGTAGACGTCGCTGTTGCCGTTACGATCGTCGAGCCAGGCCACGAACGCGCCCCCCCGGCCGTCGCTCGCGAGCACGACCCGGAACTGATCGCTGTCCAACGTCCCGGGGGTCAGGTTGATCCCGCAGCGCGAGGCCAGGCCACCCCAGGTCGAGTCCCAGGCGCCTGCGGAGGTCAGGTGCGACGCGTAAACGTCGCTGAACCCGTCGCGAACGTCTTCCCATACGATGACGGCGCCACCGAGGTGATCCGATGCCACCTTCGGGTGATACTGGAACGTCAACTGGTCGCACAGCGGCGTCGCGAAGCTACCGGTGGATCCCCACTGCAAAGTGACGATCGGATCGCACGGCCCGGCCCCCGAGGCCCGTTGCCCGCGGATCTTGTAGCCGTCGGTCGCAATGTTGCGCGAGTCCTGCCATACGACGAGGAGACCGTCCTCGCCTCCGGGGGCGCCGGTGTTCTTCGAAGCCGCCAGCGACGGGGCAACCTGCTCACCGAGCGCGAGTACGACGGGAAGATCGTCCGCCCGCTCGCCGTTGGGGTTGACGTGCTGGAGGATGATGTCCGTGCCGGTGAACGCTGCCCCGGCGCCGTCCTCCCACGCCACGAAGATGCCCTTGCTGCAATCGAACACCGCGGTGGCGTTCCGCTGCCGGCTGCTCGGGGCGTCGCTCACCAGCATCGGCGCCCCCCACAGCCAGGGGTCCCCTTCCGTCGCCGGAGCGGCGCCGGAGGCATTGAGCCGCTGCACGTAGACGTCCGAGTTCGGCCCCGCCCCGCTCGTCCACACGAAGTAGGCGCCGTACCTGCCATCGGAGATCACGCTGATCCGCTCCGGCTTGATCGTCGGCTGCAGGCTCTGCCCATCGGGGTTCGTCCAGTCCGCCGCGGCAGGGCGAGCGCCGAGGACCATCACGAGGAGGGCGAAGACCCAAGCGGATCGCAGTTTTCGAATCATCGCTTCCCTCCTTCCTTCAAGGCAGCAGCCATCGGGTGAACGCGATGTCGCGAACGCCGCCGATCAGCTCGGACCACACGAAGACCGGCCGCCCGTTGACGTCGATGGCCACGCAAGGATCGGTCGAGGCCCCCGGCGACCCGGAGAGGATGAACGGGCCGCTGAAGGCGTTCCGGGTGCTGGGGATCGATGCGTACAGCACTTCGATGCTGCCGTTGACCGTGGCATCGAACGCGATGTGCAGCGCTCCATCCGCGCTCCGAATCATCGAAGTGTGACGGGCGGTGCCGGGCAGGGCAGGAATGGCCACGGTGAACTGCTTGGTGTACACGACGCCGTCTGAAGAGGACGTCGCGAGGACGAGGGAGTCCGGTCCACCGCCCACCCCGAGCTCGATCCAGACTGCGTCCCAGGTGGAGGGACCCGCGTAGGACACCTGTGGATCACGGGCGCGGCGGCCCATCGCCGAGATCCGGTCCGGGACCTGGAACAGATTCGGGACGGAGGTGCGCGTGTGCATGATCCACTCCTCGCTGGGGCTCGCGCTGCAGTTCCACATCGCCTCGACTCGGTAGGAGTAGCGCGCGATGTCGGGCCGCCATTGGACGTGGCCGTCCGACGGTCCGATCGCCTCTGCCGACTTGAACGTGGCCCCGTCATCGGAGGTCTGGGAGTAGAGGATCACCGAGGAATCGGCGTCCCACACGATCGCGACGACGTGAGTGGTTTCGGCGGCAGCATCTTTTGCGAACTCGGGTCGGGCCGCGTTGTCCGTCGGATCGACGCTTGCGATCACCGGGCCCACGGTGATCTCGCCGGGGCCGGTCCGGAGGCTGGACAGATCGTGCGTGACGGCCGCCACCAGGAGCACTTCGTTGTTCGTCTGGATCGTCGCCGGATGCCGGCTTGGCACGTCGAGCAACCGCGGCTCCGAGAAATTGACGCCCTTCCCCGGCGAGTGGCTGTAGGCCACCCGATAACCGGCGCGCCCCCACACCGCGAACAATCCGCCGTCCTCCATCCGGGTGAGCTTCGGATGGGCGGCATCCGAGGCGTCACCCGACAGATCGACCACGTCGAGCACGGGGTAGACGTCGGCGAAGGTGGTCGCCACGCGAAGCTCGTCGATCCACTCGACGAACGTCGCTCCGACCGGGGAGGCCTGACGGAACCCGTACGAATCGAGCGGCACCGGCGGAGTGACATCGCTAACGCTGATGCTGGGACTCGCGGACGAAACCGGATTCACCCAGAGCCGGCTCAGATTGGCCGCGCCGTCGTACTGGGTCACGATCAGGTACGTGACGTTGAATCGCAGGCGGACCGGCCACGAGAACGAAGGGGAAGTCCCTCCGTGCTGCAGGTAGAGCCCGTAGTCCCCCGGGTTCGCGGGCCCGGGACCGACGGCGACGCGCGTCCGGAAGTTGTTGGCCACCGCCTGCCGGAAATGGGCGAAGTACTCGGTGCCCGTTCCGATCGCACCCGGCGGAACCGTCAGGAAGAACGCCGCGAAGACCGACGCCCCCGCACTCTGAGACGGGAACGCGCGGCTGACGTCCTCGCCGACGCCGGCGCTTTGCTGGAGGACGACCTTCCCCGCGGCCACCTGGACCGTCTTGGATCCGGCCGAGCTGATGGCCGACCACCCGCCGTTCGGAACCAGCGGCCCGTTCGAGTAGTGGAAGCCTTCGTGCATCAGGACGGCGGCGGGAGCCGCACCCGGGCCGAGCGACAGCGCCAGGGCGAGGGCTGCCGCCGTCGTGAGCGACGGCGGAGTCCGTCCGGCATGCTCGAACCGGATCATGCGACCCCCTTCTTCTCCGGCCGGCGGGCAGGCACCGGACCGTGCGGCGAACTCTCGGGCTACAATTCCACCACGCTCGCGGAAGCCGGTAAAGGCCCGGTTGCGATGGCCTCCGCCCCGCGACACATTCATTACCCGTAATCACCCTTTTGGTTGGTCGGCCCATCCGGCTCCCCGGCGGGGAGTCTCAGGAGGCAGCATGAGTGTCACCCCCATCCCGGACATCGACGCGCTCAAGGCGCGGATCAAGGCCACCTGGACCGGAGGCGACTTCGGGGTCATCGCCCACCAGATCGAGAAGTCGAACCAGGAGGTCGTGGACTCCCTCGGCATCCGGCCCGGCCTGAAGGTGCTGGACATCGCCTGCGGCACGGGGAACTCCGCGATCCCGCTGGCACGTCAGGGGGCCGAGGTGATCGGCGTCGACATCGCCCCGAATCTCCTCGAGCAGGCCCGCACCCGGGCCCGCGAGGCGGGAGTCGAGATCCGCTTCGAAGAGGGCGATGTCGAGCAGCTCGCCTTCCCCGATGCGTCCTTCGATCTCCTCATCTCGATCTTCGGAGCGATGTTCGCGCCGCGACCCGAGCTGGCCGTTTCGGAGATGAAGCGCGTCGTCCGCCCCGGTGGCCGCATCGTGATGGCCAACTGGACCGCCTCCGGGTTCCTGGCCCGGTCATTCAAGCTCAATATGAAGTACGCCCCACCCCCTCCCGGCATGGCGCCTCCTCTCCTGTGGGGCGACCCGGCCGTCGTACGTGAGCGCTTCCGGGAGGGCTTCTCGAAGGTGGAGATCACGCCGCGCTCCGCGGTATTCCGCTATCCATACGGCGTGCGCGAGACGGTCGAGAATCAGATCACCTACTCGCCACCGACCCTGCGCACGTTCCAGTCGCTGGACGCGGAGGGCCAGTCGGCCTTCCGGCGCGAGATGGAGGAGCTGTACGCCGCGGGCAACGAAGCGAGTGACGGGACCGTGCTGTTGACCAGCGAGTTCCTGCAGGTCGTCGCGACCCGGACGTGAGCTAGAGCGGGCGCTTCTGGAAGATCCTGAGTCCGATCGCGAGCGCCACCACGACGTAGCCGAGCGACCACCACACCATCGCCGCACTCGGCACCGAGAGCGGCGAGAACGGCGTGGCGCCCAGCTCGCGCATCAGGGTGGGCTGCATGTGGGCGGCGGCGAGCTGCCACATCGCCTCGCTCGGCATGATGAGGCTCGCCACCGTGCCCACGTAGCGGGCCGCCTCGTTGTCGGTGAAGGTGCCGATCTGCTCGACCCAGTTGCCGATGAAGGCGATGCCGTAGAGGCCGAACGCGAACATGCCGTTGGTGATGGTGCTGAGCCGCGTGCCGCCCGCGATCGAGAGGGTGAGCAGCACCGTGCCCTCGAGCAGCATGAGCGGCAGCCCGCGCTCGAGCCGCGGCGGGGATTGGTGCGCGATCACCCGGATGATCAGGAGCACGCCGCCCGTGAGCAGAACCAGGTAGCCCGCCATCACCAGCCAGTGACCGAGCCATTTCCCGAGCACGATGTCGCGGCGCCGAATCGGCTTGGACGCCACGGTCTGGATGACGCCGGAGGCGATCTCGCCGGAGAGCGTGTCCACCGGGAGCAGCACGGCGGTCATCATGACGAGCCGGCTCGCGGCGAAGAGTCCCGCGAGCGTGAGGATGCTGAACATGATGCGGCGCTCCATCGCCGAGGCGTCGCTCTTCACGGCATCGAGGTTCACGAAGTGCATCCCGACCGCGAACAGCACGAGGAACGCGGCGCCGCCGATCAGCGCGGCCAGCAGGACGCGCCGGCGCACCGTCTCGTGGAGCGTGAGGTGGGCGATCGTGAGGAGGTCGCGCATCAGCCGGGCCTCTGCTCCTCGCCCATGACCTCGAGGAACCAGGCCTCGAGGGACTTGCGGGCGAGCTTCATCTCGTAGAGCGCCACCCCGCGCTCGACCAGCGAGCGCGCCAGCTCCGGCAGCGTTTCCTCGTTCGTGACCCGCAGGCGCACGCGGGTCTCGGCGACGGAGGTCCCCGGCTCGTTCCGTCCCAGGCCTGGAACCGGCTCCACGCGGCCGAAGCGTTCCAGCATCTCGAGCGTTCCGTTCATGAGCGGTCCCATCCGGAGCTCGACGTCGAGGGCGCTCGCGTCGCCGCCGAGCCTCAGCTCGTGCACGGTGCGTCCGGCCTTGACGAACACGACGCGGTCGCAGGTGGCCTCGACCTCGCCGAGCAGGTGCGAGTTGAGGAACACCGAGGTGCCCTCGGCGCGCAGCTCGCGGATGATGTCGCGCACCAGCAGCCGGCCCAGCGGATCGAGCCCCGACGTGGGTTCGTCGAGGAACACCAGCTCCGGCCGGTTGAGCAGGGCCTGGGCGAGGCCCACCCGCTGCATCATGCCCTTCGAGTAGGTGCGGATCGGCTGGTGCGCGGCATCCAGCAGGTCGACGCGCGCGAGCAGCTCGTCGGCGCGCACGGCGAGCGCGGTTCCGCCCATCCCGTAGAGCCGGCCGTGGAAGCGCAGCATCTCGCGGCCGGTGAGCCAGTCGGGGAAGCGGAAGTGCTCGGGCAGGAACCCGAGCTTCGCGCGCGCGCGGCGGTCGCCGATCGGCGCGCCCAGCACCATCGCCGAGCCCGCGCTCGGCTCGATCAGCCCGAGCAGCATCTTGAGCGAGGTGGTCTTGCCGGCGCCGTTCGGTCCGAGAAAGCCGAAGACCTCCCCCCGACGAACCGTCAGGGAGAGATCGTCGACCGCCACCTTGCTCCCGAACTGCTTCCGCAGCCCGCGCGTCTCGACCAGTGCCGTCATGCGGTGAAGGCTACTGCACCGACTCCGCCATTTGCACCGCGACCGTCGAACCCAGGGTCGTCCTCAGCGCGAACACGCGGTCGTTCTCGGTCCACAGCACCACCGAGCCGTTCCGCTTCCCGTTCTCCATGGTGACGAGCAGACCGGGCTGCCCGTGGATCGTCACCTGGCGGAACGTGCTCGCGTTCATCGGCACCGGCACGAGCAGCGTGCTCCGCCAGTCGGTGGCCTGCGCGATGCGGCGCGCTTCACCCTGGTCGAGCCCGAGGATGCGGAGCCCCACCTCGGCGAGCCGCGCCAGGTCGAGGCCGGGTGGGAGCGCCACCTCGGGGCTCATCGCCTGCATCAGGCCGACCTCGTTCCCTCTTGCGCTCTTGAACGTCTGAATCACGACCGGGGGTTTGCGCACGTCGACCCACTGGCCCTCGAGACCGGGGGGCACCGAGACGTCGCGCAGATCGAGCAGGTCGAGCGCCTCGCGCAGCTTGGTTTCGCTCACCGCGAATCGCGCTTCGCCCGCGCCCTCCACGTAGATGCTGTCGGGAATGAGACCGGTCGGAATGTAGGTGAGCCGGGCCGCCTTGAGCCCCGCCTCGGCCTCCGCCGCTTCCAGCGAAGCCATGTACCGCGCCGGCCCCGGCTCCCGGTGCACTTCCTTGCGGTCGAAGATGAGAAATGCGCGCTCGTCCTTGAGCGAGCGCAGCTTCTCCAAGCGCGATTCGTCGAACTGGACCACCGCGAACTTCCGCACGCGGAACATGTCCAGCATCGCGGTCGCGGAGGCCCGCACCGACGGCAGGGCAAACAATGACACCGCGATCACCGCCGCCGCGGCGAAGGCGAGGGCCCGGGTGCGGCCGTGCCGCCAGGCGACCGACCGCGACTCCTGAGACCGCAGCTTGTCGCGCAGCGTGGCCGCGAACTCAGGCCGCGGCTCGCGGCGCAGGTTTTCCAGAAAACGCTCGTCCATCGTCATGCTCCTTCCGGCCAGTCGGCGCGCAATCCCTTGATCGTGCGGTGCAGGATGGTGCCGACATTGGATTCGGTGAGGCCCGTCATGCGGGCGATCGACCGGTTCGTGAGTCCGGCGCCGTACCGAAGGGCGAGGAGCTCGGCTTCGCGCGGGGGTAGTTGCGCGACCAGCCGGCCCAGCAATTCGGCATCGGAGCGTCGCTCGGCGAGTTGCTCCGGCGTGTCACCGCCGGGAATCTCGGCGGCTTCCTCCAGCGCGACGTGGGGACGCCGCTGGCGGAAATGATCCACCGCCACGTTGCGCGCAATGACGTAGAGCCAGGTGCCGAACGCCGCGACGTCCCGGCGGTAGCGGGCGCGGGCCCGCCAGGCTTTCTCGAAGGTGAGCGAGGTGAGGTCCTCGGCGAGGGCGTCGTTCCCGACCCGGAACCGGAAGAAGTTGTAGACCCGCGGAAGCTGCTCCGCGTACAGCGCGTCCCAGTTCTCCTCGGTGACCGGAATCGCCCAGGTCCAAAGCCGGCTCATGGTCATGCTCTCGTTGGCCATTGCAGGGGATGATACGGCCCCAGACCACGGGTATCACGGGGGACCTTTGCCCCGCTCCTCGCCGGTCAGCTCAACAGATACCCGTTGACAGCCCAAGGCGGGGACGTAAACTCCCGCTGGCATCTGGATGCGAGCCCGCGCCCGGCGATCCCCCCGTCGAGTGCTCGCGGGCAATACGTGAGGACAACTGCGCATGGACCGCCGCGCCCGCAGTTTCTCCCGCCTATGTGTGCTTACATGTCTCGCGCTCGCGTCGGCCACGACAGCCTCGCCGTCCGTCGTGGTGAATGAGGTGATGTTCCGCCCGATAGCCCCCGAAGACTCGCTCGCTCTCGCGTTCTATGACTCGTTGAGCACTTCGCCTTGGGTGGAGCTCCGTAACACGGGACCAGGGTCGCAGTCGCTTGCGGGCTGGACGCTGGGCAACTCGACGACGGAGTTGGCCTCGCTTCCCGCCTGGGACCTGCCGGCCGGCGGCCTGCTGCTCGTCGTGTTCGCCGCCGGCGAGGACGACTCGGTGCTCACCGACAGCATCGGGGTCCTTCACGTTCCCTTTGTAGTCCCGTTCGTGGACACGCTCGACGCCTGCGCGCTCTACGTCTCCACGCCGTCGGCCGCGCACATGGTGGACTTCGTGGCGTGGTCGTCCAGTGAAGCGACGCCAACGGGACCGGCTTACGCTTGGGCGACGGGAACTGGCAATTGGCCGGTGGGCGGTGTGGTTCCGACGAAGTCGAGCGATTCACTCGGCACTAGTGTCACGGTTCTAATGAAGGGGGAGTCCATCGGACGTGATTCGTCCAGCACCGACTCGAACGACCTCGTGAACTTCGCGGGAGGGGGCGGGAAGGACGCGGGCCTGGCGACTCCGAAGCAACCGAACTGGCGGGCCGCGGCTCCTCTGCTCGCATCTGGGAGCCTGTCGGGCAACGCAGCGGAATATGACTGGCTCGTCATGCTCTACCTGGACGCGAGCGATCCGAAGGTCAGGCTTTCGCTCGTTACAGCAGCCCTTCCCATGATCGAAATGGTTCGAAAGGTCATGAACCTGCCTGCCGTTTGCGCGTCGGGGTTGCTGCCGCGCATGCACATCGTGGTGCAGACCAATGATCCCTGGTTGATGAACGGCAAGGGTGAGACGGGCGCCCGGTACATCCTGCTGGATTCGCGCTGCACCGCAGACCAACCATTGACCCTGAACTCACCCGGGGAGAAGTGGGGCAAGTCGGCGCTTCCGTCCATGGTGCTTGGGGATACGCTGAACGAATTCATCGGTTGGGCGGAGCGCTTGTTTCCCGGGCCCCATCAGCACGAGGCTCTGATCATGGCCGGGCACGGCTACGGGTGGAAGGGAACGATGCTGAGGGAGGGCGGAACGGGGACCAATCATATGAGCATGGGCGAGCTTTACGGAGGAATATTCGGGACGGACGTCGAGACCCTGATGATGATCAGCTGCTGGATGGGAATGGTGGAAGTGGCGGATCAGATTCCCATGACCGTGAAGTACGCCGGCTTGTGCGAGCTTCCGAGCTGGAATTTTCCGGCTGGAGAGTTCTTCAAGAACATCGCCGAGAAGAACCCGGCCACCCTCACGCCCCAGAGATTCACAGAGACCTGGGCTGAGGTCTACGGGGATGACATGCTCGCGAATTCAGCCCGAACCGAGGACATCGCGGTCGGGGCCGTGGATCTCGATGCCGTTCGGAACGTGCTGATTCCCCAAATCGACGTGCTTGCGCACAAGCTCATCCGCGACGTCGCCGACATCGGCGAACTGGCGCTGGACCCGGCCGACAACAAGCAGCTCCTCATACGTGCGTCCCGAGACAACGCATACGAACTCAAGTTCAAGGGCAAGATCCACCAGGATTGGGTGGACATGTCGGACGCGTTCCTCCAGTTGTACACGAACGAGAAGTTGCCCATGGACACGCGAGACGCCGCATGGGACATCGTCTCGAACATGAACAACATCGTGACGCTGAGGCGCAAAAGCGAACCGAAGCTGCGCGGCCTGTCCATCGAATGGCCCCGCCACCAGCGGTCGTCGAACAGCAGCGAGTTCACGCTCGACAATCCGCACATGGGCGGCATGACGCCCGGACCCTACCGCTACATGAAGAACAATGACGTTACACCGTTTCTCAACGCAGGCGCCCACCCCATTCCCCCGCTTCCCCAGTTCTTCTTTGAGACCAACCACTACTGGAGCGACTTCCTGAACCGCTACTTCGAGCCCGTCTGCGTTGCGCGATTCACGAGGCTGAACGGCGACTCGCTCCGGCCGCCGCGCAAGTCGCTGCTGGTGTTCCCCGGCGATGTCGTGGACTACACGGCGCTCGGGAGCTCCGACGCCGACGGCGATATCAACAATCGCTATTGGGACCAAGACGAAAACAAGAACTCCGACGCGAACGACTGGGACAGGAACGGCGCGAACCAGAACACGGACGACGCGGACAAGAGCACGCAGAATGTCACGGAGACTGTGGATCACGCTGGTTACCGGTTTCTCACAGTCTGGAACCAGCATCATGTGGTCGAGGGAGGCGTGCCCACACACTGGGAGGTCGGCCGGGACTCGATCTATCTGTTCATGATTCCGTGGCGCGTCACGGGCGGCGCCTATCCGACGTGCGGCATCCTGCCACGACCCGAGCCATATCCGGTCGTCGGCGACAAGCCGCCGCTCTATTGGGTCGGGGGCTGGACATTTACCGGCGGCATGCAGGGCTGGAAAGAGGAGGACTGGTCGGGACAGGGCGGGCGAGTCGAGATCCTCCCTGTGATCATCCTGCCTCCGCATGTGCCGCCAAGCCACATGCAAGCGCCCGTGCTCGACTTTGTTGACCAGCTCACGGGGCGCCACGTTCCAGGCCAGGACAACCGCGCAGTCTCGCCGCCCATGGGGCTGAACCCAGTGCCGGGCTATCCACACGTCGGCTATCGCCTGAGCTTCGACATGTTTACCCGGCTGCCGATGGCGAACGGGTTCTTCCTGGTGTGGAACGTGCGATCGAAGCCCTCCCCGGATTCGACCGGGGCGCTACAGGACGCGTGGGGGCCGTGGCTCGACTACGGGCTGCGCTACTACGGCAAGGAAGACGCGGTGCGCCGGATCAGTGCGGACATCAGTCCACTGGTGCCGCTCTATGCAGAGAGCCTGCAGGTCGCGATCGGCGTTCAGGACGACTCTGCCAAGTGGCCATGGCTGAACGGCATCGAGGGGGACAGTCCAGGCCCATACGTGGATAATGTGCAGGTCGCGGCGCTCGCGGGCGGTGGCCCGCGCATGGTCGCCCGCGATGCGGACCTGCTGCAGGACGCGTTCCCGACGAATGGCTCGCTCGATCTTCATGCCACCTGCCGAGTGGACGCGGTCGGTCCCACCATCGCCGATTCGCTGGGGGGCGTGTCTGTGATGCAGGTCGTCGACGTGCCATGCCTATTCGTGCGACCGGGCCCGCCCGGCACCCCTCCGCCGCGGGTTCGAGTCCACTTTCGCGTAGACGCGGGGCCGGGAATCGACTCGGTGGCGTTCCTCGACTGGCTCGGGCGGTTCCCGTCATCCGGCGGCTATTCAAGCGCGTCACTCGCGCTGCACAACCTGCCTGTGACTGGGCCTGCCGCGCCCTCCCAGTTCATGTCGGAGCTGAGCTTCGGTCCGATGGACCCGCAGTATTCACCGGACTCAGGAAACGAGGTGTTCCCGGACAGCCTCTTCACTCCCGGCACCACGCTCAACTACTACTTCACTGCCACATTCGTCGACTCGGCGGGGGGGGTGGCACGTCTGCCGGACTCGACCGGCACATTCACGTTCCGCTGCCTGCCCGGCTGGGCCGACACGACGGGCCCCGCGAGCTGCGTGCTCGTGGTGAACGCGGCGGCTGATACTTCCGAGATCGGCACGCTGGAGCGCGCCCTCGCGCAGCTCGGGGTAACGTCGGGTTGGGACCGGTTCGACGTGCGTGCTGCGGACGCCAACCTGGGCAATTCGCCTGGCTCCCGGATCGGCCAACCTGTGGGCTCGACCAGCGGCCCGAGCGCCGCGCAGCTTGCCACGTACAAGCAAGTGGTATGGCTCACAGGGCGGCGTGACGAAGCGGTGCTCGCCGCGCAGGCGTTCGGCAATCCAGCAAACGACCTCGCGCTGCTGCAATCGTGGCTCACTGCCTCGACACCGGATATCGAGCGGCTGTGGCTGAATGGTTCGGGTATTGGCCTTGACCTCACCCGGCCCGAGGTTGCGCCGTTCGCGTCGGCGATCCTTGGCACCAACGGACTCGGCAGCATGAACGAGGTCGCTGGCGGAGTATTCGAAACGACGTGCCTGCGCGCGTTCGCTACCGGCGCACCGGCGCCCTACGACCAATCGATGTTCGGGCTCGCCACGCAATCGGCCCTGCCCGGCGGCGACCTCGTGCCGAGGGACGTCTCGGTTTTGGATCCGAACCCCGGCATGAGCGCGGCAATCTACTACGAGGACTTTTACATGAGCGGACCGTTCGTGGGTTCAGTGCGACGGAACCCGGCGCCGGCGGCGACCTATTCGACGCTCGTGGATGGCTTTGCTCTCTCCCAGCTGGGCCGCCCTGGAGACTGTGAGGTCCGTTCGAAAGCCGAGCTATGGACAGCGATTGCGCTCGGGAACGCGGAGGCGCCTGGCTGCTTTGGGAATCTGCTCTCGCAGCTCGTGGACGTGCCTGAGTCCGGCCAGGCTTCGACGTTCGCCTTCGGCCCGGTCGCGCCGAACCCGGTGGTCGCGTCACCGGTCTCGTTCGCGTACTCGCTCACGCGGCGCGGAGAAGCACATCTCGAACTATTCGATGTCTCTGGGCGTCTCGTGCGAAGGCTGATCCATCGGGAACTGGCGCCGGGCCGCGGCCGGGTCGCATGGGATCTGTGCGATTCGCGCGGAGTCCCGGTGGCTCCCGGGCTCTACTTCGCACGCTTTAGCAGCGGAAACGACGTCGCTCGCCGAACCTTGGTCGTATTGCGGTAGTAGAACGGCCCTTCACGACATGCCGGCGTCGGGCACCGCTCGACGCCGAGCATGAGCTCGTGCACGCACGCCAGGCCTTCTCGAAGGTGAGCGAGGTGAGGTCCTCGGCGCGGGCCAGGCCGGCAGTCGGCGTTTTCAGGTCCTCAGCCGGCGCTTCAATGTGAAATAGACGACCCAGAGTGCCGCGCCGATCACGAGGAACACCCCCACCTCGGCCTGATGCTCCAGGACGACGAGGTTCACGCTCGAAATCCGTCCGTCGTGAAACGTGACCCTCAAGGCGAGCCCGATCGCTGTGAACCCGATCGCGAGACCGAAGAGCCATCTCTGGAGCGCGATCAGGCGGCGGGTCCGCGAGAGCATCTGCACCTCGAGATCGGGCGCGGGCGCCGCCGGCATCGCCCGCCCGAGCGGGTCACGGCTCGACTGCACCTGGCGCGCCAGCTCCGGATCCTGCGCCAGGTATTCCTCCACCAGCTCGCGCGTGGCGGGGCTCGCCTCGCCCGCGAGGTAGAGCGGCAGCAGATCCAGGATGACTTCGCGTGTGACTTTCATCGGTGCCTCCTCCCTACCCTCGGGACTCGTCGCGGATGCGCGCCAGCGCCAGACGCGCGCGGTGAATCTTGACCTTGACCGACGCCAGAGAGATTCCGAGCGCACGGGCGATCTCTTCGTACGGCAGCTCGTCGTGGGCGCGCATCAGCAGCGCGGCACGATCGACCTCGGGCAGCTTCTGCAGGGCGACCAGCGCCGCGGCCAACTCGGAGTCGTGCTCGGCCCCCGCGTGCGGCCCGGCGCCCGGATCCCGCAGATCCTCGGACAGCTCGACCTGGCGGGAGGCCTTTCGCCTCCCCTGCAGGAACAGGTTGCGTGCGATCGTGAACAGGTAGCCCTTCACCGTGGCCATGCGGATCGGCGCCGGCGCCGTCCACGCGCGCACGAACGTCTCGGAGGTGATGTCCTCGGCCTCGGTGCGATTGCCCGACAGGTAGAGCGCGAATCGGAACACGTCGGCGGAATGTCTGCTGTAGAGATCGCCGAAGCTCGTCACGCGGCCGCCCCGGAGCGCCTAGATCCGGAATATCCCTGCCGCGATGTCGGTCCACGCGTGCGCGACCATTCCGGGGCGAAGACTGCCTCGAGCATTCGCCAACGCGCCCATGAGCAGACCATACAGTGTGATGGTGACGCACGCCCGAACCCCCTGGTAGCCGTGCGTGACTCCGAACAGGATCGCCTGAAGAGCGAGCGCGACCGACGCGTTCCTCGTGAGCGCGTGGAACTGGGCCTGGAAGTAGCCGCGGAACACCAGCTCCTCGGCGAAGCCCGCGCTCATGGAAACCGCGATCCAGAGTGCGATGTCGAGCGGCTGGTGCGGCAGCATGGAGCTGACCGACGCCGCATGGCCGGGGCCGAGCACGCGATCGATCGACCACGAGAGCCCGGTCCAGACGCCCCAGGTACTAGCGGCGAGCAGCACGTCGGTGGCGACGGCGCGGGGCGAGTTCCATCGCCCGCCGATCAGATCGCGGAGCGAGGCGCCGGCGAGGCGCAGTCCCGCCCGCCAGATATAGAGCACGAGCCCCCATTCCATGGCGATGAGCGACAGATAGAGACCCGCCATGCGCTGCGGGTGCGGAAGCGTCGTCGCGCCGGAGCTCGCGGCGCGGTACTGGAAGAACGCGCCCATTCCGGCCATGACGAGCATCACGCCGATGAGCAGGGCGGTGTGGCGGTACGAAGCGACCGGGCGCGGGCCGGCGATCGGGTCTGCAATGGCGGTGGTCATGGTGGTCTCCGGTGGCGAGTGACGGCTCCGGAGATAGATATGCGCGAGGGCGGGAGAAGTTACACCGGGGTCTTGCCTCTCCTTGGTGCGGGGCGCAGAATTGAGCCGCGGAATCCGCTGAAGGGAGCCGACCCCGCGAAAACCCATCTCGACGGGAGCCCACGATGACCGCACGCATCTGGATGCTGTGTGGCAGCCTGCTGTTCGTCCTGCTCAACTCCGACCCGACCTCGGCATCGTTGTACACGTGGAAGGGTGGAGTCAGCTCCGACTGGGCCACTGCCGCGAACTGGGATCCACAGTCGGTTCCCGGACCGGGAGACCAGGCCCTGGTCACTGACATGGGCAGCTCGCTGCCGCTGATCTCTGGCAACACCGAGATCCAGTCCCTCATCGTCCATGGTCCGGCCTCGGTGACCCTCCAGGATGGCGTCACGCTCACCGTCCGGGATGGCGTCTCCTCGTTCATCGAGCTGCATGCGGGCGCGACAGTGACCGGCCTCGGAACGTCGGCGCGGCTGAACTTCGCCGGAGCCTCACTGGTGAATGACGGAACGATCTCGGTCCCAATGTTCTTCTTCAACCGTGCCGGTGCACAGAGCTTGAGCGGGTCCGGCTCGTGGACCGGGAACAACGTTCAGGTGGCAACCGGGTCGACCACCGCGCTGGGCAGCGACGTCACGCTGGGGCCCGGTCCCCTTGGCTTTGAAACCGTCGGCGTGATGGGCACGATCTCGGTTTACGGTTACACGCTGAATCTGAACCAGGTGGAGCTGCTGGTGGGCAATCCGTTCCTCGGCGTATCGGGAATTGTGGAGGGAAGCAGCCTGATTCGCTTCCAGGGTCTGGGGAATCGGCTCCATCTCGGAATGGGATACTACGGGGTGCCGACGCTTGTGGAGGCCGGTGTGCTGGAGGTTCCCACCGCGCTGTTCCCCATGATTCAGAACGCCCACACCACCGTCGCCGCCGGGGCGGAGCTGCGTGTGGGCACGAACACGACGCTCCAGATGCAGGGCAACCTGACCGTGAACGGGCTGGTGAGCGGGGTGAATGCGACTTCGCGGCTGAACTGTGCCGGCCCTGCAGTCGTGAACGCCGGCATCATCTCGATCGCGACCTTTGGCTTCAACTATCTGTTTCCGCCGCAGTTCGTGAGCGGTTCGGGTCAGTGGACCGGCAACAGCGTCCGGGTCGAGACGGGCTCAACCGTGAGGCTGACCGGTGACGTCACCCTGGGGCCCAATGCCACGGGGTTCATCAACGTCACTCTGGAGGGCGCGCTCGTCACCAACGGCTTCACCCTCACTCTCCATCAGGCGCAGATGATGGTTGGCAATCCATTCACCATGGTGCCCGGAGCGGTTAACGGGCCGGGTCTGGTCCGCTTCCAGGGACCCAACAACCAGCTGCATCTGGGTGCGGGAGCCTGGGAGGCGCCGGTGCTGGTGGCTGCCGGAGTGACGGAGGTCCAGACCGCACTGATTGCGCTGGGTTCCGCCGGCGTGACGCCGGTGACGGTGGCGTCCGGTGCGGAGCTTCGGGTGGGCGCCAATACCACGCTACAGGTGAATGGGAACATGGTTGTGAATGGCGTGGTGGGCGGCGCGAACACGACCTCCCGTCTGAACTTCGCCAGCTACTCGATTGAGAATGCGGGTGTGGTCTCGGTTTCAACCTTCGGCTTCAATTTCAGCTTGACGCAGTTCGTGACGGGAGCCGGTTCGTGGACCGGCAACAGTGTCGTGGTGATGCCGGGTTCGACGACACGGTTGGGTGGGAACGTCACCCTGGGCCCAGGTGCTGCCGGATTCATCGCGGTGAGCGTGCAGGGCACGCTGCTCCTGAGTACTTACACGCTTTCCTTGCAGCAGGCGCAACTTCTGGTCGGCAATCCCTTCACGGCGGTTCCAGGCAGCGTGGCGGGACCGGGCCTGGTCCGGTTCCAGGGACTCGGCAACGAGCTTCACCTGGGTGCGGGGAGCTTCGACGCGCCGCTGCTCCTGGCGGCCGGGACGACCCAGGTCCCGACCGCGGTGATCCCGCTGGGTGCGAATGCGGCCACCACCGTGGCGTCCGGTGCCGAGCTGCGGGTGGGCATGAATACCACGCTTCAGGCGAACGGCAGCTTGACCGTGAATGGCGTGATCAGCGGCGTGAATTCGAGTTCGCGTCTGAACTACGGTGGCACCTCCCTGGTGAACGCGGGGACGATCTCGATCGGGAACTCCACCTTCAACCGTGCCGGTGCGCAGACCGTGCGCGGTCCGGGCTCCTGGACCGGGGGCGTGGCCGTCGCTGCCGGCTCGATCACTTCGTTGGGCAGCGATGTGAGTATCGGGCCGGCAACTCTGGCGCAGCTCCTCGTGTTCGGCACGCTCGATGCCGCGGGGCACACGATCTCGATTGCGGGTTCGTTTGTCGGGATCGCGCCGGGCGGGGTGCTCAAAGGAGGGGGAACCGTGGCGACCGGTCCCGGCTATCTCTCGAACCAGGGTCGGATCGAGCCGGGTGCGTCGCCCGGGCTGCTCGTGGTGAACGGCGCACTGACCGAGGAGCCGGGCGGTACGATCGCGATCGAGATTGGAGGTCTGACACCGATCACCCGGCACGACCGGCTGGCGGTAACCGGTCACGTCAACCTGAAGGACACGCTGAAAGTCACCTTGCTCCCGGGCTACACGCCGGTCATCGGCCACCAGTTCCGAATCATGTCCTTCGCATCCCGCTCCGGCACGTTCGACCACCTGGTGGTGAAGGGCAACTTCCAGCTGACGCCCACCTACGACGACACCTCCGTGGTGCTCACGGTGGTGGGTTTCGTCGGCGTCGATGAGGATCCCGATGTCGAGCCGGGAACTTCGGCACTGGCCCCATCTCGAACCACCCTGCATGCGGTGACCCCGAACCCGTCGTTCGGCGTCATGGCGATTCGCTTCGATCTCTCGTCCGACCGGACGGCTCGTCTCGTAGTCTTCGATGCAGCCGGGCGAAAGGTGCGAACCCTGGCCGACGAAAGACTCGGGCCCGGCACCTACCAGCGCGACTGGGACCGGCGTGACCAGCAGGGGAACCGCGTGGCTCCGGGTGTCTACCTGTTGCGCTTCGAGGCCGGCGCGGCCCGCCAGACCCGCCGGCTGGTGTTGATCGGCGGCTGATCGCGCACCGCTATTCGTAGCGCAGGGCCTCGATGGGATCGAGACGCGCCGCGCGCAATGCCGGCAGGAGCCCGAACGCGATCCCGACGGCCGAGCAGAAGACCAGGCCGATGACGGCCCACTCGAGCGGGACGTCGGCGTCGAAGTGGGTGAACACCGTGACGAGGTTGCCGAGCCCGAAGCCGGCGAGGACCCCGAACACGCCGCCGATATTGCACAGGACCACCGCCTCGAACAGGAACTGGTACAGGATGCTCCGCGAGGGCGCGCCGAGCGCCTTGCGGATGCCGATCTCGCGGGTCCGCTCGGTCACCGAGACCAGCATGATGTTCATGATGCCGATGCCCGCCACGAGCAGGGCGATCGTGCCGATGACGAACGCGCCGAGCTTGACCCCCTGGCTCACCTGGTTGAACTGGGTGATCAGGCTCTGACTGTTGAAGAACTCGAAATTATCCTCGTCCTTCGGACCCAGTCCGCGCACGTGCCGCAGCACCTGGCGCGTCTGCTCCATCGCCTCGTCGACCTGCGCCGGCGTCTCGGCGCGCACCGTGATGTTGACCGAGCGCCCGAAGCCGTTGCGATCGGTGAGGCCGTATACGTTCACGTAGGTCGAGACCGGGATCAGGACGTAGTTGTCGAAGTTGCCGCCGAACGCCGACTTCTTCTCGTCGAAGACCCCCACCACCTGGTACTTCCGTCCGTCGAGGCGGATCTCCCGGTCGATCGGGTCCGTGAACGGGAACAGCTTCCTGGCGATCGCATGGCCGATGACCGCGACGGAGCGCCCGGCGCGCACGTCCATCTGCGAGATGTTGCGGCCGAGGCCGACATAGTGCGTGTTGTTCTGCGGGTATTCGGGCGTACCGCCGCAGATCGAGACGTTCGGGTTGGTCGACTGACCCTTGTACGAGACGGTGTAGCCGAAGTCCCAGATCTCCGAGCCCACCAGGTCGACACCCTGGACCTGGTCGCGGATGGCCTGCGCGTTCTCGAGCGTGAGTGGCGGGCGCCGCATCGCCTTGCGGCGGGCGGCCTCGCCGCCGAACCCGCCCGCGGGCCACTTCTGGACCTGGAACGTCTGCGTTCCGAGGACGCTCATCTCGCGCTCCATGGCCCCCTGGATCACCGCGATCCCGGTCATCACGGCGATGATCGACGCCACCCCGGCCACGATCCCCACCAGCGTGAGCACCGAGCGAAGCTTGTTGGCCACGATCGCCTGGAGCGACATCATCAGGACGTCAGGAACGTACATGGGCTTCGCTCCCGCGGCGGGTGTCACTCATAGCGGAGCGCCTCGATCGGATCGAGCTTGGCGCCGCGCCAGGCGGGCGCCAGCCCGGCCAGCACGCCGACTCCGGCCGACACGCCCACCGCAATCGCCACGATCGGCCACGACACGGCCGCGGGCATCAGCACCGCATTGATCACCGCGGTCAGGATCACAGCCAGCGTGATTCCAATGACGCCTCCGAGCAGGCCGATGACCGAGGACTCGCACAGGAACTGCAGGAGGATGCTGCGCCGCGTGGCGCCGATCGCCTTCCGGATCCCGATCTCGCGCGTGCGCTCCGTGACCGTGACGAACATGATGTTCATCACCCCGATCGCGCCCACGAACAGCGAGATGCTGGTCACGATCAGTCCGACCAGCAACAGCACGCCCATCATGTTGTTGAACGTTCCGGTCAGCGTGTCCAGCTTGTTGATCGAGAAGTTGTCCGTCGCGGACGGGCGCAGCTTGCGGATCGAGCGCATCTCGCCGATGACCGAGTACTCGAGATCGCGCATCGCCTCCTGCCGCGGCGCCTTGACGGCGATGTTGACGTCCTCGCGGCCGCGGCCGCTGCTGAACGCCCTCACGTAGGAGGTGATCGGGACGAAGATCCGGCGGTCGAAGTTGGGGCCGCCCATGAAGCTCCCGCCCTCCTTCTCCATCACCCCGATCACCCGGAACCGGGCGCGCCCGATCTTCATCTTCTTGTTGATGGGATCGACGGTGCCGAACAGCCCCTTCTGGATGTCGGAGCCGATGACGCAGACGTCGCGCTTGTAGGCGACGTCGAACGGGAGCAGAAAGCGCCCGGTCGAGGGCAGCTGGGTGGAGATGACGGACTGCTTCTCGGTGGTTCCGATGACGATGACGCCTTCCATCGTCTGCTCCCGGAACTTCACGTCGTGCTGGCCGTCCACCGTCGGATTGATGATGGCCCGCCCGCGGAACCGGTCCTCGAGCGCGCGCGCCTCCTTCAGCGCGATGCCCGGACGGTTGCGGTAGCGGAAGAAGTCGTTCATCACCACCCACGGCATGCGCGACACGTAGATGACGTCGCTGCCGAGGGCCGAGAAGCTCTCGCGGAATTTGTTCTGGAGCCCATTGGCGGCGGTCATCGTGAGCACGACCGCCACGATCCCGATGACGATGCCGAGGGTCGTCAGGGCCCCGCGCGCCTTGTTCGCGCGCAGAGCGGCGATCGCGATCGCGATCGACTCCTGGAGCGCGACCGGGACTCTCATCCGGGCTTCCCCGCCTCCTCGCCGGGTTTTTCCTTCAACGGTTCCTTGCTGATCGTCACGACGGCGCCATTCACCAGGTCCTTCGAGATCGCGCGATAGCTTCCGATGACGACCTCGTCCCCCTCCTTGAGACCGTCGAGGATCTGGATCAGGTTCTCGCTCTGGATCCCGGTCTTGACCTGCTTCGCGACCGCCTTGCCACCCTCGACGCAGAACACGATCTCCGCGAAGCCGTCCTTGTCGGCCTTGTAGCGCTTCTCGGCGTCCTTGCGCTGCTCGCCCTTCATCGCGAGCTGATCGATGGTCCGCACCGCCACGCTCTGGATGGGAACGCTGAGCGCCTGGTCCTCGGTCCGGGTGATGATGTCGGCGCTGGCCGTCATGCCGGGGCGCAGCTCCTTCGGCGGATCGGTGATGCTGATCTTGATCGCGAACTCGGTCTTCTGCTCGGTGGTGCCGCTGCCGGAGGTGTTCGCGCTGTTCGAGATCTCCGAGACCACGCCCTTCAGCGGGCGATCGGGAAGCGCATCGACCTCGATCTCGGCCTCCTGGCCGATCGCGATCGAGCCAACGTCGTTCTCGTCGACGTTGACCTGCGCCTCCATCTGCCGGAGGTCGCCAATCACGAGGATGACGTCCTTCTGGAACTGGGAGCCGAGCGCGATCTCGCCCTGCTCCTTGTTGAGGGCGCTGATCGTCCCGGCCATCGGCGCGTAGATGGTGGTCTTCGACAGGTCGTCACGGGCCTGCCTGAGCGCCGCGGTCGCCTGGGCGACCTGATCCTGCGCGGCCTTGTAGCGCGCCGCTTCGACCAGGTAGTCGGCCCGTTTCGCTTCGAACGCCGACGCCGTCTCGATGCCGTTCGATTGAAGCGACTTGGACCGTTCGAACTCGCCCTGGGCGCGGTTCATGTTCTCCTTCACCATGGTCGCGTTGGCCTCGGCGGCGCTGACGTTGGCGACCGCACTCTCGACTGCCGCGACGTAGCGTTCGCGGGCCAACCCGACGAGGAAGGTGCCCTTCTCGACCCACTGCCCCTCGACCACCCCGAGCTTCTCGATCTTTCCGCTCACGTCGGCGCTGATTTCGACCTTGGTCTTGGGCTGGATCTTTCCGGTGGCGCTGACCTTCTGAACGATCTTCTGCCGGTCCGCCTTGGCCGTCTGGACCGCCATCGGCTTCTGGCCGCGGCCGCGCGCCGCCACGATGCCGACGATCAGGACGACCGCCACCGCGCCTGCAATGATCCACCAGAGTTTCTTCTTCATCCGGCCTCCAGTTCCCAAGGAGGGAGCTACGTCGAACTGCCAAGCTGCAAGGGGATTACGGCGAATGCGGCAGCCGGGTTCCCGAGTGCCGCCCCATGGCCGGCGCTAACCCGGTCCCGCCGGGCCCTGAAGGGAGTCCGGAAGGGCTATGTTGGGCGAGCCGGTCCGGGCGAAGACCGAGATCCTCGCATTGTCCCCCCACAGCTGCGGATGGGGCGCCGTCAGGGAAAATACCTGCCGATATTGCCCGACGAAGCGATCGCGGGCCTCCGGCGTCTCGAACAGGGGGCCGCCGTGATGGTGGCCGTTGGTTTCGAACTCGTAGGCCCTCAGCACCAGGAAGTCGGGATGGTAGGTGTCGAGGACGCGCTCGAGGGTCTGGGCGTTCGAGCGGCTCTCGGCGTGGAGCCGGACCACCTCCGGGCTGACGATCCCGGCCAGATCGATGACCCGGCGCCGCGAGTAGGTCCCCTGGTAGCCGATCGCCTCCATCGCCACCACGGCTTCCGGTCGGGAATGGTCACGGATCCACTCCCCCACGCGCCGCCGGGTTCCGTCCTCGTTCTCCTGCGTGAGCCGCTGATGCTCGAAGGAGCCCGCGAGACGGACGCCGAGTCCGATTGCGACCACGAGCCAGGCCGCGACGAACGCTCCACGCGTTGCCGACGGAGCCCAGCCTCTGCGCTCGCAATACGCGTCGAGCATGCGGCGGAACTCGAGTGACCCTTGAGCGCCCACGATCAGGCAGCACCACGTGACCGGCACCGTGTACCACTCGAAAGGCGGAGCCTGTCCGATCCACAGCGCGGCGCCGAACGCGACCGGGAACACGGCGAGCGGGATCCACCTGCGGAGCTCGCGCGTCGTGAGCAATGCGACCATTCCCGCCACCACGAACATCAGCCAGATCGGAAACTCGAACGGGGTGAGGTCGCCGATGAAGGCAACGCCCAGCGAGTTCATGATCCACGGCAGGTACTGGACGCTTCCCGCACCGAGTCCGATCGCACGCTTCGCAATCACGCTGTGGGGGACGATGCTCCCGAAAGTCATGGCGGCGTAGACCAGCCACGGGGCGAGGACCGCAAGCCCGAGGGCGATCGGCTTCCACACCCGGAGCTTCATCCGATACGCCGCCACGACGAGCAGCAGAACCACCCAGACGGCCCCGTCGATCCGCGTGAGCAGGAGCAGGCTCGAGGCAACCGCGGTCTGATACCAGCGCTCGCGCTGGGCGCCGTCGAGACCGAGAGCCATGAAGAAGATGACGAGCGGAGTCTCCAGTCCGCCGACGACGCTCCAGACGATCTCGGCGTTCAGGCCCGACAGGAGGATCACCAGCGCTGCAAAGAGCGGAGTTCCGCCCGCGCGCACGATCAGGCGTCCGATCAGGATTCCGGTTCCCAACGCGGCGGCGATGGCGAGCACGTTCGAGACGAGCGGGATGTTCTGGACGCCGGCCAGCTTCGCGACGAGCGCCAGGCACAGGGTCATCAGCGGTGAGGTCGTGCCGAAGACCGGCTCGCCCGGATTGAACCCGAAGCCGCGGCCGAGGGCGAGGTTCTCGGCGTGCCGGTAGGTGATGAGCGCGTCTTCGAGGACGATTCCGGTGTAGACGCGGAATGCGATCCAGACTCCGCCGCAGATCAGCAGGGCGGCGGCCATGATCGGCGTGAACTGAAACCCGGCGGGCGCCGGTGGAGCCGCCGGGGACGCGGTCCTCGCCTTCTTCGCTCCTTGCGGCTCGCGGATCATTCGGCGTAAGTATAGGCGAATGTCCCCCCCGGGCCCGCGTTCCCCGTCCGCCTCCGCTTCCCGTCCCGGCTCCGCTCAGAAGATCCCCACCGCACTGCTCGTCGTGGTGGCGGTGCTGTTCGTGCTGGTCTACGTGGGCGTTGCGGTCGCGCGCATGTCCTACCCCTACGAGCTCGAATGGATCGAGGGTGGTCTCCTGCAGGCCATGTCGCGCGTGCTCGACGGCCGCCCGCTCTACGTGAAGCCGTCGCTCGAATACGTGCCGTTCAACTACCCGCCGCTCTATCCGTGGATCGCCGCGCTGGTGTCGAAGGGAACCGGCGACGGATTCCTGCCCCTCCGGCTGACTTCATTCCTCGCATCGCTCGGAGCTTTCGTGGTGGCAGGGTGGCTGGTGTGGCGCGAAACCGGACGGCTGCTGGCCGCGACCTTGACCGTCGGGCTGCTGGCGGCGACCTACCGGATTTCAGGCGCATGGTTCGACGTCGCGCGCGCCGACTCGCTCTATCTCTTCCTCCTCCTCGGCGGCTTCACGACGCTGCGCCTGGACCGCACGCCCTGGCGCTCGCCGCTGATCGCCGGTGCCCTCTTCACGCTCGCGTTCCTCGCCAAGCAGTCGGCGGCCATGGTCGTGCTCCCGCTGCTGATCCATCTCGCGTGGACCCAGCGGATGCGATTCCTGGTGTTCGCCGGAGCGCTCACGGTCGGGATCGGCGGCACGACCCTGCTCCTCGACCGCATGAGCAGCGGCTGGTACCGCTACTTCCTGTTCGTGGCGCCGGCCCGGCATCCGGTCGAGGCGGCGCGTGTCTTCGATTACTGGCCGCGCGACATCTTCATGCCGATGGGACTCGCGCTGCTGATCGGTGCGGCCTACCTGCTTCAGCCGCGCCCCGCAGCGGCGGCCGGAGACGAGGTGCCCGCGGCGCCATCCGGGCAATGGTTCTACGCCGCCATGCTCGCCGGGACGCTGCTGAGCTCATGGTTCCATCGCATGTTCCCCGGGGGATACGACAACGTCCTGATGCCGGCGTACGCCACGATCGCGATCGTGTTCGGGCTCGGCGTTCACGCGGGGCTGCGGTGGCTCGCGGAACTCCCGGGGGACGATTCGCGGCGGCTCGCCACCGCGCTCCAGGTCGCGATCGCGCTCCAGCTCCTGGCGCTCGCCTACAACCCGCTGGCCCAGATCCCGACCGATTCGGATCGCACGGTCGGCGATCGATTCGTGGAGAAACTCCGCTCGACGCCGGGGCGGGTGCTCATTCCTTCGCATCCCTACCTCGTGCGCCTGGCCGGAAAGCCGGATCACTTCCACGAGATGGCCTTCGTCGCCGTGGTCGAGATCGCGAAGGGGGACGTCGAGCGGGAGCTCGTTGCCGAGCTGGAGCAGGCGGTGCGCGACACGGCGTATTCGACGGTCGTGCTCAGCACGCGCGGCTGGCTGGGCTCGACCATCCGCACCGGCTACGATCCGGCGACGAACCTGTTCACCGACCCGGAGGCCTTCTGGCCGGTGACCGGCATGCGCACGCGCCCCGAGTACGTGTACCTGCCGCGGAGGCCCGCGGCCAGGTAGCCCGGACCCGCCGCTACTTCTGCTGCTGGTACGTGGTCGGCTGGCCCGCGATCGCGAGCTTCGTCTGCATTTCCTGGAACGCCGGGAGCGCGGCCACCTGCTGCAGGTTCTCGCGGCTCTTCCACCGTCCGGCGATCAGGTAGCCGTAGCCGGGATCGCCCGCCACGCACTTGAACAGCGACGACGCCAGGTAGCCGGGCTGGGTCCTCATGAAGCCGTTCGCGACAATGAAATCCGTCACCGCCCGCGCGCTGTCCACCTGGGACGTGATCGGAATCACCACCACCACCGAGCTGAGCACCTCGTCCCCCAGCTTCCCGTCGGCGGCGGCCCGGCGGAAAAGTCCGGTCTTCGCCCATCCGCCCGCCGGGACCTGGGCTGCGGCCGCCTGCAGGCCGCCTTTCGCCGCGCTCGAATCGTCCCAGATCGAGACCACCATCGCGTTCGACTGCCGCTCGTCCAGAGCGGTGAACACCGCCCAGTAGCGGAACCCCGCCACGCCCTTCATCGCGTCACGCGCCTTCGCCCATTCCGCCGGGACCGTGCTGCCCTGTTCGAACCACGTGAACGCGACCACCGTGTTGGGCCCGGGAGGAGGCGGCAGAGCACCGTCGGCCGGCTGGGTGACGGCGGCTCCGGGCTCGGTCTTCTGGCCCTTGGTGCAGCCGACCACGAGGATCAGCGGAACCATGACGACGAGCATGCGGAGTGATGTGATGTGTAGCCGCATCGATTTCTCCTTATGAGCGCGGATCGGAATCTAGAATGGGTTCGTGCGCGAAACCCTAGCGGCCCGACGATGTGGGATCAACCTGTCGACACTGGCCCAATGTCGAGGCGCCAACGCGCTGGAGCGGGTAATTGCTGGCGATACTGAACAGATCGCCAGCGGAACTGAACCTGGCCACTTTTCGACTGGCCCTGCGGACCAACCCGTCCTAGCCTCGACGCCGGTCGCCATCGTGCGGGCGGACACCAGGCCGCGGGGTCGCCGGAGCTCGAACCTCGGGAGGTGCTCAATGTCGCTCGCCCGTATTGCCGGATTCCTCGCCGCCGCCACCGCGGCCCTCGCCGGTCCCGCCATGGCACAGCTCGCGGCCATCGGCACCAGCCCGGCGCGCAATAGCATGGCGAGCGTCTCGAGCCTCGTCTCGGTCACGTTCGACCGGCCGCTGCTAACTTCCTCCGTCACACCGGCGAGCTTCCGGGTCTTCGGGCGGTGGAGCGGAAACGTCTCCGGGACGTTCGAGTTCAGCAACGGCAATCGGACCGCGACGTTCGTCCGGCACCGGCCGTTTTCGGCCGGCGAGATCGTGAGCATCAACCTGTCGCACGACGTACGGGGCGCGGACAACATCCCCCTGAGGCCGGCCGGTTACTTCTTCCAGTTCCTGGCCGAGACCCAGCCCGCGACGCGCCAGTTCGACGAACTGAACGTGATCTCGAACCGTATCGACAACGTTCAGACCCGGATCTACGGAGCCTCGGCCGGCGACCTCAACGGCGATGGATACTGCGACCTCACCACCGTGAACGAGGTGAGCGCCGACGTGCGGGTGTTCCTGAACCTCGCGAACGGAACCGGCAACTACGGCACCATGCTCACCCCGCAGGCGATCGGCGACGAAGCGAGCCCCAACGAGCCCGCCGACTTCGACAACGACGGCAACAGCGACCTCTGCATCGGCGCCACCTCCACCGACGATGTCTGGATCCTGATGGGCAACGGCGACGGCACCTTCGGCCCGATCACGAACATCCCGGTGGGGTCCTGGCCGCACGGCATCGTGCCGATCGACGTCGACGGCGACGCCGACATGGACATCGTCAACGTGAACCAGGGCAGCGACAATCTCTCGCTGCTCATCAACAACGGCAGCGGGGTGTTCGGTGCCCCGAGCTTCTTCAACAGCGGCGTCGGCGGCGAGTGGGGCCTCGCGGTCGGCGACATGAACCTCGACGGCATCGCCGACCTCGTGACCGGCGGCATCGGCGGCCAGGTTCAGACCCTGCTCGGCAACGGGAACGGCACGTTCACAGCGGCGGGGCCCGCTCAATCGGCCGGCGGATTCCCGTGGGGCGTGGCGCTCGGCGATCTGAACGGCGACGGCCGACTCGATGCCGTGACCGCCAACAGCACCGGGTTCAACGGCGGCGTGCTGCTCAATACCGGCACCGGCACCTTCAGTCCGGTCACGACCGTCGCGGTCGGCGCGCACACCCCGTCGGCGGATGTCGGCGATCTCGACGGCGACCACGACCTCGACATCGTGCTGTCGTCCTTCGGCGGCGGATTCTGGCGGATCTACACCAACAACGGCGCCGGCGTCTTCACGTTCGACCAGGACATCATCGCCCCGTCCAACCCCTCGTGCGCGATCCCGCTCGACATCGACAACGACCGCGATCTCGACCTCGTCCTCACCGACGAAATCGCCGACGTGATCATCCTGATGGAGAACCGCGACGCGACTTCCGGAGTCGAAACACCGGTCCCCGCCGCCCTCGAGCTACGCCCCAACGCCCCCGAGCCCGTGAGCGAATCGGGCACGCTCATCCGTTTCGGCCTCCCACAAGCCGGAGACGTCCGCATCACCGTCTACGACGCGTCGGGCCGGAAGGTCAACGGAGTTGACCAGACGGGTCTCGGACCGGGATGGCACTCACACCGCTTCGACGGTCGCGACCGGAGCGGTCGACTCCTCCCCGCCGGCGTGTACTTCTATACGGTCACGTCGGACGGGCGCACGCGATCCGATCGCATGGTGCTGCTGCACTGATCATTGGGCCGGCGCGGGACACCCTCTCGCAGGGATTGCGGATCATCGGATTACCGCAATTCGCCCGACGCTGATGCTGCCACCTCCTTCTGCGTCCAGGCGTTCGACAAGTTTCCGCTTGAGATCATCGTTGGCGTTTAGCTCTGCGAAGTACTTCTGCGCGGCCGACAGCAGAGCGCCGTACATGTCCTCGGCATTCAAGATCACCTGACCTCGAGTCGTCACGCGCAGGTGCATGTCGCTCCTGTGATGGATTAGCTGGAACGGTCCCGTTGAAAAAGCGTGCACCAGCTTCTTGCGCAGAGCATAGAGGTCTTCCGCATGAGGCGTGTATGCATCAGGGAAATACTCCCGTACGAACTTCACGAAGCGGTGGTTTAGGTTTCCACCGCCGTAGCGGTAGCCAGAGAGCGCCTCGGTTGCAGTGACGACGCAAATGAACGCCAGAAACGCGGAGTCGTTCGTGATGATCGGCGGTATCCCGCCAAGGTAGATCGTGCTGAACCATTGGACCGTCTCTTGAACACGATCACGGAAGTCGCGTGGATCTTTCAGCCGTTGCCTTGCCAGGATGCCCCCCTTTCCCTAGAGGCGGGACAGGCCAGAGACAGAACACCTCGTTGAAGGGATCGAACTGCTCACGACCCGCGCTCAAGCTCGCCCGGGTCTCCCGGCGGCACTGGAGGAGCCCATCCGAGCAAACTCGCGACGAAGCGAACGGCGACAAGAGCAAGAACTACCCATAGGGCGTACTTCAGAGTGGGGTTGAGCCATTTCGACGTGGCCTGAAGAACGCGCTCAGCGCGAGCTGCTGACTGCGGGAACAGAGCTTGGACACCCATGGTTCCGAGCAGTAAGGCCCACCCCAAACCCAACCCACCCATCAGTGTGAAGATGGCGATGTCGACAAGGCGATCGCCGAGTGCCCCACCGTTCGCCATTCCGCACCCTCCCGCTCAAGGACTTCGGTCAGCGCGATCGTAACTGCCACTTCGGGTTGCTGAGAAACTGGTAGAGGGCAGCCGCAGAAGCATGCAGTGCAGGCTGACCTGCCTGTATCCCATCGGCAACGCCTCGCCCGAACCCTGATCGGAGGATTGCGAGGATTTCGTCTCGTTCCGTTGCGGTGAGCGAGAGTCGCGCCATCTTGCCTGTGATGGGATCGGCCCGCACGACAGCGAACGTGCCGAGGGCCACTGCATGAATCAGAACTTTCCACGTTTGTTCAAGGTCTGCTTGGGTCTGCGCTTGTCGTTCTGCCATCTCTCCCGCTGAAAACGAACCGTCCGGTTCGAGGAGCACCTTAGCCTGAGACACGAACTCATCGTCCACTTGTGAAAGGCGGTCAAAGATTCCCGCAGTGGCCTGGGCGCTTGCACTGATGATCGAGTCGGAACTTGCCTCGTAGGGCATTACCTGGCTCGCGGCGCACCTGTAGCTCGACTGTTGGAGTCGAAGCACCACGACAAGCGAATACAGGTCGGTGTCCGCTTCCGTAACGCGATCGAGACCCTCCTTCGCGTAGACGAGTGCATTCGCCATGCTGACGAGAAACTGGTGAGGGCTGTTCCTCTCGACCGTGGGCGGAACGCAGAGTGACCCAGCCTGCGCTACCGCGTGAACCAGGATTAGCGCACCAGCAAACGCAACTCTCATCAGCATCAACCCTCCAAAATGCCTCCGGGGCGGCCATGTAGCCGCGGCGCCTGCACCACGACTAGTCATCGGCATCCGCCGCAACTGTCTGCACCGCAGCCTCATGCGTGGTAGCCTGCCTCGGTTTGCTAGGAGGTCGCATGGTCGTTCCTTGGACAGATCCTCGGTGCATCGTGTGTCTTGAAGAACGGGAACTCACGGTAGAACACATCATTCCCGCTCTGGTGGGTGGAAGGCTCAGGTCAAGCTTCCTCTGCAAGCCCTGCAATAGCACCCTAGGAACGACGATCGACTCCCGCGTGAAGTCCGACCCACATGTTCGCAGAGCCGCCCTTCAACTGAAGGAGACGCTGCCGGAACTCGTCGAGACTATCGAGGATGGGGCCGCCTACGTCGGCAAGTCCGGATACGGCGAGTTCCAGGGATCGGTCAAAGCAGGCGCTTTCCGGCCCCATCCCCTTCGGCCGGGTGACGGCTCCCTGATGCTGGCCACCCCCGAAGCTCGTGACGCCATCGTCCAGATGCTCCGGAAGCAAGGTCGTGACCTGGAGATTCCTGCAGCCCTAGAGAAGTTCGACGGAGCCCCGGCGAACGAGCGGATCGAGTTGGCACCAGGAATCGAAATCATCGAGTGGCATACGGAGGGAATCCGTCCCGCCCTTGAAACCGGATTGGGCGCGCCTGATACATGGGCGCTAAAGACGGCCTACGAGTTCTTGGCGTGCTGCATTGGAAGTGCGATCTATTCGGACGCTCTAGAACCCTACCGGCGTATGCTTCGCGGAGGCAACTGGGAAGATACGGCCGCCGCCGTTGAGCGCCTTCAGGCCGGCGCGGTCACACCCATCCACGGGCTAGTACTCGAGGACAATGCCCCTCACACCAGGGTGCAAGTGCGTCTGTTCCGCCAAATCTGCTTCCGCGTCCATTTTAAGCGTATCGCTCTCTCCGGCCCCAGATGGATCTACCAGCAACATCTCGCTGAACCGAACGAGCTGTTCGCTATCCTCGAACCGAGCGATTCAGCGGGGGGGACAATGACAGCGCCTAATTAGCTGTACGTCGTCCTTCATGCCTTGTTCGTGCTTCTGTCCTCACCGACGAGATCGCGGACGTGGTCGTGCTGATGGAGAGCCGCGACGCTGGTGGGAGTCGCCACGGCTGCCCCTCAGGCTGCACCCTAGCGCTCCCGAGCCTGTGAACGAATCAAGTGAGGTCTAGCTAGCTCGAACATGAGACCGGCCGGATCACGTTGGAGGTGAGGCCGTCACTTCGGTCGCTAGCAGCGTGCTACACGGAGGCACCTGCCCGCTTCGGATCGAACTGCGGTGGCATCCTCTCGAAAAGATCGTCCAAGAACTTGCGAAGTAGTGGGTGCAATGGGCGGTTGCCGAGGGTTGCGGCTCTCCAGTCTTCGAAGGACTGCCATGCCCAATCGGACCCCTGCCAAGCATCGAATTGGGCTGCAACTCCGTGCCCTTCGATCGCTCCGAAACACAGCTCTTCCCAATCTTCGCTGTCGAGGATTCGTACTGCCTCGATAAACTCCGGCCTGAGAGCGTTCTTGCGCATGATGTCTCGGTACCAGTGCCATAGTCCGAGATGTCGAGGCAAGTACCTTAGCGTTACCAGCAGCGGCACCACCCTCTTCACGTTTGCTAGGTTCAGGCCACCAGCGGTCACCCGTTCGGCCAACACGCCTTCATGGGCATTCTGCAGCTGTTCTAGCTTGCGAGAAGGTCCGAACCAGGCTCTGCTAATCGCACCCTCCAGGACCGCCGGGTCGCAGCTCACAGCAGCCGATGGCGGCACTGCGCTACTAGTGACCTCAATCACAAACAGAACGGAACCATCCACCAGGAGTATGTCCGGAACCTGCTGCCCCTGCTGAGCCTGGATCTCTCCATCCCAGTCGGACCACACGCGGACGTCCCCGTCGCGCAGCGGGCGAGTCAATTCAGAGCAGAACCATTCGAATGCTCTGCCAAAGGAAGCATTGAGTCGGCCGATGTCAGGGCCTCGATTATTCTGCCTCAGCACTCGAACAAGGCTCCAGAACCATCCTTCGGTCGTCTGGCTCCGGAGGAACTCAAAATCGAGGGGAAAATAGACTTCCGCTTCGCGCATGAGCGGCGTGTTGTAGACGCTGAAGAACTGCTGCACGTTCTTTCGCGGGCCCACAGCAATTGCTCGCATTGCCGCCACATGCGCATCCCAGTCCGCCGAACATGCCGCGAAAATCGCCTGAGTTTGTGCTCTCATTTCGGGTCCACCGAGCGCGTTCAGTAGATCAACGCCCACGAGAAACCTGTCTGGCCTCTCGTTGAGTTGCTCTGGTGTGAAGCTCGAGTAGTACGCCACCAGGGCAAACATGATCGTGAGCATGTCGGTTGGGGCGAATCCAAGAAGGGCCTGGTGTTCCCTCTGCACATCAAAAACCTCCTTCGGGAACTTGCCATGCACTGCCCTTCCGCCAAAGGTCAGCAGACCCCAGTGGCGCCCCATCGCTGGGCCCCAGTTTGCACGGTGACTATAGAAGTGATTGCGGAACATCGAAGCTGCCAGAGCATGGTCGACGCCCTGCGATGTTGTGCTAGCGCCTTTCGCTTCCTCGTAGTCGCCTTCGAGCAGGTCGTTGACCATCAAGAGGAGTCTCGCAACCTCTTCGAAGGTCTCTGCGGATGGCTCCATTGTGCTGCCTTCCTGCTCACCCGCCAGCATCCGTACCTGCATCATTGCTGGGATTGTGCAGCGATGAAACACCCGTTGTGCTCGACCGCTTGATAGCCAGGCCTCCACTTTCTTTGCCACAATGGGCTCCGCGAAATTCCGGAGGAAGCTCAAGCCCACGTTCCCCGGGCGATTGCTCGAGAATTCTCCTTCCAAAAGCCACTGCAGGATTGACAGGAACCGAATGAGCCAAGGACCTGGCAAGAGGCGGCAACGCTGCGCGATGACGTCGTAGTTGGAACGTAGTCCGGGCCAAAGCAATTCATGAGTCACAAACATGCCCGCGTTCTTGACTACAGGTTCCCGTGCGAACTCGTAGAAGCTTCTGCAGCAGTGCTTCATCTTCCTGCCGCTCTCGCATCGACACGGTTCGTTGCGTCCGGGCGCGGGGAGCTCAAACCATCGGGGTGCTCCAGGAACAAGCCCTCGATCAGGGCTTCGGGACATTCACCCGCTCCGATCGAAGGAGCGTTGTGGGTGAACGCGACGGCTGGGCGGCGGGGCGTCTTGCACCCGTCCGACTGCTTCCGCCTTGGAGACCGCCATGTGAGGAAGAATGGTGGAGCTGAACGGGATCGAACCGTTGACCTCTTGACTGCCAGTCAAGCGCTCTCCCAACTGAGCTACAGCCCCACCCAAGGCGTTGCGGACCTAGTTTTCTACCTCAGGAGCGCGCCGGGGTCAACGTTCGCGCCTCTTTCGAGACGGGTCACTTGAGGACGGCGGCCCGCACGGATTGCGTGAACGCGCCGGTTTCGAGGGTGATGAAGTAGATCCCGGCCGCCATTTGGCGCCCGGACTCCCCCACTCCACTCCACGGAACGCGGTGCTCTCCTGCCGTGAGTACGCCGTCCTGCAGGACCTGGACGGTTCGTCCCGCGACATCCACGACGCTCAGCTTCACGCGGCCCTCGGTGGGGAGCGAGAACGCGATGGTCGACGCGCCGCGGGATGGCTGGGGCCACGACCGCAGGGCTACACCGGGAGTCGGCATCGGGTCCGGCGCCGCGACCACCGGCTGCTCGATTTCGCCCAGAACGAACGCCGCGTTGCCGGGGGTGATCGCGACGTGGTCCTCGTTGGCGGTCGGGAGATACACGGCCGCGAATGGAGTGCCGGACGGAACCGAGGGGTTGCCGATCAGGGGCGTCGAGAGGCCTACGGTACTGAGCGCGATCGCGCTGGGGGTCGGAATGAAGCAGTGCGCGGGATGGAGTGCCACGATGTCGCCGTAGGGTGCAGCGGTGGTGTCCATCTGGGTCATGGTGGCGCGCCGGCCGCCGGGTGCGCCGTCATAGGGAAGCGTGCCGCTCACGGGCACTGACTTCTGGGTGTCCGAAACGAACAGGATGCGGATGCGGCCGTTGAAGATCGTCGTGGTCGGAGTGTTGTCCGGCAGCGCCCAGATGTTTCCGAGGATCGTGACGAGAAGGTTGTTGTACTCCCAGCGGATGATCTGCGCGCCGAGTCCGAAGCCCTGGCCGGTTCCGGTGCCGCTCCCATTCGCGACCGCCACCCTTCGAATGCGCGTGGGCCAGTCGCCCGCGGCCGCCAGGTTCGCGAGGAACGCGGGGCGCTGCGGATCAGCGCTCGGCGATGAACTCGCGGGTGTCGTGTAGTGGTAGACCAGCATCTCGCGCGCGGCGGGCGTGTCGAGCCGCGAGAGCAGGAACGCGGCATCCGCCGACTGCGACGCGAAGAACTGCATCCAGTACTGGATGCCGAGCGGGATGTTGGCGCCGAGGTGGGGCGTGTCGAACGAGATCCAGGTCTTGGTCGGCAGCGGCTCGCCCAGCTGCTCGAGGTGCGCGAGTGCGTAGCGCGAGCAGAGGCCGCCCATGCTGGCGCCCACGACCGACATCCGCGCGCCGGGCGCGAGCATCGCGCGCACCTGGCGGATCAGCTCGGCGGTGAGCAACCCGTTTTCCTCGATGGGATTCGTGGCTTCGTCGAAGTCGAGCACGATCGCGTCGTAGCCGCGCGCCTGGATCGTGTCGGCGAGCCCTTCCTGGTTGAGCAGCGCGTAGAGCTCGTCCCAGCTCATGCTGTTGTCGAGATCGAAGCCTTCGATGACCACCACCGGGTTCACCACGCTGGTGTGCCCCTGCCCGTAGCGCACGTACGCGCGGCCGGTGCCGAACTGGCCGAGCCATGCTTCGGAAGCGGTGACGAACAGGGTGTCGTCCGGAAGTGGCGCGGCCAGTGCACGGACGTCGAAGGCGAAGGACGCCTCGCGGGCGACACCACCGCGCGTGACGCGGACGCGAACGATCACTTCCCCGGTCGCGCCGTAACGCGCCTCGACCGGCTCGCCGAAACCGGCGCTTCGGAAACCGCCGCCGTCACCAGGATCGATCTCGATTCGCGTCACCGGCAGGGCATCGTTGCCGCTCACATCGTCGGGCTCGATCACAAACGACGTGCGTGCGCCGCGATAGGTGTGCTCGATCGCCGGCGCGGCGAGGAAGGCGCGCGCCTCCTCGAGTGCATCGGGCGGAACCTCGCCCCGGCCGATCGCCGCGCCGGCTTCGGGACGCACGCGCTCGTACGCCACGTCGAGCACGCGGATCGGGATCACGGCGCTGCCCGCCGCCCGCGACGCGAAGGTTTGAGCCTCCGGGAGGCGCAGGGCGCCGCGCGAGGCGCGGCTCAGCTCGTAGGCGGCCTGCCGGAACAGCGCGAGGTTCCCGCGCGGGGCGGACGGCGTGCCGTCGAAGCGCGAGAGTCCCGTGAGGTCGAGGACGCGGTCGTGAAGGATGCCGGTCCGGAGCGGCAGACGATCCGCGGTGCCCAGCGCCTCACGAATGGCCTCATCAATGGAATCGGCCGCGAAGGAGACAACGGGAAGCAACATCAACGCTGAGGCGAGAAGCCACGGGCGCGGCGCGGGCGGCATGGGGAGACTCCTGATCGGTGGCGACGGGAAGCAAGTCTATCACGCACACCTCGGACCAATTCGATTGAACTCCCCATTGTTGGCGGCTACCCTCCCTCCCTGCCACCGAGCTGCGCACGAAGGCCGCGAGCAGTGTCGGCGCACACGCTAAGTAGGCATTAATGGCCGCAGGACAACCGAGTCGGGAGTACTCCCGCGCCGCGCGGTTCGCGGCCGCGTTGCTCCTCTGTGCCTGCTCTTCCTGCGATCTCGTCAAGCCGAATGACCGCCTGTACAACGACGCGGCGCAGCCTCCCGACGTCGGCCGCCTCGACCCCGCCCTGATCCGTCCGGGCCAGCATCTCGCCGGGATCGTTACTCTCGAGATCGACGCCGCCGACCTCCCGACGCTCTCGAGCCCGGTGGCGGCTCTCGGGTTGTTCGTGGACAGCGTCGTCGTATCGGAGACCGCCAGCGCTCCCTACGTCCTTTCCGTCGACACCCGGACCTGGCCGGAGGGTCCCCACACGCTGGCCATCGCGGCCCGCGAGACGAAGCCCGACATCGGGCTCGCCGGGATCGCGGGCTACCCGTCCGTGGTTCGCCTCGTTGACGTCGTCTTCGATCAGAGTTTGCCGACGCCGGTGACACTCACGTCCGTGACGTGGGATGGCGGAGTTCCGCAGCTCACCTGGACGGCCAGCTCCGACAGCAACTTCTACGCGTACTGCATCTCCCGCGAAGGCAACTATGGAGGCAACCTCCTCCCACCCGAGTACGCTCCGCCGGGACCCAAGGTCTTCGACCGGGACTCGACCAGCTACCGGGATGCCTCGATCTCCGGAACGGTCATCGGCGTGCGCCTGGACTACCGCGTACACGTGAGCAATCGAACCGTGGCGGCGGCCAGCAACGTGGTCCGGCTGCTGCTGGGCGATGCCGTCGTCGGTCTCACGCCCGATCTCTCGTCCTCCGCGGGCATGATCCCGCCGTTGGTTCCGAGCCCGACCCTCGATGAGTTCTACGTACTCTTCCGCGACACCCTGCGGGCCTACTCCTCCGTGAGCCAGACCGAGCTGCGGAGGACCTCGCTTCGCGCCCCGGGAATCGATGTGACTTCGGACGGCGCTTCGATCTACGCGACCTCGTACGAGCCCGCCTTCCAGCAGAACATCTTGCTGATCTACTCGGCCTCGACTCTAGCCCTGACCACGAGCCGCAACATGGCCGGCACCGCTGGGACCGTCGGCTACGCGCTTGTTGCGGGTCGCCCCGATCGCGCCTATCTGGCCACGTATTCGGAACTCGTCGCGATCGATGTCAGCGATGGGGGAACCGTCGGCGCGCTTCAACTTCCTCTCTCCAACAACACCCGGTTCGTCATTTCTCCGGACGCCAATACTCTCTACGCGGCCACGACCGATTCACTCTACCGGATCGACGTGTCGACCGATGCGATCGCGATCGTGGATCGGCGGGGCGTCACTCCGTCGATTGCCGACCTGCAGTTGAGTCCGGACGGCGCGCGTTTGTACTTGGGCCACGTCTACGGGGCCCCGTCCAACTTCGTCGAGATCCTCGATGCCGCTTCCTTCTCACCCGTGGGTCAGCTCGCCGCGCCCTCTGATCAGCAATTGTTCGGGTTCTGGGTCACCGCGAGCCACCTCTACCTGTCGCAATCGCGGTCCGACCCCAACGGCATCTATTTCCTCCCCGGCAGAGTCGTTCAATACGACCGTCTGAGCCTCGCCCAGGTCCGGAGCTGGGACTTCGTCCAGGTGCCGCGCTGGGTGTCGACCTCACGCGACGAGCAGTGGTTCTACGCCGAGGGGTTCGAGACCTGGGTCGTGGCGGCACTGTCGTCGGCACCGTTCTTCTCGAGAAACTGACGTGAGCGCGCGGCCCTGGGTTCGCGGACTTCGACTCTCTCTCGGCATCGCCTTGCTGGCATCGCTGGCCGGAGCCGCCACGCCGGACGTCTCGTCGCTCCGTCCTCGGCGCTGGCTGTTCGAGGTCGTGGGCGGGGTGAACAACATGGCACTCGCCGACGCGAAGAGTTTCTATTCGGACGTCCTGGACTTCTACCAGCAGAGCGGCATTCCGGTGGAATCGCAGCGTGAGTTCCCGCCCAACCTGATCTTCGGCGCGGATCTTCTCCGCGGGTCCAACCCCAATTTCCGCTGGGGGCTGGGCACCCGCTACACCTGGACCCATGCGTACTCGCTCTACGGGGACTACTCGGGCACCCTCGACATCGCGATGGAGGTGCGGCTTCTCGCGTTGCAGATCGTGCTCCAGAAGGCGTGGTCCGGGAGCACGTGGTCCCCATTCGTGGACCTGCGAGTCGGAGAGGGCCTGGTCTGGTTGGATGCGTCGGAGACCCTGGACTTCTCGTCCTCCGGCGGCCCGACATCGGTGACTGAGCTCATCGGGGATGGCCGGGCTCCGCTCGCCGAGCTGCACTTCGGCACGCGGCGCTCGATGGGACGCTATCTCGCCACGGGGTCGCTCGGATACCGGTACTGCAACGTATCCGGGCCGTTCGATCTCGACGTCTCGGGAGTCGTCCTGACCCTCGGCCTCGGCTTTCCCTTCTAACTAGTCGCGCAAGGCTTCCGGCTTGGCGGCGCCGCCCGGCAGCACGCGACGCATCGCTTCCACCCAGCGCTTCGCTTCGGCGTCGTTCTCCCCCATCGCGCCGGCCAGCTCGAAGTAGCGATCGAACGACTTCAGTGCTTCGAGGTAGCGATCGCGCCGCGCCTGCACCATGGCCCAGCGCCGCCACACGATCGGGTCCAGGGGCGCGAGCACGCGTGCGGCCAGGGCCTCGATGGCGGCGTCGGGATCGTCCGGGTCGCGGATCAGCATGAGGTCGGCGAGCAGCGCGTGCGCTGCCGCGTCGAGCGCGTGGCGCTTCACCTCCTCGCGCGCGAGCGCCATCGCGCCGAGCGTGTCCCCGCGGGCGAGCGCGTCGTAGGCCGCGCGCTGCCCGGATGCGGGCGCACTCTCGAGTCCGTATCCGGCGCTGGCGAGCGATTGCCGCCCCTCGTCCGGCCGATCGAGCGCGTAGCTGGTCCATGCCGACCAGTAGCGGGCGCGATCGCTCGACGGGTCACGCTCGATCTCGAGTGACAGCGCGTCATGCGCGCCGGGCGGCCAGTCGCTCACCAGCATGCTGAACGCGATTCGCAGCATTCGGTCGGATCCTTCCGCCATCTCGGAGATCGAGTCGCTCTGGCTCACGAAGTAATAGTTGGGGCCGCGGGTCGCCTTGTCGCGCGAGAAGTTGGTCAGGTAGTAGGAGCGCAGGCTGCTGTCGCGATAGGCCCAGCGGATGAGCGGCCCGTCCGCCACCTGGAACGCCACGTTGGGCTTGAGCCCGGCGAAGAACAGCGTGCTGCGTTGCGGGAAGTCGGGGTGCAGCGCGCGCAGGTCCGCGAGGTACCCCTCGCAGACCCGGGTCGCGCGCTCGATGTAGAAGCGGTTGATGTGGGACATCGCACTCCACGGGTTCCGCGCGGAGGTGAACTCGTCTAGGTGCCGCGCGCTCGCCGAGCCCCAGGCGAGCGGGACCAGCGCCGCCACCGCCCAGCCGCGGGGAACCCGGCTCAACGCCGCGCCGAGCGCGAGCGCCGCGCCGCACATCGCGTACAGGTAGTAGTAGGCGCTCCACAGCACCGCGACCGCGATGATTGGCACCGTGGCGAGCAGCGCCCACAGGATGCCGGTGACGATCGCGTGCCGCGCACGCGATTGGCCGCTGCGCCCGAACGGCAGAGCCTCGCGGGCCGCGGTGTGCGTCGTGTCGCTCGCCGGGGAAGCCGGCTTCGGGTCCCGCGCGCGTCGCGACTCCCGCGCGAAGAACACGGCCACCGCGGCCAGCACCAGCGGCACGAGCGGCGGCCCGACCCGCGGGAGCCGCCACAGCTCGCCCTGCCGCGCTTCGAAACCGAAGAACACCTGGAGCAGGTGAACGTAGGTGGAAACCGCGCCCCACGGATGGAGCTCCACCTCGGTCGAGGCGGCCTGTCGCGTGTGTGGCGCGAGCAGCCACACGGCCGCCCAAACGGCGACGCCGATTCCGAGCGGCCATGCGCGGCGCGCCGAATGCCACAGGCTCTCCCCCGGGCGGCGGTCGGCGATGGCCGCGATCAGCGGCGTGAGCAGCACGATTTCCTTGGAGAGCGCAGCGACCACCAGGAACGCCGCCGCGAGGAAGCGCCGTCCGCCGAGATGGAGCCACAGCGCCGCGAGGGCGCCGCCCACCGAGAGCAGCTCCTGGCTGCCGCAGGCCCAGCGCACCGGAACGTCGCCGGCGTAGTGGAGCGCGAGGAAGGCGGTGCCGATCGCGGCCGCGACACCGCCGGCCATACGGCGCGCGACCAGGTAGAAGAGGCCGACCAGCACCACGAAGAAGAACAGGTTCGAGGCGTGGAACGCGAAGCCCGATTCGTTCGTGGTCGCGGAGATGATCCAGAAATAGATCTGGCGGCTCACCGGGCGATAGAAGTTGCTGAGCGGATCGGCCACGCGCAGAGACTCGAGCAGCGTGCGCGAGCGCACCTGGTCGAGAAACAGGAAGTCGTCCGCGAAGAAGGTGCGCGGCAGCCCGGGAACGTGGAGCAGCACGATCGCGACCGCGAGCAGGGCGAAGACCACGAGCGGCGGCACCTCGAGCCCGGCCCACGGAGCGGGGCGGGCCGCGGAAGCGCCTCCGGGACGGGCCGGCTTCGAACCGCCCCGGGGGTCGCGCGCCATCAGAAGTAGCGGCGGCGCCGGCGCACGGCGGTGCCGAGCAGGGCGCCCATAACTCCGCGCATGATGGTGTTTGCCATGGGCGACTTCAGAATCTGCTCGAAGGTGCTGGGCGGCTCCTGAGCACCTCTCCTCGGCGCGGCGGGCGCGGTCGCAGGCGCTCCGGCCGGGCCGACTGCCGCCGGCTCGCGCCCGGCGAGGATCTCGCGCGCACTCACCCGATCGAGCGGTGTGGCGTACTCCCGAACCTGCGCCGATGCCGCGAGGCGCGCCGCGAACTCGGTCTCCTCCATGGGCGCCATGCGCGAGGCCGGCGGCACGATCCGCGTCGCGAAGGGCGGCGTGGGCGTGCCGCGCTCGGTGAGCACGGTGACGAACGCCTCGCCGATCCCGAGCGAGGTCAGGGTGGCCGCCACGTCGTAGAACTCGGTCTTCGGGTACGTGCGCGCCGCCGCGCGCAGGGCCTTGTCGTCATCGGGCGTGAAGGCACGGAGCGCGTGCTGAACCCGGTGCCCGAGCTGGCCGAGGATCTCGTCGGGAATGTCCTTGGGGTTCTGGGTCACGAAGAACACGCCAATACCCTTGGAACGAATGAGGCGCACGATCTTCTCGACTTCGGCGCGAAATTCCTTGCTGGCGCCGTCGAACAGCAGGTGCGCCTCGTCGAAGAAGAACACGAGCTTGGGTTTCTCGAGATCCCCCACCTCGGGCAGCTCGGCATAGAGCCGCGCGAGGAGCCACATCACGAACGTGGACGACAGCGCCGGCTTGTCCTGGACGTCGGACAGCTCGAGCGCACTCACCAGCCCGCGGCCTTCGGATGTGACCACCATGAGGTCCGCGAGGTCGAGCTGGGGCTCGCCGAAGAAACCCTCGGCGCCCTGGTGCTCGAGCTCCACCATCTCGCGCAGCAGCACGCCCACGGTCTGCTTCGACATGCCGCCATAGTCCTTGAGCTCCGCGGCGCCGTCGCCGGTCAGGTACTGCAACACTGCGCGCAGGTCCGGGAAGTCGAGCAGCGCGAGCCCGCGGTCGTCGCAGTACTTGAACACGAGCGTGAGCACGCTGGTCTGGGTCTCGTTGAGGCCGAGCACCTTGGACAGCAGCAGCGGGCCGAACGACGACACGGTCGCGCGCAGCTGGGCGCCGCGCCTGCCGCTCAGGCTCAGGAACTCGACGGGCGCCGCGAACGGCTTCCACGCGTAGCCGGTCTCCTGCGCGCGCTGCTTCACCCGATCGCCCATCTCCCCCGGCGACCCGATTCCCGAGAGGTCGCCCTTCACGTCCGAGATGAACACCGGAACGCCGCGCGCGGAGAGCTGCTCGGTGAGGAGCTGCAGCGTGCGGGTCTTGCCGGTGCCGGTGGCGCCGGCGATCAAGCCGTGGCGGTTCATCATCGCGAGCGGCGCGGAAATCAGCGGCTCGGGATGACACGCGCCCTCGTGCACCACCGCCCCGAGCGTGATCGCGTTCGTGGAGACGGGAAACGCGGCGCGTGCCGCCTCGACGACCTTCGGGTTCACGGCCTTGCGGTCGTATCCGGGGCGGCGGGCGCCGGCTCGAACAGCATGGTGCCGAGGCTGTCGTCCATCGCGTAGGTCAGCGCGAGCCGGCCGGCGTAGAAGCCGATCCGCTTCGTCGCGCCGAGCTGGGTGAGGAAGCGGCGCTCCATGGCGGCGGCTGTGGGCTCGCACGCCATGCGTGTTCCGAACGACGGGCCGACGATGACGTCGCCCGGGTTCTCTCCCGACGACACCGAGGCGGCGTAGCGATTGCATCCGGAATTCCCGGACCAGCGCCCGGCGGTATAGATGAGCGTCACCGTGGGGTCCTCGGGAGCCGGCTCACCGAGATTCCACTCCTTCAGCTTCCAGTCGACACCATCCGTCGCTTCCGGGCTCAGGCGTGTGTGCGGTATGCCGGAGGGTCGCTCGACCAGCGAGTCGCCTTCGAGCTGCCACCTGCGGGTCACCAACTCGGCCGGGCAGCAGGCGGGATCGCCGGGGGCGGCTTCGACCAGGTCGAGGACGATGTTCGCTCCCTCGATTCGAGCGCCACGAATCTGCACGCGGTCACCCACGATGGCGTTCGCGCGCTGCATCACGGCACCCTGTCGACGGTCGAGGACGACGATATGCAGGAGATCTCCGGAGCCGCCGGACGCGAATGCCAGGAACGCCACCGCTTCGGGCGAGCCGTTGCCGTCGAGGTCACCCTCGAGCCTCATATCCTTCACGTAGATGACGTGCGGGCGAACCTCGCTCCGCGAGTCGTAGGGCGCGCCCTCCCAGGCACCTCCACTCAGGTGGACGGTGCGTGACACCTCCTCGAAACCGGTGTACTCGGTGTTCTTCAGCTCTTCCAGAGTGGGCGCGCCGGTGGCGGTCTTCGAACCCGATTGCTCCGCAGGTTTCTTCTGGCAGCCGAGCACGGTCAGTCCCAGCAACACGCACAACACGGACGTGATTCGCATGGGGCGCAGGGTAGCAGGTGAGCTAGATTGCCGTCATGCCACCGTCCGCGGCTGCCAGTCTGGTCGTCCGCCGCGCCACCGTCGCGGATCTCGAAGCGCTGGCGCCGCTCTTCGACGCCTACCGCCGGTTCTACGACCGTCCGGGCGACCTCGAGCTGGCGCGTGAATTCCTCGAGGCCCGGCTCACGCGCGGCGAATCGGTGGTGTTTGTGGTGCTCGTGGACGATGTCGCTGTCGGCTTCACGCAGCTCTACCCGAGCTTCTCGTCCGTGTCGGCCCGGCCCATTTTAGTGCTCAACGATTTGTTCGTGAGCGAGGCCGGTCGGCGCCGGGGCGCCGCGCGGCGGCTGTTGGATGCGGCGATCGCGCACGCGCGATCCGAAGGCGCGGTCCGCCTGGCGCTCTCCACCGCGCGCTCGAACCTGGCGGCACAGAAGCTCTACGAATCGACCGGCTGGAAGCGCGACGACGAATTCCTGACCTACGAATTCGAGCTGGAGTAGCAGGTCGTCAGCGGCCTTGAGTTACTAACGTCAACGAGAGGGCCTTCGGCGCTCCACGCTCCACGAGATGGGTTCTCCCCTCTCGTAGGCGAGGGTCACGGTGATCCCTTTGGCGTCCGTGCCGTCGCGCCCCTCGGCTTTGGCAACGAAGCCAGTCTCGGACGCGTCGCTGACGGAGAATTCCCATCGACGAAGCAGGCTGCCGAAATAGATTCCGAGAGCGCCGCGGAAGTCGGCTGTCCCCGGCACATTCGTGAAGGTTGCCCACTTCTGGTAGTAGACCTGCTCGCCGGAAAGCACCGCTCCCAGGGCTTCCTTCACCTCGGCGATGAGCACCTGCGGTGGCAGGTGCTGGCGCCCACGGCCGCGCACCATCACCGGTTCGCCCGGGTCGCCTGCTCTGAGGCTTGGATCGCTGAGCGGAGCCGCGGCGGTTGGCAGTCGCGCTTCACGCCCGCATCCGCTCATGACGACGATTAGAACCACCCGCATTAACAGTGTGCCAAGGCTGGACGACCTAAACACCGGCAAGCTCCTTGTCATGGAACGACGGGTACATGTTCACGCACGTCGGCAGAGAGAGTAGGGCCTGAGGCGGCGTTTGTCGCCAGTGTGCCCAGCCAGGGCCGCCCGGGTGCATTTCGGACATCCCGGCGACCGTTCATCCGGTCCGAACGACCGTTCATCGGACTGCCCATATCGAGCGCGGCGGACTGTCCGTAACCTCTCTGCATGACACCGATCGACAGCGCTTCCCCGCTCGCGCGCAAGCCGCGCACCCCGCTTCAGCGTCTCTGGACCATGGCGTGGCGCGCCCCACTGTGGGCGATCCTCTCGGCCATCTTCTTCGGCACGCTGTTCGGCAGCGACCTGCAGAGCTACGCCCTCGCCTACGCGGTCGCGCTCGTCTTCTCCTACGTCATCGGGTTCGCGATGTGGCTGCTCGAGTGCTTCGTCCTCCCGCGCCGCGACTACGCGGGCACGGGCCGCGGCTGGATGATCCCGTTGCACTACCTCGGCGTCGCGCTCGTCTCGTCGTATACCGCCGCGCTGATCGTCCATTTCACTCTCATGCCCGGGTTCCTCGGCTCGGCGCGCGCCGTGGCGATCTCCGGAATGTTCGCGCTCCTCTTCACCACGCTGATCGGCGGGTTGGTCAGCGCGGTCAGCTATCACCGCACCGCGCTCGACCGGGCGCGTGCCATCGAGCGGCTGCGCGCCGAGCTGGCCGAGGCCGAGCTGCGGGCGCTGCGCGCCCAGGTGCAGCCGCATTTCCTGTTCAATGCCCTCAACACCATCGCCGCACTCGTGCGTGAGCACGCGGACGAGGCGGAGGACACGATCGTGCGGCTCGCCGACGTGTTCCGTTACACGCTGCGCGCCTCCGAGCGCGAGCACACCCGCCTCGACGAGGAGCTCGAGTTCCTGCGTGCGTACCTGGCCATCGAGCGGGCGCGGTTCGGCGCGCGGCTCCAGGTCCAGGAGCGCATTGAGGGCGCGGTCGGCAACCTGGGCGTGCCGAGCCTGCTGCTGCAGCCCGTGATCGAGAACGCCGTACGTCACGGGATCGGGGCCCGCGCCGCGGGCGGCACGATCACGCTCGTCGCCCGCCGCGAAGGCGACCGCCTGTTGATCGTCATCGAGGACGACGGACCCGGCTTCGATCCGGCATCGAAGCCCTCCGGTAATGGCTTCGGCCTGCACTCGGTGCGCGAGCGGCTGCGCAGCGCCGGTCCTCCCCACCAGCTCAAGATCGGGACCCGGGCGGGCGGCGGCACGCGGGTCGAGATCACGCTGCCCGTTCTTCCATCACCCCTCACCTCAACCCCCAAACTGGAGGAGATGCCATGAAACCCCGCTTCGCGTCGATCATGCGTCCCGTTCTCGCGCTCGTCGCGGGAATGACCCTCGCGGCCGCTCCCGCGCGCGCCGTGGAGCCCGCCGTGCTCGCGGAGGCGCGCGCCACCGCCTACGCCGCCCAGTACGACTCGGTCGAGGCGCTGGTCGCCGCGCACGAGCAGCTGGCGGCGCTGTCGGCGGCCAATCCCGACTCACCACTGCTCCACTACTGGGTGGCCTACTCCGACTATCGACTGATCCCGCGGATGATGATGCGGGACAAGAAGCAGGCCGACCGCTACTGCGACGACGGCGTCAAGCACATGGACCAGGCGATTGCCGCCGATCCGAAGAACGCGGAATACATCGCACTCAAGAGCGGCGTCATGGGGCTCTCGATCATGGTCGCGCCGATGCGCGGCATGACGGTCGGCAATGAGATCGGGGACCTCCAGAACCAGGCCCGTGCGCTGGCGCCCGACAACCCGCGCGTCGCACTCATGGAAGGCATCAACACCATGAACAAGCCGGGGTTCGTCGGTGGCGGAGCGAAGAAGGCGTTGCCGCAGCTCGAGCGCGCCATCGCGCTGTTCGCGAAGGCCGCGCCGTCCGACAGCACGGCGATCGACTGGGGTTACGACGACGCCTACACCTGGGCCGGACGCGCCGCCGCCAAGCTCGACAAGCCCGCCGAGGCGCGCGGCTATTACCAGAAGGCGCTCGAGATCAATCCCCAGAACGGCTGGGTTCGCTACGGGCTGCTGCCCGCGCTCGACAAGGCGGAGAAGAAAGAGAAGTCATGAAGTCCGCCCTGGTGATCGTCGCGGCGCTGCTCGTGGCCGCGACGACGGCCCACGCCGCGCGCATCACGGGCCTCGTGGTGGACGGCGCCGGGAAGCCGGTCGAGCTCGCGAACGTGCGGGTCGCGGCGCTCAGGACCGGCGCCGTCACCGGCACCGACGGCAGCTTCAGCCTCGAGCTGCCCGACGGCGTGTTCACGCTCGAGGTGAGCCAGCTCGGCTACCACGCGGTGAGTCTCGCCGTGACATCGGCTCCCGGCCTCGCGCCGCTCCGCATCGTGCTCCGCGAGGAGCCGCTGCCCGTGAGCGAGGTGGTGGTCGCGGCTTCGTCGTTCGGCAAGGCGGGAAAGAGCGAAGGACCCACGCTTCGCAGGCTCGACGTCTACACCACTCCGGGAGGCGCCGCCGACATGCTGCAGTCGCTGCGCACCATGCCCGGCATCAACGCGCCGACCGAAGGCGCCGCGCTCTACGTTCGGGGCGGCGATCCCCACGAGACCGTGGTGCGCATCGACGGCGGCGAGATCGGACATCCCTATCACTACGAGGGCGCCTCGGGCGGCCTGTTCTCGACGCTCGACACCTACATGCTGAAGAGCGCGTTCTTCTCGAGCGGCGGCTTCTCCGCCCGCTACGGCGGCGCCCTCTCCGGCGTGCTCGATGTCGAGACCCAGGATCCGATGAACATCAGGACCGTCTCGGTCGGCGCCAACTTCACCGGCGGCGGCGTCTCGGCCGGATGGGCGCTCGTTCCGGACCGCCTGTCGCTCGTCGCTGCGGTCCGCGCGAGCGACATCACCCTGCTCGACAAGATGTACGGATCCTCGCGCGAATTCATGCAGGCGCCGCGCAGCACCGATGGCGCCGCGCGCCTGCTCTGGAAGTACGCACCCACCGGCCGGTTGTCGCTGCTCTACCTGGGGGCGCGTGACCGGATTGCCGTGAGTGCGCACCAGCTCAACTACGAGGGCACGTTCACCTCGCGCACGTCGAGCCAGCTCGGCGCGCTCCAGTGGCAGCAGGCTTTGGGTCGCGCGGTCGCGCTCCGCGGTCACCTGGCACTCCAGCACTACGACTCCGACTGGACCTTCGGTGCTTCCGCGATGGACCAGCAGGAGGTGCGGCTCACCGGGCAGCTCGACGCGACCTGGGCCGCCTCGCCGCGTCACGAGATCGCGACCGGCCTGCGCTTCGCGCGGCGCGCCGACGATCTCCTCGGCACCTTCCCCGCCGACAGCACCGACCTCGCACCCGGCGCCCCGGTGCGTTTCCACGACACCCGGCCGCGGCTCCAGAACCCGGGCGCCTATCTCGAGGACAAGATCCGGCTGTGGGGCCCGCTCTACGCGACGCTCGGGGCGCGCTTCGATCGGGTGTCGCTCGCCGACACCTGGACCGCCGATCCGCGCGCCGCGCTGGCGTGGCGAGTGGACGCGCACCAGACGGTCCGCGTGGCCACCGGCCGCTACCACCAGCCCGCCGAGCCCGGGTACCTGGACCCGGTCTACGGCAACCCGTCCCTCGGTCCGCTCGAAGCCGATCACTGGATCGCCGGCTACGAATGGCTGGGTGAGGAAACCAACGTGCGTGTCGAGGCCTACCGCAAGCGTTACGACGATCTCGTCACGCAGTCGTCGGATACGTACTACGCGAACGAAGGTCACGGTTATGCGCGCGGGATCGACATGTTCGCGCGCACCCGCACCGGTCCCTGGACCGGCTGGGTGTCTTACGGGTTCCTCGACACGCGCCGTCGCGAAGGCGACGCGCTGACCGAGACTCCGACCCCCTACGGCGTGCGTCACTCGCTGACGCTGGTCGGCGCCGTGCAGCTTCCCGGGATGTGGCAGCTCGGCGGGCGGTTCGGCCTCTCGAGCGGCCAGCCGTACACGCCGGTGACCGGAGCGACCTACGACTCGACCCGCGGCATCTGGCATCCGGTCGAAGGCCCCCACTACTCGGCGACGATGCCGGTCTACCACCGCTTCGATTTCCGCGTGACGCGGCTGTTCTCCCTCCCGGCCGGACTCGGGCTCCCGGCGAGCGGCGTGAGCGTGCTCTACGCCGAGGCGCTCAACGTATTCGCGGTGCCGAACGTGCTCGAGTACGTCTACAACGAGGACTACAGCGCGCGCGAGGAGGTGCTGTCCTACTTCAGTCGCCGCATGATCGTGGCGGGCTTCGCCCTCACGTGGTAGCCGTGCGTCACGGCAGCCGGATGCCCAGCGAGCGATGAAATCCTCGGCGGCCGTCGGTCGTGACGTGGAGCGCGCGCGACCGGAGTTCGCGGCGGACCCAGTCCCGCTCGAGCAGCTCGGCCGCGAGTGCGGCGCCCAGGGCGCCGCCCAGGTGCTCGCGCCGCTCGGTCCAGTCGAGGCAGGCACGCAGCATGGGCCTGCGCCGCGCCGCGAGCGACGCGACATCCACGCCGAAGCGCTCGAACCAGCTCCTGCCGCGGGCCGCCAGCACGAACGCCCCGTTCGTGAATTCGATGAGACGGCGGTCGAGCAGAGCGTCCGCGATGGAAACGCCGAGCGAGCCCGCGAGGTGGTCGTAGCAGAGGCGTGCCGCGCGCAGCGGCTCCGCAGCGCCGCCAGCGGCGACCGTTGCGGCGCGTGGCGGCATCAGGTCCGCAAAAGCCTCGAGGAGCTGCGCGACGCGCGGTCCGGCCAGGCGGTAGTAGCGATGACGGCCGCGCGGCTCGACCGCGAGCAGACCCGTCGCCACGAGGCGTGCGAGGTGGCTGCTCGCCGTGGGCGCCGACACCCCCGCGAGCTTGGCCAGCTCGCTCGCCGGGCGCAGCCTTCCATCCCACAACGAGGTGACCATCGCGGCGCGGCCCGGATCTCCGAGCACGGAGGCGATCTCGGCCAGTCGGTGTCGTGGAAGCATGGAGGTAGGATAGCGGATCGCATGAGCCCACCCTTCGATCGCGGTCGAAGCATCCCGGTGCCGCCTTCGCGCAGCATGAGGCGCGAAAGGAGGCACCATGAGCGTGACCGTGTTCATCCGCTACCGGCTCGATCCCTTCCGCCGCGAGGCCTTCGAGGCCTATGCGCAGCGGTGGCTCTCGATCATTCCCCGCTGCGGGGGCCGTCTGGTGGGCTACTGGATGCCGCACGAAGGAACGAACGATGTGGCGTTCGGGCTCATCTCCTTCGACAGCCTCGCGGCGTACGAAGCCTATCGCGCGCGTCTCAAGGCCGATCCGGAGGCCGCCGCCAACTTCCAGAGCGCCGAGGAGGGACGGTTCATCCTGAGCGAAGAGCGGACCTTCCTGCGACCGGTGTCCTGAATCCCGGAAACGGCGGGGCTTCGTGACCTCGCCGTCCGACTCCGGAACCCGACTGCGCGTCCTGGTCGTGGACGACGAGCCACTCGCCCGCGCCCGCGCCCGCCGCACCCTGGGCGAGATCCCCTGGGTCGAGGTGAGCGGCGAGGCGGGATCGGCCGCCGAAGCGCGCGCGCGGATCGCCGAGACCAAGCCCGACGCGTTGCTGCTCGACATCCAGATGCCGGAGGAGGACGGCTTCGCGCTGCTGGCCTCGCTCGATCCGCGTCCGGCCGTGGTGTTCGTGACCGCGTTCGATCATCACGCGGTGCGCGCGTTCGAGGAGAACGCGGTGGATTACGTGCTCAAGCCCTACCGCGCCGAGCGCCTGGCGCAGGCGCTCGAACGCACGCGCCGTGAGCTGGCCCGGCCGGGCGACGTCTCAGCCCGGCTCACCGAGCTGCTCGCCGCCTGGGATCGAACGCGCGCCGGGACGCCATGGCTCGAACGCTTCACGGTGCGGCTCGGCCAGAAGCAGCTGATCCTCAAGGCCGAGGAAGTGCTGTGGTTCGGCGCCGAGGACAAGCTCGTGTTCGCCGCCACCGAGAAGGACCGCCACTACGTCAACTTCACGCTCGATCAGCTCGAGCAGAAGCTCGATCCCGCGCGATTCGCGCGCGTCCACCGCGCCGCGATCGTGAACCTGGACTGGGCCGCGGCGCTGCGCCCGGCCTTCGCCGGCACCTACCGGCTCCAGCTCAGGGACGCCGCACGCACGGAGATCCCCGTGAGCCGGGCCCGCGCGCGGGAACTGCGGGAGCGCCTCGGCGGTTAGCGCTCCGCAGCGGGGCTCCGCGCGGCGCTCGTCGGGCCGGTTCGCCGCGCTCGACGCCGATTTTCGTCCCTGCCCGACGCGGGTGTGGCATTCTTCCCGACCTTCCGACTCCGGCTTCCGCTGTACCCCGTCACGGAGGTCCCACAGCGATGAATCGCGTTCCGCTGGTTGCCGTGCTGCTGGCATTCGTCCTGTCATCCGCTCCCGCCGACGCCGCCAAGGCGCCTGCCAAGTCCAAGACCGATGCCAAGACGGCACCCAAGACCGCGGCGGCCGGAAGCGAGGAAAAGAAACCCGATCCGCTGAAGGGGCTCGCGCTCCGCAATCTCGGACCGGCGTTCATGTCGGGACGCATCGCGGACGTCGCGATCCATCCCAAGCGCCCGAACACCTGGTACGTCGCGGTGGGAAGCGGCGGCGTGTGGCGCACCGACAATGCGGGCACCACCTGGAAGCCGATCTTCGAGGACCAGGGCTCGTATTCGATCGGCTGCGTGACGCCCGATCCGTCGAACCCGGAGATCGTCTGGGTGGGAAGCGGTGAGAACGTCGGCGGGCGTCACGTCGGTTTCGGGGACGGCGTGTACCGCAGCGGCGACGGCGGCGCCTCCTGGAAGAACATGGGGCTCTCGAAGTCCGAGCACATCGGCAAGATCGTCGTCGATCCGCGGAACTCGAACGTGGTCTACGTGGCGGCGCAGGGTCCGCTGTGGTCGGCGGGCGGCGAGCGCGGCCTCTATCGCACGAAGGACGGCGGCACCACCTGGGAGAAGGTGCTCGGCGGGGGCGAATACACGGGCGTCAACGACGTGGTGATGGACCCGCGGAACCCCGACGTCCTCTACGCCTCGACCCACCAGCGCTTCCGCACGGTCGCCGTGCTCATCGACGGCGGCCCCGAGTCCGCGATCCACAAGAGCATCGATGGCGGCACGACGTGGAAGAAGCTCACGAACGGACTGCCCAAGGAGGACATGGGGAAGATTGGGCTCGCGATCTCGCCGCAGGATCCGGACGTGGTGTACGCCGCGATCGAGCTGGCCCAGCGCAAGGGCGCCTTCTATCGCTCCGCGAACGGCGGCGGATCGTGGGAGAAGAAGAGCGACCAGGTCGCGGGCGGCACCGGCCCCCACTACTACCAGGAGATCTACCCCAGCCCGCATCGCTTCGACCGCGTCTACTTCGCCGATGTGCGGCTCTCGGTGACCGAGGACGGCGGCAAGACGTTCACCGTCATCGAAGGGCGCTACAAGCACGTCGACAATCACATCGTCGCGTTCAGCGCGCAGGACCCCGACTTTCTGCTCGTCGGCTGTGACGGCGGGCTCTACCAGAGCCGCGATCTCGGCAAGACCTGGAAGTTCATCGACAACCTGCCGGTGACCCAGTACTACAAGGTGGCGGTCGACAACGCCGAGCCCTTCTACAACGTCTACGGCGGCACCCAGGACAACAACACGCAGGGCGGACCGTCGCGCACCGACAACTTACACGGCATCCGGAACAGTGACTGGTTCATCGTGCTGGGCGGCGACGGGTACCAGCCGGCGACCGATCCCGGCGACCCCAGCATCGTCTATGCGCACTGGCAGGTCGGGAACCTGATGCGCCACGACCGCGTGACCGGCGAGAACGTCTACATCCAGCCGCAGCCGGCGAAGGGCGAGCCGTCCGAGCGCTACAACTGGGATGCCCCGATCCTCGTGAGCCCGCACGATTCGAAGCGCCTCTACCACGGCAGCCAGCGCGTGTGGCGGAGCGACGACCGCGGCGACTCCTGGCGCGCGATCAGCGGCGACCTCACGCGCAACATCCAGCGCCTGCAGCAGCCGGTGATGGGACGTCAGTGGGGATACGAAGCGGTGTGGGACCTCAACGCGATGTCCCAGTACAGCACCATCACCTCGCTCTCCCAGTCGCCGCTCGACGAGAACCTCATCTACGCCGGCACCGACGACGGGCTCATCCAGGTGACCGAGAACGGCGGCGGGAGCTGGCGGAAGATCGAGAAGCTCCCGGGTATGGCGCCGATGTTCTTCGTGAACGACATCAAGGCCGACCTCCACGACGCGAACACGGTGTACGCAGCGGTGGACCTGCACAAGACCGGCGACTTCACTCCCTACCTCTTCAAGAGCAACGACAAGGGCCGCTCGTGGAAGAGCCTCACCAACGGACTCCCGCCGCGGCACCTGGTGTGGCGCGTGGTGCAGGATCCCGTGAAGCCGTCGCTGCTCTTCGCCGGAACGGAATTCGGCCTCTTCTTCAGCACCAACGGCGGCGACCAGTGGAGCAAGCTCACGGGCGGGATGCCCAACATCCCGATCCGCGACGTCGTGATCCACAAGCGCGAGAACGACCTCGTGTGCGCCTCGTTCGGCCGCGGGTTCTTCGTGCTCGACGACCTGAGCCCGCTGCGCGAGGTGTCGGACGCCATGCTGGCCGAGGATGCGCGGCTCTTCCCGGTGCGCAAGGCGTGGTCCTACGAGCCCAGAGCGGTTCTGGACGATTCCGAGAAGGCGAGCCAGGGCGACGGCTTTTTCACCGCACCCAATCCGCCTTACGGCGCGGTCTTCACGTACTACCTGAAGAAGGAGATCCGCACCCGCAAGGAGGAACGCAAAGAGAAGGAGAAGGCCGCCGCCAAGAATGGCGGCACGCCGTTCCCCTCATGGGACTCGCTCCGCGAAGAGGAGCTCGAGGAGGATCCGGCGATGGTGCTCACCGTGCGTGACGCCGGCGGCAAGGTGGTACGCCGGCTGAGCGGCCCGGTCAAAGCGGGCTTCCAGCGCGTGGCCTGGGATCTCCGCTTTCCCGCCGAGCAGCCATGGGCGGAGCGCCGCAACGAGAACCAGCAGGATCCGCGCGGCACGCTCGTCCCTCCCGGCACCTACCAGGTGAGCCTCGCGCGCCGTCAGGGCGGCGTGCTCACCGAGCTCGGCATGACGCAATCGTTCGAGGTCGCGCCGCTGCGCCAGCGCGGGCTGAAAGGCGCCGACGCCCAGGCAGTGGCGGTCTTCCAGCGCGAGACCGCGGACCTCAACCGCGCTGCGCTCGCCGCCCGCTCCGCGATGGACGAGGCGTCGCGGCAACTGAAGGCGATGCGCGAGGCCCTCATGCGCTCAACGCTCGCCGACGACGCCACCGAGCGCGAGGTACGGGAGATGGAGCGTCGGGTGAACGACATGCGCCTGAAGCTGTCGGGCAATCAGACCCGCGACCAGTTCAACGAGGACGTCGAGGTCCCGATCATCCGTCGCCTGCAGGTGGCGATGATGGGAACGAGCGAGGCCAGCTACGGACCGACCCCCACGCACAAGATGAGCTTCGACATCGCGCGCGAGGAGTTCGAGCCGCTCAAGCGCGACCTGGACGCACTGGTCCACACCCAACTCCCCGCACTCGAGCGCAAGCTCGACGCCGCTGGCGTACCGTGGACCCCCGGGCGCGGCGCCGAGGATTTGGAAGAGGACGACTAGGGACCGCCCCAGTATTCGAGGGTCGACAGGGCACCGCAGAGCGCGAACGCGACTGCCAGGGCTGCAGCGGCACGGTGGAAGCGCGACCACAGCGAGACTCCGGGAACATGCGTCAGCGAGGCGCCAACCAGGAGTCCCGCGATGATCCCGGCCAGATGACCCACGAGACTGATCCCCTCTCCGGGATCGCCGCTGAACTGGTAGCCGAAGAAGATCGCAATCACCACCCACGCCTTGCTCAGCCGGACACGCCCCCGACCCTCCTCGTGAAGCGGGCAGACCAGGAGGATTCCCGCCATTCCGCAGACGGCGCCGGAAGCTCCGATCGAGTCGATGCCCATGAAGAGATCCGGCATGCTCGATGCGACCTGACAGATCACGTAGGCCTTGATCATGTTGGCCGGCCCGATCATGGGCTCGAGCTTGAGACCCACGAGCAGCAGGACCGCCATGTTGGTGAGCACGTGATCCCAATCGAAGTGGATGAACCCCGAGGTGAGCGCCCGCCAGAATTCGCCGGACCAGAAGTAGAGCGGCGAGAGGGGCATCCATTCGAGCGTCCAGAGCTCGACATACGGGTTCAGCAGAGGTATCCCGTACAGCAGGATGTTGACGAGCACCAGGCTCAACGTCACCGGGCATTTCGGGATCGTCGTTACTGCCCAGCGCCAAAAGGCCGTGATGGGCCCGAGCTCCTCGGAGCCGCTGCGAGAGGCGGTAGCCGGATACGTAGACGTGCGAGTGGCTTCGTTGAGGATCATGGGGCTCGGCGTCGTCAGAGGTCGTTGCCGATGCATTCCGCACGGGTCGTGCAGAATGCGCGGCGCTGTGATCCTTCAGGGGATTCACGCGCCACTTCCATGAACGCGCTCAACCGGCCGGCGGGCCTGAACTTACGCTGCTGGTTCTGATCACCGCGACCGGACCGGGGGAGCAATCAAGCGCGAACCGTGCCGGGGCGCTGCGACCCAAGACAAGAACGCCCGCGACGTGGGATGTCGCGGGCGTTCCGAGAAGTGCGGCCTTGCTCAGTTCTCCGGGATGTCTCCGCCGCCGCGGGTGTTGTTGATCGAGCTGAACAGGTTGATCGCGCTGCCGTACGAACCGGCGGCCAGGGCGACGAAGTCGCCGCCACGGGCGGCCGCGGTCGTCACCGCCTGCGCGACCAGCGATTCGCCCCACGCGAGCAGGGCGTCCTGCAGGTCGGGGTCGGACACGATCCCCTTCCCGCTCACGTCGTTCAGCTCGGCGATGAGCAGCTCCTTGCGGAGGGACTCGAGATTCGTGCGCGGCTTGCTCGTGACGATCTTGAGCGCCTCGTCGATCTCCTTGCCGTTCGTGAACTGGTACGGATCCGCCACGTACAGGCTCTCGATCTGGAGCAGGAAACCCTGGATGGTGGCCGCCGAGAATCCGTCATAGCTCTGACCACGACCCGCCGCCCTCAGCAGCTTGCTCCAGTAGCCGGCGTCCTGGCCGGTGCTGGTCAGCGCACCGGTCGAAAAGTCACCGAGCAGCTTGGTCGTATTGGGACCGTATCCGAAAGCGACCGTCGCGTCGGGCCCGAGCGTGACCGGCACCGAGGTCGGACCCGCCGGCGAGAAGTCCGCGGCGAGCTGCTCGTTGTAGTCGTTGTCGGGGGTCGAGGCATCGATGCGGACCGTGTAGTTGCCGTCGACCAGGCGGAAGGAGTACTGCCCGGCGGCGTCGGTGCGCGTCGTTTGAATCACATCCCAGGCGTCCACCGCGGCCACCGTCACGTTGGACAGCACGCCGGCCTCGGTCCCGTTCTGACTGTTGTTCTCGTTGCCGTCGACGAACACGTTCCCGGCGAGCGTGAAGCCGCCGCAGGGACCCGGCAGCGGGGCCACGCCCACGCCGCCGCTCGACTTCACGCCGACCCGCACCAGGCCCTCGGACACGTCACCCGCGAAGGTGAGCGAGAAGGCCATCGACTGCGTGGGTCCGAGCGAGAGGTTTCCCCACTTGATGCCGGTGAGACCGGTCGCCGGGTCGAGCTGGATGTTGTTGGTGCCCGACGTGGGGACGATCGCGAGAATGGCGGGCGCGCACCCGGGAATCCCGACCATGAAATGGCTGATGGAGGTCGAACTCGTCCCCGTCACCGTGTAGGAGAACTTCGTGTTGCCGCCGACTACGGAGCGGCCGGTGTAGGCAACCGTGAACCCCGCGAGCGACTGCGAGGTGGGCGCGGCGGCCGGTGTCAGAAGCGTGCGGCGCGCGGAATCCGATTCGCTGGGCGCCATGGGCGTCTGGCGCGAACAACCCCAGGCAAGCAGCACGAGCGCAGCGGTAGCGAGAATGAGGATGTGATTTCGACGGAACAAGGCAGGGTCTCCCGGCTCGAGTGAAATGCATGGGGGATGGTGTGGGATGGCGGTCCATTATAAACGGCAGACAGGCGCTTCGACAACGACTTACGCACCCGGCCGCAGGAGGTTGGCGGCTATTTCGAGGCGGTCGGTCCGTTCCGGATCGCGCGGGCACGGGCCTCGAGGCTCGCAGCGTCGGAATTCTTTCCCATTTGCCGGAGGAGCGCGGCGTAGGCGTCCAGGCATTCGGCCAGATCCGGGTGCGAAGGTCCCATCGCGCTCTCGAACGCCGCGACCGCGCGACGGAAGTAATCCTCGGACGCCGTCAGGTCGCCCCGTTTGCGGTTCAGGATCGCGAGATCGTTGAGCGTCCACGCCACCCCCTGCCCCACTCCCGCGCGCTCGAAGATCGCCAGCGCCCGGCGGAACTGGGGCTCCGCCGCCGCCAGGTCTCCACGATCGCGCAGCAGCACGCCCAGGTCGCCCAGGCTCCAGGCGACGTCGGGATGATCGGGGCCGAGGGCCTTCTCGCGGATGGCCAGCGCCCGCCGGAACATGGCAATGGCTTCGTCGTACTTCTTCTGCGCGGTGAGCAGGTTGGCGAGGTTGTTGAGAGTGGTCGCGAGGTTCGGGTGGTATTCCCCGAGCGCTTTGGTCTGGATCGCCAGCGCGCGCCGGAACAGCGGCTCGGCCGCCGCGTGATCGCCCTGACCGGAGAGCACGCGGCCAAGATTGTTGAGCGCCGCAGCCACGCGCGGATGATCCGGCCCGTAGGTCTTTTCGTAAATGCGGATCACGCGCTCATAGAGCGGGATCGCAGCCTCGCCCCGGCCCTGGGCGCGATAGACGATCGCGAGGTTGTTGAGCGCGCGCGCGACGTCGGGATGGTTCTCGCCGCGCGTCTTCTCCCAGATCGCCACCGCGCGGACCAGCAGCGACTCGGCCTGGCCGAACTTCTCCTGACGCCACCGCAACAGACCGAGCTCGTTCGCGCTGCGTGCGATATCCGGGTGATCCGCCGGAAGGGCGCGCTCGCGGATCGCCAGCGATCGCACCAGCAGCGGCTCGGCCTTGTCGAGCTTGCCCTGCGTGGAATACAGCGCGCCGAGGTCGCACAGCGGTCCCGCCACGGCCGGGTCGTCGGGGCCGCGCACCGCTTCCTGCGTCGCGAGTGCCGTGACGAACAACGACTCGGCCTGCGGGAGATTCCCCGACAGGCGCTGCAGGTCCCCGTACAGTGACTCGGTCTGCGCAATGTCGAGCCGCGCATCGTCCCGGCGGTGGCGATGGAGGTCGAGTGCGCGTTCGATCAGCGGCGCGGAGGATCCGTAGAGACCCAGGTTCTTGTACACGTCTCCCATCGTGGCGAGCAGGCGCGCCTGGAGCAGCGGCTGCCCGCTCAGCTCGCGCTCGATGCGAACCGCGCCCTTGTCGAGGATTTCGCGCGCCGTGATGCTGCTTCCCAGCGTTGATTCCGGATCGGCCACGCGGAAGAGTCCGACCAGGAAGTCGGAGACTTGAAGGGCGGTTGCCGCCTCGTTCCTCGCCACGCGCTCGGAGCCTCGCGCCTTCACGAGACCCACCGTCGTGCCGACGATGCCGAGCACCATCGACAGCACCACGGCGACCCCGGCAGCCACGCCCACCTTGTGGCGGGCGATGAACTTCCCCATCCGGTAGCTCTGGCTCGGCGGACCGGCGAGCACCGGCTCGTTGTCGAGGTGGCGCCGGATCTCGGCGGAAAGATCGGACGCCGACGCATAGCGCCGGGTCCGGTCCTTCTCCATCGCCCTCATGATGATCCAGTCGAGGTCGCCCTTGAGCTGCTTCGAGAGCGCGCCGATGTCGACCCGCGGCCGTGCGGCGCGGTCCGCATCGGCCGGGGTCGCGGTGCCGAACAGGGTGGTGACGCGGGTGCTCGGGCGCGGCGGCTCGGAATCGCGGATGCGGCGGCGGATCTCGTCGAAGCCGCCCTCGCGGAGCGACTTGGAATCGAAAGGAAGAGCGCCGACCAGCAGCTCATAGAGGATGACGCCCAGCGCGTAGACGTCGGTGCGGGTGTCGACGTCGAGCCCGGACATCTCGGCCTGCTCGGGGCTCATGTATTCCGGAGTCCCCATGAGCTGGCCGATCTCGGTGACGTTGGCGCGCTCGGTCAGCGATTGCCCGGTGGCTTTGGCCAGGCCGAAGTCGATGATCTTCGGCACCGCCTTCTGTTCCTGGATCGCGACGAGAACGTTCGAGGGCTTGAGGTCGCGATGGATCACGCCCTTCTGGTGCGCGTGCTGCACGCCCTCGCAGACCCGCATGAACAGCTCGAGACGGTCGCGGATGCCGAGGCGGTTCTTCTCGCAGTACTCGGTGATCGGGATGCCGCGGACGTTCTCCATCACGAAGTACGGACGCCCGTCCGGGGTGGCGCCCGCGTCGAAGACCTTGGCGATCGCCTCGTGATCCATGAGCGCCAGAGCCTGACGCTCGGACTGGAAGCGCTGGACGACCGCCTCGGTGTCCATGCCGCGCTTGATGACCTTGATCGCGACGCGGCGCCGGATCGGCTCGATCTGCTCGGCCTCGAACACCTCGCCCATCCCGCCCGAGCCCAGCAGCTGCAGGATGCGGTACTTCTCGAATCCGCTCCCGCTCGCGAGCACGCCCGGCCCGGTGGCGCCCGAGGATTGGGGGCCCGCGACGGTGGTCGCGTCATCACCCCGCCGGCCGGGAGGCGAACTGCCCGGTCCCTCCGTGGGGGGCAGATTCTCCGTGTCGTCGCGCATCCGTTCGATCGCCGCTACTTGAGCTTGAAGCTCACCGGGATCACCACCCAGACGGCGACCGGTTCACCCTTGGCACGCGCGGGCTTAAACCTCCACTCCTTCACCGCCGCAATGGCGTAAATGTCGAGATCGGGAATCGAGCGGATCACCTTCACATTCTTCACGAGGCCGTCACGGCCGACGAGCACCTGGAGCATCACCGTTCCTTCGGTCTGCTCCTTGACCGCCTCCTTCGGATAGGCGGGCTGCACCTTGAAGATCGGTTCCGGAAGTTCGTCGACGTAGACGTAGTCGCCCGCGGCGGGCAGGGAATCCGTCCGCACCTCGGGAACGCTGTCGGGCCTGGCGCCTCTGATGCCCCCCATGGGCTGCAGCTTCCAGATCTCGATCTTTTCTCCATTACCCTCGAGGTCACGCGCGATCCGGACCTCCAGCTCGCGCGCCGAGCGCGGCCGGATTCTCAGCCCGCCAAGCGGCAAGGAAGGTCCGCCCATGATGGAGCGCGTCACCGCCACCAGCTCGCGGCCATCGTAGAAGCCCGTCGCCTCGAACCGATCGATCGCCCTCACACCCACGATCCCGTCCTTGGAAACGAAGATGGTGATGGTCCACCGGGGGTCGGCGACGCTTGCCCATATCCCGGCAAGCGAATCGATCGGCACCGGCTCCGCGAGGGCGAGCGCCGGCACGCCGCACGCGAGGGCGGACAGTAAGTAGAGGGCCGACAGTCTGGGCACGGTTCGGAACCTAAAGCGAACCTTGCCGGGAGACAACCGCCGGAATCGCCGGTGGAGACAGTTCAGTCCGAGGACCCAACTGGATCCAGATCCAGTTGCGCGAGGGAATTGGACCGGGTTTCCGCGGGTCCCGGCCTATCCTGTACCTTCGTTCGCCCGAAGCTCGATGTGCCGGAGTGGCGAAACTGGCAGACGCGCGGGACTCAAAATCCCGTTTGGCTCAAACCAAGTGTGGGTTCGACCCCCACCTCCGGCACCAACTTGCGAGTTAGAAGGAGACGCTGCCGCCGGCCCTGTACCCGGACTCGTCTCGGCCGTCCCGCTCGACTGGGTGATCGCGGCAGAGTTGCCCGCAGCATCGCCGCCCATTGTTCGATTTCGTGAACGCCGAGGCCGCTCCGGACTCGGACGGCCGCATAGAGTGACTCGGCCCGGGGTCCATTGCCGAGCTGCTCCCAGCACACGGCCGCGAACATCGAGGCATCGTGGCGGCGCTCCAGCATGGAGATCTTCTCGAACTCGAGAGCCGCCTGACCGGGGTTTCCTTTCTTGAGCAGGAGGACCGCGACCGATCGATGTCTGCGCTCCCAATTCGGGTCGAACCGAATCGCACTGGCGATGTTCTCCGGACCGAGGAGGACCGGCACGAGACCTCGCGTCGAGTCGAAGCCGAAGAAAAGATCGGGTCCATCCGGCTCGCCGATGGAGCGTGGTCTGTAATAGGAATAGAAGCCGGCCTGCAGCGTGTTGTCCCGATACCACACGCGGATCGCGGGGCTCTCGCCCGCCACGAGCCCGATGTTGTTCGGAATGCCCTCGAAGTACACGCGGGCATGGTGCGGCAACCGAGGGTGCATGCTCGAGAGTTGCGTCCGGATCACCGCCAGCAGGTTGCCTGCGCGACGCTGGTACCACTCGCTTCCCCAGTCCCACGAGCGCGTCGCGGAGCTCTTTCCCCTGAGCAGTGCGAGGCCGATGAAGAGCGCGATCGTCAGCGTTCGACGCTCCGTGAGGAGGGTGGCGAGCGCCAGCCACGCGCCGAACGTCCCGAGGGAACCGTAGTAGGCATGCCACCCGATCGAGCGCATGAACAGAGGGATCCATGCCGCCGCACACCAGAACAGTCCGAATGCGAAGACCGCTCGGCGAACGCGGCCAGCGTGGCCGGCGGGTTCAGAAGGGCCTGCGTCGTTCGGAACGAGCAGAGCGACGACGACCGCGAGCACGAGCAGGACACTCGAGAGCAGTGTCCGAGTCCAGCTGAACGCGTCGGCGGCCACCGGGTGCAGCGCACGATCCGCGTTCACGAGCGAGAGTCCGCTCCGGAGCAGGACCTCCAGCACCGGCAGGGAAGGTTCTCCGGAGAATCCAGGTGAAGACCCCGAAGCCAGCCGGCGGAGCAGGACAGGATGGACGACGAGCCACGCCAGCGCGAGAACCGCGAACGGCGCCAGTCGCCGAGCAACCCTCCCCCAGGGCTCTCGGGCCACGATGAGCCAGTACCCGCCGGCGATCAGCGGCAGAACAACGGCCGTTTCCTTGCTCAGGAGAGCACCCGCGAACGGGAGCAACGCGAGCCCCGGCTTCCCGCGCACAATCAGCAGGAGCGCGAGCGTGCCGAACGCGAGCATCCAGAGGTCCTGGCACCCGGAGATCCACAGCAGCGGGGCGCCCCACAGCGCCAGGCTGGCCACGCCCGCGGTGGCGATGAGCGCGGTGCGACGGGAGGCCAGCGACGAGACGAGGAGTGCATAGGTCAGAAGCGTCCCGAGCCACAGGATCAGACTCGCGATCCGAAACGCGAACGGTTGGGCTCCGACAAGGTGCTGGAGCGTCCAGAAATGAAGTTCTCGCGACCACGGCCTGTACCAGCCGAAGTTCGTGTTCTGGAACGACCAAACGTCGAGGAAACGCAGCGTTCGAGTCTTGTCGAGGAAGACGTAGTCGTCGCCGATGAACGTCATCCCGAGCGACGGCCCGTAGGCGACGGCCACAAACCCCAGCAGCAACAGGCCGAAGAGCAGCGTGCTTCGGTCGGCGGAGAGCAGCAGTTGCCGAGGCGCGCTGGCTCCAGACCGGGATCTTCGGGATTTCGGCTGCTCGGCTCTCCGAGATGTCATGCGGCCGGGTCAATCAGAGGAATGAGAAAAGCAGTGAAGGCTCACGGACGCGAGCTCTTGAAGACTCACGGACGCGAGCTCTATGGATGAGCCGGCCGCTGGTACACGACGTGCCAGCCCGGGATGGCAGCACCGACGATTCCGCCCAGCGCGGCGCCGATCGCTCCGCCGAACGCGGCGCCCGCTACGAACGCCGAGCCCGCTCCCACGTCTGATTGGGCCACTGAAACAGCCGCGGCAGACACCATGCCGCCCAGGAGGCCGACCGCCAGGGCACCCGAGATGGCGCCGCGACCGGAGCTGCCGCCTCGCTTTTCCAGCCGATAGATTTCATCCCATCCCACCAGACCGGGAGGCGGAACTTGGAGCGGCTCCGAATTGCGGTCTGCTCGCAGCCCGTCCAGACCCTCGGGTCCGATTCGCAGGGCATAGCCCTCGAAGTACCCGAAGTCGGCCTCGATGCGCAGCAAGGTCTCGGGCGTGATGGCCTGGGATGCTCGCACCGCTTCACGCGTTGGAGGTGGCGTGGCGGGATTCGCGGAGGGATTCGGTGAGGCCAATGAAGTGTCACGGGGTGCCGCGTCCAGGCTGTCGGGCTCTGGTGACGCGGCTGCCTGCGGTGTCGCGGATGCGATGCTCGAAGGCGCGGTCACAGGCTCTGCGACATAAAGCGTGCGCGTGCTCACGAACTTGTCTCCGATCCCGCCGAATAGCCAGGCTCCCGCCAAGCCGAACGCGACCGCACCGATCAATGGCCGGCCGGTGTTGGCCGCCCCGAAGATTCCCGCCGTGATGAAGCCGGTGATCTGGCCGGCGCGTCGTCGGCTATGCAGTTGGTCGATCTGCGAGATCGAGGACCAGGTCAGGTGGCCCTTCGACGCGGGATCCGAGATGTAGGCCTCGAGCCTGCGCTGGTCAATACTTTGGGCTTTGAGACCGCTCAGGCCGGCTTCATCGACGTGACGTGCCTGCAACTTCAGTTGGGTGGTGCCCAGGCTGACACGCAACCATTCGTGGGATTCATACTGGCCACGAAACTGCTCGATGACGCTGGGGGAAGGGGTTGCGAAGCTTTCCGAAGATTCGGCCCGCACCGTTGCCATGACCAGAACCAGAGCGGCGAGCGCGGCAACTTTGATCACGGTCCCCCCGAGACGACAATTCTTCCTCGGCAACCACCATACCAGTTGAACGCCGCGCGGACGCGGGAGTAGCCTTTCGGGGCTGCGAGACCGGGCGAACCCCCAAGTCGCCAAGCGCCCCCGGTGTGATGCCGTATGGGGAGCGCTTGAGGAGGCGTCATGAGTTCCCTCGTCCGGCTGCCAGGGCTTCTGGTCGCCACGCTCGTCCTCGGCACTCCAGCGCTCGCTGGCCCTTTCGACCTCATTCACACCGACCAGGTCGACGTGACGCTTTGCGAGAACGGCTGCGGGATCACACTCTCGGGCTGCGATTTCGCGGTGCTCGTCAACGTCGGGGCGGCGCCCATCACAGCAAACGAGATGCGCGCGGCCCGCTTCACGGCGGTCTCATCCGAGACCACGATTGCCCTGTATCCGTTCCTCAACCAGTACACCTCTGTGCTCCCTGATCTCGATCCGGGGCACGCCCGTGGCGGCGTCTGCGAGAGCAATGCGTTTCTCCAGACCTTCCTCCTGCCCGGGGAAGTGTTCGAGAACACACAGGGCTATCAGTTCCTTTCGTTCAACATCTCGCGGCTCGGCACGGGCACCTTCGAGGGTCCGGTCACCTTCTACGTCACGATGGACATGGCCGGCTACCGTGCGACCTTCCAGATCGACGCCATGGTGCACCTTGGGCCGCATGACATCGCGCTCCTGCACGGGGCGCGAGTGCACAGCGTGCCGGGGCCACCTCCCCCGATCACGGCCCAGCTCGACATCAGGCCGGGCGAGTGCCCGAACGTGTTCAACCCCAAGTCGCAGGGACGAGTGGCGATGGCGCTGGTGGGTTCCCCGACGCTCAATGTGCGCGACATCGAGCTCGCCAGCGTGCGCCTGAACGGGTTCATGCCGTTGCGGACCGCATTCCTGGACGTGGCGCGCGCTTTCTCGACGATCCCCTGTGAATGTGCCGATGGGGTCGACGGCGTCGAGGATCTGTCGCTCCGGTTCGCGAGCGAGGATGTGGCGGCGGCGATCGGGCCGACGGCGCCGGGCAGCGTCACGACCCTCACGGTCACCGGGCTCCTCACCAACGGGGCTCCCTTCGAGGCCAGCGACTGCCTCCACATCGTGGGTCCCCCGCCGCGCGACTCGATTCCGCCCGACTCGGTCGTCGCCAGGATGTTCGTGCGTCGCGGCGCGTCGCGGGGTGCGGCGCAGATCGAATACACGCTGGCGGCCGACGCCGACGTGGATCTGGATGTCTACGACGTGACCGGCCGACATCTCGAGTCGCTGGTGCAGACCCGTCAGCAGAGCGGCGAGCACCAGGTCGAATGGCGGGCGGAGAACATGCAGCAGGGTGTCTATTTCTTCCGGCTCACGGCCGCGGGCCAGATGCAGATGCGGAGATTCGTGCTGCTGCGATAAAGCCGCGGGAACGTCAGGTGGATTCCGGGGCGCGGGCCGGCATTGAAGATTCCGACCAGCGCCACCGCATCACGGTTCCGATGATTGCGACCAGAGACGCCAGCGCCAGGGCGGCGTACTGGGTTGCATCGATGCGCTTGAGATTCAGCAGCACGAACGCCGCTATTCCGATCGCGGAGGACAGCACGACGAGGAACGCGGCGAGACGGTCCACGACGTATCCTCGGGCGCCCCAGATCAGCAGAAAGAATGTGAACGGCATTTCACCCACCCCCAGGATCTGTCCGTACTGCGTGATCGATCGCAGCGAGGGTGGCAGGACGAGCATGCCGAGCGAATTGATTACGTAACCGGCGCCGGCGAAGAAGAGCGGGATCCCCAGCCAGCCTGGGATGAAGCCCGACCGCATGACGAGGGCGCCAATCGGAAACAGCCACAGCCCCCAGAAGATCTGATTGACGACGAGGCCGTAGTTGTGGAGCCGCAGGAAGAACGTCACCTGGGCCGCCACCTGGCCCGGATCGAGGACGGCCGCGATCGCCGGGCTCTTGAGCAGAATGAGCGGTGCGATGTTGCTCAACGTATTGACGTACGAGATCGGCACCGACACCAGCATCAACACGGCCATGAGGATCGAGGTCCTCTGATCGACACTCTTGAAGAGCTGGTACAGCGCCAGGGCCGCGAAGACGAGGAGGGTCACGCCGTAGAGCTCGGCGAAGATGGCGGCGCGAAGCAGGTTCTCCGAGGCGCGCACCCGATCGGCGGTCGCGAGAGCGCCACCCTCGACGATGAGGACGCCGGGAACGTAGAGGTAGGCAAAGGGCGCCAGGGAACTTGCCAGCACATACAGCAACCCGGCCCATCGGGCCTGGCTCCTCGTGGAATCCATGGAGGCACCTCATGTGGAGAGAGGCTCGCCCTGCGCGCTGTGCAGGACTACCACATTACGCCCGGGCCGGACGAGCCGCGGAGAGTCCGGGCCGACCGACCGTCACATCTGGCGGAAGAGGTGGAGGTAGCTGCGGCTGACCGGCAGCACCTCCGGGCGTCCCTTGAGATGGATGTCCGCGGTCTCGGTGTCACCGCGCACGACGTGGCTGATGGCGCCGAGCCGCACCACGCAGGAACGGTGCACCTGTGCGAACTGCGCGGGATCGAGCTGCGCGATGAGTTCCTTGAGTGCGGTCCGCACCAGCGACTCTTCGGGCTTGCCGTCGTCGCGCCATGCCACCAGCGTGTACTTGGAGTCGGAGCGCAGGAAGTCCACGTCGTCGACCGCGATCAGGCGCAGCGTTGATCCGCTCTGCGCCTGGATCCAGCGCAGCCTCGCCGGGCCGCTCGCCTGGAGCCGCTCGAGCTGCGCCGCGAGCTGTTCGAGCAGAAGCTCCATGTTCGGTGCAGGCTCGGACTCCCGCAGGCGCTCCTTGAGACGGGACACGGTTTCCGCGAGGCGTTCGAGCTCGACCGGTTTCACCAGGTAGTCGAGCGCGCCCCGGGCGAACGCTTCGACCGCGTAGTCGTCGTACGCGGTGACGAACACGAGATGCGCGCGCCGCCCGATGCGCTGCGCGGCCTCGACGCCCGTGACGCCCGGCATGTGCACGTCGAGGAAGCACACGTTCGGCCGGTGCGCCTCGAATTCCCTCAGAGCGTCGCGCCCGTTGCGGGCCTGCGCGACCACCTCGAGCTCGGGCCATGCCTCGGCGAGCTGGCGCGCCAAGGATTCCCGCAGGAGCGGCTCGTCGTCCGCGATCAACGCGGTGGGCCGGCGCGTCACCGCGCGGCCTCGCGCGCCGGGAACTCGAGCTCGGCCACGACGCCCCGCGGCGGGTTGGCGCGCACCCGGACACGGGCGTCGCCGCCAAAAATGAGCTGCAGCCGCTCGCGCAGCGTCGTGAGCCCGGTGCCGAGTCCGTGTTCCGAATGTCTAAGGCCCACGCCGGTATCCGAGACCAGGACCACGCAGCGATCGCCCCGCCGCTCGACCGTGATGTCGATCCGGCCGCCTTCCTCGCTGGGATCGATTCCATGGCGGACGGCGTTCTCGACCAGCGTCAGGAGCGTCATCGGCGGACACACGAGCGCGGCCGCCGCCTCGTCGACCTGCAGCGCGAACTGCAGCCGGTCGGGCATGCGCATGTGCATCAGCTCGAGGTAGGCGCGCACCAGCTCGACCTCGCGGGCAAACGTGGTGGCCAGCTCGTCGAGGCGCGGTACCGCGGCGCGCAGGTAGGCGACGAGGCTCCGCAGCACCGTCGAGGCCTCGGGAGAACCGGAGTCCACCAGGGCCTGCACGTTGGCGAGAGTGTTGAACAGGAAGTGGGGCGCCACCTGCGCCTGCAGCAGACGCATGCGCGCGTCCAGGGCGCGGCGCTCGAGCTCGCTGCGCTCGAGGTCGAAGGCCATGGTCAGGTGACGGGCGAGCGCCTCCTTCTGGCGCACGACAGCGGCCAGCGCCACCCACGGGCCGACGAAGACGCCGACACCGGCGAGCAGCGAGAACCCGTCCATGCGGTCCTTCACCTGGTAGAAGTGCGGTTCCCCGGCCGGGGTCGAGAGCTGGTAGATCACCGCCGTGGCGATCGGCATGGCCACTCCCACGCCCACGACCTGAACGACCCAGCGCGGCAGCCACGCGGGCATTCTCGCGGGCCACTGCTCGAACAGACCGAACACCAGCATGCCGGTCAGGCCCAGCAGCGCGGTGCGGAACAGCAGCGACGGCAGCCCGGAGGTCCAGTTGAAACCGATCAGAACGCCGAGCGCGAGCGAGAAGAGCAGCGTGAAGCGGATGCGGCCCCAGCTCAATGCCAGCGCCAGGCCGCGCGGCTTCGCGGGAACCACGGTGGCAGTCATGTCGGGAGGATAACCGGGTCAGCTCTTCAGCTTTACCCGCTTGACCCGGACGACCGCGAGCGACGCGGTCGCCGACACGCCGCTGTCGGTGATCAGGTAGGAGGTGTAGCCCTCGCCGCGGGACGCTTCGCCACCGCCGGCGCTGCCGCTCTCCCCTGCCTTGGCGGATGCCTCGGCGCCGATCGAGGCGCCGAACTTGCCGTCGATGTACTCGTGGAACTTCTTCGCGTCCTGGAAGATCAGGACCGGCCGCACGGCGCGCGCCCCGACGCCCAGTCCGAAGTCGACGCGTCGCATGCGCAGGTAGGTCTTCTCGCCGGTCGCGGTCTCGATGCCGACGCCGTAGCCGGCGCCCGCCCCGACCAGCGGGATCTTCGTGAGCTTGTTGCTCATGATCACGTAGCCTGCGGACTTCGCGACCTCGTCCTTCGACTCCGGATGATCGCGCTCGAGATCGATGAGCGTCTTCTCTACCAGGTCGTCGATCGTAATCGCCTGCTGCTGGGCGTCCTCGCCGGGAATCGTGCCGCAACCCGGGAGCACCAGTGTCAGCGCGACGAGCGGCGCGATCACGAGCCGGTGGATGCCGGGTTTCATGTGGGTGCTCTCCGGAGTTGATGTTCACGAGACAGCCTCGCCGCGGACCCTATCACGCGTGAGCCGGCACTCAGGCCCAGCGGTGCGGGCGGTCGCGCGTCCGCTCGAAGCCCAGCTCGTCGCAGAACGCAAACCAGCGCTCGCGGGGCACGCCGCGCCAGCGCAGGTCCTCGAGCGACTCAGCGAACGGGACGTCCGGCCTAAGCGTCGCCAGCCGGCGGAAGAGCAGCGCGTCGTCCATGCGCTCCCGCAGGGTGGCGGCCAGCTTCTCGGCGCCGCGCACGATCACCTTCCAGCGCGCGGCCTCGGGCGGAATGTTCTCGAGGTGTCCCCACTCGGCGAGCACCGTGGACGCCGACTTCTCGCCCCAGCCGGGCAGCCCGGGAAATCCGTCGGCCGAATCCCCCACCAGTGCGAGCCAGTCGGGAATCGATGCTGGCGCGACTCCGAACTTGGCGCGCACGCCCTCCGCGTCGTACGTGATCTGGCGGCGCCGGTCGCGCTGGACGATGTGGGTTCCCGTGACGCACTGCGCGAGATCCTTGTCGGGGGTGCAGATCACCACCTGCTCGACCTGATCGGCGAAGCGCCAAGCACCGGCGGCCAGCGCATCGTCCGCCTCGAACTCGACCATCGGCCAAACCACGACGCCGATCGTCTCGAGCGCGCGCTCGGCGAGCGGAAACTGCGCGAGCAGATCCTCCGGGACGCCCTCTTCGGTCTTGTAGTCCGGCCACAGGTCGTTCCGGAAGCTCTTGATCACGTGGTCGGTCGCGGCCGCGAGGTGGGTGACGTCCGCCTCGCGCAGCAGCGCCAGCGTGGTGCCGATCAGCCCGCCGACCGCGCCGACTTCGCGGCCGTCGGGCGCCCGCGAGGGCTCGACCGCGTGGTAGGCGCGAAAGAGCTCGTAGGTGGCGTCGAGCAGGTGGAGCTTCATGCGGGATCGATCCGCGCCCGCCTCAGGCGCAGCGCGTTGCCGATCACCGAGACCGAGCTGAAGCTCATGGCCGCGGCCGCGATCATCGGATTGAGCAGCAGTCCGATGGACGGGTAGAGCACGCCGGCCGCCACCGGAACTCCGATCGCGTTGTAGACGAAGGCGAGGAACAGGTTCTGCCGGATGTTGCGGACCGTGGCCTCGCTGAGCCGCCGCGCGCGGACGATGCCGCGCAGATCGCCGCGCACGAGCGTGACGCCGGCGCTCTGGATCGCCACGTCCGTCCCGTGCCCCATCGCGATTCCGACGTTGGCGGCCGCGAGCGCCGGCGCGTCGTTCACGCCGTCCCCGGCCATCGCCACGCTCCGCCCTTCGGCCTGGAGCCGTCGCACGTGATCCACCTTGTGCGCGGGCAGCACCTCGGCGTGCCACTCGGCGATCCCGAGCCGACGCGCCACGGCTTCGGCGACGGCAAGCCCGTCGCCGGTCACCATGACCACGCGCAGCCCGGCGGCCGCGAGCCCCGCGAGCGCCTCGGGAGTCGTCGGCTTGATCGGGTCCTCGATCGCGAGCAGTCCCGCCCCGACGCCGTCCACCACCAGGAAGACGACCGTGCTTCCCTCGCGACCATAAGTCTCGGCTTCGCTCGCGAACGCGCCGGGCGCGACGCCGAGGTCGGCCAGCATCGCCGCGTTTCCGAGCGCGACGTTCCTTCCATCCGCGCGGCCGCGAACTCCTTTGCCCGTCACCGCGGTGAAGTCCTGCACCTCGGCGGGCGCCACGTTCCGATCGGCGGCGGCGGCGAGAATGGCGGCGGCGAGCGGATGCTCGCTTCCGCGCTCGAGTCCCGCAGCCAGCGCGAGGACTTTCGCCTCGTCGAAGCCCGCCAGCGTGAGCACGCGCGTGAGCCGCGGCTTGCCTTCGGTGAGCGTACCGGTCTTGTCCACCACCAGCGTGTCCACTGCGCGCAGCGTCTCGATCGCCTCGGCGTTCCGGAACAGGATGCCCATCGAGGCGCCACGTCCCGCCGCCACCATGATGGACATCGGGGTCGCGAGCCCGAGCGCGCACGGACAGGCGATGATCAGCACGGCCACGGCGATCAGGATCGCGTAGGCCATGCGCGGCTCCGGCCCCACCAGCCCCCAGACCGCGAACGCGATCACCGCCACCGCGACCACCGCGGGAACGAACCACGCCGACACCTGGTCGGCCAGCCGCTGGATCGGCGCGCGGCTCCGCTGGGCCTCGGCGACAAGCTGGACGATGCGCGCGAGCAGCGTCTCGCTCCCCACCTTTTCGGCCACCATCACGAAGCTGCCGGTGCCGTTCACGGTTCCGGCGACCACGCGGCTCCCCCGCTCCTTCTCGACGGGCATCGATTCGCCGGTGACGAGCGACTCGTCGACCGCGCTCCGGCCCTCGAGCACGCGGCCGTCCACCGGGACCTTCCCCCCCGGCCGCACGCGGAGGCGGTCGCCGACGTGAACCTGGTCGAGCGCCACGTCCGACTCGCTTCCATCGGACGACAAGCGGCGCGCGGTGGCCGGCGCGAGCCGGAGCAGCGAGCGGAGCGCCGAAGCGACGTTCCCGCGTGCGCGGAGCTCGAGCACCTGGCCGAGCAGCACGAGGGTGACGATCACGGCGGCGGATTCGAAGTAGGTGGGAACGCGGTCCGCAGCGTCGCGGAACGACATCGGGAAGATCCCGGGGGCGACCACCACCACGGTGCTATAAAGGAAGGCGACGCCGACGCCGAGCGCGATCAGCGTGAACATGTTGGGGCTCCGGCTCACCACCGACTGCCAGCCGCGCACGAAGAACGGCCATCCCCCCCACAGCACCACGGGGGCCGCGAGCAGGAGCTCGATCCATCCCATGACGGCGTGCGACGCGATCGGGTGGAAACGGCCCGGGAAAGCGCTGCCCAGCATCATGAGGAACAACGGCTCGATCAGGATGGCCGAGACGATCAGCCGCCGGCGCATGTCCTTGAGCTCCGGGTTGGCCGGCTCCTCGAGCGAGACCGTCTTCGGCTCGAGCGCCATCCCGCAGATCGGGCAGGCGCCGGGCGCCGACCGCACCACCTCGGGGTGCATCGGGCAGGTCCACTCCGACACGCCCGCCGGAGCGGCGGGAGCCGGGCGCGGCGACAGGTAGCGCGCGGGATCGGCCTCGAACTTCGCGCGGCAGCCGGCGCCGCAGAAAAGGAACTCGCGCCCGCCGTAGGTGTAACGATGGGGCGAGTCGGGCCGCACCGTCATCCCGCACACCGGATCCTTCTCGGGCGGGGCATCGCCCGCGGGATGCGGCGTGTCGTGCGCTGCGTGCACTCGGGACGTCATCGAATCTTCAGGTCTCATCCTCGGGAGGATTACCACGGCCCGACTCTGGTACGCTCGGCGGCCTGTGTTCCGCCTCGCGCCCCCTTGGATGCTGTTTCTCCTCGTTTCGTTGGTGATCGGCTCCGCCGCGGCCGGCGCTCCGAACGACCCCCCGGCGATGGACCCCGGGCTGCGCGCGCTCGAAGCCGGCCAGCCGCTGCCGATCCGCTACCTCCCGCGCATGGCGGCGCGGGTCCTCGAGAGCCCGGCCAAGGGCCGCTTGGCTCCACTCGCGGCGCTGGGTCGCGAGCCCGAGGAGTACGGGGTGTTTCTCGAGTTCGACGGACCGCGCGCGGCGCTCGAGGCAGCGGGACTGCGGGTTGGAACGCATGTGGGCCGGACCTTCACCGCCCGCCTGAGCCGCGAGGACATTCCGCGCCTGTGGACGATCCAGGGCCTAAAGAGCGCCCGGCTCGCCCGCTACGTCGAGCCGCTCCTCAACGTGAGCGCGTTCGACATCCGCGCCGACGTCGAGCACACCGCCGTGGGCATCCCGCCGGTCTACCAGGGACGCGCGGGACAGGGGGTGCTGGTCGCCCTGATCGACAGCGGGATCGATTTCGGTCGTCCCGACTTCAAGGACGGCGCCGGCCGCACGCGCATACTCGCGATCTGGGACCAGACCGATCCGTTCGGTCCCCATCCTTCGACCTTCGGCTACGGCACCGAGATCTCGCGCTCGCAGATCGACGGCGATCCCGGTTCCATCCGCCAGGCGGATGTCGACGGTCACGGCACGCTGGTGGCCGGCATCCTGGCCGGCAGCGGAGTGGCCACCGGATGCAACCAGCCGGACTATCGGTACGTCGGCATCGCACCGCTCGCCGAGATCATCGCGATCAAGACCGACTACTCGGAGACCGGCATCGTCGACGGCGTGCGCTACGCGTTCGAGCGCGCGGCGGCGCTCGGCAAGGACTGCGTCGTGAACATCTCGCTCGGGAGTCACTTCGGCCCGCACGACGGATCGGACCCGATGTCGGCGGCGATCAGCGCGCTGACCGGGCCCGGCCGCCTCGTGGTCGCGGCGGCCGGGAACGATCGCGAGAACCACATGCACGGGCGGCTCACCACGACCTCGACCACGCCGGGCACGGACCACTTCACGATCCACGTCCCCTCCTACACGCCCAACGGCGGCCGGTTCAACGACTACCTGTTCGTCGGCGGCTGGTACGACCCGTCGGTCAGCGTGTCGGTGCGGGTCCGCGGTCCCCACCCGGCCGATACGATGAGCGTCCCGCGCGGCGGCGCGCGCGCGCTCGCCACCCCGCGCGGGAAGATCGTGCTCGTGAACCAGGCCACGGCACTCGGGTTCGGCGGCACGCCGCGCGCGCGGCAGTTCGAGCTCCAGGTGTACGACTCGCTCTCCGGCAGCCCGCCCGCGGCCGGCGACTGGGAGATCGACGTCGTCGCCGACGGTCCCGCGAACCTCGGAGCGCGCGTCGACGCCTGGATCTTCGGCTCGCGCTTCGGCGGCTTCGGGAGCGCACGGGTGACGAACGGATACGACCCGACGACCGTGGTGTCCGAGCCGGCGTGCGGCGACAGCGTGCTCGCGGTCGCGGCGCACTGCACGCGCACGTCGTGGATCTCCTGCGCGCAGGGCTCCACGTGCCTTTATTTCAACCAGGTGCTGAACGACATCGCGCACTTCTCGAGCCCGGGCCCGCGGCGGGACGGCGTGCTCAAGCCCGAGATCTCGGCTCCCGGACTCGGCGTGGCGTCGATCCATGCCGCCACCGCACCCGGCATCCCCGATTGCTACGACGCCGACGACGGTGTGCATGAGATCACGCTCGGCACCAGCTTCTCGTCGCCGCACGCCGCGGCCGCCGTGGCGCTCCTGCTCCAGTCCTCCCCCGGCGCCTCGCCGTCGCGCGCGCGGCTGATGCTGACCGGCGCCGCGCGGACCGACGCGCTCACCGGCGTGGTCCCGAATCCCGACTGGGGCTACGGGAAGCTCGACGTGTACGCCGCGCTCAGCCACACCGCGCCGGTGGTGGCGGTGGCCAGCCCGAGCGGCGGTGAATCGTGGCCGCCCTCATCGACCCAGACCGTTTCCTGGTCCGCCTACGGCGCGGTGACGACCGTGGACCTCGACTACTCGCTCGACGACCGCGCCGGTCCGTGGGTGCCGATCCAGCATGGCGCGACGCCGACCGGCAGCACCAGCTGGTCGGTGCCGGCATCGCCGAGCGACAGCGTGATCGTGCGCCTCCAGTCGAACGGCACCCCGGCGACGTTCTACAGCGGACGCTTCCGCATCGGCTCGCCCTCCTCCGGCGGACCGGCGTTCGCCCTCGGGTTCGCGGTGCCCAATCCCGCGAACGGTCCGGTGGACGTCGCCTACACGCTGCCGGGAGCGAGCCACGTGAGCGCGGTGATCGTGAGCGTGGACGGACGCCGCGTGTGGCGGCGATCGATCGTGGCGCCGTCGGGCGGCAGCTACACCGTGCGCTGGGATGGCCATGACGACAACGGCATCCCGATGCCTCCGGGCCTCTACTTCCTGCAGGTGATCACCGACTACGGGACGCGCTCGCAGCGGATCGTTCGCGTCCGCTGAGTCTGGGAACCCTGACCCAAACCGCCCCGCCCTGGGGCGCGCCGCCACACCTCACCCCTCTCGAATGGCTCAGCGGGCCTGCCCGGCTTCGCGAAGGCTTGGATTTTGCCCTGATACCCGCGCGGCACGTTACTTGCGACCACCCATGGTGTGGCGATCCAGCCCGGCTCGCCACGCTCTCTCATCGCAAGAACTCTCGGGCCCCGACTACGAGAGTTCAGGGCCTCGAGGAAGGGTATCCGTGAGCACCTCTGCCCATGTCGATCCGACCGGCGTTCCCCCTCCGCACTCCACGTGCAGCGAGGATCTGCCGGCCCACGTCGGTCGGCGTAGTGCGTCCGAGGTGTTCGCCGAATTCATCCGATGGACGATTGTCCAGGAGCCCGCGTTGCTGCGCATGCTTCCGGCCGACGCCGGGCGCGAGAGCTTTCTCAACTACTACGCGTCACTTCCCGCGGAAGGCGATGAGGCCGAGATCCGCCGCTACGTCCGTGGCATGTGGCGGGGCGAGGCGGGCTGGGCAGCCCGCTGGATTGCGCGGAGTCTCGATCAGAACGGCACGACGAGACCGGTCCGCGTCCTCGACGCGGGCTGTGGATTTGGCACGTACGCGCTCCTGTTCGCGAGGCTCGGGGCCACGGTGACCGCGGCCGACCTCAGGCCGGATCGGCTGGAGGTCGCGCGCTGGCGCAACGCCAACCTGCGCTGGCTCACTCAGAATCAATGTTCGGCGGACTTCGCGCGCATCGACGTCACCTCGCAGCTCAAAGGCGAATTCGATCTGGTCTGGGTCTACAACGCTCTCTCGCACATCGACCCGCCGGAAGTCTTCCTCGAGAAAGTGCGCCAGCATCTGCGTCCCGGCGGCGTCCTGGTCATCGGTGATCTCAACGGAGCCAATCCCGGGCGCGTGCGGAAGCTCGACGCCGTGCGATCGAACATTCACGAAACCTACGTGGCCCCGGACGGCGAGGCACACGCGTACGCGGTGGAGCGCCCGTTCACACCCGAAGAGATGCGGGATCTGCTGACCAGCCACGGGCTCCGCGTCGTGCGCCACGAGCTGTTCCACGGCGGGCAGGGCAGCCTGCCGGATCCCCTGTTCAAGACTCTGGTCGAACCCCTGCAGGGCTTGATTCGACTGGGAAGGCGCTGGGGAAAACGCCAGGCGGTCCTCGCCACAAGGGTATGATTGTGGAGCGGAGAATGTTGGCGAGCATCACCGGAGCCGCTCGCTGAGCCTGTGCGACCGCGGATCAGAAAGCGAGCCTGAGTTGGTGAAGGCGCGGCCGGGCGATGCGCGCGGTCGGCACCTTCCTCTGGTAGTAGCTCCGGTAGGGCTCAGGCAGTCTGATCCGCTCCGTGAACAACCGCTCCCGGAGTAGCCGCTCGATCGAG
>Ga0137435_1000028_pt1 | contig 78239 bp, 62 predicted proteins | sample EasRivERMGT100_2_FD_104904 | JGI IMG/M metagenome (GOLD analysis project Ga0137435, IMG submission 104904) | Soil microbial communities from meander-bound floodplain in the East River, Colorado, USA - East River MetaG ERMGT100_2 | ecosystem: Environmental > Terrestrial > Soil > Floodplain ... | reverse complement strand
TTACGGATACCGACTCGGAATCATGATCGGCGATGAGGAGATCTTCGCTGGCGAGACCTCGGTGACCGTGCCGGCGCGCGTGGCGAAGCTCGCATTGAGCCAGGTCTTCTGGAGCGGACGCTCGCTCAACGCGACCGTGGCCCTTCCGGCCGCGGCAGGTGCGCGCTTCGAGGTGTTCGACCTCGGCGGACGGCGCGCGTTCTCGATGCCGCTGGATCATCTCGAAGCCGGGGAGCATCGGGTCGAATTCGCGGCCGCGCTCCGGCCGGGCGTCTACTTCGGCCGCCTGTCCCAGGGCGGCACCAAGGCCAGCGCGCGTTTCGTGGTCCTGCAGTGATGTAGCGGCTGGCCCGCAACGTGAGCGAGAACGGGGTGGCGTTCTCCGATCCGCTCACGGGTGGGCACTGGTACCAGAAAATGATCGCCTCGGAGGGCGCCGCCGAGTAGCATTGTGGCCCCGGATTCCCTGTCCGGCCACCCGCGATACATGGTCCAGTTCACCACCGGGGTGAATCATGGTGCCACGCCCTCTGCGCCCGGTCCTGCGGGCGATGCCGCTCCTCCTTGCGCTGGGACTGCCTACCGCCCCCGCGTTCGCACAGTCCATCAACCTCTCCTGGAACGACTGCGGCGCCGCCGGCACCGAGATCAAGTCCTTCGCCTGCGACATCAATACCGGCGTCACGTTCGATCTCGTGGGATCGTTCGTGGCGCCGGCCGGGATCAACCAGTTCGTCGGCATCACCGCGGACCTCCGGGTGGCGGCGACCACGCTGCCCGACTGGTGGAAGATCGGAACCGGGCAGTGCCGCACCAGCGCAGTGATCACGGCGCACTTCGATCCCCCGTCGTCGTGCGCCGATCCGTTCGACGGCAACGGCGTCGGCGGCTCCTCCTACGATGTCGGGGGTTACGGCTCGAACACGGCGCGGATCTTGATCCAGGCCGCGTTGCAGGAGGGCCTCGAGCATCCCATCGGCGCCGGCACGGAGTACTCGGCCTTCCGGTTGGTGATCCTGCCGGCGCGGACCGTCGGGAGTCCCTCGTGCGCGGGCTGCCTCGATCCGGTTCGCATCACGCTCAACAGCATCCAGCTCTTCCAGCCGACTCAGGCCGGCAACGATCCGGTGCTGACCGCGACCGGCGTACGCAGCATCGCCTACTGGCAGGCGGCGACGGGATCGCTGCCGGCCATCGCGTCATTCGCACCGGCCGGTGCCGCTGAAGGTGCCGGCGTCACCATTTCCGGAACCGGGCTCACGTCGGCATCGCAGGTTCGTTTCGGTGGCGTCTCGTCGGTCCCCACGCTTTCGTCGGATGCGCAAGTCCAGGTCCCGGTGCCGGCGGGCGCGCGCACGGGAACGCTGGAAGTGGCGACGCCCTTCGGCACCGCCGCGAGCGGCAGCCCTTTCGTGGTGGCCCCGACCATCGCCCAGTTCATTCCGATTCAGGCGCCGGTCGGCGCCTCCGTGCGAATCCACGGCCGCAACTTCACGGGTGTCACATCGGTTCTGTTCGGAGCACAGCCGGCCACGTTCTCGGTGAGCTCCGACACCGAGATCCAGACCACGGTTCCGGCCGGGGCGTCGAGCGGCAGCATCACGGTGACCAACCTCGGCGGCTCGGATTCCCGCGACGGGTTCGCCCTCGGGCCCGTCGAGGGCCGCATCAATCTTTCATGGGACGATTGCGGGATCGCCGGTCAGAGCCTGCAGACATTCGCCTGCAACTCCAACGTCGGACCGGGCTTCCTGCTGGTGGGTTCGTTCGTGCCGCCCTCCGGCATCACCGAGCTGCGCGGCGTTTCCGCCGACTTGAGCATCAACTCCGCCGCGCCTGTCGAGTGGTGGGCGTTCGGGCGCAACCAGTGCCAGGGCGTCACCTCGCTCGCCCCGTCGTTCGATTTCGCGGGAATGTCGGCCTGCACCGATCCCTGGGGAGCCGCCTACGGGATGTCGTGGACCTACGACTTCAATTTCTACGGTTCCGGGCACCGGCTTCGAGTGTTCGGTAACCCGCTCACCACGGGTATTCCCGTGCAACCGGATCGAGAGTACTACGCCTTCAAGATCCACATCGCGCAGGACAGGACAGGGGTGTGCGCCGGGTGCGGTGTGCCGGCGACGATCTCGCTCCAGAGCCTGAGCATCAATCAATCCGGGACCTCGACCATGCTGTCCCTGCCCCTGAATGACGCGACCGTCTACTGGCAGAATGCTCCCCGGCCCCCTCCCGCCATCGCAAGCTTCACGCCGCCGGGCGGACCGGTTGGAACTCCGGTCACCGTGAACGGAAGCCACTTCACGGGGGCAACCTCGGTGCGTTTCGGTCTGACGCCTGCGACGTTCACGATCGTGTCCGACACCAGGATCACGACCAGCGCGCCGGCGGGATTCCAGTCGTCACCGATCGTCGTGCAGACCCTCAACGGCACGGCGACCAGCGCGACCTTCTACCGCAGTCCCGACATTAGTAACCTGTCGCCGCCGACCGCTTCGGTCGGAACGACGATCGGGATCCTCGGCACCGGCCTCGCCGGCACCAGCAGCGTCCGGTTCAACGGCACGCCCGCTTTGTTCTTCCAGAACATCTCGGACGCAATGATCACCGCGGTGGTCCCGGCGGGCGCCACCACCGGTCCGGTCGAAGTCACGAATCCGGGCGGAGTCGATGTGGGTCCCGTCTTCACCGTTGGGCCACTGCCCACCGGCACGCTCGATCTCGCATGGGACGACTGCGGGGCCTTCGGAGCCGCGCTCAAGACCTTCGCCTGCACACCGGACCCGGGGCCGGCGTTCCCGCTCGTGATCTCGTTCCGGCCGCCGGCGGGCATCGTGTCGCTGACGAAAATGACCGCCCACATCCGCATCGACTCCTCGCAGCTTCCCGACTGGTGGAAGCACGGCACCGGCCAGTGCCGGGGCACGGGCGACCTCGCGGTCGCGCTCAGCGGCCCGACGACCTGCCCCGCTCCCTGGGGGGCGGGCACCGGTTTTCTCGCCTATGCGATCGGTTTCTACGGTCCGGAAACCGCGATTCTCCAAGTCGATGCCACGCCCGCGCCACTCACAACGCTCGCGCTGGATCCGGGAATCGATCACCTGGGAGCCCGAGTCCTGATCGCGCGCACGATGGCGTCCGGACCGGGAAGCTGCGCCAACTGCGCGCGTCCCGTGCGGCTCAACCTGGAGGAGATCCTGCTCACCCAGTCGGACGGCATCCCCTTCAATCCCGTGCTGACCACCGCGGCCACGCGCTCGACGGTCTACTGGCAGGGGATTCCGGGACCGGCGCCGGTAGTCACGGCCACGGTCCCGCCAGCCGGCGCGATCGGAGCGCCGGTGTCGATTCGCGGCGCACACCTTGCCGGTGCCACCGGTGTCCGCTTCAACGGCACCTTCGCGACCTTCACAGTGGTCGCCGACACCGCGATCAGCACCACCGTTCCGGCCGGGACGCGCACCGGTCCGGTCAGCGTGGAGACGCTGCAGGGTGTGGCCGTCAGCCCGTTCCCGTTCATCGTCGCGCCCGACCTCGTGAATGTCCTGCCCAACCAGGCCCCGATCGGTACCCAGGTGGGGCTGATCGGTGTGAACTTCACCGGTACGACCCACGTGCTCTTCAACGGAACACCGGCCACGTTCACGGTCGACAACGACAGCCTGGTCCGCGCAGCAGTTCCGGTCGGGGCCACGAGCGGGCCCGTCACGATTACCAATCCGGGCGGGAGTGATGTCTCGGACACCCCCTTTACGATCGGCCCGATCACCGCCGGGATCGATCTGTCGTGGAAGGACTGTGGCCTGGCGGGGGTCGAGATCCAGACCTTTGCCTGCAATACGAACAGCGGGACGCCGTTCTCGCTGGTCGGCTCCTTCCGTCCGCCGACCGGAATCACGGAGATGGTCGGGTTCGACGCCGAAGTCCGGATCAGCTCCACCGCGGCGACCCTGCCCGACTGGTGGCGTCACGGCTTTTCCCAGTGCCGGGGCATCAGCGCCCTCACCACGTCGTTCGACTTCGTGAATGGAGCCTGTCAGGACCTCTTCCCGGGGGCCACGGGCGGGACCCAGTCCTACGCGATCGGCTACTACGCTCCCAATACCGCCCGGCTGGTCCTCCACGGCCAGGTGCCGCCGAGCCAGTCGCGCTCCCTGGACGGCGAGCAGGAGTACTACGCCTTCCGCACGAGCATCGCCCGCACCAATACGGTCACCGCGGCGTGCGCCGGGTGCACGGTCCCGATCCGGCTCGAGCTGCTTTCGATCAAGCTCATTCAGAACCCGGGGGTCGCCTACGATCCCGTCCTGATCACCCCGCTCCATCGGAACGTGGCCTACTGGCAGGCGATCCCGGGGCCGCAGCCAATGATTCTGGCACTCGATCCCGTGGCCGGCGCCCCGGGTTCCACGGTGACGATACGGGGAAGGAACCTCGGGACCACCTCCGCGGTCCATTTCCACAACCTGCCGGCATCCTTCAGCACGATCGACGACACCACCCTCAGCGCGATCGTTCCCGGCAACGCCCGGAGCGGTTACGTGGCCGTCACCAACGCCAACGGATCCACTCAGAGCCCCGCGGTGTTCCGCGTGACCCCGAGGATCGCGAGCTTCTCGCCTCATTTCGCGCCGATCGGGTATCTGGTCCGGATCGTGGGCGTCAACTTCGGCGGCGCCAGTGACGTGCGATTTGGAGCGGTACCCGCTTCTTTCGAGACGGTCCTGGACACGCTGATCCTCGCCACGGTCCCGGCCGGCATATCCAGCGAGAGAATCGTCGTCACGAATCCGGGAGGGTCGGACACCAGCGCCGAACTCTTCAACGTCGCCCCGTTTGCCTCGGAAGGCGTCAACCTGTCGTGGGACGACTGCGGGGAATACGGCGTGAGCGGCAAGACCTTCGCGTGCAACACCAACGCCGGTTCACCCTTCACGCTCGTGGCTTCGTTCGGCCCCCCGTCGGGGATCGAGGCCTACCTGGGACTGTCGGCCATGCTCACCATCGGAAACCCCAGTGGAAGCCTGCCGGACTGGTGGAAGCACGGGACCGCCGCGTGCCGGGGCGGCACGGCGCTCTCGTCGAGCTTCGACTTCCTCGGCGGGCCGTTTTCCTGTCAGGACGTGTTTCTTGGTCAGGCGGCGGGCGGACTCTTCTATCAGATCGGTCCGTTGCCATCCAACGCCCGACTGCTGGTTCAGGCCGCCATCCCCCTGGGTACCGAAGGCCCTCTCGGCCCCGGGGTCGAGTACTACGGATTCAAGATCAACATCTTCCGCTCGCGCACGACGGGCACCGGCTCGTGTGCCGGATGCGACGTGCCCATGTGCATCCAGCTGAACGAAATCCAGCTCTTCCAGCCAGACGAGATGAACTTCAATCCGAAGCTCATGGATCCGATGAGGAGCAACATCGCCACCTGGCAGGGCGCCTCGTCGTGCGTCATCTCGACGCCGGTCCAGGTATCCATCGTCACCGCGGAAGCCGACGCCGGCGAGGTGCGGCTCGCCTGGGAGCTGCCGCGCGGCGATGGTGCGACGCTCTACCGCCGCGAGGACGAGGGCGAGTGGCGTCGTGTGACACGACTCACGCCGGACGGCCAGCAGCGGCTCGAGTACGTGGATCGTGACGTCCGCGGTGGAGTCACGTATCGGTATCGCCTCGGTCTCCTGATCGGCGACGAGGAGATCTTCGCCGGCGAAACCTCCGTCACCGTGCCGGTCGCCGCGACCGCGCTCGGAGTGCGCGGCATCTCCTGGAGCGGGCGCTCGCTCAGCGCCACGCTGGTGCTCCCCGGCACCGGTGGCGCGCGCTTCGACGTGTTCGATCTGGGCGGGCGGCGCTCGTTCTCGAGCCCGCTCGATCACCTCGGGGTCGGGGAGCACCGCGTGGAATTCGCGGCCGGGCTCCGGCCCGGGGTGTACTTCGCCCGCGTGACGCAGGGCGGTGCGAAGGCCAGCGCGCGTTTCGTGGTCCTGCAATAAGGGCCCGCGGGCGCGACGCTCAGTTCTCGAACCGCACCGCCGCCGGAAGCTCGCGCACGATGACGGGCTTCCGGAGATCCACCGCGACCCCGTTCACCTTCGCGTGTTTCCATTTGCCCGCGGACGGGGACGGTGCGCTCACCACGATGCCGCCGGGCGGCACGCGCACGCCGGTGTCGATCCGGACCTCGAGCGTATCCCCCGTCGCGCGCAGCGTGTACGCGAGCGGACCGTAGGGCGTGGGCAGCCCCGCCACCTTCACGCCCGAGTCGGCCACCGCCCACTTCCACGAGACGCCGGCTGCCACCACCAGCGACTGATCGGCCTCGCGGGTGTAGGCCAGCATGTCGAGCACCGAGCGCACGTAGTCCGAGCCCACCCAGGTGTGCGGCATGTCGCCGATGAAGTGCGCCGTTCTCCGGTCGTTCCACACCACCTCGGCCCACTGCGCCCATTCCGGCGGGCTGCGGTGCGCGAGGAAGTACGCGAGCAGCTCGTGGGCGCGGTCGCGCCAGCCGAGCCGGACGAACGCCCCGATGGTGCGGATCTCGTAGGGCGTGAACGCCTCCCACGGCTTCTTGCCATCACGGCGGTCGCGGAAGAACTCCCAGTAGCCCTCGAACGTCTGCTGCAGGGCGCCGGCGGGGAGCAGGCTGTCGGCGGCGACCGGGTCGAGCGCGATGGTGGTGGACGTGGCGTCAAAGTCGCCGAGGTCGGCGCAGCCCGGGATGTACTTGATCTTGTGGCGCGCCATCGCGGCCCGGATCGAGGCGCCGAGGTCGGCGACAAAGGTGTCGCGGCTCGCCGCGAAGCGCGCGGCTTCGTCGGTGCGTCCGAGCAGCGTGGCGATCTCGACCGCGTCCTTGTAGCCGCGCAGCGCGAAGAAGTCGTCCCAGTAGGAGTGCATGGGCTTGGCGGAATAGCCCTCGTGGCTGATCGAGGGCGGCAGGAGCCCGAAGAACTCCTCCTTCCCCGCCGCGCGCCACTCCGCGGTGCGCCTCAGCCCGCGGAGAGAATCCAGGTAGGACACCGCGCGCCGCACCGCCGGCCACATCCGCTCGACCGTCGCCCGGTCACCGGTATACCGGTGGTACTCGGCCACCAGGTAGAGGAACTCTCCCGAGCTGTCGTGTTCCGGAACGGGGTCGGCTCCGCGCGCATCCACGCAGCAGGGAATCTTGCCGTCCGGATACTGGTAGCGCGCGAACCACTCCAGAAATTCGCGCACCACGCCGGGCACTCCCAGGCGCAGGAGCGCGGTCGAAGTGAGCGCACCGTCGCGGATCCACGAGCGCTCGTACGAGCGGGAACCGGGCTGGAGCCCCAGGCTGTCGCGGTTGACGAGGATCCAGCCGAGCTGGGCACGGAGCGTGCGCCCGACGTCGGGGTCGGGCAGCTCGATGAGCGGGATCTTCTGGCGCTCGCGCCATGCGGCCGTCTCCGACTTGAGCACGGTGGCCACCGCGCCGGGGGTGACGGTCGGTACGTTGCCGGGAGCTCCGCGATAGGGAATCAGCAGGTTGATGAACTGCTCCTCGCCGCCCGGGATGGACAGCTCGTAGGCGAACGCCCCGGATCCCAGCTCGAACGGATCGGTCACGGCAGTGCCCGCGGGCAGCCGTCCGGCACTCAGGTGCTCGACGATCTCCCCGGCGTCGAACGTGGTGGCTCCGGAGGCGGAAGGCGTATTCAGGCTGACCACGCCGCGATCGCCGTTCACCTCGGCCACGTTGCCCGTGAACGCCACCGAACGGATGGGCGCGTGGCCGCCGGGCGTGTTGAGCGACTGGACCGGTGGATTGACCTGGAACGGCCGGAGCGCAAGGTAGAGCGTCGGGCTCGTCGTGCGGCGCGCGCGGCTCTTCAGCCGGTACTGCGCGATCATGGCGGGACCGTAGCCTCCGAGCGCCGTGAAGGAATGATCCGAGTCGCCGACCGCGAACGCGGTGATCGAAAGCTCGAGGCTGTCCACCTTCCAGGTGACGGTCGGGATCGGCAGCGAGCCTTCCGCGAGCCGCCGCTCGGTTCGCACGTCGGCCCAGGTGTACAGGCGGCCGTCGAGCTTGAGGAACGGCTCGATCGAGAACTGGGCCTTGTTGGTTTCGAGCGCACCGTCCGCACTCAGGAGTCCCTCGTCGCGACCGCCGTCGAGCCCGACCACCGTCCACTGCACCGGCTCGCCGAGCATCCCCCGGGGCACGCCCCCGCGGGGCGCCGCGCGCGCCACCGACTCGAGGAACCGGGTCGGCGTCTCCGCCCAGCCGACGTCCATCACGACGATCTCGCGGATCGAGATCCCGGCCGGTGCCGGCGTGCGCGTCGCGAGGCGGAGGTGGCGGGTCTCGGTTTCCGGCAGCCGGAGCCAGTCGCGGCCGCCGTTGCCGTCACGCACCTCGCGGAGCGTCCGCCACGAAGTGCCGTCGCTCGATGCTTCGATCGCGTAATCGGTGGCGAAGCGGGTCCCCCAGTCGAGCGCGAGGCCGCCGAGCTCGCGTTCCCGCACGAAGTCGAGCGCGATCCACGGCAGCGAATCCTTGCCGCTCACCCACGCCGTGGTCCGCGTGCCGTCGATGGCGAGCAGCGGATGGCGGTCGGGAGCGCTGGACGACGCGCTCGCCCGCGGCGCCCGGGGGCGCACCGTGTCCGGCGGCAGCGCCTCGAGCGTGAAGTCGTCGAGCCACACGGTGCCCGAGCCGCCGCTGCCGGCGGTGACCGCGAACTCGATCGCCGCGATGTGGCGCAGCTCGCCGCCCCCCTGCGGGCCCCATGCGAAGGTGATGTGGCGCTTGCGGCTCGTCAGTGAATCCCAGCCGGAAGGGAACTTGAAGCCGCGGCGATTGTGCCACCAGACGTTGTCACCGCTCTCGTCGATCAGCTTGAGCTCGAGGTCGTTCGGCAGGCATTCCCCGCGCACGGCGAACCGCAGCCGGTAGTCGGCGGGGAGATCGATCGCGACCTTCCGCCGCGCCACCGCGTATCCGCCGCCGCTGAACCCGAAGTCGAGCCGCAGCGCCTGTCCGTGGACCCCGGCATCGGAGGAGAGGCGGAGCTTCACGCCGTCGGCGGGGTGCGCAGACCACGCCGTGATGTCCTCGAAATCGTCGACGACGAGCCGTTCGCCCGGGGCAAGCGGCGCGAGTGCGGCGCCGGCCGGTCCCGCCAGCACCGCGGCCAGCGCGAGGACTGCAGGGCCGGCTCTCATCAGCCTTTCACGCCGCCCATCATCACGCCGCGCACGTACGAGCGCTGCATCACCATGAACACGATCATCACCGGCAGCAGGGTGAGCACCGAGCCCGCCATCATCAGCTCGGTGTCGAGCACGTGCTCGCCGACCAGGTTGGCGAGCGCCACCGGGAGCGTGTACTTGCGATCGTCGGACAGGATGATCAGCGGCCACATGAAGTCGTTCCACATGGTGAGGAACGTGAAGACGGCGAGCGTCCCGAGGATCGGGCGGAGCAGCGGCAGCACCACGGTCCAGAAGATACGCAGCTCGCCGGCGCCGTCCACTCGCGCCGCATCGAGCAGGTCGTCGGGGATGCTGCGCGCGTACTGGCGGACGAGGAAGATGGCGAAGATCGGCGCGAGACCGGGAATCATCGCCCCGAGCAGCGTGTTCACGAGGCCCATGCTCTTGAGCAGGAGGAACAGCGGCAGCATGCCCACCTGGGCCGGAATCACGAGGGCGGCGAGCAGCGCCTGGAACACGCGATCGCGACCCGCGAACCGCAGCTTGGCGAAGGCGTACCCGGCCATCGAGTTGAAGAGCAGCGACAGCACGGTGGCGCCCACCGTGATCACCGCGCTGTTCCAGAAGTGGCGCGCGAGGTCGAGCCGGGTGAAGAGCGCGAGGTAGTGCTCGAAGGTGACGGTGCGCGGCAGCAGCCGGGGCGGGAAGGAATTGGCGTCCCCCGACGGCATGAGCGAGGCGGACACCATCCAGAGGAGCGGCGCGAGCGTGACGAGCGCCCCGGCGAGGAGCACGGCGTGGAGCGCGATCGACGGCAGCGCGCGCCTCATCGCGAGGCCCCGCGCTGGGCGCGCATCTGGATCGCCGTCCCGACCAGCATGATGGCGAACAGCACGAAGGCGATCGCCGCGGCCACCCCCATCCGCCACCAGCGGAAACCCTCTTCGTACATCAGGAGCACGATGGTGGTGGTGGCGCGCAGCGGGCCGCCCTGGGTCATCACGTAGGGCTCGGCGAACACCTGGAACTGGCCGAGCATGGTGGTGATGCCGACGAACAGGAACGTGGGCCCGAGGCCGGGCATGGTGATGTGGCGGAAGCGCGCCCACGCCCCGGCGCCGTCGAGCTGGGCCGCTTCGTACAGCTCGTCGGGAATGCTCTGCAGGCCGGCAATGAAGATGAGCATGTTGTAGCCGAAGTTCTTCCACACGCTCATGAGCACGATGGCGGGAATCGCCCACCGGGCGTCGCCGAGCCAGTCCACCGGACCGATGCCGATCCCGCCGAGCGCCCAGTTCAGGAGCCCGTACTGCGGGTGGTAGAGGTAGCGCCACACGATCGAGACCGCGACCAGCGTGGTCACCACCGGCAGGAAGTACACCGACCGGAAGAAGCCCTTGAAACGCGTGAGCTTCGAGCTCACGAGAAGTGCCGCGACCAGCGACGTCGCCACCGACAGCGGGCCGCCCAGCACCACGAAGGCGAAGGTGTTGCCAAGCGCCTTCCAGAACAGGGGATCGCTCAGGATGCGCGAATAGTTGCCGAGCCCGGTGAAGCGCGCGTTGCGCGGATCGCCGATCGCATAGAGGTCGAAGTCGGTGAGGCTCAGGACGAGCCCGCCCAGCACCGGCAGGACGAAGAACACGGTGATGAGCCCGAGCGAGGGCGCGAGGAGTAGCCACGCGGCGCGGGCCTGCGCGCGGCCCGCGTTCACGTTCCACCCGCCTTTCGACTCAGGAGCCAGCGCCGCTTCTCGAGGATCCGCTCCACCTGCGCGTCGAGGTCGCGCATGACGGAGTCGGGCGGAGCGCCGCCCAGGATGGCCGCCTCCATCGCGTGCTGGACCTTCATCGAGATCTCCTCCCACTCGGGGATCTTGGGGGTCGCGACCACGCGGTCGAGCTGGATCGCGAAGGCGCGCGAATGAGGATCGTTCGTGAAGGCGGTGTCGCGCCAGGCCTCGCGGCGCGCCGGAAGGTCCCCGGTGAGGCGGTGGAAACGCAATTGCTGCTCGGGCCGGGACAGGAACTCGATCAGCTGCCAGGCCTGATCGGGATGGCGCGAGCCGCGGAACACGACCAGGCTCGATCCCCCGGCCACCGAAACGCCGGACGCCGGGCCATCCGGACCAGGCAGCGGCGCGGTCGCCCACGACGACTGCATCTGCGGGGAGAGCCGGCGGCGGAACTCGCCCACGTCCCACGGTCCGCTGATGTACATGCCGAAGGTCCCGCGCTCGAACTCCTGGTAGCGGTTGGCGATCGAGTTGCCGGTGAGCGCGGGCGCGAGTCCGTCCCGGAAGATGCCGAGCGTGAACTCGAGCGCGCGCCGGTATTCCGGCAATGAGAACGCTCCATGGGTCGCGTTGTCCCGGACGAGCGGGGAGCCGGCCTGGAGGCCGAGGATGATCCACGGCGTGTATTCGTTGGTGGGGAGAAAGATCGCGGTCTTGCCGCCGGCCCGCACCATGCCTTCCATCGCACGCCGCCACTCGCTCCAGCTTCCCGGCATCGAGTCGAAGCCGGCCTTGGCCATCAGGTCCGTGCGGTAGAACAGCACGCGCGTGTCCACGTACCACGGGATGCCGTAGAGCGCGCCGTCCACCACGTTGGTGTCCCAGATGCCCGCGAAGTAGGCGCTCTCCGGGACGGCGGCCGAGCCGGCGACCCGTCGATCCAGCGGCTCGAGCGCCGAGAGCGCGGCGAACTCCGAGATCCAGGTGTTGCCGAGCTGGGCGATGTCGGGCGTGGCGCGGCCGACGTAGGCGGTGAGCAGCTTCTCGTGGGCGGCGCCCCACGGGATCTGCTGGACCGTGACGCGGATGCCGGGATGATCGCGCTCGAAGTCGCGCACCAGCTCCTCGACCACCTCGCCTTCGCGGCCCATCGCCCAGAAGCGCAGCGTGACTGGTTCGTCGCTCTTCGGCGCGCACCCGGCGAGCGCGGCGGCGGCGAGCGCGATCGCGAGGCCGAGCCCCGGCCGCGTGGAGCCTCGGCGCTTCACTTCCCCGCCTCGTGGAGCCAGCCGCCGGTGAACCCGGCCGCGCGCAGGCCCCGCACGAGATGGGGATTGCGACGCATCACCCGCCACACGAGGCCGCTCCGGTAGTTCTCGATCATCGCGAGGATCGGGCCCTGGTCGATGCCGAGATAGTCGGTGTCGAACCAGCCGACCCCGCGCACGATATGACCGTGTTGCACCTTGACGTCGGCGTCCAGCTCGGGGCTGAACGCGTCCACGAAGCCGTAGCGGCCGAACAGCGGCTCACCGTAGCGCTCGCGCATCGCGATCAGCGTGGGGACGCAGATCTCGGGCGCGAAAGGCACCGAGCCCCCCGCGGCGGTCGGCGCGATGACGCCGTCATCATGGACGTAGTCGATCGACGCGCCGCGCGCCCGGTAGGTGTCGAACTGGCGTTCGCGGCCACGGGTCGTAACCTTTCCCGACAGCGGGCCGTCGCACGCGGTGAGCCCCCACAGGTGCTCGCCATAGCCCTCGAAGCCGTGCGGATTGGCAATCGCATAGCGCTGCTGGGCAACGGTGGCACGCCGCGAGTTCTCGAAATAGTCGATTCCGTGAGTGTTCATGACGCTGTCACGGATGCCGCGAAAGTCCACCCACAGGTGCGAATAGTGGTGGCCGAAGAGCGGCGGAAACCCGACGTGCTCCTCGCCCTGGAACGATCCCCACCGGTAGCCCCCAACGTAGAAAGACCAGGCTCCGGGCGTGGCCGGATGGGTGGGCGAGCCGAGCGCCAGCAGATAGAGCAGCATGGCCTCGTTGTAGCCGCGGTAGTCCCACTCGAGGAAACCGGACTCGGGGGTCCAGCCGTGCGAGATCCCCGGCGGCCGCACCTGCGCCCAGCGCCAGTCCACGCGCCGGTAGAGCGAGTCGGCGAGGATGCGGATCCGAGCTTCGCGCGGTTCGGCGCGGTCGAACCAGCTCTGGCAGAAGAGCACTCCGCCCATGAGCAGCGCGGTGTCGATGGTGGAAAGCTCGACGCGCTCGAAACGGTGTCCGCTCTCGGGCACGAGGAAATGGTAGAAGAGCCCGCGGTAGCCGGTGATGCCCGAGGCCACCGAATCTTGCCGTGCGGTCCAGAAGAACTGAAGCGTGTTCTCCACGCGTTGGGCCGCCTGCTCGCGTGTGATCCACCCGTGCTCGACCCCGATCGGGTAGGCGGTGAGCGCGAAGCCGACCGCTGCGACGCTCACGAACGAGCGCGTCGGCCAGCGGTCCGGAGTGAGACCCATCACCGAGTCGCTGCGTTCCCAGAAGAAGTCGAACGTGCGCCGCTGGAGGGTATCGAGAAACGTGCGCTCCGGGACGCCCAGCGTGGTGACGGTGTCGAGCGCCGCCGGACGCCCACGGGTCCCGGTGCCCGCCGGACAGCCGCCCGCGCCGACCGCCGCGAGCAGCAGGCCGAGAATCAGGAGCGCGCGATTCATCCGAGCGTGACGGTCACGACGTGGTTGCCACCGGCCGCGAGCGGAACGCGCGCGGCGCCGCCTTCGATCGGAACCGGAGCGCCATCCGCCGCGGCCTCAGTCACCCGGCCCACGCCGCCGCCGGGCTGAACGATCCGGACCTCGTACACGGAGTCGAGCCCCGGCGGACGCAGGGTGATGCGCGCCTCGGGCCATTCGGCCGGGATGCAGGGCCGGATTACGAGCGTGCGTCCGCCTTCTACGCCAAGCCCGAGGATGGATTCCAGCATGACGCGCAGCATCCACCCGGCCGACCCCGTGTACCAGGTCCAGCCGCAGCGACCGACGTGCGGTGGCGCGCCATAGACGTCGGCCGCGATGACGTAGGGCTCGCCGCCGTAGCGCGCGACCCGTTCCGGAGTGGCGGCCCGCTCGACCGGGCTCAGCATGCCGAGCAGGCGCGCCGCGCGGTCGCGGCGCCCAAGCCCGGCGAACGCGCGCACCACCCACAGCGCGGCGTGCGTGTACTGGCCGCCGTTCTCGCGCACCCCGGGCACGTAGCCCTTGATGTAGCCCGGGTCGTGCGGCGTGTGCTCGAAGGGCGGGGTGAGGAGCCGGATGATGCCCTCGGATTCCGAAACCAGGTGCTGCTCGACCGCTGCCATGGCGCGGCGCGCGTGCTCGGGAGGCGCGGCTCCCGAGATCACCGACCACGCCTGCACCAAGGCGTCGATCCGGCACTCGTCGCTTTGAGCGGAACCAAGCGGTGTGCCGTCGTCGTAGGTGCCGCGCAGGTACCAGTCCCCGTCCCAGGCGTTGGCCTCCAGCGCGCGGCGGAGGTGCTCGCGATGCTCGCGGTAGCGGGTGGCGCGCACGGCATCGCCACGTCGCTCGCAAAGGTGTAGGAAATCGCCGAGCACGGAGAAGAGGAAGAAGCCCATCCACACGCTCTCGCCTTTCCCCTCGCGGCCGACGCGGTTCATGCCGTCGTTCCAGTCGCCGGTCCCGAACCGCGGCAGTCCGAGCGCGCCGGTCCCGAGCGAACGATCGAGCGCACGGCAGCAATGCTCGTAGAGATCCGCCGTCACTCCGGATTCCGCGGCCTGGAGGTAGGCCTCGTCCTCTCCCGCCTCGAGCGGCCGTGCGTCCATGAAGCCGACGCGCTCGTCGAGCAACGTCGCGTCGCCGGTCGCGGCGACGTAGCCGGCGGTCGCCCACGGCAGCCACAGGAGATCGTCGGCGAAGCGGGTGCGAATCCCCCGCGCGAGCGGCGGGTGCCACCAGTGGAGCACGTCGCCCTCGACGAACTGGTGGGCCGCGTGCAGCAGGACCTGGTCGCGCAGCAGCCGCGGATCGAGCCAGGCAATCGCGGAAGCGTCCTGGAGCTGGTCACGGAATCCGAACGCCCCGCCCGACTGATGGAACGCGGTGCGCCCCCACATCCGGCAGCTCAGCGTCTGGTATCCGAGCCAGCCGTTCACCATGACGTCCAGCGCGGGCGCCGGTGTCACGATCCGGACGCGCGAGAGCAGATCGCCCCAGAACGCCCGGACGCCTTCGAGCGCCCGCTCGATCGCGCGCGGCTCGCGGTAGCGCGCGATCAGCCGGCGTGCGTCCTCGGCATCGGCGGCCTCCCCGAGGAGCACGCTGCACTCGACCGTGCCTCCGGCCGGGAGCGACACTTCGACCTCGAGCGCGAAGCAGGGATCGAGGCCGGCGCCCGCTGCACGATCGAGCCCGCCGCCCTCGAGGGCCGCCGGACCGCGGACCGTTCGCCCGTTCCCGATGAAGGACTCGCGGTCGCATCCGAATCCTGTCTTCGCTCCCTCCGGCGCCACCGCGGCCGCGAACGCGACCTGCCCGGCGAACTCGCCCGCTTCGGGATTCCGCGCGAACGCGAACCGTCCGGCCTCGTCGATCTCGGTGACGATCGAATTCGCGCTCGTCTCGGGACGGACCCCGAGCACGAGCCTCTGGAATGCGATCAGCGTGATCCGGCGCGCGGCTCCGCGGTTGGTGAGACGCAACCGCACCACTTTGACCGGATCGTGGCGCGGCACGAACACGCAGGTCTCCTGCTCGAGGTCGTGACTCCGGTGCCGGCACCGGCTGTAGCCGAAGCCGTGGCGCATCTCGTAGGCGGCCGCGGCTGGCCGCGGCCCCGGAAACGGCGACCATGCGGCGCCGGTTTCGGAATCTCGCAAGTAAAGCGCCTCGCCGTGCGGATCGAGGAGCGGATCGTTCGACCACGGGGTGATCCGGTGCTCGCGACTGTTGCCGCACCACGTGGCGCCGGCGCCGGTCTCGCTGACGAGACCGCCGAACTGCTCGTTGGCGAGAACGTTCACCCACGGACGCGGCGGAAGCACCAGCCCCTCTCCGTCCCGATGCCGGAGACGGATGACGTACTCGGCGCCGTCGGCGGTGAAGCCGCCGATCCCGTTGAAATGCAGCAGGGGCTCGGTGAAGAGTGCGGCTCCCGACGCCGCGCCGGCGTCTGCGGGCGGCGCCGATGCCGCGGGCTCCGGCGGCATTGCGAGCAGCACGTGCTCGCGCATCTCGGCCGCCGCATCGTCGATCGTGCGGGCCGTGCGGCGCGCCGACGCCCAGCGCCCGGCGTGCTCGAGCGCCTCACTGCGATCGGCCCCAGCCCCGAGGAGATACGTCACGACCGCCTCCCCGCCCGGCGGCAGCTCGACCACACGGCGGAGGGAAACGATCGGGTCCAGCACGTTGCCGGTCGTGCCGGAAAGCGGATCCGGCACCGCGAGCGCCCGCGGAAGAACGGGCGAGCGACCGCGACCGATGAACCGCACGCGGTCGGTCTCGTGCTCGGAAGCATCGCCTTCGGCGAACGCGTGCCACAGCCAGGGATGCCTTTCGTCGGCGCCGCGCGGGCGGCGGCGCGCGAGCAGGACGCCCGGCTCCGCCACGTACTCGGTCTGAATGAACAACCGCGAGAACTCGGGGTGCGCGAAGTGCGCGGCGGCGGACTGGAGCACGACCTGCGCGAAGCTCGTCACTTCGATCCGCCGCGGACGGCGGCCGTGGTTTTCCAGGGTGAGCTGCCGGATCTCGACCGGCGCATCCGGCGCCACCACCACGTCGAGCCGGGCCCCGATCTCGAAATCGAGCCGCGCGATCGTGAAGCGCTCGGAGTTCCAGGAAGCCTGGTAACGATCCGGCGCCGTGCGCACCGGCCGCTGCCCGACCGACCACACCGCACCCGTCTCGAGGTCCCGCAGATAGAGGAAGAACCCCTCGAGGTCCTCCGTCGTATCGCCCGCCCACGCGGTGAGCGCGACGTCGCGCCAGGTCGACACGCCGGTCCCGGCCGCCGTCACGAGCACCCGGTAGTCGCCGTTCGAGAGCTCGCACACGCGGCGCGCCGCGGCGCGCCGTCCCCGCTCGACCGCTGTCAGCACGTTCACTCCTCTAGTTCAACGGACGAGGACGCACTTCTTCACCCAGCTCCGGCCCGCGCCCGACAGCCGCAGGTGGTAGACCCCGCTCGGCAGACCGTGCGCGACGAACAACACCGCGTGCTCGCCGGGCCCGGCGTAGCCATCCATGAGACGCGCCACCTCGCGGCCGGCGATGTCGTACGCCGAGAGCCGCACCGCGGTGGCGGTCGCCAGCCGGAAGCGCACGGTGGTGCTGCCGCGGAACGGAGTCGGCTGGACCGCGAGCGAGAGGTCGTCGGCCACCGGACCGTCCTCGACGCCCACCACTGCCAGGAATCCGGCGCGGTTGAGCCCACGATGGATGTCGGGGTGGTGCTTGAAGCGCTGCCAGATCGAGCCCGAGCGGTGGTTCTCGATCATCATCACGATCGGCCCCTCGTCGATCCCGATGTAGTCGGGGTCGTACCAGTCCGGATCCACGGTCAGGTTGAAGGCGTCGCGGAACCCGTAGGGGCCCCACAGCGGGCCGGTCCGGTAGTCGTTCCAAAGCTTCCATGCCACCGGGATCGTCGAATCCGGCGCGAACGGGATCGAGGAGAGCGCGGCCGTCGGGGTGATGGTGCCGTCGTCGTTCTGCGTCGGTGGCGCCCCACGCGCGTTGTACCCGGTCGGGGTGTCGGAGGCGGTGAGCCCCCACAGGTTGGCGGCATAGCCGACCCGCTCGAGAGGATTCGCCGTCGCGTAGCGCTTCTGCGCGAGCGTGGCGCGCCGCGAGTTCTCGAAGTAGTCGATGCCCTTGATCCGCATGTAGGCGTCGGCGATGCCGCGGAAGTCGATCCAGCAGTGCGAGTACTGGTGTCCGAAGAGCGGCGGGAACAGCACGTAGGTCAGCCCGTACTGCGTGGCCCACACGTAGCCGGGAGGGTTGGGTGGCGATTCACTGATCCAAGCGGTCCAGACGGTGGCCGGCACCGGGTGGGTCGGCGAGCCGAGCGCAATGATGTACATGATCATCGCCTCGTTGTATCCAACCCATTGACCGAAGCCGCCGAAGCCGGTGTTCGGCTTCCACCCCATCATCAGGCCAGGGTTGAAGTTCCGCATCCAATCCCAGTCGGCGCGGCGCGTGATGGAGTCGGCGTACGCCCGGACCGCGGTTTCGGTCGTGTCGCTGCCGGTGAAGTACTGCCGAGCGTCGTAGATCCCCGCGAAGAGCAGCGCCGTGTCGATGGTCGACAGCTCGCTGTCCCACACGCGAAGCCCGGTGTTGATGTCGAGGAAGTGGTAGAAGAGCCCCTTGTATCCACTCTTGACCTCGCCGAGGTCGGGGCCCTGCGGGGCGCCATAGAAGAAGTTGAGCGCCTTGCGCACCCGCTCCGCGCCGTCGGCGCGCGTGATCCAGCCGCGGTCGATCCCCACGCAGATCGACGAGAAGCCGAACCCCTGGCTCGCGATGCTGCATGGCGAGCCCACCTGGCTGCGGTCGCGGATCAGCCCGTTCACCGGGTTCGCCTCCGTGATGAAGAACTTGAACGCGCTCTCCTGCAGCGTGTCGAGCAGCGCCTCCTCGGTGAGCTGTGCGCGTGCCGTCGACGCCGTGCCCATGGCGAGCAACAGGATCAGGCTGATGCGTTTCATGTCGTCGAATCTCCTTCCCCGTTGTCCAGGCGAGTTGCGTCGAACCTTCTCAAGATGAGTTGCGTCGAGCGTCTTCAAGGCGAGCCCGTCGAGCCGTTCCTAAAATTCAAATCCCAGGCTGAAGCGATGCGTTCCCCCCAGCCGTCCGTGGTCGGCCCATGCGTAGTCGATGCGATACGTGTATTCGGACAAGTCTCCGTGCAGGCCGCCGCCCGCGGTGACCCCGACTTCGGAATCCACGAGGAACAGGTTCTGATACCCGGCGCGCAGCGCCACGAAATCACGGAACTCGTATTCGGCTCCCAGGCTCATGCTCTCCGCGTTGTCGCTCGGGTGGAAGGCGTCCGCCGCGAGCGTCAGGATCGAGGCCTGCGAGAGCCGCACCGGGTATCCCACTCCGACCCGGAACATCACTGGCAGCGAGAAGGCGTCGGTGAACCGCTCGCCCGGGAGCGAGCTGTTGTCGCCGTTGATGTCGGGATCGTTGTCGTAGAGGAAATGGAGATCCCGACCGTCGTAGCGCCCCTGGGTGCCGAAGTTCGTGAGGCTCGCTCCCAGGCGCAGGCCACGGTCCGAGACCGAGTAGAGCGTGCCGAAGTCGAAGGTCACGGTCTGGAAGGCGCTGTTCCAGATGGTCTCCTGCACGTAGGAGATCCGACCGCCGGCGCTGAAGCGATCGGTGATGGGGAGCGCGTAGCCGAGCCCGACCGCGAGGCTCGCGACGCTGAACCGCTCGCCGGTGCCGAGCGGCTGGGTCACGGTGCGCACGTCCATGTCGCCCGAGCGAAGCGAGGTGACGGTGAGCGAGGAGATGCCCCAGCGCCCCATCGGAAACGCACCGGCGACGTAGTCGTGGCCGATGTCGGCGAACCACTCGCCGTGTGAGAACAGGACGGTGATCGCCTCCTCGGAGGCCAGCGCCGCCGGGTTGTACCACGCCGCGTCGATGCCGCCCGGCAGCGAAACCCCGGCGTTCCCCATGGCGATGATGCGGGCGCTGGGCTCGATCTTGAGGAACTGCGCCATGGTGGTGCCGACCTTGGTCTGGGCGTGCGCCGGAGACACGAGAAGCGCGAGCGCACCGAGCGCCGTGGACGCGAGTGCACCGAGCGTTCTGAAATCCATCGCGAGCTTGCCGAGCGTTCTCATTTGATGATCGCGAACTTTCCGACGTGCTCGGGCGCGCCGGGCGCCTCCATGTGGAAGACGTAGAGCCCGGGCGCCACTTCCAGGTTGTCCTTGGTGCGGAGATCCCACGGCACGAACCCGCCCGTGGAGCCGTCCTGGCGGAGCGTCTGCACCAGGTCGCCATTCACGGTATAGATCCGGATCACGGCATTGAGCGGCACCGACCGGAACTCGATGCGCCGCTCGCCGCGGCCCGAGATCGCGAAGCGCTCGGGCTCGAAGCTCGCCGCCCCCACGTACGGGTTCGGCACCACGTACGGCGCGGGAGTCCCGGCGGCCGCCGCGCCATTCAGCCGCTGAGCGCGCGTGGTGAAGACGAACTGGTCGTCGTTGCTGAACGGCCGCGTGAGCCTGAGTTCGTAGATGTCGCCCGCCCCGGGGGGATCGATGGGCCCGCGCAACCCCTGACCGACCGTATCCAGCTCGACGCGCCAGGTGATGTCGGCTGCGGTGGGTGGCGGGTTATTGAAGGTCACGATCTCGATGGTCTCGGTCGAATCCGGTATGACCGCGGGAACGAGATCCACCAGGCTGAGCGTGCCGTCGTTGTCGACGTCCTTGAAGCGGAAGTCGAGCTGCAGACTGTCGCCGTTCTGGAGATACGCCCACACCTTGAACTTGGCCGGGAACCGGATTCGGGACGGCGGGAACGCGACCCCGGTGTCCTGGATGGTGTCCGAGAAGATGATGCGGATGTCGTCCGGGTAGCCGGTGCGCCGGTAGTTCACGTTGCGCCCGGGCTGATACGCGGTCTTGAGCTCGGTGTTGGTCACCTGCGACACCCACAACGTGGTATCGATCACGACCTGATCCGCGGTGCGGATGATCGGCTGAACCCCGGCGCCCACCGGGCCGGCGGCGGTCGCGTTGAAGTCGCGGCCACCCGTGAAGAGCACGGCGCCCGTGGTGCTGTCGGTGAGCGTGTAGGTGCGCGCGCGGAGGCTCTCGGGCGCGGGCGTCGTGAAGCTGATCCTGAACAGGTGGTCCGGGACCAGGTTCGAGTTCACGACGCGGACACCGACGTCGCCCAGCCCCCGACCGGCCACCTGGATCGCGGTGTCGGCAAAGGCCTCCTGCCAGGTCGGTATGCGCGGGTTCGGTCTCACCACCACCACGTTCCGGGGCAGGACGAGTCCGCCGCGGGTGGTTCGCGAGACCGCAATCGTGTTCTCGGACGGGTAATAGGAGACACTGTCGGGAACGTTCTCGAGCGACCCGTAATCGTAGGCGCAGACCGCGTAGAAATACTCCTGGCCGTTGGTGACGTTTCGGTCCTCGAACGTGTGCCTGAGGCCGGTGTCTTCGCCGAGCCAGTAGGCCACGCCCTCGACCTGCTTCTTCGAGTAGCCGCGGCGTCCATCCTCGAGGTCGAACTGGACGAGCGGCTTGCCATTGCTCGGGTACGGATTGCCGCGGGGCGAGGTGACCACCCGCGTGTCGAGGAAGTTCGGGTCCGTGGACCGGTAGATGCGGTAGCCCTCGAAGTCGGTGTCGCCCGACACCGGGTCGATCGCGCGCTCGGACACGTTGTCCCACGACAGGCGCACGACCCCGTCACCGGTCTCGGCGGTGAGCGTCGGCAGCGGCGGCGGCACTGCGAACAGGTAGTTCGCGTTGTAGATCTGCTGCACCGTGCGCACGTTGGTGCGCAGCTCGGTGATATCGGCGCCGTAGACCAGCGCGAGGCTGAAGCGCTCGGTCTTCCCGGGCTTGAGCTGGAACGGCCCCGAGGCGAACAGGAAGCCGATATTGCAGTTCACGGCGGGCGTGGTGTCGAACTTCAGCGCGGGATCGTTGCTGATCCACCGGTCGTAGAGCTCTTTGGGCCAGTCAAAGCTCGAGGTCCGGTAGAAGACGATGTCATCGCCCACCACGCCCCCGCAGATGATGCGGTTCATCTTGAAGGCGGTGAGCCCGATCTGATCCGACTCGTTGAGATCGGTGCGGTCGAAGTTGGGCTCGCCCTCGGTGGGGGTCCCGTCCCCTTCGCCGATGTCTCCGGTCTCGCGCAGCCCGTCGGCCCCGACGTCGCTCAGCTCCGGGATCCAGTCCATGTCCTCGTCGCCGGTCCACCAGCTTCCGATGCGGTAGGCGGGGCGGTTGGCAATCGGTCCGTAGTACTGGACGAAGAGCGTGGTGTCGTAGTTGGCCGCCAGGTGGGCGAGGATTTCGGGCTTCCCCGTGATCAGATCCCCGGGGCCGCCGTCGCGATTCTCGTTCTTGATCCCGTCCGAGTCGTTGTCGATCCCGGTGCCGGTCGAATCGATGTCGAACTGGTTGCCGGGAGTCTCGAGGTACGCGTAGCCGAGGTACCCGGTGCGGCCGCAGTTCCCCGAGAGGTCGCGTCCGTGTCCATTCTTGTCGAAGGTGTAGACCAGGTTCAAGCCGAGCGAGGGGTCGAAGGTGGCGTTGTCGTCGTCCGATTCGGCGATCCCGTCGCACGACACCGCCGAGCCGCCGACACCGGAGTCCATGTAGAGCCCGAAGAAGATGCTGTCGTTGTAGGCCGTGGTGCTCTCGTTGGTGATGTCGTAGTGCCAGAAGATGACGTTGCCGGCCTGGGGATTGGCCCACTGGAACCCGCGCACCGCGATGCGCAACCCGAGGCCTCCGCGGGTGGGGTTGTTGGCATCCGGGTGATAATTCCAATCATTGGTGTATCCGTAGAGAACGTCGTCCATGACGGTGTAGCTCTCCTGTTCGGCGTTGATCTGCTTGCCGAAGTATCCGTTCCAGGCGCCGTCCCAGGTGTGATCCTTGTCCGGCCACGTCGGGGGCCAGGTATGGGGATCGGTGCTGATCGCGGGTGAGCGAGTGCGGTTCCTGCTCGCCACCGAGTCGAAGTAGCCGGGACGCGGCTCGAAGCGCATCTGCGCCTGCTCCGGGAACGGCGGGCCGAGCAGCTTCTGACGCTCGCGGAACCCGGTCTCCATGAGGGTGACGACCTGGCCGTCCTGGTCGACGATGCGCGCCAGCACGAACGGGGTGATGCCGTCGGTGTAGTTCATGCCGCTGCCGCGCGGAACCTCGGCGGAGTGGAAGGTGCTGAGGTCGACGTTGATCGGATCGGACGGGTAGTCGCCGACCATGCCGAAGTTCCAGAACCGGGTGCGGATGTTGGCGGCGTCGTGGTTCCCGACCCGCTCGGCGTCGATCGTCCCCAGGGAGTCCGCGGCGGTCCGGGCCGCGGCCGCGCGCGGCTTCTTCGCGGCGGCGACCCCGGGCGTTCCCAGGCCTAAGGCGAGGACGAGGACGGTGGCGAGAAGGCGGGTGCTCATGGTTTCGCCGCCACGACCCGCGGACGCTCCGAGGTGAACGTGAGCCCCAGCTCGATCCGTCGCGGCGGGTAGAAGCGCGTCGGGTCGTGGAGCGGCACGCGGTCGACCTCCGGGAAGCGCGAGTAGTAAGGGCTGCCGCTGGTGCTGAACACGGTGCCGTAGGTGCCGCTGTTGAGGAAACGGGAGTCGAACAGGTTGAAGACGCGCCCGAACAGCGACAGCGAGCGGCCGCCGATCAGGAGCGGACGTTCGCCCCTGAGATCGATGACGAGCGACGAAGGCTTCCGTCCCGAGTTGGTCTGGGAACCGGTGCCGAATCCGGTCTCGGTGTTGGGCGTGTAGGGCTGGCCGCTCGCGGCGCGGAACACCATGGTGCCGAGGAAGAGCCGCGGGTCGCTGAACCCGAGCGTCAGGTTGAGCGTGTGCCGCTGGTCCCAGTTGAAGGGAACGTTGCGCGGCCGGGGATCCTCCCCCGCCTCGGCCCGCGTCGCGGTCTCGCGCGGGTCGCTCGAATTCCCGTAGGCGCGCTGCCAGGTGTAGTCGAGCGCCCACGAGAACGGACCGCGCTGGCGCTGATCGAGCGAGATCGTCGTCCCCACCACGGTCCCGTAGTCAACGTTGGTCCAGCGCGCGTACTCGGCATCGTTGTAGGTTGCGATGAACTCGACCCCCAGCAGATCCCGGACGTCCTTGTAGAACACGTTGGCCTCGACGCCGAACCAATCGGTGAGCGCCTGGCGGTACCCGAACTGGTACTGCACCGTCTTCTCCGGCTTGATGTCCGGATTCCCCATGATGTCGTACGAAGTGGAGCTGGCCTGGATGTTCTGGAGCATCTGGTAGTCGGCGTTGGTGTAGATCTGGCCCAGCCCCGGCATCTGGATGAAGTGTCCGTAGGCGAAGAACAGCGCGGCATCACGGGTCACGGGATAGGAGACGGCGAGCCGCGGCGAGAGCGTGAACTTCCGCGTGGTGGGCACGAGCGGCGAGGGCGGGGCCCCCTCGATGGTGTTGGCCGGGTTCGCGAGGTCGCTCGGCAGCGTGGTCATCGGATTGAAGCAGTCGAGCCTCAGCCCCACCCGCAGGTTGAGGTCGTTCCACTCCCCCGCGGACTGGGCGAAGCCCGACGCGGACCGCGGGTGGTACGTCTGGACGGCCGGATAGTAGGGAGGCAGGTTCTCGACCCGCTGGATCCCGGAGCCCGCGCTGTAGAGCAGGTGGCCGGGCGTGCCGAACTCGAGCGTCGGCCATTCGAACTCGCCGCCGACCTTGACCTGCTGGTGGCGCGACAGCTGGCTCGTGAGCGTGCCCTTGGCCACGATCGAGTTGGTCTTCTGGGTGAAGCGGTTGAACTCGACCCCCTGCACGTTGGCGCCGTACTCGTAGGCCGAGATCCCGATGCCGGGTCCGGCCTGGTCGTAGCGACCATCGTAGAGGTCGTCGTAGAGCATGTCCTCGTAGTTGAAGTAGTTCTGCCGCAGGTTGGCACTCAGGAACATGGTCCTGGAGAGCGTGTGCGTGACGTCGAGGCCATGGGAGATCGAGAACGTCTCCTTGCGCGAGATGCCGTCGGGGTTCAGCCGGTACGCCCAGTTGCTGTCGCGCCGCTTGATCTGGTTCACCACCGCCTGGTAGTTGAGCTCGGTGTTCTTGATCGAGCGCTGGGTGAGCTTGAGCACGCCGGACCACTCCTTCGAATAGCCGAGCGGCTCGTGCGATCCGTCGCCGTCCGGGTGGGTCACCTTCCACACCTCGGGCGAAATCTCGTCCTCGAGCGAGTCGGGCACGTCGCCCATCGTCGTCGTGTAGCGGTGCTCGGCCTCGAGGTAGTCGTCCACCAGGTAGCGCCGCCCGTTGATCAGGAAGTAGGTCTGGGGCAGGCCGAGCGGCCCGCTCAAGCTGATCTGGTAGTTCTGGTGGAGCCCGGGCGCGTTGAAGGCCGAGGTCCCGAGGTCGAACGGCCCGAGCGTGGACTGGTACTCGGTGCGGCGCTTATCGCCACCCTGGTACGCGTAGCCTCCGATCAGGATCTCGCCGTCCCAGCGGAACTGCTCGGTCCCGCGCCTCAGCACGGCATTCACCACACCGCTCATTGCCTGCCCGTACTCGGCGTCGAAGGTGCCGCTGATCACCTGCACCTCCTCGAGCAGCGAGCGGTCGAGCCTCAGCACCGAGGTGTTGTCGTAGGAGTTGTTCACGGTGACGCCGTCCACCTGGTACTGCACCTCGCCGGCCCGTCCGCCGCGGAAGTGGCCGTCCACCACGCCGGCCTGCAGGTTCACCACGTCCTGCAGCTCCTGCACCGGCAGCGCCTGGATCTCCTTGCGGTCGAGGGAGGCCAGCGTGCTGGTGAGGCTCACGTCCACCACCGGGCGGCGCGCGCTGACCACGATCTCCTGGACCTCGACCGGCGCCTCCTCGAGGATGAGGTCGACCGTCGCCGTCTGGTCGGCCGACACCACGACGTCCTGCATGGCGACGCCGCGGTATCCGATCAGGCTCACCTTGATCTCGTAGGTGCCGGCCGGCACGTTGAGAATCTGGTAGCGCCCGTCGGCGTCGGTGACGGCCCCGGTGCGGGCCAGCGGCACCGAGACGTTGGCCGCCACCAGCGGCTGCTTGGCGCGGTCGATGACGCGGCCCTGGATCTTACCCGTGGTGCCGGCGGAGGCGGCCACCGGCAATGATAGGGCGAGCGCCGCGGCGACCATCGAGCGCACGCGGGCTCGCCCCATGAGCTTCATCCTCGATTCCGTCTTGCTGTCCCTCCCCGACCCAGGTTCGTCTGCCGTCGCGGCGCTGCCAACGGGACCGAGGCTACTGCATCAACATCATCTTCCCGCTCAGCTCCGCGGTCGGCGCCCCGCTCGTGGGATGCGCCATGCGCAGTCGGTACACGTAGATCCCGGTGTGCAGGTCGCGCGCGTTCACCGCGGCGCTCTGGCTGCCGGCCGCCATCACCCCCAGCTCCCGAGATTGCACGAGCCGGCCCTGGAGGTCGAACACCTCGAGGGTGACCCGGCTCTGCTGGGGCATCGAGAAGCGGAGCGTCGTGCGTTTATCGAACGGGTTCGGGAAATTTCCGAGCAGCTGGAACCCGCCCGTGCCCGCCACCGGGTCGTCGACCGCGGTCACCGAGCGGTTGGGATTGAGATACGCCGAGACCGGGCAGCACTGGTGCTCGTACTCGCGGCCCCACCACGTGCGGGTGCCGTAGCTGGCATTGAACGGCGTGAAGCAGTCGCCGTCGAAGTAGTTGATGCCGATGAACAGCGCGCCGTCCCCGAGCCCGGGTGGATAGCCGAGCTTGGTGAGATCGATGGCGAACTCCGCCGTGTAGCCGTTGTCGAAATCGAGTCCGGTGGTGTCGACCGTCGTGCCCGGTTTGAGCTTGAGCGAGAGCGCCCCGCCTCCCAGCACGCTGATCAGGCTGTCCGTCCAGTCCTCGCGCACCACGTTGCCGGTGGGCCCGACCCGGAACGCGAGACGCCGCGACTGGAGATTGTTGTCCTTGAACCGCACCTGGCGGTCGTTGATGGAGACGAGGAAGCCGTCCCAGCGGTCGACCACCGGGATGCTCGTGACCGAGATGTCGTTGACGTCGAATCCGAGGTAGAGCGTGTTGCCCTTGTAGAACCATTTCACGGTGGCGTCACCCGGGTCCTCGACCGCGGCGAGCCCCTCGTTCACCGGCGGCTGGTACTGGCCGGCCCGCCACTTGAGCACCGGGCCGTAGGACTCCCGCGCCGCGTCGTCGCCATATTTGATGGGGATGCTCGGCGCCACGCTCCACACGGGCTCCGTGAGGAAGCCGTCGATCACCGGCGTCGCCACGCTCGCGCCGTTGGGAACGTACGCCTCCGCCTTCACCACCGGCACCGGCCCCGAGGTGGTCGTCACCGCCGGATGGGTGTAGATGCGGACCTCGTCGTACCACATCTGGTTGCCCCACGGGCTCTGCCACCACGTGCGGTTCGAGGCGAAGCGTCCGCCCACCAGCGGCCAGAACCAGTCGCAGTCGTAGACCGAGACGTTCCACTCGAGCACGTCACCGTTGGGTCCGTTCGCCTGATAGCCCATGACGCCGAGATCGAAGCGCATCTCGATCGTGTAGCCGACGTCGATCGTCGTGTCGCTGTTGCTCAACCCGTTGACCACCGTGACCGCGTTCCACGCGGCCTCCTGCTCGGCCGACCGCGGGCTGCCCCAGGGCGGATTGGCCCAGCGCCCACCGAAGACCGGCGAACGGCCCGGCGCCATGGGATCGGTGACTGCGGGATCCTCGACCCACCACGAGTACAGGTATTCGGCCGGCGGCGCCGGATGGCCGAGGCTGGTGTGGTCCTTGAGGGACATGAGGATTCCGTCGAAGCGGTTGAAGGTGGCGGAGCCGCCCACGGAGCTGTCCCTCACGACGGCCGACATCCACAGCGTGTTGCCCACCACGAGAAACCTGAACGTGGCGAACGTGCTGTCCTTCGGAATGGTGCCGCCTTCGAACACGTATCCACTTCCGGGTATTCCGTTGTCGATGCCGCGGCCGAAGCGCACGATCTTCGACTCGGCGGCCGCCCAGGCCGGCTCGCTCAGGATGCCGTCCATGGTGATGGCCGCGCCGTTGGTGGAGCGCGCCCAGATGACGTTCTGCCGCACCGGATCAGCCGAGGCCATCGAGGCTCCGGCCAGCGCGGCAGCGATGAGGATCGCCGCAAGTTCCCTTTTCATGACCGAGACCTCCTGAACTTCCCAGTTGAGGGTTCCTTTCCCGAATCCTTCGCAGCGGCCGCATCGTTTTCCCGGATCAGCCTCGCTCCCGCCGTCAGTGCCGGGCCGGAGGAGGCGCGCACCACGAGCGAGGTGCGCAGGGTTTCGTGATGATGACGGTGCGGCTCGCCGGCGCCCGCGGCGCGGATCGCGCCCAGCAGCAGGTGCACCGCCCGCTCACCGAGATGGAAGGTGTCCACCCGCACCGTGGTGAGCGGCGGGCTCAGATAGCGCGTCATCTCGATGTCGTCGAAACCGGCCACCGCCATTTCGTCCGGCACCCCGACGCCTGCTTCGTTCAGCGCCCGCATCACCCCCACCGCCATGTAGTCGTTGGCGGCGAAGATTGCGGTCGGCTTGCGCTCCAGTCCGAGCAGGGCCCGCGCCGCCGCATGGCCCGAGGGCTCGGTGAAATCGCCCCGCACCTGGAGCTCGCGGGCCACTACGCCGCCGCCCTGGGCGAGAGCGGCGCGGTAGCCTTCGAAGCGCTCGCGCGCGTCGGCGTTGCCTTCGGGGCCGGTGATCATCGCGATCCGCCGGTGCCCCGCCTCGAGCAGGTGGCGGGTGAGCGCGAAGGCACCTTCGTAGTTCGCGATCGAGAGCGAGTCGCAGCCCTCGACCTCGCGCTCGGGATCGAGCAGCACCATCGGCGTCGTGCCAGCCGAGGTACGGAGCGCGGCCGGAGCGTCCACGTCGGGCGCCATGACGATCAGGCCATCGATGCGCCCGCGCATCGTGCGCAGCGCGGAGAGCAGCTCGCCGGTGTCGGCATGGGAGCTCGAAACCAGGAGGTGCAGCCCCTCCTGACGCGCCGCGCGGTCGATTCCGCGAATGACCGCGGAGAAGAACTCGCCGTGCAGCTCGGGCAGGAGCACGCCCAGCGTGTTGGTGCGGTTGGTGGTGAGGCTGCGGGCCACCGCGTTCGGCCAGTAGTTCAGCCGGTCGGCCACGTCGCGCACGCGGCGCCGCGTCTCGGGTCTCACGAGCTCGCTGTCGTTGAACACCCGGGACACCGTCGCGACCGAGACTCCCGCCTCGCGCGCGACGTCGGTGATCGTGGCCACGTTGCCGTTCTCCTGCAAAGAATCCCGGGCCCCGGCGGAAACCGGGGCCCGGGGCGCTGCGCTTACTCGATGACGACCGCCCTGCTGCTGAGCGTCGTCGAACCGCGGATCATCCGGACCATGTAGATCCCCACCGGCAGCCGTCCCGCCGAGGCGAGCGACACCGAGTGACGTCCCGGTCCGAGCTGACCGATGTCCTGGAACCGCACCTGCCGGCCGCTCACGTCATAGACCGCGATCGTGGCCGGATCGCTGTTCGGCAGGCTGAAGCTCACGTTGAGGCCGCGGCCCGGATTCGGGGTCGCGCCGTACAGCGCCAGCTCAGAGCCCTGCGGCGTGACACCCACCGTCCGGCTGATCGTGAAGTCGTTGCTCTCCGCGACATCCGCCGCGCTCATCGGATCGGCGCCGGGAATCGCATACGCCTTCTGGATCGAGATACGGGCGTTCGAGGTGGAGACGTTGGGGACGTCCCAGGTGTAGTGACCGGTGTTCGGAATTCCGGCCGCCTCGCGCTGCCACGTCTGCCCGTTGTCCACCGACGAGTACACGTCAACAACCGGGGCACTGACATCGGCCGGGGTCGTCCACGCGACGTTCTGCGTGCCGCCGCCGCTGACGATCGCGTTGGCTGCAGGCTCGGTGACGCACGGAGCGATCACCTTGATCTTCGAAGTGCCCTCGAAGCACTCCCCGTTCACGGTGCCCGTCAGCGTGGCCTTCGACCACACGCCCGGCGTCACAGTGGCCGCGAGGTCCGAACGATCGAACTTGAGCACTTCGATCCCGAAGAAGTTCCCGCTCCACAGCGGATCCAGGCCGTTGAGCTGGATGTCGGCGAAGTCTGCCGGGTGCGACGGCGGGAACACGATCGCGAACACATAAGGGAACTTCGAGTTTGCGCTGAACACCGAGGGCAGCACCAGGAAGTTCACCGCCACCGGGTAGTCGCAGGTCGAGAACGCGATGTTGCTGAACGTGGCCTTCGCGCTGACCGGGTTGCCCTGGCCGAGGAACGCCTTGAAGTGGCCGCCGGCCTGGCCGTCGTTGAGCATGCCGTAGAGGCCGAAGGGCGGATCTTCAGCCGGGTTCGCCTCGTCGAACGCCAGCGGGCCGCTCGAGTACGAATTGCCCTGGTACTTCACCCGGTACTCCACCGTGGCGGGGCTGGCCGCCGTGCGGCCGTTCGGCGAGTAGATCATCTCGAGGTTGATCGTCTCGCCCTTGACGTAGTGCAGGTTGTTGGGCGCATTGGTGAACGAGAAGAACGGCAGCCGGCCGCCGAACACCGCGATCTCGCCGTCGGTCGAGCGCACGTTGAAGAGACCGTCCGCGTCGTGGGACCACCACGGGGCGATCTGGAGTCCGCCTTCACCGTTGCCGGAGCCCTCGATCTTGAAGTCCGCCGAGAAACGGAACTGAGAGTTGTTGTTGAAGATCGCCGCGTCGGTCCCACCGTTCTCCGAGAAGCGCCAGACGTGGAGGTTGGCGAAGCCGAAGCAGTCCAGGTTCTGGTCGTCGAAGGAGATCAGCGCCGGGTAGTTGTTGACCGTCGCCAGCGTCGAGGTCGGGCAGTCGTTGAACACCCGCGTCTTGAGGAAGGCGGCGTTGGGGTTCGGCGTGGTCGCGAACTTGATGTCCGTGAACGAGGCCTTCACGCCCACCGGGTTTCCCTGCCCCAGGAACGCCTTGAAGTGCCCGCCGACGCGGGCGTCGTCGAGCGCGCCCCACAGGCCGTGCGGCGGATCGAGCGGATTCCCCATGTCGTAGGCGAGCGCACCGCTGGTGTAGGTGTTGCCGCCGTAGGTGACGCGGTATTCCACGGTCCCCGGCCGGCCCACGTTCAGGGCGCGCGGCTCGTAGACCATCTCGAGCCCGATTTCCTGGCCCTTCACGTAGTGCAGGTTGTGCGGGGCGTTGGTGAACGAGTAGAACGGCAGGCGGCCGCCAAAGACGGCGATCTCCCCGTCGGTGGAGCGCACGTTGAAGAGCCCGTCCGCGTTGTGGGACCACCATGGCGCGATCTGGAGCCCGCCTTCCCCGTTGCCCGTGCCTTCGATCTTGAAGGTGGCGGAGAACCGGTAGGAGGCGTTGTTGTCGAAGGCGATTTCATTCGTGCCGTCAGCCGAGAAACGCCAGACGTGGAGGTTGGCGAAACCGAAGCAATCCACGTTCTGGTCGTCGAACGAGATCAACGACGGATAGTTATTGACGGTGGTGAGCGTCGACGTTGGACAATCGTTGAAGACGCGTTCCGTCACGACGGCGCTGGTCGGCGTCGGCGTCGGATTCGATGCGGCCACGGCCGTGGCCGCAGAGGCGGCCACGAGGGCCGCCGCGAAGACGAAGCCGGACACCGTATGGAAGTGCATGATCCGCTTCATTGCTTCGGTCCCTCCTAAGGCAAGTTGAAATGACACGGCGGATCCGGTGAACGAAGTTGGCTGCGGAATCAGCCAGCACAGCTCGAAGTGCACGCGGGACCGGAGCCCGAGCCCCCGAATCGCTGATCGTTCCCGCCATGACGTGGGACATGGCGGCGCAATTGCCCGCGTACTCGACGTGGAAAACCTGGACCGGGCCTCGCGGCTTCCGTGCCCATCCCAGCCTTCGTGTAAACGGTTACACGCCGGTCAAGGCTAGGTCAACAGGTAAATCCCCCCTTCTTCATATAGGGGCATCGCCGGGGGTGGGGGAACCCCGCGCTGGGCAGGACCGACCCCCTGGGACCGCTCGACTAGGGGATATCGAGGGTGTCGGCGGCCGCAGCCAGACCCTCAGGCGCCGAGTCGGCGCGGGCGGGGGCCGCGGTGAGACTGTCCACGGGCACGCGGATCACGCTGTCCACGCGGGTGGTGTCGTGGGCGGCGACCGGGACGGTGTCGGCCGCGGCCGGGCGCATCGGCAGCCGGCGGGTGGCGGTCGCCCGCTCGTCCGTTTCGAGGCTTCCGAGCCGGACCAGGGCCACGAACTCCGGGTGATCGGAGAACCAGACGCCGGCCGCGGCCAGCATTCCGCTCCGCTCCTCTTCCAGGGCGGCGTGCCAGGCCAGCGGACCGCCGACCCGGGTGGAGGGAATGTCGTCGGCGATGAAGCCATCGGTTTCGCCCTCCCGCACCAGCAGTCGGGGACCGATCCAGACCCGCTCATTGGCGGAGCCGGGCGGCGCGACGCCGTACCACGACAGCATGCCGAGGTAGAGCGCGCGCTCCTCGCCCGAAGGCGGGATCGCCTCGCGGGCCCAGTGCCCGCGGCGGGCCAGGAGACTCGCCCAGCGCTCGATGGCGCCAAAGTCCGCGCTCGAAAGGTGCACGCTGTCGGTGCCCGCGCGATGCACCGACTCGAGGAAACCGCTCATCGCCCGCGATTCATCGAGGCGTCCGAGACGCGCAAGGCGGCTGGCTTCGCGCGGAATGAAGCCGTCGCTGTCGTTGAGCGCGACGCGGAAGAAGTTCGCGTAGACGCGCTGGGTGCCGTGCACGGCGGTGAAGCGCGCCGCATCGTCCTCGGCGCCCATCACCGCGGGCTCGAGCAGCACGCGCCGCCACGCCTCGCGCGTGATCATGCGACCCACGTCCGGAGCGGCGAGCACGCGCTCCTGGACGGCGCGGCTCCGGAGCGAGCTGTTCCAGCTCCCGAGCCGGTAGCCCACCGAGTAGCCCGACAGGGTGCCCGCCACGCCCGCCACCACCGCGACCGGCTTCACGTAATCGAGGGTCGCCCGGTAGAGCTCCTGGAACTGTTCGGGGAGCAGCGATCGTCCCTCACGCGGGACGTCGAGCCACAGCCCCTGCGTCAGGTGGCCGCGCACGCGGAGCGGGCGATAGAGGGTGCCGGTGATCGTGCGGTTGTAGTCGCGGCTTCGCGGCGGGGGCAGAAACGTCCGCGAGTCCACGTCGTAACGCCGGAAGACGCGGCCGCCGGCGGCGAGATCGATCACGAAGCGTGCGACCGTGTCCGAGGGCGATTCCCGGTAGGAAGCGACGGTCATCTCGCTGAAGACCTCGTCCCACGGAATGGCGCTCGTGACCGGGCGGGTTCGGACCCCGACCACGACGCCGAACACGCAGAGCACCAGGAAAGCGGTCAGCAGGTGGTTCTTGAGCGCGAACTTTATGATCGATCCCGGTGTCGGAATCAGGGAGCGACCTTTCTTCCTGGCCACAGAGCTGTCCCTCGGGGTTGGGGGTTCGCGGTGTCCGGCAGGCACCCGGGACCGCCCCGTTATCGGCAGCACCGGGGCGGGAATTCACGGTCCGCCCCGAGGAAGACCGGCGCCCCCCGGCACCGAGGTCAGTGGGCGCCGCCCGCGGCCCGTCGGTCCCCGCCCGCAGCGTCCCGCATCCCAGCGCGCCGCAGCACCCACATCATTGGGCACCAGTTCGAGAACGCGGACTGGAAGAGATTGAGCCCCACGAACGCCGTGAACGCCAGGAACCACGGGCTCACCCAGACTCCGAGCGCCACCGAGATCACCACGAACGCCCCGGCGATCATCCTCAAACCCTGTTCGACCGTCATGACTCCCTCCTGTTTATCAGCGCCGCCATTCGACCGGCAGCAGAGACCATCGCTTCAGCTTCATGCGCCCACCTCCGCGGGCTCGAGGTGCGCGGGCGGCGCATCCATCGACCCCGCTTTCGGCGGCCCGCTCATCAGAGCCTGTCCCGCGATGGCGTCGCTCACCACCGGGGAGTCCTTGCGGCGCACCAGGTAGTAGAGGACCGGCACCGCCACCCGCGACAGCACCGTCGCCGCCACCTCGCCGCCGATGAGCGCCACCGCGAGACCCTGGAAGATCGGATCGAACAGGATCACCGAGGCACCCACTGCGACGGCCGCCGCGGTCAGCACCATGGGACGGAACCGCACCGCGCCGGCGTCGATCACGGCATCGCGCAGCGACAGCCCCTGCCGGCGCCTGAGCTCGATGAAATCCACCAGAATGATGGAGTTCCGGACCGTGATCCCGGCGCCGGCGATGAAGCCGATCATCGAGGTCGCGGTGAAGAACGCGCCGAGCAGCGCGTGCGCCGGGAGAATGCCCACCAGGCTGAGCGGGATCGGCAGCATGATGACGAACGGCGTGGTGAACGACTTGAACCAGCCGACCGTCAGTACGTAAATGAGGACTATCACCACCGCGAAGGCGGCGCCCATGTCGCGGAACACCTCGTAGGTGATGTGCCACTCGCCGTCCCACTTGAGCGAGTAGCGCTCCGCGGATTCCGGGAGCCGGGTGCTGAGCTGGTGGACCGGGACCCCGTCAGGGGTGGCCAGCGCCTGGATCCGCGGCCGCAGGTCGGCAATCGCGTAGACCGGACTCTCGGCGCGGCCCGCGACATCGCCGAGCACGTACACGACACGGCGCAGGTTCTTGTGGTGGATCTCGGGCGGAGCCGGCGCGCTCGCCACCTCGACCATCTCCGAGAGCGGCGTGCCGGATCCCGAGCCCAGCCGGAGGGCCGCGAGTGCGGAGAGATCGGCGCGATCGGCGGCCGACAGGCGCACCTCGACCGGCACCGGTTCGGCTTCGTCGGGAGCGCGCAGCGTGCCGACGGTTCGCCCGCCGTAGAGGCCGGCCGCCGCGGTCGCCACCTCGGCCGGCGCCACCCCGGCAAGGGCGGCGCGGTCGTGATCGACGGTAATCACCGAGCGCGGCGCGCCCTCGGTGAGCAGGAGGTCGGTGTCCACCACGCCCCGGGTTTCGCGGAACACGTCCCATACCCGGTGCGCGAACTCGCGCTGGCCCCGGAGATCGGGGCCGTACACCTCGGCCACCAGCGTAGAGAGCACCGGCGGGCCGGGCGGCACCTCGACCACCTTGACGCGTGCGCCGTAGTCGGCGGCGATGCGCTCGACGACCGGGCGTATACGCTTCGCGATCGCGTGACTCTGTTCCTTCCGGTGGGCCGCCTCGACCAGGTTCACCTGGATTCCGGCGAAACGGGGATCGGAGCGGAAGTCGTAGTGCCGGACCAGGCCATTGAACGTGACCGGCGCGGCGCCTCCCGCGTACACGATCGCGTGCTCTACCTCGGGCTCGACGCGCACCGCTTCGGTCATGTGCTGAGCCACCGCCAGCGTGTTCTCGAGCGGCGTGCCGGGCGGCATGTCGAGCAGCACCTCGAACTCGCTCTTGTTGTCGAAGGGCAGCATCTTGACCGTGACGAGGCGGAACGCGACCAGGCTCATCGCCGCGACCAGCAGCATTCCCATGCCGGCCAGGAACCAGCGGCGCGTCACCGGTTGGTCGAGCAACCGCCCCATCACCGAGCGATAGAGCGCATCCAGCCGGCCCTCGCGTGCCCCGGCGGCTGCGTGCGATGCCGGCTTCAGCAGACGGCGGGCGGCCCACGGCGAGATCGTGAACGCCACGAACAGCGAGAACAGCATGGCGAACGAAGCGCCGACCGGGATCGGCTTCATGTAGGGGCCCATCAGGCCGCCGACAAAGGCGAGCGGCAGGATCGCCGCGATCACCGTGACCGTGGCGAGCACGGTCGGATTCCCGACCTCGTCGACCGCTTCGACGGCGCGCGTGTCGGCGTCGCGGCGATCTCTCATGGCGAAATGTCGCGCGATGTTCTCGACCACCACGATCGCGTCGTCCACCAGGATGCCGATCGAGAAGATCAGGGCGAACAGCGTCACCCGGTTGAGGGTGTAGCCGAAGAAGCGGTAGAGGAAGAGCGTGAGCGCGAGCGTGACGGGAATGGCCACCGCCACCACCACCGCCTCGCGCCGCCCGAGCGCGAGCGCGATGAGCGCCACGACCGACAGCGTCGCGAGCAGCAGGTGGAACATCAGGTCGTCCGACTTGTGCTGGGCGGTCGCCCCGTAGTTGCGGGTGACCGTCACCTCGATGTCGCGGCTGAGGAGCGTCGGCTTCAGCTCTTCGACCCGCACGAGCAGTGCGCGGACCAGCGCCGTGGCGTTGACGCCCGGCCGTTTCGCCACCTCGACCGTGACCGCCGGCTGCGGCGGCCCGTGGCGACCCGCCAGGAACACATAGGAGGTGGCGTCACCCGGGCCGTCGTGGACCTCGGCCAGCTCGGAGAGGCGGACCGTCTTCCCGTCCGCCGCGGGAACGAGGATCGCCCGCACCTGATCGGCATCGAGCAGCGGCGAATCCGCCCGCAGCTCCCGCTGAACGCCCGACTGGACGACTCCGCCCGCCGGAAACGAGAGGCCCGCGGTTGCGAGAGCCCTGTTCAGCCGATCCAGGGTGACGCCCGAAGCCGAGAGGCGGCCGGGGTCGGGCTCGATCCGCAGCCGCCGCGGCTCTCCGCCGAGCAGGCGCACCCGCGAGACGCCCTGGGTGGAACGCAGCTCCTCGGCCAGCTCCGCCGCGACGCGCCGCAGGTCGCTCTGATCCTGATCGAGCCGTGAAGGGCTCGTGAGCGTGAGCGCGAGGACCGGCACGTCATCGATCGACCGCGGAGATACCGACACCACGCCGGCGCCCGCCGGCAGCATCGCCGCGGCCTCGTCGAGCCGCGTGCGCACCCGGGTCAGAGCCTGGTCCGCGCTCGATCCGACCTTGAACCGCGCGATCAGAAGCGCGCCGTCCGCCGTGCTCGTCGAGTAGAGGTATTCGAGCCCCGGGATCTCCCAGAGGCGGCGCTCGACCGGGGTCGTGAGCTGACGCTCCACCTGCTCGACCGGGGTTCCGGGCCAGCCCAGGTGCACATCCACCATCGGCACCTGGATCTGCGGTTCCTCCTCGCGCGGGAGCGTGGCCAGCGCGAGCAGGCCGAGCAGCACCGAGGCGACGATCGAGAGCGGGGTCAGCCGCGAATGGAGAGAGGCGCTCGCCACCCGTCCCGCGATGCCCATGGTGTGGAGGCGGCGGGTCACGAAGAGATCCTCACCCACGAGCCATCGCGCAGCGCGTCGGGCGTAACCACCACCGAGTCCCCCGGGAAGAGCCCCGACAGCACCTCTTCGCGCTCACCCTGCGAACGGCCGAGGCGGACCCAGCGGAGCCGTGCGTGGCCTTCCTGCACCACGTAGACACCGGTCAGCGCCCCACGGCGCACGATGCTCGAAGCGGGTATGGCGGCGGACGCTCCACCTGCAGGGGCCGTCGTCCCGATCCGCACGCGCGTGTAGTTGCCAGGAGCCAGTCTCGCGGGCCCGGCAGGCACCAGGTGGGCGGTGCGGGTCCGGGACGTGAAGTCGGTCATTCCATCGAACCGCGCGAGCCGCGCCGGATGCCAGGTGCCGTCTTCGAAGGCAACCTCGATCCTTCCCTGCTCGAGATCCGGCACGAGCCCTTCGGGGATCGGGACGACGATTTCGATCCCGGCATTCGAGCGGAGGTCCACCACCGGCTCACCGGCCGCAAGATCGGCGCCCGGGTCGCGGTGCCAGCGCACGACCACGCCATCGAACGGCGCGCGCAGGACCGAAGCCGCGTTCAGCATTTCGAGATTGGCGCGAGCGCGGGCGAGGCGGGACTGCGCATTGCGATCGGCGCTCTCGGAGTTCTCGCGATCGCTCGCGGATACCACCCGTGCGACGTACAGAGACTCGACTCGGGCGTGCTGGCGCGCCGCCACCGCGGCGGAGAGCGTGGCGGCCTCATGTTCGGCACGCGCCGCTTCCAGCCCCTCACGCATCTCGGGCGCGTCGAAGCGCGCGAGCGGTTCCCCCTGGCGAACGCGCGCGCCTTCGCGGGCGGGAACGGCCGTCAGCCGGCCGGCAGCACGGGCGACGAGCGTCACTTCCTCCGTGGCTTTGACGCGGGCCGGGAGCACCACGCCATGGGACGTCGCCGCCGCGGCGAACGTCTCAATGACTACGGGCACGGGAGGTCCAACCGCCGCAGCGTTCTCCTGCGCGTGCCGGGCACAACCCTGAAGGCCCAGTCCAAAGAGGACCGCGAACAGGAGAACGCGTCCCTCTGCTAGCATCGCCGCTCGTCCGTTCACCGGGCCTCCCCCATTTCGCAGTGGTTCATCGTTCTGAGAGTGAGTGACCCCTGGCGTCGGAAGGATTCGCCGTGACCCGCAAGATCCCGCCGCCCAAGGACCTGGCTGTCCGGATCGGCCCCCCTCGCGGGCGGCCGGCACCGGACCGCAAGGCCGAACGCCGCCTGCTCGAGGCGGCCCGGCGCGGGGAACGCGGGGCAACCGAGCGCCTGCTCGCCGGCCTGATGGGAACCGTCTATCGATTCGGGCGTGGCTTCTGCCGCAATGCGGAGGAAGCCGAGGACCTGACGCAGGACGTGCTCCAGACCCTGCTCTCGTCGCTCTCCCGTTTCCGCGGCGAGTCCTCGCTCTCGACGTGGGCGTTCACGGTGGCGCGCCGCGTGTGCATGCGGCGCAAGCGCCGGATGGCGCGGCAGACTCCGCTCGAGATGCGGCCCGAGCTGAGGACGCGGCCCTCGCCTCAGGCGGGACCGGCCGAGAGCGCCGAGCGCCGCGAGCTGGCCACTGCGATCGAGCACGCACTGGCGATGCTTCCGCCCGCCCATCGCGAGGTCGTGCTGTTGCGCGACGTCGAAGGACTGAAGGCATCCGAGGTGGCGCGGGTTCTCGGGATCGGGGAACGCGCGGTCAAGTCACGACTCCATCGTGCGCGTCTCACCCTTCGCGAGGCGCTCGCTCCTCACGCCCCGACGCCCCCACGGTCCTCCAGCGGGACGTCCCGATGCCCGGACACGGCGCTGCTCCTGAGCCGCTATCTGGAAGGGGAGCTGGATTCGCGCGTGTGCGACCGGCTCGCGGCACACGTCGCCGGGTGCGGTGCGTGCACGCAGGCATGCGAGTCGCTGCGAGAGGCGCTCGGCGCATGCCGCTCGTGGGGGGAATCGCCGCTGCCGCCGCCCGAGCGCAACCGGGTGCGGCAGGCGATCCGCAGGGTGATTCGAGATCTGGCGGACTGAGAGCCGGCGCGGGATCGCGCTCGCCGTCTTGCCCGCCGCACTCGTCGCCCTTGCGCCGCGTCGCTTCGCGCGGCGGTTAGGATCCGCCCCGATGAAACCACGGGCGCTGGCCGGCACTCTGTCCCTCGTCGTCTTCGCGGCGACCTGCATCGTCCTGCTCGGCGGCGCCGCTCCCCACGACGCCAGTGAACTGGCATTCGATCCGGGCGGACACACGCGGATCCCCTTCGACCTCAGTCGTCAGCACATCTGGGTGCGCGGCACGGTGAACGGTTCCGACTCGGTGTGGATCGTGATCGACACCGGCGCGTCCTCGACCGTCATGGACGAGGGCCTGGCGCGAAGCCTCAAAATGAAGCTCGGGGCGAAGCACGAGGCTCGCGGGTCGGGCGGCACCCAGGTGAGCCACACGGTGGAGAACGTGACCGTGCAGCTCCCGGGGCTGTCGATCCGGAAGGCGCGCATGGCGGCCATCGACCTCACGTCGATCAATGCCCAGGCGGGAAGACCGATGCAGGTCATCGTCGGATACGACCTGTTCGCGAGCTGCGTCGTGCGCTTCGACTACGCGGGCGGCGTCATGGACGTGTGGGACAAGGATCATGCGCCGCGCGATTCCTCGGGCACGACGGTCCCCATGACGCTGAACCACAACCTTCCCTACATCGAGGGGACGGTCGTGGTGCCGGGGCGGGCCCCGCTCCGCGGCCGCTTCGTGATCGACACGGGATCTTCCGCCGCGCTGATTCTCGATCCCGAGGCGGCGCAGCGCGAGAGCCTGTTCACCGCGTTTCCCCGCACGCTCATGGCCATCTCCCGCGGGGTCGGCGGCGAGGTGCGCAACCGGGTCGGCCGGGCGACCTCGTTCGAGATCGGCAATCTGGCCTTCGCCTCACCGATCGTCATGCTTCCGGACTCGATCGGTGGCCGCATCAGCGAACCCGGATCGCTCGGCAACATCGGTGCCCAGGTCCTGGGACGCTGCCGCGTGTCCTTCGACTACGCGAACCGCAAGGTTCGCTTCGAGAAGGGCGCCGGATTCGACAAGCCGTTCGAGGCCGACATGTCGGGCGCGGCGCTCAGCCGCTCGGGCGCAGAATACGTGGTGCGCGCGGTCCAGCCCGACTCCCCCGCATCGGAATCGGGCCTGCGTGTCGGCGACAAGGTCGCGAGCGTCGACGGACAGCCGACGGCAGCGATGGACTCGATCACCGTGCGTCTTCTGCTCCAGCGCGAGGGGGAAACGGTGACGCTGGGAGTCCGGCGCGGCTCGGATTCGATGGAGCTCCGCCTCAAGCTGCGCCGTCTGATCTAGCGCCGCCCGGTCGCGCCGCGCTCGAGCTTCCCCCGGCACGCGAAGTGCGAGAGCGGGCCTGCCGACCTCCCCGCCGAAGGCCGAAGACTGCTCGCACGCATTCGCACCGCCGCCCTGTGGGGACTCGAAGCGCTCGCCGTCGACTGCGAGATCGACGTCGGGCAGGGCCTGCCGGGATTCATCCTGGTCGGGCTGCCCGACACGACCGCGCGCGAGGCGCGCGAGCGCGTATGGCCCGCGCTCCGGAACTCGGGCTTCCAGCTCCCGGATCGCCGCGTGACGGTCAACCTCGCCCCCGCCGATCGCCGCAAGGAAGGCGCTTCGGCCGATCTCGCCCTGGCGCTCGGGGTGCTGGCGGCGACCTCACAGGTTCCGATCGAGCGGCTGGAGAAGACGGCCACGATCGGCGAGCTGGCGCTCGACGGCACGCTGCGCGGCACGCGCGGAACCCTCGCGCTCGCGGAGACGGCGTGGCGGGCCGGCGCGACGACCCTGCTGTGCGCGGCGAGTGCCGCGCCCGAAGCGGCGCTGGTCGCGCCGCTCGCCGTCCACGGCGTGCGCGATCTGCGCGAGGCGGTGACATGGTTGCGCGGAGAGGTCGAGCTTCCGCGCCAGTCGCCGGCGCCGGCCGACCCCGAGGGCGTCGACGCCGAGGATCTCGCCGACGTACGCGGCCAGGCGATGGCACGGCGCGCGCTCGAGATCGCGGCGGCCGGCGCGCACCATCTGCTGCTGGTCGGGCCCCCCGGCGCCGGCAAGTCGATGCTCGCCCGCCGGCTGCCGGGGATCCTGCCGCCGCTCGATGCCGAAGAGGCACGCGCGGTGACCAGACTCCACTCCGGCGTGGGCTTGAGGCCGCCCGGGCGCGGGCTCATGACGATGCGTCCGTTCCGCGCGCCGCATCACACCGTCTCCACGCCGGGGCTGATCGGCGGCGGCTCGCCGCCCCGGCCCGGCGAGATCTCGCTCGCCCACGGCGGTGTGCTGTTCCTGGACGAGCTGGCGGAGTTCTCGCGCGCAACGCTCGAAGCGCTGCGCCAACCGGTCGAACACGGCTCAGTGTGGATCACGCGCGCCTCCGGATCGGCGCGCTTCCCCGCGCGGGCGCTGGTGGTGGCGGCGATGAACCCCTGTCCGTGCGGGTGGCTGGGGCACCCGAAGCGCGGCTGTCGCTGCACAGCGACCGATCTCGCGCGTTACGCGGCCCGGGTGAGCGGGCCCGTGCTGGATCGGCTGGATCTCCAGATTGAAGTTCCCGCGCTCACCTCGAGTGATATTCTCTCGGCTGCACCGGGGGAATCGAGCGCCGCCGTGCGCGAGCGCGTGCTCGCAGCGCGAGCGCGACAGCGCGAGCGAGGAACACTCAACGCTATGCTGCCGAACGCTGCGCTCAAATCAGCCTGCTCGCTCGACGCGCTGGCGTGGCGACTCATCGGTGACGCTGTCGATCGTGGAGGAATGTCGGCGAGAGGCGTGCATCGGGCGCTTCGCGTAGCTCGCACGATCGCCGACGTGGCCGGAGTCGAGAAGATCACCGCGACGCACCTAGCCGAGGCTCTGCAGTACCGGGCCTATGAGGCCCGACGCACCCGAGGGTGACGGCCCATGGTTCGCCTCAGTTTCATTCCATTCGCTTCGCCCAGCCGTGGCGCCTGGGCCTGGCTCGCTCTCGGCGCGTTATTCCTGCCAATCACCGGCTCACATGTCCTCGCCGACGGCGGACCGACGAGCTACGAAGTTGAGTCTCTGGTTGGGCCGGGCCAGCTCAGCGAAGGCGCTCCAGGCTACTGTCCGCCGCTCCGGTTCCTCGACCAGTGCTGTCGCGACAGCATCGCGTTCGTCGGTAGTTTTCGCCTCTCCCACGATTTCCTGCAGTTCCGCATTCGGTTCGGCGGCCAGTCGTGTCCGAGCACGCGCGGCGGGCCGCACTACGTGGTGGCCTGGATCGATTGGAACTCCAACCACAACTGGGAGGGGTCCGAGCGCGTGTACTTCGCTGCTCCGTTCTTCGGTACGTTCAGCGGCTCGAACAGCCCGCGGGCGTGCGAAGGCGACACCGTGATGACTCCAATCATTCAGATACCGGCCTCCGTCACGGTGGACACGACATGGATGCGGATCGGGATTTTCTACGACGAAGACTACATCGCGCCCTGTACGAACCTGTCGTATTACGGCAACACTGTTGATCACCGAATCATCCTGCGGAACGCGGCAGTGGTGCAGGTAGAGGCGGAGGGAGCGGAAACGCGAATCCAGGAAGTGCAAGATCCCGTGTGGCACGCCGCCCGGGCCTTCGGAACATGTGATCCTGTCGTTGACCGCGCTCCAGCTGAGGATACCCAAGGGAGGCGAATGGAATGGAAGGGTCGGTTGGCGGTACTTCGGTGAAATCCTGCCATCAACTCGCTGTGATCCGGGCGACGTGGCGGCTCGCTCTCATCGTGGCGAACTTGTCCTTGACCGGGTGTGAAGCTACAGGCAATGCGAAGGGTGCCGATGGCGCCGCCGGGTTCACAGGTGACACGACTGCTTGCGAATTTCCTGGGGGTCATGGCCGAGGAACCGGACGATGGCTCCATAGTGGCGAGCGACAGGCCTCACGTTTCCCCCTTTCCCAGTTCGCCAATGTCTTCTCCCGCACGCCGAGCCTCCCTGCCAGGGTTCGTTGCCGCAAACCGAGATCTAGCCGCCTTCGCCGGATGTGGTCTCCGAGTGTTCTGACTTCGCGCGGATAACCCTTGGGAATTCACGAGGTCCTGGTCCAGCCAGGCGAAGGTTGCAGAAAGGCAACGCAATGTGTCCGTGTGGCTGGCGTGGGCATCCGAAGCGCGGCTGTCGCTACACGGCATCCGACCTGGCGCGCTACGCGGCGCGCGTGAGCGGGCCAGTGCTGGATCGGCTGGATCTCCAGATCGAGGTGCCGGCGCTAACGTCGGACGAGCTGCTGCGTGCCTCCCCGGGCGAGTCGAGCGCTTCCGTGCGAGAACGGGTCCTCGTCGCGCGCCAGCGGCAACGTGATCGCGGCGGGCTCAATGCGCTGCTGTCGAATGCCGCGCTACGCGAGCACTCCGCACTCAATGCACCGGGACGGCGACTGATCGCCGACGCGGTGGATCGTGGCGGCATGTCGGCCCGTGGAGTTCACCGCGCGTTGCGCGTGGCCAGGACGATTGCGGACCTCGCGGGCGAGGAGCGCGTCACCGCGATGCGGCTGGCCGAGGCGGTGCAGTATCGCGCGTACGAGGCGCGGAGGTTCATCGCAAGATGAGTATGACGGCGTTCCGGTCTTCGCTGACGATGTCGCGTCGCCGAACTATCCGGTCTTCAAAGGCCCGGCGACTTTGTACGTACTGAGGATGATGCCGGACGGCATTGCTTTCGTGCTGGCGAGCTCGAATGAGCGTGGCGGGGTTCCCTCCGCAAAGAAACGCTTCCCCGTGCCCAACAGGACAGGATAGACGACCAGCAGGACTTCATCCGCAAGTCCATGTTCGAGCAGCTTCGATGTCAGCGTGGAGCTACCCGAGAGGATGAGGTCCGGGCCGTCCTGCGACTTGATGCGGTGAATGCCCTCGACGATGTCCGGTCCAACGCCCTCGAACGGGCCCCATTCAAGACTGTCCTGACGGTGAGTCACGACATACTTCGTTGCCGCATTGAGGCGGTCCCCTATCGGACCGCTCGGCGCCTTTGGCCAGAAGCCCGACCAGATATCGTAGGTGCGACGGCCAAGCAGCAGATCGAAGCTCTCGCCGTGTGCGGCCATGACTGCGTCCCGGCCAGCGGGGGTCCGATAGGGCGCGGTCCAGTCGCTGTAAGGGAAATCGCCATCATCGGCGGAGTGCTGGATCACGCCGTCCAGCGAGATATGTTCGATGATTTTGAGCTTTCTCATTCGAGTCTCCGTGTTCTGGGGTGTCAACACCCAGGTCACTACTTGAACTTCAGTTTCGCGATTGCCGGGTTCGGCGTGAACCCGTCACCGAAATCCTCGACATCCATCAACTTGCGGATCTGGATCTCCGCCTCGCCGTTCGTAAAGATGTTCGGAACGCGCTTCACCCACTCGATCGTTTCTTCCATCGACTTCGCCTGAAGGATCCAGAACCCCGCAACGACCTCTTTCGCCTCGGCGAACGGACCGTCGATAACGGTGCGCTGGTCCCCGCTGAACTTCACGCGCGCACCGTTCGAGCTCGCGGCGAGCCCCTCGGCGGCGAGAAGGACGCCAGCCTTCACGAGCTCGGCGTTGTACCTGCCCATCGCGGCGTATGCTTCCGGCTTGGGCGGAATGCCCGCCTCGGATTCCTTCGTTGCCATGACCATGACCATGAAACGCATTGCTCTCTCCTGAATTCGGTCCGTGCCCACTGCCGCGCCCATCGCGGCCTCACTAACACGTCGAACGAGACCGCTCAGAATCGACACGAGTTTCGAAGAAATTCTTAAGCTGTTGGAATCACAGAACGTAGCGTCGTCGCCGAGCTCCAGCCAGCGGCCCGCTAGCGCTTGCGCACGGCGAGCCAGGGGTCGCCGCGGTAGGAATCCGCCACCACCCAGGCGGCGGCGGTCAGGGCCAAGGTCACGACAAACTCGCCCCATTGGAATTCGTTGAGGGGGCCTGCCAGAGCGCGGGGTACCCAGATGATCAGAGAGAACAGGCCCATCTGAATTGTCGAAAGCGCGGCGGCCAGGCGCCCGAACACACCGAACGTGACGGCCAGTCCGGCCGCGATGAAGGCGGCGCCGGTGAAGTACGCGAACCCCACGTGCCACGGCAGCCAAGCGGGAATCAGTACCGTGGTCGCGTCGAGGTACATGAAGTGGGCGAGGCCGAAGGGAATCAGGGACAGGCCATAGAGCGCCCTCGCGATGCGTATGCCCCGGTCGTCGGCGACGAAACCGAGGCGCTGCCGGTCGAGGTCACCGGCGAACCCCACGTACAGCACCCAGGCGGCCGCCACCATCACGCCCGTCGAGCCGAACGTCCAGGCGACCAGCACGAGGGGTTTCTCATAGAAGAAGTTGGGCAGTCTCATGGCCAGCAGCCAGACCATGAACGACGCGAAGACCACGCGCGCGGCAACCGCCGCAGTGCGCCGCCAGAGCAGTCCGATCCCGGATGCCAGGGAGAGGATGGCGCAGAGATACGCGAGTGCCTCCCGCGCCGGCACCCACTTGGGCACGGGCTGCCAGACCGGGACGAAAGCGCCTTTGCTGAGACCCAGGACTCCGAGCCAGATCATGACCGCAGCAAACAGAACGTGCCCCGCGCCTACGATGCGGACCGCGTTACCCTCGGCGCGGTTCATGGGGTTGTGGAAGGGTTTCGTTCCAACTCAGGCATCAATGGACCCTATCCGTCCCGGGACGGATAAATGCTGGCAGCACTGAACAGAGTGGTGCTCACGTTGAACAGGTGCTGCCGAAGACACTCGCGCGCCCTCGGTTCGGTGACCTCGCCCGACTACTTCCGATTTCGTGCTCACACATGCCGAAAGCCTGCATCGGTCGGGCCCGCAATGCCCACGGGCATCATCGGCGCGTAGGGCAGTTGCGAAAACCCGGCGCGCACGAGGTACGCCCAGACGGGCTCGTCGTCCTGCAGCGGGTGCTTGACCACGAAGACGCGCGGACCCTCGATGACGAAGTGCATGGCCAGGCCTCCGATGGCGAGCCGGGACCTCAGGTCCATACCGATGACCGCCATCAAAGGAAGGTGACACTCCTTCCTGGCTTTGGAGATCGCGCCGACCATGTCCATCGCCATTTGCGTCCCGCCCGCGCCGAGCGTGTTGTCGTAGAGCACGTCCATCTTCGTGGCTGAGATCGGCGCGCTCGCGGGATCCGGCCCGACGAAGAACGCGATTCCCGCTTCAGCCGTCCCTCCCGATTTCTCCTTGTAGTAGGCACAGGGCACCATGACGCCCTGGTGTTGCTTTGCGAGATAGTGCGGAAGGGCAGCAGCGATCAATGCCCGGTTGATGTGATGGAGTCTCTTCGCGTCCTCCTCGATGATGTCGACCGGCTGCATCTTGATTCCGTGAATCTCCTGGTCCGCGCGCTGGAACACCAGCCCGAAGCTCCCGGAGTCATCCGCGTCGCCGACCAGCTCCATGGGCCAATATCGAGCAATACCGCGCAGCTGTTCGATCGTGGCGGGGATCAGTTCCAGTGCGCCGGCGTCAGTCCCGATGGTTCTCGATTCCACGGATGCCATGACGGCTTCCCTCCAATACTCCAGGATCACTCACGCCTGTAAGCTTGAACTGTCAGAACGGCTCCGACCAGAAACAGGAGCCCTTCGACGACCATGAAGAACCCAGAGCTCGCCGCGGCCGAGGCACGTTGATAGGTGCCAGCCGCGAAGGCCCGGAAGAACCCGAGCAACAACAGGAACCACCCGCACAGCGTCACGAACAGGGTCCAGTCGCGCCGCCAGACGTTGTGCGCCCGCACGATCGCAAGACCTGCGACGAACATCAGTATCCCGGACAGGTAGACCACCGGCGGAATCTGCTGATCGTAGAGATGCGGCTGGACCAGCGGAAATTCCGAAACGATCATCACCATGAGGGTGGGACCGAGGAGACCAGCGATCTGTCTTGAATTCGGCATTTGCGGCCACCCGTCCTTCATGCGTCGGCCAAGCGGCGTCGGCGTATCAGCGGAGCTCCATCCTGGCCTGTTTGCTGAGATATGGCTTGAGCAGCTGGGCGCATCCGACTTGTGTCGCGTGCTCGAGAAGGCCTGTTTCAATGGCGTTCCGCAGATCACCGCCCGCCCCGACCATGCGGTTGATGAGCTCCGCGAATGCCCTCACCTCCCCCTCGGAGCGCCGATCGAGGTATCCCTTCAGGTGGGGTGCGAGATCCACCACCACCTGGTGATAGGTCTCTGAATCCGACTCATCTGAGGCAGTCGCGAATTCCGGAAACATCCGAATCAGAGCGCTGCGCAGTTCGGCCGGGCTCGCCGGTGTCACGACGCCACCCATTGGGCTTTACTCCGGATGACGAGTATCCGCATTGAAGCTGCCTTTCCACGACCGAACGCGAACGCGGTTGTACTCCTTCACCAATAGAGCTGCCGGCTGGGCCCCGGCTTCGACCTGACTGGAACCCCGCCACTCGTCATCGCGCCACCAGGACACAACAGCTATCTGCTCGCTGACTATCTGACGCACAAACGCGATCGCCGCCCCGGTGCCGAAGTGCTCACCATCTCCGACAGCGGAATCGAAGTGCGAATGATAGAAATCGAAGCCGACGGTGACTTCTCCCTTATCCGTGTGAATCAGCAAGCCTCGATCGACAGCCGCCTCGGCAGGCGGGTCGATCAGCAGCACAAAGTAGGAGCTGCCGTCCTCGCGCTGCTCCTCCCGTGCAAGCTGCCGCCATTCAGGGAACACGGCGAGTATTGCGCTGGCTGTTTCCTGGGAAAAGCGATCCATGTGGTGTGCGATGGCCTAGCCTGCAGCGGCTCTCGATGGAACTCCGGGTGTGATCGCCACGTTGTAGCTCATGGTTCCGTCTGGCGCGCCGGCCGGACGAAGAAGGGCTTGCACACCTGTCCGAGTGTCGCGTCCTGCTCCGTCGAAATGAAGACGATATCCAAAGGCACGTTTCGCGAACTCCCTGCCGATTGCCGCGGCCAGGTCGGGAGCCTCTGGTCCAAGGATGCAGAGAGCAACGGTGACGCCCTGGGCTCCAGCGTATGCAACCTGCGCCAGATATGCTCGATCAACGAGCGGGCGCGGCTCCAACACTGCGCTCAGCCTGGCCTTCAGTTCGCGTTCTGGTTCCCCGTCCTGCTCGCCAAGGAACCGAACCTCCGGCACTCGGCGGAATTCGGGTCGGCCCAGCAGCCGGCGAATTCGATTCAACATGGAATGGCCCCAGTGTCCGGCCAACGGTTCGCCGTCAAGCTGCGGGCGTCGAAGGCGCCTGTCAGCTTCTTCGGTGGGTTAGCGGGCATTCAGCTCTCCCGGGTCCAACTCGAATACCGCGACGATGTCGGTTCCGTGGTCGCCGTGTCGCCCGCCAGCCCACGGCTTCGCGTACGCACGTGCAGCCAGACCACAGCCCGGACACTGCCAGTCCACGAACGGCCGCGACGCGAGGCCGTTGGTTGCGGCCCGGGCATCCATCGTGGCCGCCATCGACTCGGGTAGATTCGAACGCCGCAGCGAAGCGCGATCTTCGAAGTCCGTCTTCGTGAATCGGAGGACTCCGCTGCATCGCGGGCACGTGTAGTTCGCGTGGAGGGGTAACGCGTACCCGTCTTCGACAACGTTGGAAAAGGCGGTGTTGTCGAATCTCGCGGATGGTTCCACAGACACAGGTGTGAGTGTCATTGTCCGCCTCGCTGTCGGCAACAACGCCTCGCGCAGCTCGCAGAACAGCGCGCGGATGATCGACGGCACCCTGGGGGAAGTCAATGTTGGCGGGTCTCCCCGCTCGACCCGGGGACGCTGGCGAGCGGTCGGGTGTTTTTGGCAACATTGATCCGTCGTGACTTCACGCGGGAAGCGTCGACCTGGTGGAGAGGATCCCATGAACTGGAACGTCTGGATTCGGCAGATCCATCGTTGGCTGTCCATTGCCTTCACGGTGGCCGTCATCGTCACCTTCATCGCCCTGGGCCTGAAGCCGCCGATCGTCTGGGTGAGCTACGTGCCGCTCGCCCCGCTGGCGTTGCTCCTGGTCACGGGTCTGTACCTGTTCGTGCTGCCGTATCTCACCCGGGCGCGCAGCGCGCGACGCGCCGACCGAACGGGGACCGGGGATGCCAACGAAAGGTAGGAAGATGAAGACTCAACCCAACGCAGCAGACAGGACGGCCTCTCAGCTCATCAGCGAAAGGATCGTCCAGCTGGGGGACTGGAGAGGCGAGACACTGGCAAAGATGCGTGCCCTCATCAGGAAGGCCGACCCGGATGTCGTGGAAGAGTGGAAGTGGATGAACCCGGTCTGGTCCCATGATGGGGGCATCTGCACGGGAGAGTCGTACAAGTCGGTCGTGAAGCTGACCTTCTTCAAGGGCGCCTTCCTGAAGGATCCGGCCAAGCTCTTCAACTCGAGCCTCGAGGGGAACGTGAGGCGCGCCATCGACATTCACGAGGGTGAGGAGATTGACGCGAAAGCGTTCCAGGCCCTCATCCGCGCGCACGTCGCTCTCAATGCTTCCAGCGGAAAGAAGCCTTCAAGACGCGCGGCTCCCGCCCGGACAGGTAAACGCGGAGCGAGTCGAGCCGCGACTGCACCTCGCGGGCGATCCACGCGTTCATGATCGGCTCGAGGAAGCTCGGACGCGCGCGGAACGAGTAGATGTAAGTGACCCGCGAGGACCTGGGCCCTAGGGCCTCGTGCTGGATGGTCGCGGCGAACTCTCGGAAGAAGGGCGGGTGATTCGTGAGCTTCACGGCCGACACCCGCCCCCGCACGAACTGGACGTACTCGGTTTCCATCGCCAGGAAACCGCTCCTCCAGGTTCCCACGCACCGGGAACGCACGCCGACGCCGGCCACCGAAGCGCCGGCCAGCAGCCGGGCCTCGGAGAGCATGGAATCCCAGCTCAGCCTGCGGTCGTAGTCGTGGATGAGATCGAAGACCGCCTCGCAGGGCGCGTCGACTTCCACCGATAGCGCTCGCCTAGGCATTTGGCGGTCCCGATGAGCAACGCTCCGCGTTGGCCTTGATGCCTCTCAGAAGGTGGTCCTGCACCCGGTGGAGCACGAACCGGACCGTGCCCCCCGCGAGCCATCCCCGGATGCCGTGCAGCTCGTACCGGGTCGCAAGGTGGAGTCGCACACCGTCCTCCTCCGGCGTCACACGGTACGCACCGGCGATCATGCGAAACGGCCCGTCCCGGAGATCGAGAAACCCGGCGACGCGAAAGCCGGGATCGGGTCGGAACGTGAACGCATAGCGCTCGGGAGGCTCCCATTCGGTGATTTCCTGCGAGAACCGCCTGCCGTCGGAAAGGTACGCGATCCTGGCACCGCCGACGCCGGGCCGCACGATCTCCGCGCGCAAGGGCCTCGGAATCCCCATCACCCCGAGATAGAAGGGCGGCCGAAACGAGGCGAGATCCACCTGCGTGATCTCGCGCCACACCGCCGCAGCGTCCGCCCGCACCAGCAGGGAATTGGCGATCGAGTGCTCGCTCCGCATTACGCCCATCGCCCCCCGCGCCCTACCAGTCCCGGCGGCGAAAGATCAGGGCGCCCAGAACGAGGGGCAGCACGAGCTGAATCCCGAGAATCCCGAGCGCGATCCCCATGCCGCCCGCGGTGCCGAAGAAGCGCACGAGCACAGCGGAGGTCGGTCCGAGCAGGGCGCCCGAGCCGGCGGCGAAGGTGGTGATCACGCGACACAGGTCCACCGGGTTCAGCAGCATCGCCGGCAGCAGCAGCGACTGAAGGGGAAGCCCGCGCATCGTCGCGGTCAGACCCAGGACGACCAGGTCGTACGCCACCACCATGAGCAGCCAGAGCGCGAGGGCCGCGGAACTCGCGCGCACGCGGTCCGGCCAGAGCGCGGAGAGCATGAGAGCGGCCGAAAGGGCGATGCAGCCGAGCAGCAACGAAAGCCCGGCGAGCACGGCGAACCCCGCGACCTGCTCCGATCCCGCGCCGAGCGCGACGGTCACGCCGCCCGCGCCGAACCCCACGACCTGCGCGACGATCAGGGCGCCTGCGAGCCCCGCGAACTTGCCGGCGAACACCTCAGTGCGCGACACGGGTTGCGCGAGCAAGAGCGGCAGCGCACCGGACGCGTTCGCCACGCTGGCGACCCCCAGCATGAGTCCGGTCAGAGGAACGATCAGCAGCACCAGGTTCATGAGGCTGAGTGTGACACGCGCGAAGCCCTGGTACCCCACCTCGCGCCCCTGGGCGAGGCCGAAGAACGAGAGCCCGAGGATCAGCGCCGCCAGCAGGATCGAGAACCCGAGCAGCCAGCGCCCTTCGAGCGCGCGCCGGTACTCCTCGGCCGCCACGACGGCGATGCGCCGGAACGTCCCGGCACGAAGTGCGGTCGAATCTGCGTGGCTCATCGGTGGTCCTCGACGAGATGGGAGCCCGTGACCTCGAGCCGCGCCGCGGGAATGCCATCGCGCAACCATGGGAAACGTTCGCCCGGACGGTCGGCCACGAAGCTCGTCGTGTCGCTCGCGCCGGGAGGCAGCGCTTCGAATCGAACCCGGTCCTCGTAGCCGCCCAGGGTGAGCATCACCGGATGCGAGGACTCGTTCTTCACCGTGAGGCGGACGCTGACGCCCTGCGCCATCACGCTGTCCGAAACCTCCACTCGCTGGTCCAGCACACGCACCAGCAACGGGGATGCGGGTGCGGTCTCCTCAACGACCGGGCCATCCGGTGCCGGCGCGCGCCGGGACACCACGATGAGCGCGAGCCCGGCGACGATGCCGAAGATCAGGACCATCAGGTAGCGGCGCGTCACGGTCGCCCGTCCTTCCGGGGCGGGGCGGACTGCCGCACCACGTCGAGGAAAGCCTCTTCGAGAGTCGGCGCATTGAGCTCGAAGCGCTGCACGGCCACCCCGTTCACGATCACCTGGGTCGCACCGGCCTGCCGTTGACGCAGCGCGTCGATCGATTCGACCGCCGCCGCGCGGCCATCCACCAGGATCAGCACACGGTGCGCGATGCGCTCGACCTCGGCGAGCAGATGGGAGCAGAGGAGAATCGTCTTGCCCTCCCCCTGCAACGACTGGATCAGGCTGCGGAACTCCCACGTCGCTTCGGGATCGAGGCTCGCCGTGGGCTCGTCGAGCACGAGCAATGCGGGATCGGCGAGCAGCGCCTGGGCGAGGGAGAGCCTCTGCGTGTAGCCGCCGGAAAGGTCGCTGGCGCGGCGGGCCGCGAGCGGCTCGAGCCCGGTGCGGGACAATGCCCGGCGCACCGCCCCGCGGGGAAGCCCGCGCAGGTCCGAGAAGAACGCGAGCACTTCCGAAACCGTGCGGCCGGGCGGGAACTCGACCCGTTGAGGCACGTAACCGAGCAGCGCCCGCGCTGCAGGGCTCGCCGGCGGCAAACGGTCGGGACCGATCGCAATGGCGCCGCCGTTGGGCCTCACGAGTCCGAGGAGCAGCTTGAGCGTGGTGGTCTTGCCGGCGCCGTTCGGGCCAATGAGCGCGAAGGTCTCGCCCGGCCGGACCTCGAACGAGAGATCGCGCACCGCGGCGATGTCGCCATAATGCTTCGAGACTCCACGGACGTCGATCATCGCCGACTCCCCTTCACGAGCGCGAGGGCGGCGAGCAGGGTCGCGGTTCCAAATCCGGCAGCCGCCGCGGGCGCGGGACGCGCGGGCGGGATACCTCCACCGTCGAGGGCCGCGCTCCTCGTGGCCGGACGCACCAGCGGATGGCGATCGACCGCTTCGCTCGGGCGCAGCGCCGGAAACACGCGCTCCGCCACGCCGAGTGCGGCGACCGCGGGGCTCTTCGCGAGGACGGAGAGGTCGGGATACTGCTTCGACACGAACGCGAACGCGGTGACCGGGCCATGCGGGGCGTCGCTCAGGCCGTCGCCGTCGAGGTCGAAGGCGGGGTTCTCGCTCCAGTAGTTGCCGCTCTGGCCGTCGTCGAACGTGTTGCTCGTGCGCCGCATGTCGAGCGCCACCGGGTAGTCGTTCTGGATGAAGCTGTTCCCGGCGAACACGTTGCCCGCGCAGGAGGCGAACAGCAGGAGACCCCAGCCGTTGTCCTGGATCAGGTTCCCCTCGAAGCGGTTGCGGTTCGAGTTGTCGAGGAACATCGCCACCGTGTTGTCGACGAGCCGGTTGTTCCGGAACGTGCCGGAGCTGCAGTCACGGAGCAGGAGCCCATAGGTGCGGGCCCCCCGGTTGTGGACGAAGTCGTTGTCCGTGATCTCGAGATCGTTGGCGAACATCAACGCGCAGCCGGCGACGTTGAGCGCGAAGCGGTTTCCCAGGAGCCGGTTGCCCTGGCAGTACATCGTGTGGAGCCCGTAGCGTCCGTTCCATTCGAGGCGGTTGCCCTCGACGACCCCGCCATTCACGAACGACAGGTAGACTGCATCGAGAAAGTTGCGCACCTCGCTGCGGGTCACGCGGACGTCGTCGCAGTACCAGAGGTGGATGCCGTTGCCTTCCCCCCGCTCGTCGCCGGGCGCCACTCTCCCCGTGGCCCGGCAATCCTCGACGAGCAGTCCGGTGGCCCGTTCCGCGTAGATGCCGTAGAGCACGTCCTCGATCACGAGTCGCCGCAGCGTCACGCCGGTCGCGTTCAAGATGCGAACCCCCGCGTCCGTGTTCATGATGTCCCGCCCGCTGCCGCACACCGCCAAGTCTTCGATCCGGGTCCCCGCCGCCGCGATCGTCAGCGCGCTCCCGCGGTGTCCGGCATCGACCACGGCCCCCGGAAGTCCGCGCAGCACGACGGCAACCCGAACCGTGTCGCCGCCCGGATGCGTACCCGGGGACAGCAATAGCGTGTCCCCGCGCGCCGCGCTCCGCAGGGCCGCACCGAGCCCGCCGGGCGAAACCGGGGTGGCGGCGGACGAAGGAACTGCGAACACGGCAAATGCGATCAGCCAGAGAAACGTGCGCACGACGATCGCCCTCAAGACGGACGCGCGGCGCGCCGGCGGTCCCGCCATTCCATCCAAGCCGCGACGGGTCCCAGCAGCCACGCGACGGTGAGCAGCAGCGTTCCCGTCCCCGGCAGGCTCAGCACCTTGAAGTTGGCCATCCGGCTGTAGCCGATCAGCGGCGGCGTGAAACTCGGCAGCTTGAGCGCGGCTCGTGGATCGAGGTCGTGCCCGTAGTCGTGCAGCCAGCGCGCGTAGTCGGAGAACATCAGCGCCGCGAACGCGGTGAAGAGCAGCCACCCCACGATCGCGAGCCAGCGCCGATTGACGAGCGCCGCCAGCAGCGCCAGCACACCGAACAGGGTGAGCGCCTGGGGGAGGTAGTTGAATTCGTCGAAGTCCTGCGGCGTGATCGCTTTCATGCCAACGTAGTGATTCAGAATGTTGATGTTCTGGAGGTCGCCCCGGATCGTGTTGCTGTAGATCACGATCTCGAGGCCTTCGCGATACTGAGGGGCCCACAGCTTCATCGTCCAGATGGGAAGCACCGGGAGGAAGAACACCGGCAGCAGGACCAGCGCCGCGAGGATGATCATGCGCCGCTCGGCCGCCGGGAACTTTCCAGTCAGGTAGCTCACCGTATCCCTCCCCTCGGCCCCGAGGCGGGGCGGGCGGCGAAGCGTCGCCGCCCGCCCGCGTGGGCTACTCATTCAACAGCGCGGACACCGCCGCGACCTTCTCCGGGCTGGGCTTCTGGAGGGACGCCGTGCTCGAGCCCTGTGGACGGATTTCGATGAACCCCTGCATCTCCTGGTGCAGCGCACTGCAGAAGTTCGAGCAGTAGAACGGGTTGATCCCGGCACGCTCGGCCTTCCAGTGGATCGTCTTCGTCTCGCCCGGCTCGATCTGCATGTTCTTGCTCGACCAGCAGATGCCGAAGCCGTGCGCGATGTCGTCGTCCTGCTCCAGGTTGGTCCAGTGGAAGTATACGTCGTCCCCCACGTTCACCCGGACGATGTCGGGGACGAAGTGGGTGCGCACGACGAGCCCGTACACGTCGACGCGGGTGCCTTTGCGCTCGATCCGCGCGTCCTCGGCCCGCGCGATCATGCCCGGCGTCTTGTTCTCGGCGAGCGGATAGACGGTGAAGGGCTTCAACTTCTCGGCCCGGATCATCTGCGCGTAGTGGGGCTCGAGGTAGGTCGGGAAGTCCAGGAGCAGCTCCATCTTCGGCCCGCGGAGGTCGATGAGCTGGGCCGCCTCGGGATGGGTCGGACCCACCGAGAGGTAGCGATCCTTCGAGAGCTTGTCGAGCGCCACCACGTATTCGCCGGTCGGATTGCGGGTGTCGCCTTCCGACGCCATGAGGTGGCCGATCGAGTAGTACACATCGATCTTGTCGATCACCTCCCACGGCGGTCCGACCTTCCACTTCGTGATCTGCGAGTCCAGGAAGAGCGACGTGTAGGCGTTGCCCTTGTCGTCGAACTGCGTGTGCAGCGGGCCGAGCCCGACCGGCACCTTGGCTTCGAGGCAGTCTTCGTACTTGAGCACCGGAACCCCCATGCGCTCACCGTCGAATTTCCCGGCGGCGATCGCTTCCTGCATCTTCGCAAAGCTATGGACGGTGACCTCCGCCTGGAGCTTCCCGGACGCGCAGATGTACTCTCCGGTCGGGTTCACGTCAACGCCGTGCGGGCTCTTCGGCACCGGGATCAGGTACACGATGCCCTTCACGGTGGCCGGATCGAGCACCGGAGCGCCCGAGATCATCTTCGCCTTGCCCTCGTCCACCGCCTTCTGCGCGGCACGCCAGTCCACGGCGGCGATGAAGTCCATCTCCGCCTGCGACGCCTTCACCTCCAGCGAGTCGAAGGCCATCTCGCTGTTGTAACAGGTGAAGAACGACCAGCCGTGGCTCGGCCCCTTGCCCGCGTCCGAGAGGTCCCACGCGAAGGGCGGCATGAGGATCTCGAACCCCATGCTCATCTCGCCCGAGTTCGGATCCACCTTGATGCCGGCGATGATTCCGCGGAACTCCTTGGCGTAGTCCTCGACCCGCGCCGCACGGTTCGGCACCGGCACCGAGAAGCGCGAGGCCGCGAACACGTACTCGGTGTTGGGCGACGGGAACGGGCACGCATGGGCCGCCGAGAGGTTCGGGATCGGCCCGTAGATCTGATGGGTCTTGAAGTCCTTGAGGTCGATGCGCGCGATGCGGGCGTTCGGCATGTCGTTGATGAAGAGCCAGCGCCCGTCGTAGTTCCCGTCGGTCTCGGAGAGGCCGGGATGATGAGCATCGCCCCACGAAAAGCCGCCCAGCATCTCGCGCGACTTCTCGTCGATGCCGTACCCGACTGCGGGTTCGGGCGTGAACACCGGGATCGTCGTGATGTGGCGGCAGGACGGCATGCCATAGACGTACACCTGCCCGGAATGACCCCCGGAGAGGAACGCGTAGTAGGCGTCGTGCTCACCCGGCTTCACATAGACCCGCTCGGCGGCGGATTTGCCGCGGGCCGCGCCCATGCCGGAACAGCCGGGAAGCTGCGAGTAGAGCCCCAGTGCGGTGGCCATCACCAGGATCAGGATGATTCCGCGTTTCATGGTCAGTCCTCCTTGTCGGGCGTCAGCCCTGCTTCGTGATCCTGATACTTCAGGAATTCGATCACGGCGCGTGCCTCGTCGGGCTGAAGGCCCTGGTTGGGCATCTGGAGCGCGTGCGTGGCGAACAGCCCGCGCGAGATCGGGTCCTCCTTCACCATCACTTCGGGGTGCAGGATCTGGTTCTCCATCCACGCCGCGGTGCGTCGCATGCTCACCCCGCGCAGATCCGGGCCACTCAGCTTGGTGCCGAACGCATGGCAGGCGGAACAGCCCTTGTCCTTGAAGAGCTGACTGCCGCGGGTCGCCTGCGCTTCGTCGGGCTCGGATTCGCCCGCACGCGGACCGGAGTCGTAACGGGAGACCGTGGGGTTCGGGGACGCCACCGCCGCGGCAGCCGAATCGGCATTCGAGCCGGGCTTCGAGTTACCGCACCCGGCAAGGGGTAAGACGCAGAGACACGCAAGGAGGGCGACGCGGTTCATGTGAGGCCTTTCACGTTCGTCCGGACAAGCCCGGTGATGGGATGCGTCTTCGCCGGGGCGGTTGCCCGGCGCACCTGCTTCTCACGGGGTACACAGCAACCGACGTGCCCCCCGGTGCGAATGGCGCAAGTGAAGGCGGGCCCGGAGCATCGGGCACCGGCGTTCGAGGCGGGACTCGAGCGCCTCCTGCCATCGGGGCAGAGCGGCTGACAGGGCGTCAGCCGAGAACTTCGGGTCTGGCCGCGCTAGAAGCGCGCGGTGAACGAGTACATCGCGCGGAAGGTGCGGACCTTGATCCGCGTCTCGACCGGCGGGGCGCCGTCGGCCGCGATCATCTCGATCGGGTCCGAGCTGCCGGCGGAATACCCGAGACCGAGCGAGCCGCCGAAGCTCTCCCCCTGGTACGACACCCCGGCGGTGCCGCCCACGAGGTGGACCTTGCGGAAGGCCGAGCGCTCGGGATCGGCCACCGGCGAGTTGTCGGTGGTGACCCCGAGATGGATCAGCAGCGCCTTGGTCCACGCGTAGTTTCCACCGACCGCGACGTTGACGACCTCGCGCCATGAGTTGGTAATGGGAGCGACCGCCAGTGTGGTCGTGACCGGCGGGCCGCCGGCCGGCGCATCGATCTGCGTCGCCAGGACGTCGCTCGAAATCATGTCGTACTCGTCCACGGAGCCGAAGTAGCGCACCGTCGCCTCGACCGCGCCGCGCGAGAAGAGCCGCGCCAGACCCGCACCGGCCGAGAACGGCAGCCGGTACTCGAAGTCGGCTTCCTCGTCGCGCAGCGAGACGTCGATGTAGCGACCGGCGCTCGAGTGGTTCGAAGAGCCGTAGGTGAGCCGGGTCGAGCCGAACATCTGGAGGCCGGGCGCCGTCGCCACCGCACCGAAGCGCCACTGCCCGGGCAGGTCCCACTGCATGCCGATCCGCGCCACCACGTCCCACGAAGTGCCGCTCACCGCCAGCGTGCGCCGGAGCGACGATACGGAATCGGCATACGAGCGCCGCACCACGAGATCCTGCGACAGGTCCATCGTGGTCACCGAGACCCCGAGCGCCGCCCCCAGCCGAAACGCCGCGCCGGCCCGCATGCCGAGAGCGATGCCGGGCTCGTAGCGTGTGAGGTTGGCGTCGCTGATCGCGCCGAAAGTGGTGGTCGCGTCGACCGGCGTCTCGTCGTTGAGAGTTCCCGACCGCCAGCTCAGTGGCTGCGCGATGTAGGCGCCGTAGCGCGTGCTTCCGGAGACGATGGGCGGCCCGATGACGAGACCGAAGAAGCTCCCGATCGGCGAAAGCCTCAGGTTGTCGGTGCGGCGTTTCACGCTCGCCACCTCGAGCACTGAGGCCTCGTAGGCGCTCGCGCTGACGTTGGCCGCTGTCCGCTCCGCCAGTGCCAGGCCCGCCGGGTTGTACCAGTTGGCGTTGGCGTCGCCGGTGCGCGCGATGAATGCGCCGGCTTCGAGCGCCTCACGCTCTCCGACCGGAATGCGCTCGTAGTTGGGGAGCATCGGCGGTCCGGGAACGGAGGCCGACACTCCCTGAGCGAACGACATTCCGGCGCGGAGCGCGAGGAGCGAGACGAGACCTGTGACCAGACATCGCATCCCTGCGCCTCCCTCTCCGATCAGCGCCGGCCGCCACCCCCACGCCCACCGCCGCCACGCGAACCACCGCCGCGTGAGCCGGACGAGCTGCCTCGCGAGGGCGACGACGAGCCACCATAGCTGCTCTTCGTGCGCTGCGAACCCTGGTTGCGCCCCTGGGCATCACGATCGAGCTGCCCCATGGTGCTCGAATTGGGGCTCGGTCGCGTGCTCGCGCCCGGCTGCGTGGCCGGCCGCTGCGATGCGCCTGCTCCGCCGGCGGGAAGCTGCGAGGCTCCGGGCTGGGTGGACGGGCGCTGTGACGCACCCGCGCCGCCCGCCGGCTGATTGCCCGGCCGTGCGCCGCCGCCGCCCTGGACGTCGTTCCAACCACCGTTGTCATACGACTGCCAGCCGCCGTCGGTCTTGCGGTAGACGTTGCCGTCCTTGCCGGCGTACATGTCGCCGTTCTTCTCACCGACGAAGGCGCCGCCCTGGCCGGTGCGGACCCCGGCGGCCGAGCCGCCGCCGCTTCCCTGCGCAGCCCACTTCGAGTTGCCCTGGGAGTCGGTGACGCGCTGGGTATTCACCCAGTCGTCACCGCGCTGCACGTGGCTCGAGCCCCAGCTTCCGTACGGGTTGCTGCCCTGTCGCGTCGAGGCGTAGGTGCCGGTGCGCGGGTTGTACGCCTGCGCGTAGCCCTGGGCGCCCGTCGGGCCGTATGCCATCGCGCCCCGCTTGTAGGTCCCGGTGCTCGGGTTATAGGTCGCGCCGCGCGCCACGCCGCCATAGGGACCGTAGGCCGACTGGTAGTGCCCGTAGGCGCCGGTCCGCGGGTTGTACATGGCCCCACCGCCGTAGCAGACCGGGCGCGGGTAGTAGATGGGATAACCGCCCGGGTACCCATAATAAGGTGGGTAGTAGTAGCCGGTCCCGTACATCGCGCAGCCGAACGCGATCGTGACCCCCATGTAGCCCGGGGTATAGCCGTAGGTCGGGTAGTCGGCGTCGTCGTCCACCACGGTCACGTAGGTCACGTGATGGGCGGACGAGCTGGACGGGATCTTGTAGATGGCGTCCGGGACGCTGGTCGCCACGCTCCACGGGCCGTTGGCACCCTGTGCGCTGAACCACACGCCCGCCTGGCACAGGTAGTACTTGCCGTCGACGACGAAGACGTCACTCTCGGTATTGACGGCGTAGGTGACGCCGGGAGCGCCTTCGATCGGCTCGAACTTGGGCTCGCCGTCATAGGCGACGCTGGCCGGTTTCAGGCTCTTGGCGTCGACCCGCGCGGTCTGCGGCACCTGGGCGAGCAGCACCGCCTCGGCCGCCTCGTCCGTCCCCGGGATCGAGCTGCGGATCCGGGCGCGCTCGTGGTCCATCGGGAAGTTCATGAACGCGGGCGGCAGGCTCTGGGTCGCGAACTTCCACGGACCTTCGGGCTTGGCGGCGCTGAACCAGCGGCCCGAGACCAGGTAGTAGTAGTCGGCGTCTTTCATGCGGAAGAGATCGCTCTCGGTGTTCTTCACCCACAGGATCTCGGAGCCCTTCTTCCCGGCGGTCTGGGTGCCCTCGACCTTCTCGAGCTTGGGCTTGCCCTCGAGCAGCAGCAGCTCGGCGGGGCGCTCCGAGTAGAACACCACGGTATTCTCGGCCTTCTTCCCCGGGATGTTGTCCTTGGTTTCCTTCCAGTTGTCGTTCGCCGGGATCTGGTCGAAGGACTTGGGCAACTTCCCGGCGACCTTCCACGGACCCTTGAGCTCGGGCGCCTGGAACCAGCCGGTGCCATTCCGCATGTAGTAGGTCTTGGTCTCGGGGTCCTGGAGCACGTCCCAGTTCGTGTTGAGTCCGTACTTGAGCGTGCCCTTCTCGATCGTCGCCATGATCGGCGGCCCGTCGAACTGAAGCAGCACGGCCGGCTTCTCGCTGTAGAAGATCGGCGGCGGATCGGTCTGGACCTGAACGCTGCTGCCGCGGATCTGGCTCTTGTCCACCATCGCGAGCAGGCGGTCGAGGCCCATGAAGACGGCGGTCGCCGGCACCGCCTTCTGGATCTCGGCCAGCGCCTCGCGCGCCTCGGTCTTGTCGAGCGTGGCGAACTTCATGTCGACGATCTTGACCTGCTCGAGCTTCACCATCCGCTCCTCCATGGACACGGAGGTCTGGGCGGAGACGGTGACGGTGCCGAGGTCGGGCTTGGTGGCGTTCTTGGGCAGGTAGGAAAGCGCCGCCATCGCCACCAGCTCGCGCTGGCGCTCCCACGAGACGGCCTGCGGCTGGTACATGATGAGCGTGGCGCCGGTCACCGTCTCGGTGAGTCGCGGCCATCCGCCGTCACGATCCGAAGGCTCCGGCGTCGCCACCTGGGTCCCCGCCGCGGCCGGGGCGGCTTGCGCCGGACTGGTGTTGGGTGCCGGGGCGGCGGCCGTGGTGTCCGCCACGGGAGCCGCCGTGGTTTCCACCACCGGAGCCACTGGCACGGGTTCGGGCACAACGGTGGAGTCAGCATCGGCGCCGGCTGCGAGCACCGGGCCCGGCGGCGCCAGGCATATGGCGGCCAGGGTGCCCGCAAGGAACAGCTTCATCGGGGTCATCGAACGCTCCTGTCTCATGGGGGTTGTGGCGCAGCCTAGCCTGCCCGCTTCCCGGCCGCCAGCGCCCCCCGACGTGCGGCGACAAACCGCGCCCCGGTGCCGGAAACACCCTGCGCCCACCCGGTGCGCAATATGGCGCGATCGGTGCGTCATTCCGCACAGGTCGAAAAAGCGAAAACCGCCGCGACACCCATCCCCGGCTCCGGCGCGACCCCGAACGCCACCGCTGCACATCGCAACCTGCACGGGATCCGATTCGCAGGATGCCCGGTGCGCGTGCTGACCCTCGCCTCCACGAGGCCCAAGTCGGTGACCTGCGAAGACGAAGCGTCCGGACACGCGCGCCGGTCGGCGCGACCTCCGCCATGCAGGTTGCGAGACAGCAATGACCCCATCGAGAAATGCCTGGGTGGCATAGCGCTTGCGCAATCCGGAAGCAGGTCGCGATGTGTCTGAAGGTCTAGTTGGTGGTCGATCCTGCCGAAAACGAATCGGTACGACGACCCAACGGGAGTTCCTATGCGCACGAGTAACGACAACCGTGGTTTCTCCTTGATCGAGCTGATGGTGGTGCTCGTGGTGTTCGGGTTGATGGTGGCTGCCACCATTCCTTCCACGACACGCTTCGCGCGCACCGGCCGCCTCATGGGCGCGGCGCGCGTTCTGGCGGCGGACGTGCACCAGGCCCGCGCCATCGCCTCGATGCGCCGTCGTTCGTACGAGATCACTTTTGCTTCCGGCCGTTACGCGATCGTCCGCACTTCACCGCGCGAGACGCTCCGCGTCCGGGAGATGCCCTACCAGGTCACGATGAGCGCCACCGACACCGCTACGTTCTTCCCCTGGGGCGTCACTTCGCCCATCACGGTCACGCTGACGGGCCCGGGCCAGACCCGTACGGTGCAGATCCGCGCCACCGGGAGCGTGCAGCTGTGAAGCGTGCTTCCCGACCGAATCTGCGCCGCGACGCCGGCGTGAGCCTCATCGAGCTGCTCATCGTGCTCGTGGTCGTCGCTGTCGGCGTTCTGGCACTGGCCGGCGTGCAGACGCGGTCGACCGGGACCGTGGTTTCCAGCGGAAGGAACACGCGCGCCCTGAGCCTCGCCCAGGAGAAAATCGAGATCGCCCGCGCCGCCGGCTTCGGAGTCGCGGTGTCCGACTCCGGAGTCTCCAGCGGCTACAACTGGCTGACCCGCGTCAACAACGTCAGCACCGGCCTCGACCGGGTGACCGTCACCGTGAGCTGGACCGAGGGCGCCAACGCCCGCAATATCCAGCTCAACACCCTGTTGTCCACGCGATGAGCCGGCTCCCCAGGCATCGGCCGGCCAACGCCGGAATGACGCTCGTCGAGCTGATGGTCACGCTGGCCATCCTCGCCCTCGTGACCATCATCGTCACCGGCATCCTGTTCGCGACCGGAAAGATGCACACGCGGACCGCGCGGCGGGCGGAAGTTCAGATGAGTGCCCGCGAAGGCCTGTCGATGATGACCACCGAGATCCGCCAGGCGGGCGCCGATCCGGCGAATCCGCCGATCGGCCTCGTCGGCCTCGTGACTGCGAGTGCGACCCAGATCCGGATCCGGTGTGACGTGAACGGCGACGGCACTCTGCAGACCACCGAGCCGTCCGAAGACATCACCTACAACTACGATTCGGCTGCCAAGACCCTCACCCGCAATCCCGGCTCGGGCGCGGTGATCCTGGTTTCGAGCGTCACGAGCATGAGCTTCGCCTACTACAACGCCGCCGGCACCGCGATCACTCCGCTGCCACTGACCGCCACCAACGCCGCGCTCGTGCGGGCGGTCGGCGTGACGGTGACTACCGAGGACCGCGATTCGCGGCCCCTTACGCTCAACACGCGGATCGCACTCCGCAACATGGATTGACGCGATGCGGTTCCTGATGCACTGGAGGAAGCAAATGACTCACTCGAGGCCCTCGAACGAACGCGGGTCGGCTCTGGTTCTCGCGCTGGGGGTGCTCGTCGTCCTCGGCGTCCTGGCGGTGGTGATCGTTTCGGTCGCCACCTCCGACCGCTGGACCGCGTCCAGCGAATACACGAACAACCGCGCGTTCTATTCCGCGGACGCCGCCAGCGAAGCGTCCGTCAACTGGATCCGCATGCAGGGAACGCCCCCGCCGATTCTCGACGGAAGCAACCGGGTGTTCATCGGCGGCAGCTTCACCACTCTGAGCACCGGCCACACCTACAAGTCCGACGTCACCTTCATCAGCAAGCACTTCCGCCCGGGCTGGAGCACCGAATACAAGGACTACGAGTACACGATCACCGCCGACGGCGCGAGCTCTCAGCAGTCCGCCGCCGCGGTGGATGTCAGCGCCTTGCGCCTGTTCCGGGAGGGTTACTAATCATGCGTCCGTCTCATTTCCATCGCGCCGCCGCCGCGGCCGGCATCTTCTCCATCCTGGCTCAAGGCCCGGCGTTCGCCGTGTGCCAGATGCCGCTCTCCGTGGTCTCGTCCGGGAGCGGAGCCAACGTGATGATCCTGTTCGACAACTCGGCGAGCATGAACGAAGCCATCTACCACGATGACTACGATCCCGCCGTGACGTACTCGGGCCAGTTCGACAAGGACGAGACCTACAAGGTGAGCTCGGACGGCAACTACACGCCGCGCAGCTTCAACTCCATCTGGCCGGCCGCCCCCACCGCCTACCTCGTGAACAGCGACGCCGGCGAAGACGGCTGGTACAGCGGCAACTACATGAACTGGGTCTTCTTCGCGGCGAACACCACCCAGCGTGCGGCCATCCCCCGGGTGACCCGCGTCCAGGTGGCGAAGCAGGCGGTGAACGCGTTCGTGGCGTCAGCGCCCGGCAACCGCTACGGCGTCATGGTGTTCAATGACGATGATGGCGGCACGCTCATTTCCGCGATGGGAACGGCGACCGCGTCGGTGCAGACCCAGGTCAACGGCATCGCGGCCACCGCCTACACGCCGCTCGCCGAAACCCTGGTCGACATCCTCGACTACTACAAGACCACGGGAGCGGGTGCCCCGATCCAGAACGAGTGCCAGAAGTCGTTCGTGGTGATCGTCTCGGACGGGCATCCCACGAAAGACCTCAATGTGCCCACGTATCTCCAGGACGCCGACGGGGACGGACAGGACCCCGGCGACTGCACCAGCATCGGCGCGCCCTATTCGGACAGCTACGACTGCTCCGGGTATCTGGACGACGTCGCGTACTGGATGAGTCGCAACGACCTGCGCACGGACCTGACCGGCACGCAGAACGTGGAAACCTACGTGATCGGCTTCAACATCAACGCGCCGATTCTCCAGAACGCCGCGGTGGAGGGCGGCGGCCAGTTCTTCTTCGCCAACAACGCGTCCCAGCTCTCGTCCTCACTGAGCGCCGCACTCAACGACATCACGGCGAAGGTCTCCGCCAGCTCCTCGGTCTCGGTCGTTGCGGCCGAGAACTCGGCCAGCAACCGGCTCTATCGCGCGCGTTTCGAGACCGCCACCTGGCGGGGATTCGTCGAGGCGTTCAACCTGCCCTACACGACGGGCGCTACGCCGGTGTGGGAAGCGGGAAACATCCTGGCCGGTCGGGACCCTGCGACGCGGACGATCTTCACCTCCACCACCGGCACCAACAAGGTGGACTTCGTGGCGGGCAGCGCGACGACGCTGACCACCCCCCTGGGCGCCGTCGACGCGGCGGCCGCGACCAACCTCATCAACTACACGAGGGGAACGGACATTACGGGCACCCGTGACCGCGCGGGCTGGAAGCTGGGCGACGTCGTCGATGCGGCGCCGGTCGCGGTCGGAAAGCCGAAGCGCTATCACAACTACCTGGCGTATGCCGCGTACCAGTCGGCGAACGCGACTCGCACCGAGATGATCTACGTCGCCGCCAACGACGGAATGCTCCACGCCTTCCAGGCATCGAATGGAGCGGAAAACTGGGCGTACATTCCCAAGAACCAGCTCCCGCGGCTGTCGCTGCTCATGGACCCCGCGTACTGCCACAACTTCTTCCTCAACCTGACCCCGGTGGTCCACGACATCTACGTCGGCGGAGCCTGGAAGACCGTGCTGATCGGGGGCAATGAGCGGGGAGGCAGCGGTCTGTTCGCGCTCAACGTGACCAATCCTGCGGCCGGCAGCGTCACCCCGATGTGGGACGTCGACATCGCGTCGCTCAAGGGGTCCTGGAACCGTCCGGAGCTGGTGCGGGATCGCAACCGGAACGCCCACGTGCTCGCGGTCGGAACCGGCTACGACTCGACCAGCGGCCAGGGCAGCCTGCTCATGCTCGACCCCGCCAACGGATCGGTGCTCGCGACCTTCAACCTGGGATCCGTCGCAGTACCCAACATGGTGACGGCGCCGGTCGCCATCGACAAGGACTTTGACGGGTACGACGACCTGCTGTACGTCGGCGACCTCGCCGGCCGTATCTGGCGGGTGAACCTGACCGTCAATCCGTGGACGATCACCCAGCTGTGGTCCGGCACGCAGCCGATCCAGGCGGCGCCGGTGCTCAGCATGAACGCCGCGGGGAACGTGCTCCTCTTCTTCGGAACCGGTCGCTACCTGAACCCTTCGGATTTCAGCACGACCGTGAGCCAGTCGCTTTACGGCATCACCGACAACAACTCGGGTACGACCATCTCGCGGACGAACCTGGTCAATCAAACCAGCACCATCAATCCGATTGGCAGTTCGCGCGGCTGGTACATCGATCTCAACCAGGCCTCCGGGGAGCGGATCATCCGCACCGCCGCCCTGGTGGGCGGCGTGCTCTACGTGCCGTCGTTCAAGCCCAATGTCACGGCGTGCCGTTCGGGTGGCGATTCGTGGCTGTACGCGGTGGACTTCGAGGACGGCTCGCAATCGGACGCCTCGAACGGCACCGAACGCAACGTGACCACGAACCGCGTCACGTCGATGGGCGACGGCATCCTGTCGAACCCCTCGGTGGACATCGTGAACGATGACATCCTTCTGCAGTCTTCGAACGCCACCATGGTGAGTCAGAACATCGATGCAACGCTCAAGAAACTTGTCGTCCGTTCGTGGCGGCAGGTCTGGAACCGATAGGAGCAGCCATGAAAGCGCATCGCAAGGTTTCCACGTTCTTCCTGGTGTCGGGCATGCTGGCCGCCTTCATGGCGGCGGGGGCTCACGCCGCCCCCTTCAAGTTCGGCGCGGACGCCAAGCGCCCTCAGCGTCTCCGGGCGCCGTACTCGACCACCGTCGAGTATTCCGGCGTCATCGGTGGCGTGATGGAGATCAATCGTGTCCGTTACCGCATCGCGCGGGACGCCACGGTGTACGTGGTCGGCCGCGGAGGGGTGTCCGCCGGCATCGAGGTGGACCACGCGTCGCTCTACCTCACCGGCGACAGGGTCTCCGGCGGCATGCTCGTGAGGAACGTTCTCATCCGTCCGGCCGCGCCATCGTCGCGGTCGGGCCGTACCGGCACCGTCCCCGCCGGCGCGCCTCGCTAGGTCGCCCCGCAGGACTCCCCATGTCGGTGCGACGACCGGTACTGATACTGGGAGCGCTCGGCGTTATCGCTGCCGGCTGCTCCTCCAAGCCCGTGAGCCAGGCGGTGAGCCAGGCCGCGAGCGGCATCCAGCTCTCCCCGGACCCGGCCTACGCCGCGTCGCGGATCGACGTCATCCTCGAGGATCCGCGCGCGGACCTCAGCCGCTGCCGGTTCGTCTGGAGGCGTGACGGCAGCGTCATCCCCGGCGCCGACGGGCCATCGCTCGAGCCGTCCCAGTTCCACCGCGGGCAGACCATCGCGGTCGAAGTGTCGACCGGCGATTCCTCCGCCGGCGCCCCGCAGGTCTTCACCGACGAGATCCGGGTGTTGAATTCGCCGCCCAAGATGATGGCCGTGTCGCTCGCGATGACCGTCGCGGCGGGCACGCCCGTGATCCAGGGCAGCCCCACCGGACTCGACTCCGACGCGGACCCCCTCACCTATACGTGGCGGTGGCTCAAGAACGACGCGCCGATCGAAGGCGGGAACTCGCCCACCATCGAGGCTTCGCGCTTTCAGCGCGGCGACCTAGTGCGGGCCGAAGTGATGGCTCACGACGGGGAGAGCGAGTCCACGCCGGTCCAGAGCGATCCGTTCACGGTGGACAACCTGCCGCCGCAGTTCTCGTCGAAGCCCGCGCCTCCCAAGGAGGGCGACCAGGTGTTCCGGTACCAGGCGGTCGCGGTGGATCCCGACCACGACCCGCTCCGCTACGAGCTGGTGCGCGCCCCCGCCGGCATGACCGTCGAGCCCGAGGGGCTCGTCGTCTGGAACCTGCCGCCGCGCGATGCGCGCGGTGTCGACGCGGCCGTCACCCTCAAGGTCTCGGACTCCAAGGGCGGCGAAGCGGTTCAGGAATTCTCGATCCAGTTCGGCGCGTCGAAGCGCTAGGTCCGGCGTCGCGTTTCCGCGCCGTTGACCCCCCTTCCAAGCCGCGTCTATCTTGCGCTTCATGAGATGGCTCGAGCTGGAATGGGAGAAGCAGGGGAAGAAGGACCCCTACTTCGGCGTCCTCAGTGACGAGAAGTTCCGCACCCGGCAGATCGACGCGGCCGCGCGCGCCGAGTTCTTCGAATCCGGCGAGCGCCACGTCGCCGCCTGTTTCGAGATCGTTCAGCGCTGCCTGGCCCCGTCCTTCGCCCCGCGCCGCGCGCTCGACTTCGGGTGCGGGGTCGGCCGCCTGGTGATTCCGCTCGCCCGCCGCTGTCGTGAGGTGGTGGGCGTGGACGTCTCTCCTGCGATGCTCGCCGAGGCGCGGCGCAACTGTGACGAGAACGGCCTCGGCAATGTCACGCTGGTCGAAGGCCGTGACGGGCTCGGCCCGGTGACGGGGACGTTCGACTTCGTCCACACGTTCATCGTGCTCCAGCACATCCCGGTGCCGAAGGGCGAGCGCATCATCGCCGAGATGGTCGCGCGGCTCGAGCCGGGCGGGGTCGGGGCGATCCAGTTCACCACGAAGCGGCGCGCTTCCCCGGTGCGACGCTTCATCCAGAGGCTGCGGTGGTCGGCGCCGGTGCTCAACGATCTCGCCAACCTGCTCAAGGGCCAGCCCGGCGAACCGCTGATGATCATGGACTACTACGACTTCGGCCGGGTCTGGAACCTGCTCCGCGAAAACGGTTGCGAGCACGCCTACCTGCATGCCACCGACCACGGCGGCCAGCTCGGCGTGATGGTGTTCTTCGAGAAGCGGAAGCTTCCGACGCTCTAGGCTTTCTTTTTCAGTTTCACGACCATCACGCTGCACGGCGCGTGGGTCACCACGTGGCTCGCCACGCTGCCCATGAGCAGCTTCCCGATGCCGCTCCGGCCGTGCGACCCCACCACCAGCAGGTCCGCGTTCTCGGCGGTCGCGGTCATGATGAGCGCCTCCCGCGGATCGCCCTGGAACACGCGCGCCTCGGTGGCGAGCCCGGCGCCCTGCAGGTCCTTTTCGACCCGGGCCGCCAGCTCCTCGTGCTCCTTCACCCGCTCGCCTTCGGCGGCCTGCATCCAGCTCGCCACCCCCACGTCCGCCATGCTGTAGGCGACGACCTGGGGCTGACAGGCGGAGAGCACGATGAACTTCGTTCCGGCCGGCCACTTCATCTTCTTGACGTAATCCAGCGCCGCGTGCGAATGCGGCGAGTCGTCCACACCGATCAGGATCTTCATGCCATCCTCCCTTCGAGGGTCCGGCGCTTCGGGCCGGATCGAGCGTACCGCTCTTCGATTCTTTCGACGACCGCGTCACGGGCGTCCAGCATGGAGCCCATGCGGAGCTGGTTCTCGATCTCCTCGACCGACCGCGCGAGCTCGGTGTCCCCGAACACTTCCCCGATCCAGCGGGACACATCCGAGCGCCGGAGGTGGTGCTCCAGCACGTCCGCCGGCAGCGTCGCGGCGACGCGGGCGAATGCCACCAGGGTCCGCGCCGTCAGCCCGGTCGGGACCCCGCCCCGGGTGAACACGAACGCCCGGGCCGGCGCGATCGGCACGTCCAGGTACTTGTGCCGGTGGCGCACGTGGCGGGTGAGGCGGGGTGCGATGCGGAAGCGCGTGAGGCGCCCGCCGGCCTCCTCCACCCCCGGAAGCAACACCGCTTCCTCGAGGGCGAGCCGCGAGAGCGTCCGGGTCCACGCTGCGACGTCTCCCGGAGGAATCCCGGGGCCGGCCAGGGCCCGCACCTCTTCGGGGTCCGATATGCGGGTCACGATCACCGCTTCCACGGCCTCCCGAACCTCCGGCCGCAGCTGGCTCGCGCGGTAGGTGACGAGCGTGTAGCCGCCCATCGCGAGATCGAGCAGCTCGCCGACGGCGGGCTCGTCCAGGAAGTAGTGCGCCTCGTCCACCACGATCCGGTGCGGAACGCCGGTCTCGCGTCGGTGATCGGCCAGCACCGGCAGCACCGCCTTGACGTAGTCCGCCTTCTCCACGGCCGGCAGATGCGACAGATCCAGCACGATGCTCATGTCCGGGAAGCGCAGCGCCTGAGTGACGTCGGTCCGATGCGGCCCGTGGCCGGACGGGTCCACCACCTGGACTCCCGGAAGCGACTCGAGCGTCCGGTAGTCGCCCTCGGGGTCGATCACGACCACCGCGTAGCGATGGAGGATGAGCTGCTCCGCCAGCAGACCGGCAACCCACGACTTGCCCGAGCGTGGCTCTCCGGTGATCAGCACGTTGCGTCCCCGCACCGCAAGCGACACCGCTTGGTCCTCATCGCCGCGGCCGAGCAGCAGCGCCCGCCTCCCGATGCGCGCCGCAGGAAGGCGCGGATCCTCCGCGAGCCGCCGCAGGTGCCGCGCCACCGCAGCCGGGCCGGCGCCGTCGATCACGCCGTCGGCGATCCGGATCAGCCGGCCGCTCCCCCAGCCCACTGCAAGCCCCAGCTCGACGGACATCAGGAGCTCGTGGTCGTTCTCGGCATCCCCCACCGCCACCGTGTTGTGAACCGAGAGCCGGAGCGTGGCGAGGGCTTCACGCAGACCGGTCGCCTTGCTCACCGACTGCGGCAGCACCATGAGGCGGCCGCGGTTGAAGTGCACCACGAGCGGCAGCTCGAGCCGGCGGATCGCCTCCATTACCCGCGGCCAGGCATCGGCGGCGGCCTCGATCACACACTGGCCGGCGCGCTGCTCGATCCCGGCGGCGCTCAGCGCCGCGAGCAGGTCCGGAGCGGGCTCCGCAGCCAGCACCCGCGAGTGTCCGGTGGCGGGGAAGCTGAGCACCGCGCCGTTCTCGGCGACGACGGCATCGAAGAGCCGCAGGTCGCCGACACACGTTTCGAGATCCGCCAGGATGCGCCCCGTGACGAGCAGTACCGCGATCCCGCGCTCACGCAACTCGTGGACCAGGCCGCGGACTTCGGCGTCGAGGGCGCCGTCGACGGCGATCGTGCCGTCGAAATCCAATGCCACGACAGCGAGCTTCACGACTGTGACTCCCGCGGCGGCGGCCGCGATTCCGTCGTGCCGATGCGTCCCTTGAGCGCGGAGACGATGGCTTCCCGCAGCTCGGAGTCGTCGTCCGGGGCCACCGCCCAGAACGTCGGGCGGAAGTCCTGGAGCGAGCGGCGCTCCACGAGCGTCACACCCTCCGCGAGGAAGATGAGGGGCACGTCCGGCAGCATCCGCCTCAGCACGTGCAGGGTGCGGGCATCGGTCTCCGGATCGGTCCCGATTCCGAACAGCACCAGGTCCGGCGGGCGGCGTACCGCCTGCTCGAGCAGATCCTCGGACTCACACCGCACGAGATCGACGCCGCGCTCACCGAGCCACGCGAGGATCGATCCGTAGCGCTCGAGGCTGCGGGTGCTGGCGAGGATCCGGGGCATGGTCGGTGCCCGGCTCAAGGTGTGGTGCGACGTTCCGAGGGCGGACATGTGCTGATCCCGAGCGGCAGGTAGGCCGGACAGAACGCGAAGATCGCGGTCACGATCATCGCCAGCGACACGATGCCGAGCAGCACCGCGGCGATCCCACTCACCGGCCGGAGCAGAACGAATGCCGCGAGAGCCACGCCCACGGCAAACCTCACTGCGCGATCGATCGTTCCCATGTTGCGTTTCATTTCGGCCTCCCGCTTTGGCCCTGGTCCATGGAGGGGCGCCGGCCCGCCCGGCGGCTTGCTGTCTGACGCCTCTCGTGCGCACCACCGGCGACGAGCCGAGCGCCCCCACCCTGCCCGGGAACGGATCCCGGCGAGGGACTTGTTGCGGCAGTCGTCCTTCCTCGGCCGACGGCGCCCCCAGCGCCGGAGTTGGCCATTCCATCTGGAGGCGACTGCCGCGTGATCATTCGGAACAGCAATGGCCGTGCCCGTGAAATGCGCCCGCAAACCATTGGAATCCGTGGGCGATGGCGCGCGTGGGCGCGGTCGCGCCTGACTCGGTGACAGGATTTGGCGGATCGCCTGCCGGGATGTCAGCCGCGGTCGGTGTCCGCGCGGCGACGGGGATTTCAGTCACGACCCGCAGCGGGTCGCGCTCACGCCTCCTGCGGCGTCTCGAGGCCTTCGTCCTTGAGCTTCCGGTACAGATTCCGCTCGCTGATCCCGAGGATCGTGGCCGCCTTCTGGCGGTGTCCCTTGCACTCGGCGAGCACCCGGCGGATGTAGCGGCGCTCGAGCTCCTCGAGGGTGACGAGACGTCCGTCGTCCTCGGACGGCCGGAGCGACGGCTCGATGCGCACACCCATCGGCAGGTGCTCGGCCTCGATGGCGCCGCCGTCGCACAGGATCAAGGCGCGCTCGATGACGTTCTCCAGCTCGCGCACGTTACCCGGCCAGGAATAGCGGCGCAGCGCCTCCAGGGCCTCCGGGGAGACGCCCACCTGGCGCTTCGGCACGATCGGCGAATTGCGGATGAAGTGCTCGACCAGGAGCGGGATGTCGTCGCGCCGCTCGCGGAGCGGCGGGATGTGGAGCGAGAAGACGTTGAGCCGGTAGTAGAGGTCCTCGCGGAACGCGCCTTCCTTCATCATGGTCTCGAGCGAGCGATTGGTGGCGGCGATCAGCCGCACGTCGACCTGGATGTCGGCGGTGCCGCCCAGCCGGCGGAACGTTCCGGTCTCGAGCACGCGCAGGAGCTTGACCTGGAGCGCCGGCGTGACCTCGCCGATCTCATCGAGGAACATTGTGCCGCGATCGGCCACCTCGAAGAGCCCGTGCTTGAGGCGCATGGCTCCGGTGTAGGCGCCCTTCTCGTGTCCGAACAGCTCGCTCTGGAGCAGGTTCTCGTGGAGTGAGGCGCAGTCGACGACCACGAAGGGCTGGCGCGACCGGAGGCTGTTGCGATGGACCGCGCGGGCCACCAGCTCCTTGCCCACCCCGCTCTCCCCCCGCACGAGCACGGTGGAGTCGGTCTCGGCGACCCGGGTCAGCAGCTTCAGCATGTCGCGGATCTGCGGCGAGTGGCCGATGAAGCTCTCGCTCGGCATCAGCCGATCGACGTCGCGCTTGAGGGCCGTGTGGCCGCGCTGGAGCGACTGCTTCTCCATCGCCTTTTCGAGCACCGCCTGCAGCTCGGCGAGCTTGTAGGGCTTGGTGAGGAAGTCGTACGCGCCGCGCTTCAGGGCCTTGATCGCCTCCTGGACGGTTCCGTAGGCGGTGAGCATCACCACCTCGGTCGCGGGCGACGACTCGCGGACCTCGGTCAGCAGGTCGAGACCGTTGCCGTCCGGCAGTCGCACGTCGAGGAGCACCAGGTGGTAGGTCTTCTTGGCGAGGAGCTGGCGTGCCTCCTCCAGCGTCGCCGCCGTGTCGACCGCGAACCCGGCGCGGGCCAGCTCGCGTCCGGTGACCTTCCGCAGCGTCTCCTCGTCGTCGACCAGCAGCAGCGTGGTTTCCGGCATCAGATCCCCCCGGGACCGGCGAGCGGCAGGTCCACCACGAAACACGCGCCGCCTGCCGGGTTCGGCTCGAGGTGAATGGTGCCGCCATGCCGGGTGACCACTCCGTGGGTCACCGCGAGGCCGAGGCCGGTGCCCTGCCCGACCGGCTTGGTCGTGAAGAACGGATCCCAGATGCGCTGCTCGATCTCGGGAGCGACGCCGGGCCCGGTGTCGAAGATACGCAGCACCGCCCCGCGCCCGCTGCGCCGGGTCGAAACCGTGAGCACGCCGCCCTCCGGCATGGCCTGGACCGCGTTGATCATCAGGTTCATGCAGACCCCGCGGATCCCCGATTCCCGGCCCCAGAGCGGCGGCAGGTCGGGGGCGAGATCGGCCGTCGCTTCGATACCCTGGCTCCGCATCTTGAACTGGAGCAGCGACAGCGTATCGCTCACAGCGCGGTTGAGATCCACCCAACCCGCGGTCCCCGAGATCGGCTGCGCGAGCAGCATGAGCTTGTCGGTGGTCCCGCGGCAGCGGTTCACTTCGCCTTCGAGCAGCTCGAGCACCTCGGTGGCCTCGCTCCGCGCCTCGGCATCCATCGCAGTGCGTCCGATCAGCAGGCCGAGACTTTCGAGTCCCGCCAGGATCGAGGCCAGCGGATTGTTGAGCTCGTGCGCGGCGCCGGCGGCGAGGATGCCGGTCGCCGCGAGCCGCTCGCTGTGCGAAAGCTGGGCCTGGAGCTGGGAGCGCTCGGTGATGTCGCGCCAGATCTCCACCACGTGGCTCACCGCTCCGGTGGAATCGAGGATGGGACTGAAGTTGGCCTCCCAACGGCGCCGGGTGCCATCCGGCCCGACCACGTCCCGCACCCGACGCTGGGGCTCGCCGCTCACCATCACGGAGCATGCGACGCAGGTGCCCGGGGCGGAGTGGTCGGCCTCCGGACAATGGAGCGCGTCGTCACAGACCCGGCCCGCCGGGTGGGCGCTCGCATGACCGAAGGCGTCGACGAACCGGCGGTTGGTCGCGACCACGTGGCGACTGCGGTCGACCACCACGACCGCATCGTCCAGCGAGTCGATGAGATCGGGCAGGATCTCCCGGATCGCGGCGAAGTCGATGCGCGCCGGCTGGTCGGGAGCGCCCGCGGGAATCGCGGGCGCGGAGCGGATTCGTGGGTCGTTCATTTGGGTTATCGTTGGCCTCGAGCTGGTGACAGAATGGCAGCATCAACGGCACCCCGCAAGAACCGGCGGGGCGTTGCGGAGGACATCATGTGCAGGAACATCCGACCCCTGTTCAATTTCAGCCCACCCGCCACCGATGAAGAGGTGCGCGCGGCCTCGCTCCAGTTCGTCCGCAAAGTGAGCGGGGCGACGCGGCCGTCACGCGCGAACCAGGAAGCCTTCGACCGCGCCGTCGACGAAGTGGCGCGCGCGACGCGCGAGCTGCTCCAGGCCCTGGTCACGACCGCACCGTCCCGCGACCGCGAGGTCGAGGCCGCCCGCGCGCGGCTGCGTGCCGAGCGCCGGTTCGGTTCAGAGCGGCCGCCGGCCTGAACCGGCCGGCATCGTCCCGCGGCCGCTCACCGGCGGGCACGCCACATGCTCCAGACCAGCACCGCGCCGAACGCCAGCGAGAAGACGAGGCCGAGGCGGAACAGCCAGTCGACGTAGACGGCGCGATCGCCAAAGCGGCTGCTGCCGAGCGCCAGCCCCAGAGCCACCACCGAGGCGGCCAGGATCACGGCGAACGAGACCCGGTTGGCCATGCGGTGGAGCTGCTGCGAAAAGTTCTCCAGGCCTTCGTGGTTGATGTTGAGCTCGAGCTCGCCGCGCTCGAGCCGTGACAGCAGCCGCCGCGAGCGCCGCGGCAGCTCGGTGGCGAGCTCCGCCGCCTCCACCGCGGCGTTCCCCGCGCGACGCGCGGCAGCGGGCAGCGCGGTGTGTGCCTTCCAACTCTCGCGGAAGAAGGGGCTCGCGAACTCCAGGTAGTGGAAATCGGGATCGAGCCTGAGTCCAATCCCCTCGCTCATCGCCGCCACGCGGAACAGCAGCGCGAGATCGCTCGGCAGCTGGAGCCGGTGGCGGAACGCGATCCCCGTCACCTCGCGCATCACCGTCGCCGCGCTCAGTTCCTTGAGCGACCAGCCGCCGTACCGCCCGATCATGTGATCGAGATCGCGCTGGAAGGCCGCGCGGTCGGCACGGCGGCCGGCAACCCCGAGCGCGTAGAGCTCCTCGGCGAGACCCTCCGCGTCCTCGTGCAAGGCGGCGAGGCCGGCCCGCAGCAGCCGGAGCCTGAGCGTGTCGGTCACGCGGCCGATCATGCCGAAATCCACGATCGCAATGGCGCCGTCGGGCTGGACGAAGAAGTTCCCGGGGTGCGCATCGGCGTGGAAGAAGCCCATCTCGAGGAGCTGGTGCAGGAAGATCTCTACCGCGTTCTCGGCCACCGTGCGACGGCGGATGCCGGCGCGGTCCAGGGCCTCGATGTCCGAGATCTTGATGCCGGTGATCCGCTCCATGGTGAGCACACGCGCCGAGGTGAGGTTCCAGTGGATGCGCGGGATCCACACCTTCACGTCCCCGCCGAAGGCACGCCGGAAGCGATCGGCGTTCTCTCCTTCGCGCACGTAGTCGAGCTCGTTGCGGATGGTGTAGGCGAACTCGTCCACCAGCGGGCGGAAGTCGTAGTCACGGCCGAACGTGGTGTGGAGCTGCGCCCATTCGGCGATGCGGGTCAGGATCTGGAGATCGGTCTCGATCTGCCGCTCGACCCCCGGTCGCTGCACCTTCACGACCACTTCGCGTCCGTCCGCAAGGCGTGCGGCGTGCACCTGGCCGATCGACGCCGACGCCAGCGGCTCGAGGTCGAAGAAGGCGAACAGAGTCTCGGGATCGCTGCCCAGGTCCTCCCGGATCACGCGGCGGACTTCCTCTGCCGGCACCGGCGGGGCAGCGTCCTGGAGCCGGGCCAGCTCCTCGACCACATCCGGAGGCAGCAGATCGGCGCGCGTGCTCAAGGTCTGGCCGAGTTTGGTGAAGGTCACGCCGAGCTCCCCCAGCGCCATCCGCAGCCGCTCGGCCGGCTTGAGCGCTTCCTTCCCCGCGGGCACGCGGAAGCGCAGACCCGGAAACCGGGAGAGGCCGGTCTGGTCCACCAGGGTGCCGAGACCGTGCCGGGTGAGCACGCCAGCGACCTCGCGCGAGCGCCGCATGACGGCACCGTCTGCGAACCAGGGCCTCGTGGCCGTCGTCATTCGATCCACCTCCCACCGGTGTTCAGGCACGACTCGTGCCCGTCCGAGAGGCGGAAGTCCAGTCTTTCACGCCGGACCCCGAGGCCCGCAACACCATGAACCATGCGCGCCCGAACGGCTTGCCTCCCCCCGGTGGGATCACAGCACGGCCCCCGCCCGACGATTCCGTGCGTCAGAACGTCAGTGTGGATGACATCCCGTCAGCCACGCTCCGGACTGCGATTCAGGTCCGGCGGGCTCTGGTGGCGGCCGGGTTCGCTCTGGCGAAGGTCGTGGTGCAGGCCGCGACGTGGACGGTGTTCCGCCGGATCCAGACGCACGAACGTGCCCGCTTTCCGGCAAACGGACCGGTGCTCGTCGTGGCCAATCACCCGGCGGCGTGGGTCGATGTGATGGTGCTCGATGCGGCCCTCGGCCGGAAGCTCCACTTCATCACCTGGGCGCCGCTGTTCCATCCGTGGGCGCGCGGCGTGCTGCTCGAGCTCTTCGGTTCGCTTCCAATCCGCTTCGGGCACGAGGATCCCGACCGTGCGGTGAACCGTGCAACCTTCGACCGCTGCCAGACCCTCTTCCGCCGCGGAGAAGTCGTGGCGTTCTTTCCAGAGGGCGTGAGCCGGGGAGATCGCACGATCGAGCCGCTCAAGCCGGGAGCCGCCCGCCTCGCGATCGAAGCCGCGGCCACCGGGAGCACGCTCTGCATGATCCCGGTGGCAATCCGTTACGAGGACCGTTCGCGATTTCGCAGTGACGTGGCGGTGATGGTGGGATCGGCGATTCCGATCCGCGCGGAGGACGTTTCCAACGAAGACCAGTCCGGAGAATTCGCCGTTCGCGCCCTCACCGCGCGGATCGCCGGCGAGCTCGAGGCTCTGCTGGCCGAGGCGGGGGAGCAAGCGCGCAGGACCGCCCGGTTTCACGAAGCCCGGACGCCCCTCCGGCTCCAGGATCCGATACTGGCAGCAGCCGGCATCCTGGGAGTGATCGTGCATGCCATACCTGCGGTGCTGATCGAGGCCGCAGCACGAGCTTTCACGCGCGGTCCGCATCAGACGATGCTCGGCCGGGTGGGCGCCGGGCTCGTGCTGCTGCCGCTCTGGTACCTGCTTCTCGCCTTCCTGACCCGCCGGGTCGGCCTTTCCGCGCTCGTGGTGATCGCCGCCCCGCTGCTCGGCGTTGCGGCGTGCCGTTTCAAGGACCGTCTCGACGATCTGCGAGAAAGGAAGCGTGTGTCGTGACGCTCCTCCACAACGAACACTTTGCGAGCTGGGCGCGCGGTCACCTGCTGTGCCGGGTGTCTGGGGTGGTCGACCGCTTCGCGCTCACCTTCGACGACGGTCCCGACCGCACAGCGACACCCCGCATTCTCGACCTGCTCGCGCGGCGCGGCGCCCGGGCGACGTTTTTCACGCTGGCGCCGAGCATCCATCGTGCACCGGACGTACTGCAGCGGATCGTGCGCGAAGGTCACGAGGTGGCGGCTCACGGCGATCTCCACTGGCCGCTGCCGCTGCTACTGCCGGGCGGCATCCGGCGCGAAGTGCGGCGCTCGATGGCCGCGGTGGTCGCAGCCGGCGGTCCCACTCCCCGCTTCTACCGTCCGGCGTTCGGCTTCATGATGCCGGGCCAGGCGGCGTACGTGCGGCGGCTCGGAGTGGAACCCGTGCTCGGCGACATCTACCCGGAGGATGCGATGAACCCGGGCGTCGAGCGCATCGTCAGCCGCGTAATCACCCGCCTCAAGCCAGGCTCGATCGTGATTCTCCACGACGGCAGCCCGGTGACGTGGCCGGATCGCCGCCAGACCGTCGAGGCGCTCGATCCGATCCTCGATCATGCGGCCCGCCTGGGATTGCGGGCCGTCTCGGTGGGAGAGCTGCTCGCGGGAAACCTCCCGCGCTGGAGCTTCGGCACACCGGCTCGGTGAAGGTTGTGGAGCGAAGAATGTAGCTGGCGGGGTTCCTGCCAAGAGCCGGTGCGTGAGCGAGCGCACCGGCTCTTCTTTCATCCCCCCGTTCTGTCCCAGACCGTGGTGCCGCTTCCACTTGGACCCGACCGGCTGGCAGTGGATCCACTTCGGCTCCTACTCCCGGCACTGTCGCCCCCGGTTGATACCTCGGTTCCGC
>Ga0137435_1000026_pt1 | contig 81526 bp, 106 predicted proteins | sample EasRivERMGT100_2_FD_104904 | JGI IMG/M metagenome (GOLD analysis project Ga0137435, IMG submission 104904) | Soil microbial communities from meander-bound floodplain in the East River, Colorado, USA - East River MetaG ERMGT100_2 | ecosystem: Environmental > Terrestrial > Soil > Floodplain ... | reverse complement strand
GGCTGCTGGTTATCAAACCAATCCGGATCGTCCGACCGTCGCCCGATGCCGCGTGCCTTCAACAGGTCGATCACGGCGGCGACATAGTCGCGGAGCTTCGCCGCCCGAATGTTCAGCATGATGATCCCGGAGCCGTGGAACAGACGCGAGATATCCCTCGGGTAATCCGGCTTTGGCTTCAACTCGCGCCCGGGCACGTCGATATGGATCAGGTATGGCTCGTCGCCTGCGGTGTGATAATCGACGCGCCGAAGGCGAAACCCGTCGGTCGCTTGCGCCCATCCGTCCGGGTCAACGTAGACGGAGCGGAGCCACTCTCGGTGGTACGACGCCCCGCCCTTCTGTGCGCGGGCAACGGCGACCCATTCGATCTGTTCCGTTTGCGTGTCGGTTGTCATGCGAGTGCCTCCGGGAATAACAGGGGCGAAGCCATCAGCAGCTTGCCGTTCTCATTGATTGCGCCAATGTCCCGGACACGTGCGATCTTCGCGTACACGGGGCCATTGAGCGACCAACCCAACGCCGCCGCGAGGTCCGGCTTTGAGATCGTGTCCGGGTACAGGCCGATCATGTAGCGCAGCACTTCCTGTTCCTTCGGCTTCAGGCGTCGGCACCAGGCGTCGTGCAATTCCTCGCGGCTCGTGAGCGCGTTGTCGTGGTTAGCGGCGGCGTCGCCGGCGGCGGTGATCTTGATATCAGTGCCGCTCTTCACGAGGTATCCGTACTCCGCCAACATCTTCATCTTCGCGTAAGTCGGCCCGTTCAGCGACATCCCGGCGACCGCGCAGAGCGTGAATTGTGGCGCGGGATCGAGTCCGAACGCCTTCAGCGTCGCGAGCGCGTCGAGCAGCCGCTGTTCCTGTTTCGTGAGTCCATCGGCCACGTTCGACGGCGCGGACGTGTCCCGCACAACGGGTGCAAACGGCGGGGGCGGGGAAGGATCGCTCGCCTTCGGTGATAGGAGACGCGCCGCATTGCGCGGGACGCTTACCGTCGCCGTGGGCGTCGGTGCTGGCGGAAGCGCGGGGATTTGTCGCACACGCCGGCGGTATCCGGCAGCGACATTGAGCAGACTCCCAACGGTCTCGCGAATGTTCGCGTTGCCTGTCTCGATGATCGAGGCGAGCGAGTCCGCCTCCGTCTGTAGTGAAGCCGCTCGAATCTCCGACACTTCGCACCGCTTGATTAGCCCGGCGATCTCTTTGTCGTGCCCGCAGGGCGGCGGCTCCACCACGATCCGCTTGACTTCAACCTCGGGCTTTGGCTTCGCCTTCAACTCGCGCTCGAGTTCGGCGATCTTCTTTTTCGCGTCTGCGAGGTCGCGCACTTCCTGCTGCGCTTCCTTCGGCAACTCGTTCAGCGTCGCGAGCGCAGCCTTCATTTTCGGCGTAGGGGTCCGCGGCTTCACCAGCTCGCCGGATTTCGGCGGGTGCGTCTTCGTGTCGGCGATGTAGACGATCTCAAGGTTGCCGGCGAGCGGCTCGTTCCGGATGCGAAACGCGCCGCCGTACCCGACGAAGTTGCGGCTCTTCAGGTCGCGCAGGATGTTCGTTGCGTCCCGCGACGAGATCCCCAACTCGTTCGCCGCCCGGCGCACGTCGATGTCCTGTTGCGTTTTGCCGATCAGCTTGTTCGTTAGCATCGACGTGACGGACTTCGAGAGGTCGGAGATCCGGGGCGTCGCCGCCACTAGGATGATCCCGCGCTTGCGACCACGGAGCGCGGCACGTTCGACCGCGAGCAGCGAAGCCGACGCCGAACCCTCGGGCGCGAACTCTTGCGCTTCGTCCAGCACGAGCAGGACGGGCTTCCACAACTTCCGCGGCAAGTTGACCAGCGTGTCCAGATAAATGCGGACGAACTCGATCCGCTCGCGGGTGTCCATCTCCGACACATCGAGGATCGCGTTCGCCCGGTGCGCGTTGACCCAGGTCGCCAACTTCTTCGCGGTGTACGGCGCCGCCAGCACGTCGCCGCCTTCCGCCGCCGCCAGCACGTAATCGGGAAACTCTCGGCGGAGCGTCGCGAACTCGCCCTCCACGTCGATCACGACTTGCGGGATCAGCCCGTGCGTTTGTTCCAGGAGGCGGCGCAAGAGTCCGGACTTCCCCGAGCCGCTCGTGCCCTGTACGAGCAGCCGCTGCTCCGCGAGGATTCCGAGGTCAAGGGATACCGGGCGTCCGTCCGCGAGGTCCCCAATCGTGATCTTCTTTGTCATCGGTCCAGGCTCCCGGCAAATTGCACCTATCGTAAGACTTCGACGGTGACGGCGCAATTCACAACCGCGCCGCACACGGCGGCGAGTCCGCTCTCGCTCATATCGAACAGGTACGGGCCGCAACCCGGGCATGAATCGGATCGGAAGGCGTCGACGCAACCGCCTGCGCCACAGACGCGGAGCGGAGTGCCGCAGGGCCACGCGGAGTAGTACGCCGGGCCAACCGCAACGATCAACGGGTTCGCCGTGTCATAGATGCCACCGCAGGCCATGCCCTTTCCCTGATACGCCAGCCCGTAATGCGTCGCGCTTCCCGCTATAAGGGTCGCCCCGCTCGCTGTTCCTCCAACTCCAACAGCTCCGCCACCTGTTCCTGCCACGGGCGGCGAAGGGACGGCTGAAGGCGAACGAACGACGGGATCTCCCGATGATCGAGCGACGACGGTCGGGTCGCCGACTGCTCGGGCGTAGGCGTCGTCCATTGCCAGCGACCGTCCGAAGTGCGCTCCCAAGAGCCAGAGTCCCGCGAGGGTTCCTTCTCCGGCGTCCCATCCGGCGGTGTCGCGTCCGTCGTACTGAACGCGATCCAGAACTTGATCGTCAACGCGAGCATGATCAGACACATCATGGCTAACGCTCCGAGATGAAGGATTGAATCGATCATGGTCCAGGCTCCCAAACCAAACAAGCAACGCCGCGATCAGTAGTAGCGCGGCGGTGCGCCGAAGTATCACCAGATCGTGACGGGACTCCGCCCGTCCGAGTGCGCTTCGTTGTTCATATCAGCCTCCCTTGTTTGTCCGCCGGCGCGACAACCTCCTTCGTGGGCGGTCGCATTAGCTCCAACATCGGGCGTAACTTCTTCTGTCGCACGATCAACCGCTCGCCGTGGCCGAAGTCCTTTCGCCAGGCGGCGGCGTAGAACGCCTCACGTTCGATGAAGCCGGCGAGCCGGACGACGTCGGGCGTGATGATGATCGCCAGCACAACGAGGTCGGCGACGATCTCCGTCGCCGTCGCAATGAGGTCGGCTTCGACGCGGTCCCTCGATTTGATCCGCACGGTGCGACCGTCGGGCAGCGTCGTGTCGTACCCGCTATCTCCGCGGACTCCGACCGACGTGTCGAACTCGAGGCCGAAGGCTTTCGAGAACGCGTACTTCACGGTGACGCCCATCCGGTGAAGTTGCGCCTCGGAGTGCGTCCGCGTCACGCTGTCGAGTTTGTTCGTTCCCGGCATCTTCGCCGACAACCTCGCGCCGGCGACGCGCCCGATGTATTTCAGGTCGGCGGGTTCGAGTTGGATAAGTTCGAGGTTCGCGAGCGCGGGGCGCACTTGCGGCGCCGGAGCTGGCGGCGGTGTTGCGACGGGTGTCCGGCGGCGTCCGCCCCGGCGCGGTTGAACATCGCGGGTTCCGGCGCCGCATGAAGCGCAACAGCCGTCGACGGCCAGCGGAGTCGGGCAACAATTCATGCGGGTTGCGGCTCCCTATCCTCCGGCTCTGTTCCCGGGTTCGGTTGGTTCTCAGGACATCGGCACATCATCCCAACAGGCCACGCCCCATCGCCCGGATACGCTGGACGCACGATGTTCCCGTGACACTTGCGGCACTCGCGGATCGCGCTCATCCCGCCTGTCCCTTCCCGCCGCGCCGACGCTTCGGCTTCTCCGGCGGTTCGTCGTCCGGTGATCCCGCCTCGTTGTCCATCCGATTGCACGGTTCCCCGGCGGGTGTGTTCGTCACGTGCCCGTCGTCGCAGATCGTGTTCATCCCGTGCGTCTTCACTTTGAGTCCGCACGACTTCGGCCAAGCGTCGAAGGCACCGGGCAGCGGCGACGAGCCGCCTTCCTTGTCAGAGTCGCTCGCGTTGTCGGCGGCGGGTTCCTCCGTCGCGTCCGGCCATAACATCCCAGTCGCCGGGCGGATCGTCACAACCGCGCCAGCCTGAGCGACGCCGGCGAGGAAGTCGAAAAAGGATCGCGTCCTCGCGGTGTAGATCATCTCGACGGTGAACGAGAGAACCGACGCGCCCGGCCCCTTCTTGAATCGGACGTTGTCGATCCCGGCGTGATGGTTCTCAATCGGCGTCGGGAGTAACTCGATATCTTCAGCATCGTCGGCCACGGTCGGAGTCCTTTCTGCTGTGTCCCGCGCTCTCGTCGCTCGCCGCGACCCGTGGGATCTCCGGTAGATCCTACCCAATACGACGGGGGAGCTTGTCGCATAGGGTTCCAGGCGATCTGCCCGGAGCGTGAATCACGGCGAGCGACGAAGGCGCGAACGCCTCCGCCATTAGAACACCGGATCAGCCCGGAGCGGCGGCGGGTTCCGCGGCACCCGTCCCCGAGGCGGACGTAATCCCTTCGTCGGGCGGCGGTCCCTTCCCGATGTCCGCTTCCTTGCGCTCCTGTAGGAAGTCCGCCGCCATCTTCGCAACGTCCGGCGCGAGCTGTGACACCTTGAGGTTGCCTTTTTCGGTCCAGGCGTCCGGACGTTGGAGATTACCGTGCAACGCGCCCATGAGGTTGGCGAAATCCTCCGCGCTCCAATTCTCGTGCGCCCACGTGAGGATCTCCCGGCAACGCTGCCGCTCGGCGGCGACGTCGATTGCTGGCAGCGCGTCGTGAAGCTCGCGGGACTCCGCCTCGATCACGTTCTCATCGTCGGGCGGATCTTCCGCCGGCGCGGGGAGCAACTCCGCCGCGATGTATGGGCGCCCGACCGCCTCCTGTAGCTGCCCCATCGTCAACTTCGCATCGAGACGGATCAGCGTAACCTTCGTCGGCTTTTTGTCGTGCGTCACTTCCTGCTGCTCCGCGTACAGCATGAGCGGGATCCCGGCGATCCGTTCGTTCGTGATCCCCTTCAGGAACGCGAGAAAACCGTTGACGTTCAGGATTGAGTACACCGACCCGGTATCGAGTTGGTAGACGCCCAACCCGGGCGCGTCCGGGATCGCGAACATGAGCGAGAGCGTCCGCTTGCAGCGGTTGGCCGCATACACCGGACACGGCGGCGCGCCATCGAAGCCTTCGCCCAAGCAGTCGATCTTGCGTTCGACTTTCGCGCCTTCGCCCGACCAGGCGGACGCTTGCGCCGGGTTCGCATATTCGCCACGGGCACCCGGGACGAGCTTCAGCGACGGATCGAGTTGCGCGGTTGCGGTGAAGCCGTCGCCGATACACCCGAGGCCGCTCTTGCCTCGGTACATCTTGTACCACTGAGGCGCGGTCGCGTCGATGTCATTCGACACGAACATGATCGGCAATTCGACGGGTCCAGGCTTCGCGCACGAACACATCCGCACTTTGCCTTCCAACGCTTCCAACAGCTCCGGAGGGCAAACGAAGTGATCGGTCTTCTCAGGATGCGTCCCCGATCCGTTCGCGTTCGGAACTTGAATCCCGAGGCGGATCTTCCCGAGGCGCGGAAGCCGGCGGGTGTCGCTGAGTCCCCTGATCGGCATGTTGTTCCCCCTTCGTGTGTTCGGTCGCGAGGTCGCGCCGGAACGACGAAATCTCGATCCAACCGTACCATCGCTGCACCTGTTCAAAGTGATTGACGCCGACGGATGCGCCGGGCGTCTGTACGCTCATCAGGACACGAGCGGTCGCGATATGGATCGACGCCGTCTGTACGGCGCGATGCGTCCCGGCGAGCCGCTCGTTGATTGCGTCGCGGACTTCGTCGAGCGTCGCTCCCTCGAACGTCTCGATCTGAATCACTCGCCCGGTCCTCCGCGTACCATCTGAACCGCAACGAGGATCGCGAACGCTATCAGGAACACGCTCGCGATCCCCACTTGCAGCGAAGTGAAGGCAAGGATCATCGGCAACACCCGCAGCGCGGATCCATCGGATCGTACTGAGGGCGATCCGTCGTGCCCTCGATGCTCCCGTCCCAAATCAGGACGCGGAACAACTCGCCGCAGTTATTGCACACGTCCATTCCGTCGGGGACTTCGATGCGCTCCGGTGCTTCTGTTGGGTTCATGGTTTGTTACTCCCTTCCTTCAGTTAAGAATGTAACATCGCCCCGCTTGACTGTCAACCCTTGCCGGAGGGTTTATCCGTGCCTTATCATCGGATCGGTTGAAACACCCGCGCCCGGCGCGTAAGCCCGGGATCGGTTTGTTTTCTCCATCCTTCAGGATGAAGCCGGGTGACTTGTCCCCGGCTTTTTCCGTTGGCTCCGCGCCGCGTCGGCGTCGATAAATCGCCCTGCTTTTCCTGTCAAATTGCCGCCGCAGGGGTTGACGGACGCAGCGGCGGATGTTACCTTTGTAACTGAAGGAAGGGAGAGCAACGATGGCATACACAGAGAACGGCTACGAGTGCAACAGCGGGTGCGGGTTCGGCGTCACGTTCGACGACGACGAGCGCGGCAACCTGAAGACGTCGGCGAAGGTTGCGACCGTCGACGCGCACATGGATCAGTGCATGGCGGAGCAAGTGCGCCGCTCGAACATGCGCCTGATCTATGACTACGTGATGGGCAAGCGCGGGACGCGCAAGCAACAGGACGCCGTCGTCGACGCTGTTTGGGCGTTGCAGGACGGCTACGGCGTCGCGGGGTTCACTCCCGCGCAAGGCTTCGACTGGAGCGGGATTCGCGACTCGACGCCCGACACGGTCGAAGCGATGGCGCAGGAAGTGCGCCGAATCGTGCAGGCGGCATCATCGACGGCGGCTGCGGCTGCCGCCGCCCACGACGTTCAAGGTCGCAGACGTTGGCGAAATGGACGAGGCGCAATACCGCGCCCTGATTCTCGGGCACTATCGCGAGGGCGGATGGTTGACCCGGCATGACGGCGGCGAAGGCGACGATCCCGAATGGGTCGCGACATTCCAGACGTTTCCCGTCGGGATGGTTCTGGAAAAGCGCGGCAATCAGATCCAAGAGCGGCGCAAGCCGGAAGCGCGGAGGGCATCATGACAAGTGGAACCAAAACGAACAGCGCAGCGGTTAAACTACCGCTCGACCGTCCCGCCATCGACGCACCGGACGACGTCCTGCGCCAGCACTTCATGACCGTGCGCGACGTGTTCGCGACCCGGGCGTTCGATATCACGCAGGATCTGTGCTACACATGCTGCGCCTCCGGTGAGAACGTGCAGAACAAGGGGCGATCCGGTCGGATGCGGAGTTGCTCCGACGAGTGCGAGGCACTCTTTCACAGGATGTATCCAGCGACGACCGCGTCGTTGGTCAAAGCCGCCGCCGACGTTGGCGACGAGGAAGAGGAGGAGACAGACGACATGGCGAAGGCGAAGGGTAAGAAGGCGACGAAGGGAGCGCGTAAGCGGAAGGCTGCGCCGACCCGAGTCGAGCCGAGCCGCCCGGCGAAGGCGGCGGCGAAGCCTCGCGCAGCGAAGGTTGCGGGAGAGAAGATCGACCCGGCGACGCTGAAGCCGGGCATGAAGTTGACCGCCCGGCACAAGGGCACGGATTACCACGCGAGCGTGGTCGCCAACGGCGACGGCGTAGGGATCCGGTTCGACGGCGAGACGTTCAAGTCGCTGTCCGCTGCCGGGTCGAAGATCACGGGCGGCGCGGTCAACGGTCGGGCGTTCTGGAGCGTTGCTTAGGCAACGCTCCGGGACTTCCCCGGAAGGATGGGAAAGCCAATGCACAGGAAGGATCACCGGATCCACGATGCCGGGTGCGGCGGGACGCACGACTGCGAGGCATCGCCTCCGGCGTTAGACAGAACACGCCTCGTCTACGTCGGGACGGGCGAACCCGTCGACGCGAGGGCGATAGCGATGGACGCGGCGACGCGGCTCGTCGAGGGCGACAACCCCGAGGCGTCGCCTCACTACTGGAAGCCCGAGCAATTCAAAAAGAACGGGCACCTTCGGATCGGGGCGTGGTACGGCAACGAGGTCGGCGTCCCCGGTTGGGGCAACGATCCGCTATCGGGCGCGGTCGGGTTCTACGATGCCGAACGCGAAGCCGCCGCCGCGACGATGCGCGGGATCGTCGCCCTCCGGGAAGTCGATCTCCGCGTCGCGCAGCGCAAGTTGGACGATGCGAAGCGGGATCTCCTGTCGATGTACCGACCGGATCGGATGGTCCAGGTTGACGGCGAAAAGCCCGTGGGGGATTGGTAATGGCAACGCTCCGCCTCGTTGAAGGGCACAACGCATACAAGGGCAAGGAAGTCCCGTACACCTTGAGCCGCGACCGCGACGGCGTCCCGGACTTCAAAGCCATCGACCCAAAGCGGATCCGCAAGTGCCTCGAAAAGAACCTCTGCGGCATATGCGGCCAACGCCTCGGGTCGCCCGTCGTCTTCGTCGGCGGTGAGGAATCGACAAGGTTCAACGATCCGCCCAACCATCCGCGCTGCGCGGCTCGGGCGTTCCTCTCATGTCCCTTCCTGAAGGGCGAGCGGGTGCGCGAGCCGATAGAGGATCAGCACGGAACCTATGCGGTCGACTCCGGCAACTACGGCGTCTTCATCGCGACGAAGTACGAATACGACCCGAAGTCGCTGCAGTCGTGGCCGTCCGGCGCCGTGCGGTTCGGGAAACTGGATCGCGCCAAACTGGAAGAGATGCATGCGGCGGGAGCCGAGTGGGATGACGTTCGACCTACGCCCTAATCTATTGGCCGAGTGTGCGATCTGCGAACGTCCGGGCGGCAAGTGGCTCCCGGACGTTCGCCGCACTCACTCCGGCGATCCCTTCGAGATTTGCGACGCCTGTAGGAACGCGGAGCAGCGGGATCTCCTGCGCGTCCGCCCGGCGTTCAGTGAGCCGCGCCGTCCAGTGCGGCGCGGCATCTAGCTACCACGTCCAGAAGCCCGAAGAGAGAACACGGCGAAACGTGATCGGCCCTCCGGTGATCGCGAAGTCGACGAACCCCTCGGGCGAGATCAGCAGCTCCGGCGAAGAGATGCGGTTGACGGCGGACAGAATGTCGTCCGTCCCCTTACCGCCTCCGTGCCCGTACACGAGACGCGCATCCGCCCTCGGCGTATCGATTTCGCTCAGGAGCCGAACCATTCGAGCGTTCTCAGGAAGCCCGAGGTCGGCGCGGACGTTCATCCCGTATGCGCCGGGTTGATACACCTTCCCGACCCAACCGTCCGCTACGTTTCCCCACTTCGCGCTCTTCGGCCATGCGATGAACATTTCGGCTCCTCCTCCGCCAGCGACGATCCCGGCGTATTCACGGGTGCGGCTCCACGCTGTTCCCGGACACATCGAACGGTTGACCGCGTCGATCTCCATATGCCCCGCCAGCATCGAAGGATCGACGACGCCCAGCTCGTACCCTTTGCGCCGGCAGGCTTCGATTGACCAGCGGTCGATCTCGATGCTGTACTCCCACATCCTCGCGCCCCATGCATTCCCGCTGAAGCCGGCGTGTTCCTTCGCGACGCTCGTTGCGTTGATGATGTTCACGCCGCCGCCGTCGAGCGAGTGTGCGTTCCGGGAGTAGAGCGGACGCGGGATCCAGATCCCGCGAGTTTCCATCTTGCGGAGGCGCGGGTTGTTGCGATTAAACAGCGGCACGGAACCGGCGATCCCGTTCCCCCAATGCGCGTCCCACAACGAGCAATATTGCGACACGCCGAGATCGTCAAGGCCGAAGGTGACGCCGACCCACGCTTCGTATCGCCAGTCAAAGTTGTCGAGCGTCCGTTTGTGGCCGCTCATAATGTGATTGACGATCACGCTCGGGCGGTTCTGTCCCCGGGCGCCGAGCGGATACCCGAAGGGACCCTCGCCGATCCGGAAGCCGTTCGGTCCAGGGCGCGGCGGTCCGCGGTGCTGGACAACGAACGGGAGATCGCACCAGCCGTCTTCGTAGCTCAACCCTTCGCCTCCGTCCCGCAACCCGGGCACCGCCAGATATTCCGGAGCGGGTCGATACAGATCCAGTCGCACTCGTGAGCGCGGCGATCACTGAAGATGGCGCTGCTAGGAAACGGATCGTCGTTCATCTACTACTTAGAACCACTGCTCCCGGTGTCCGGCGGGTTGATCGTCAACGGCGGCGTGAGTCCCTCGCCCGGCGTTTGTGTCGGGATGGGCGTGTTCGTGGGCGGCGACGGCGTAATCGTTGAGGAAGGTGTGAAGGTCGGCGTGGGCGTGTCCGTGGGCGTGTTGCTTGCCGTCGGTGTGAACGTGTTCGTGGGTGTGTCGCTCGGTTCCGGTGTCGGCGTCGAAGTGAGGGTTGCGGTCGGTGTCCATGTTGCTGTCCGTGTCGCGGTCGCGCTGGCGGTCTTCGTGTACGCCGGCTTCGTCGGCGTCTTCGCGGGTTTCGTCGGCGTTTTGCACTGGTACGAACACCCGCCGCCGTGCGCGTTTACTTCCGGAGCAAACTGCACGGCGGCAAGGAATCCAACTGCGACGAAGATCGCTGCGGAGATCAGGGCGGCGGCTTTCAATGGGTCCCCCTTGCTCAATTACTGATAGGCGGAGCCAATGGTACCAACGGCGTCCCGCCGCCGCCAACGGACGCAGGCCCGTTGTTCGTTACGACTTGCAGCGCGGAGATCAGCGCGATCATATCGTTGTCGATCAGAAAGCCCTCGACTGCGGCTTCGCCGTTCAGGGTGAACGGTTGCCAGCACGTCGCCGGACAATCCATATCGAGAGGATGAATATCGACGACGTAGGCTCCATAGTCCCGGAGCGCGGCACAGACGCGCCGACTCAGCTCGTTCGGAACTAGGGCGGTGCAGTTGGTCGATTGCGGGAGCGCGAGCAACGCGCCCATGCAGAGCGACTTAACCACCCCGCTGTACTCCGACGCGCCGCCGGGCGAGTCCCACCCGCCGTCGGCGATGATCGCGGGCCAGCGGTAACCATCGTTACATTCGGGCGAGTCGCCGTCGTTGTTCAAGCGGTTCGCAGGCATCGTCAACTTCAGCGCGTGACGCAGCGGCGTACCCGCCGCCAGCTCCCACACGCGGATGCTTCCGCCGACGGCGGACAGTCCGGAGCCGCCGTGTCCGCCGTAACAGAAGATCGACGGTGTCGAGACGCCGTACCCGCTGATCGAGTGTTCACACAGCACGTTCGCCACACCCATGCTGCAATTCGCGACAGCGCAATTCGACGCGGTGCTGCGGCACCCGTTGTACCACTCCTGAACGCGGTCGGTGTTCGTGCGGAGTGCGCCGCCCGTGTCGTTAGATCCGCCTGGACCGCCGAAGGTGACGCCGTTCGGGAGGCGCACCTGTCCGCTGCCCGACCCGGTACAGCCGCCTCCGCCGCCGATATTCACGAGCGGCGCCGTCGGCGTAAGGAAGATGTACTCCGCCTCCGTGAAGTATCGACACGACGGCTCATAGCACGCCGGCGTCCCGAAGTTCGAGGGCGCGAGGATCGCACCGCTTCCGATCGGCATGTTCCAGGGCGACACGGAATCGAAGGGCCAGAGAAACTTATCGCGACCCGCGCCGGGCGTCGGCGTGTTCGTCGGTGTCGGCGAAGGTCCCGCCGTGTTGGTCGCTGTTGGTACGGGTGTGTTCGTCGGCGTGGGCGCCGGGCCACCAATCACGATGGAGCCGGACTGAAGGATCACCGAGCCGCTTTGGGCGTAGACATTCGCGGTGATCGTGTGCGAGCCGGCGGCGAGCGTGCAGGTATTGAGAACCCGAACACCTTGCGCGTTGTACTCATCGCCGCAGAGGGAATAGGGCGCGACGTTTTCAACGGGCCACGGCGACGCGCCTCCGTCGACGCGGAACTCGAGGCGGACATCGCCCGAGATCGTCGTGAAGGCTTCGAGCGTGAACGCGCTCGGCGGGTTGCCCGTGACAGCGAAGGTGACGCCCGTGCCCGGCGTGTTCGAGGGCGTCGCCGTCCGGGTGGCCGTAGGCGTGCTGGTCGGTGTGAAGGTTGCGGTTGGCGGCGGTGTGACGGTCGCCGTCGGTGTGTTTGTGACCGTGGGCGTCGGTGTCTGTGTGTTTGGGCGGCAATCCATCGGAGGCCCGCCGGGCGTTGGGAGTTGCGGCCCGTAGCGGATCATACAGACGCCGAGCGCACCCTGATCCGCCGATTGCAGGACACAGTCCCCGATGGGCGCACCCGTCACGGGATCGAGCGGTGCCAGGTCCCCGCCGAAGGCAACACAATCGACACCGGGCACTCCGGCGACGCCTGTCGCGCCTCCGGAGTTGCCGAGCTGGAATCCTGCGCCACACGCGAGCGCGAGCGCGAGCGCGAACAGGGGAATCAACGCGAGACGCATCCTTGCGGTCTTCATGTTGTCCGCCTAAGCCGCAACCGTCGCAGCGAGCGGGAGCGCGGCGCGACGGTTCTGCTTCGGGTCGATGAACTGATCGGCGAATCCTTCGAGCCAGCGAAGCCCAAAGAACGCGGCCGGCGCGAAGAGCGTGTACTGTCCCCAATCGACTGAGTCCGCCGTGTGAAGGCCGAAGCCGATGGCGGACAGGACGCCGACTTCCACAAACGATCGGAGGAAGCCGACGGCGGCAGGCCCGACGTATCCGATCCCCTTGAAGTAATTGGCGACCGCACCGGAGGGGATGCCCGTGCGGTTCTGTCCCGGATCGATCAGTTCATCGACGAAGCCTTCGCCGGCGCGAAGCCCTCCGAAGATCAACGGGGCGATCTCGACGTACTGGCGGAAGTCGATCCCGCGAGTCGCGTCGATCACGTACCCGATGATCGCGAGGAGTCCGACTTCCACAGCTCCGCGGAATCCGGCAACGATAAACGGCGGTGCGCCTCCTAGTGTGAGGAACCTGCTCATTGTGCGATCTCCTTTCGTTCGTTTCGCCCGTGCCGATTTAGCACTTGATGCCAGCGGAAGTGGATCATCGTTACCTCGATCAGATAACAGAACGCGACGATGTAGACGAGCGTGTTCAGCGCGGAGCGCATGTCGCCGGATACGATCCCGAGCTGGTTCAACAGCCGCTGCACCGCGATGTTCGCACCGATCACGATCCAGGCAAGCCCCGCCTCACGCCCGTACCTACACCACCAGTGACCGAAGATTACACGGCTCCACATTGTGACGATCCCGAGCATGAATAAAGCCCCGATCAATTCGACCACGTCGAACGCCGTCAAAACATCCCCTCCATAAGTTTGACCATCGCCACGGTGATCGCCACGGTGATCGCGGTTCCGAACAGGCGGAACATTCCATCCGCGAGCGCACTTTGGAAGACGTCGGAGCGTTGGAGCGCGGGGACGGCGTTCGCGAGCGTCGAGACCGTTACCGATAACGTCCGCACTTGCTCGCCGAGACCGGGCCCGCCGTTGCCGCGCAACATCTGATCAAAGTGCTGGAGCGTCTGATCGTGACGTTCGAGCATTGTGTCCCGTTCCCCGTCCGTCAACGTCTCCCCCTAGTCAACGAAAAACAGGCGGCGATCAGATGATCGCCGCCCCTACATCTCCGGCGGTATGGAGCCTATGAGGTTGTCTGCCCCCTGAAGGGTACGGGATGGGGCGAAGGGTTCGCTAGGAGATAAAGAACCGCGCTCGCTGCCGCTGGCGAGCGTATCGGGCTTCCATATCGCCATGCCCGGATAGCGACGCAGCGGCCTCGTGTGTACCGTCGAACGCCTTGAACCTGAAGGGGCGATTCTGCTCGCTCTCCGAGTTGGTTTGGTATCCCGTCCAGGCAACGCCGATGGTTCCAGGCGACCGCCGCTTCAGGTTGTGGCGCGGGGTCCGCTCCGCCGGGAGCCAGGCAAGGGTGCCGGGCGTCGGAAACGCTTCACCATGAACGGCGGAGCAACCGGATTGCACCGCGTACTGCATCGGATTCCCGCCGATGATCACGGTAAGAGCCATCAGCCGGCGACCGTTCGGATAAAGCCCGTGAGTTCGCCCGTCGCCGAGCCGCCCGGGAGTCCGTACAACACGAGGCATCCCAACTCGCCGCCACCCGTCATGACCAACTCCGTGATCCCGTCGATCTGGATCGTCGAGTCGCGCTCCACATACGCATCGGCGGCGACGCCGGGAACGTAACACAGCGGGAAGTATAGGTTGAGCGCGAACGCGCCTGCGACGAGCGCGGTTCCGCACGCGAAGGTCTCGACGGATCGCAAGCCGTAATCTCCCGCCGCCAGATGAAAAAACGGCCCGGCGACGTTCGGCAACACGCGACCATCGGCGGCGGCGGCCACGCTGTTGATAGCTCCCGTATCCGCTCCGCCCGTGCCACCCTGATCGGTGTATGACTTCAGCCGGATCGTGTGCGCCGTGTTCGAGAGTGCGGTCGTCACGTCCAGACAGGCCATGACCCCGGCGCCCGTCGTGTAGCGCGTAAGCGCGGTGCTGTTGACAGTCTGATCCGCCGCCGTCGTCGCCAGGATCGCACCGCAAGCGACTAGGAGATCCGCCAACATGATCATGTCGAACGCAGACGATGATCCGTAACCGAAGGTCAGCAGATACTTCGCGTCGCCGCCGGTCGGGTCCCACAGTCCGAGGCTCAGGGCGCCGTTGTCCGTGCGTTTGTGCGCCGCGCCGCCGGGGATCCCGGTGTACGAGCCTGCGCCCGGTTGACCAGCAGCGCGGAACAACGCCTCCCACTGATCCGACGACGTCGAGACGCTTGCCTTCGCAAAGACGATATCGTTCGCCTTGCCAGCGGCACGCCCCGCGATAATGTCATCGTAGGTTGTGACGGCTCCGCCGGCGATACGGGCGACCGTCTCGAACAACCGGAGGGCGACGCGCTCCGCATCGTGATCGCCAGCGTCCGGATCGGCGATCATGTTGATCAACCGCTTCACGGGCGACGAGGGGAACACGAAGGGCGGCAACTTCCGCAGCCCGAGCGTCGCCGGATCCTGTAGGACGTACACGCCGCGCCCCGGCAACATGCGCCCGAGGTATTCGCCGCCGGGTCCCGCGAGGAGGTGTGAGATCGCCGCGCCGTCCCAGGCAGGCGGCATCGCCCGGGCCATCCGCCCGAGCCGCGCCAGCTTGCGACCGATTCCGTCGACGTCTATGTCCGGGCGTACAGCGATCAGCGGGGCGTCCATCGTCGGCTCCTTACAGCATGATTACATCGAGGCACAGCGTAACCCGGGCGATGTCGGTAACGCTGTCCACGTTCACGCGCACGCACTCGCCCTTCAACCAAATCGCCTCCCAATCGGTGACGGGCGACAGCTCCGCCTTGATCCCCGCGATGATCTCCGGCGGCTCCGTCCCCACGACGGTGTCCGCAATGGTCGGCGGATAGTTTGCGAAGGTGTCCTTCCAGAGGTCGAGCAGAATGTCGCCCGTCTGATCCGCAAGTAATGACCACGCGAGGATCTCCAAGTTATACGGGACGCGGAAGTCCAGCGCGATCCCCGCTGTGATTTCGTCGCCGCCCATCGGGAACTCGAGCGCGGCGAACGGCGGATTGAGCGTGGGCGGGAACAGGTACGCGGCGACGGTGCCCGGTCCAGGTCCCGCGAAGGCGGTCAACGCCCGGGCGAAGGTGCCCCAATAGTTCGAGAACCCGTTGCCGATCGAAAAGGCACGCCCGAGCGTCGGCGACTGTGCGAGGAAGTCGCCGGAGGCGACGCCGTCCTGTACGAGCAGGGTCGGTTGGTATCCGACGTGACGGATCCGCCCCTCCGCGCCGTCGTCGATGCTGTCCGACTCGACCGCGCCGATAACGGCGAGATGCGCCTCGGTCGCCGTCACGTCGAACAGGCGGTCGCCTGAGGCTATCACTACCGTCCCGGCAGCGCGGGTTGCGCCCGAATCGTTGACCCAGTTGGAAACCGCCCCGTTCTGCGGTGTCTGTGAGGCAGGGATGGGGCCCTGAAGCCGGGCCACGGAAACGATCCCGCGCCCCTGTTGCTTGCGGAGGCGGCGGATCTCGCGATCCTGCTCCGTCTGTTTGCGCGTGATGCGGTCTAGGCTCATTAGAACCTCAGAGCCAACGCGAGCCAGCTGTCATTGTCGGTGACGAGTGACGCGATGTTAGAGCGGATGTCCGTGACAACGGGCGAAGCGTCGAACACGCCGACCACCTTCCAGAGTCCAGGCTCGACGCCATTCGTATTTCGACTGTGACAGTAGGCGGTGTCGGTGTACGGATCATACTCCACCGAGGCGAAGGCGTCCCCGTCGTCGGCGTCGAACTCATGCACGAGCGTCCACGTGTCGCCGTTGTCGTCGCTCTTGTATAGGCCGTGCCAGTCGTTCGGGAGATCGCGCCCGACGTGACAGATTGCCACCCGCCGCTCGCCGTTAATCGTGCGTGTCGGCCCGATGGTCCATCCGTTTCCGCGTGTCGCGGAGCTGAACGGCGATCCATATGACCAGTTGGTAGCGGCGCGGTCGTCCGTGTATTGAATCGCGCCGAGGAACGTATCGGACACCGCGCCCCGGCGCGAGACCAGCACTCTGCCACCCGTCCCGGAGCGATACTCGTTCGAGTTGTTCGCGCCGCCGCTGTTCGGCAACTCGCCGACGGCGGTGCGTCGCACCCACGCGATCTGATCGTTGGAGTAAATCAAGCGCGGGTGTCCGGCGTGTTCCGTGTTCGCGAACGCGAGGACCGCGCCGGTTTCGAGGTCGCAACAGAAGCCGTCGATCCCGGTGCGGACATTGATGAACGCGCCATCCGTCCACCCAAGATCCTCATACGCGAGGTTCCAACTGAACCCGTCGTCGTCGCTGTACCAGATTCGCAACCACTCATCGTCGTTGCTGTCCTGTTCGGTTGCAGCGGAGAGCAGCGAATCGTCGTCGCCATCGCACGCCCACACGCGCCCGTTCAGATCGACATCGACATCGATGACTCCGGCGTTGCGTCCGAACGTGCCCGGATCTCGTGGCGCGATCTTCTGATCCCATTGACTCCCGTCGAGGGACCAATACAGGGAACCGCCGCCGACGGCGTTGCCGCCGTACATCATCAGGAAGCCGCCGGGCAACACGATCAACCGTCGCGCGGAGTTGGCTGGATCCAGTCCGCCGGCGCCGAGCGCGACCCACAGTCCCGCGTCGTCATCCCACCTACAGAGAACGCCTTCACCACCGACGAAATACAGCAGCCCCTGCGGTTGCACGAATCCGGCGGCGGAGATATTGATCATCTTCGAGTTCGCGCCAGCGGGAGCAGCCGGGAACCCGGCGGCAGGGCGATGCTTGCCGATCTGTCCGAACCGATCCCACGTTTTGTAGAGCGTCCCGTCCGCCGCACCTTCCGCCGCGACCATATGGGCGCCGCCGATCCCGCCGATGAACGCGCCGATGGCCAGCCCGTGATTCGCCGTGTCGCCCACGTCGAGCGTCGTCGGCGCGACCGCAACCTGAAGGATCCCCGAGCCTGTCAGGTCGTCCCCGAGGTAGATATCGGCGTCGTTGTATCCGAACTGAAAGGCTCCAGCTCCGGCGGCACCGAGGTTCGGCATAAGCCAGGTGCCACGGGACTTCGCCGGAACCGCGCCCTGCGCCGCTTTCCATGCGGGTGTCGCGTTGAGCGAGTTGAGCGTGTAGTAAACGGCGGCGTTCAGGCTCGCCGAATTGAGGATGACCGCGAGATCGTTCAGCGCGGAGTTTCCAGCGTCGGCGACATACAGCGACGGGTCGGCGGCGGCGTTGCACGCGGCCAACAGCTCGCCATCGATCGGCACTTTGTTCCAGTGATGCGCCCTGTCGAAGTCGTGACAGATCAGCGGTTGCCCGTTGCCTTCGCCTCCGAAGACCCACACGCCGTCGGGCGCGGGTGTCGCGATGCGGTTGGCGATCAGGTTGGGGCGGTTGAAGACGATCCGGAGATCGTCGTGCAACGCCCAATCGACGCCGTCGTTATCGGAGCGGAACACGCGCCCGTCCCGGGTGAGGCCCCAAAAGGTTCCGAGGTGATTGAGATCCGGCCACGTGTGAACCATCGGGGAGCCGACGGGCGCGAGCGTTTGCGTCGGCGGCGTCGCGCAGAAATCATCCGTCCGATAGATCGCGCCCAGCTCCGTCCCGAAGATGCCGATCCCAAAGTCGATCCCGTTCGGCGGCTTCGTGCCCGTGCTGATCACGGAATCGCCGCCCGGGCCGGGTTGATCGTTCCAGGTGATCCCGCCGTCCGGCGACGCGCTGAACCACGCATCGTTCGCGACGAACTCCGCGGGGACGACGACGAAGGTGTCCGCCGGTGTAAGCCCGACCGTAAGAGTCAAGGGCAGCGACACATTCCCGTCGTCGTCTTCAACTTCGAGCGTGATCTGGTAGGGAAGCGTGGCGGCGTCCGGGTCGACCCGGAGGTAGAAGACCGGACTCGTCTGCGTTACGTCGTAACCCTCCGAATCCTCCAGATGGTAGGACACGACTTCCCCGTCGAAGTCATAAGAGCCGGTGCAATCCACCGTGATGATCGCCCACACGCGGTCGCCGATAACCTCGCGGTCGATGGTTCGCTGGAAGAGGGCGAACGGTAGCACGTCGATGGCGGAGCCGGCGTCCGGTCCCCCGATCAATTCGAGCGACGACTCGAACGTGCCCGATTCAACGTCGAGCGTTGTCGTGTAGCCCTCGATAAAGTAGCGAGCATCGATCCGCGAATAGTCCGGGTCCAGGACGCGCACCGTCCGCGCCAATGCCAACTCGGGATCGCCGTTGATATTGAGCGACACATCCTCGAAGAGGCGGTTGTTCGCCAGCACTTCGTTAAACGCGGTCTCCGACGCCTTCGCCAGCGTGTCGATCAATTCGTGCTGGAAGTCCAGCGTGTTGTACGCGGCGGAGCCGTCGAAGTTCTTGATCCATGGCGAGTTCGCCTGCGCCACTCCCGTGATCGGGATCGGGTCCGCGGTTCCGTCGTCGTTTACCTGTTGGATCGTCGCGCCCGACACGATCACCCGGTTCTTAACGTCGCGGATGCGTTGCTGCTTGCCGACATTGCGGATCTGAGGCCTCCCCACGGTGACGCCCGTCGGGTATTCCTCCGCGTCGCCGTTCAGGTGCATCGAGAAGTACGTGCGCCACGGCGACACGGCGGGGATATGGCGGAGCGGCGTGACGATGATCGTTCCCGTCGCGGTCTCCATCCATCGGATTCCGTCCGGCTCGCCGATCTTCATGATCGCTTCGCCCGTGGTCTCGAACTCGAGCGTGACAAACTTATCCTCGACGTCGTCGCTCTGAGGCGCGAGGTCAACCGTCCCCATTTGCCAGGCGGGGATCCCGATCAGGGTGAAGTCAGGGATTCCGGCTCCCTGTAGCAGCGTCGTGATCGCGGAGCTGTTCGAGATGTTCTGGATCGTCAACAGGACATCTCGATAGGGAACATCGAGCCAGAACGCACGCCCGGAACATTCGACGACCGTGTTGTGTTCGTTCGTGTTTACGTGAATGATCCGCCCGGTGAACTGTAGGAGGTTCAACCCGTTGAACCCGAGATAGACCCGGATGTCCTGATTGAACGCGACGGCGCCGGGCGGGAGTTCGTTCAACACAATCGTCGCCGTCGGAACCGTCGCGACGCGGAACGAATACGAGATCGACTTGACCCGGTTCAGCACCGTCCCCGTACCGACGATTACCTGCTGCGTCGCGACCTTGCCGGCTTCAAACTGGAACACGCTCGCGACGGTTCCGCCGCCGCCGCCGATGTTGCTTTCGCTGTTGTTATCTACAACGTGCAGCGCGGTGAAGATGGCGACCATATCGTCGAACCACGGGCCGGTGTCTGCGGAGAAGTCGAAGCCCCAGGTATCCGCGAACTCGAGGTACGCGTCGCCGCCCATCGAGTTCGGCTCGCGTGAGATCGCCATGCCGACGTTCGTTTCGTCGGCGCGGAGATCCACGACGTAGCAGCCATATTGCTGAAGCGTTCGGGCGATGATCTGCGCGGGTTCCGTGTTCAGCGCGTCAACGTCGAACGTCGGCAACAGGTGAAGCAGCGCACCCATCCGGCATGCCGGAACGATCCCCGTATAAAGATCCTCGAATCCGGAATCGGCGTGGGCGGCGGGCCATCTGAAGCCGTCGTGCGTCGAAGATAGCGACCGCCCGTCCAGCAGGATCTTGAGCGCGTGTTCAATGTCCGCGCCGGGCACCAACTCGCCCGGGCGGATGCAACCGCCGAGCGCGGACATTGACGATCCGCCGTGCGACCCGAAGATGCCATCGCCGTCGACGATATCGCCCGTCGAGATGAAGTCGCCCTCGAAACAGGTGACGCGCCCGGCGGCGGTACAGCGGTGCGCCGGCTGAAACTCTTTGACCGTGACGCCGTCCGCTAGGAGGAACGCGGCGGAGTTGTTCAGGACGAAGGGGCACTCGTTCGGGACGACGAAGTCGTCGGGGACAGGGACATCCAGCCCCGTGTACGAAACCTCGTCGCACAGATCGCCGGGCCCCGCGCACCCGAAGACGCCGTTCTCCCAAACTTGCCGGGCGGGTTCAGCCGGAGTAAGCACGATGATGTCGCGCTCGGGATTGATGAACACGGGCGCGGGGATCTGTGCATGAACAGGAGCCGCACCCGTTCCGATGCGCGTGTTCCAGATCGACGTGTCGGCGAACGGTCGGGAGATACTACCGGGCACGGTGCGCTCCTATTGGCTGATCCAGTCCAGGCGAGCGCGGTAGCGCAGGCGAGTCTCCCCGGGAGCGCAGCGGAAGTATTCCTGTTCGATGAACTCTACCCGTTCGAGGTAGGCGGCGCGTTCCTGCGGCACGGGTTGATCCCAATCGGTGAGCGTTGCGATCGTGCCGACGAGCGACTCCATCAGGCTGAAGCGATCCACGTCGTACCACGCCTCCCACGTCCGCACGGCGGAGCGGAGCGCAAGCGTCACAATCGAGTCCTTCGTTGATCCGAGGTTGCCGACGACGTCGCGTGACACGTTGCGCCGCGACCATCTGGTATCGGTTCCGCGGATCGGGATCTCCGACCGCAGCCACTTCACGTTGCCATAGGACGCCCACGGGTACGCCATCTATCCGATCCCTTGACTCAGCGGCGCCCCGGCGCGGTTGCTCCGCGACTCCGCTCCGATCAACCACTCGTCCACCCACTGTTTGAATTGCCGCCGCGCCGACTGGCGGTCGAATCCCATCTGTTGAAGCGTCGGCGCGAACACCGACCCGCCAGCGGCGGAACCCGCAAACTGAGGCAAGGATACGAAGCCCCGGTCTAGGGGCACAACCGCTTCCACTCCGTGCAACATAACCGGGGTTCCCGAGCCGAAGTCGCCAACGAGTCCGTGCTGCGCTTGCGCCATCCCTCCGGCTTGCGCCGCCCGGATCGCCATCCCGCCGATAGCGTCGGCGGCAATCAGGACGCGGTCGGTCAACAGGATCATCGCGAGGGTTTCGTTGAAGACAACGCCGCCCATTTTTTGAACCTCGCGTGAGGTCGTGCCAATGGCGATCCCGAGCAGCCGCGCCTGATCGAGTTGCTCGCGGTCGGACAACACCGTCGCGTCGCCCAATTCGATCTTCGTGCGCTCGATGTCCAATTCGATCCGGCGCAGCTCCAGCAGGTTCTGAAGCTGTTCGATCTCTTCGTCGATGCCCTCAAGTTCCTCATCGGAGGCACCGCCGGCGCGACGTTGCGCCCGCCGCCGCTGGAGTTCGAGGAGCCGAAGCTGAAGCAGTAGCGTTTCCTTCGTCGGGCGGTTCAGCACGCGATCCAGTTCCGACCGGAAGTTTTCCAAGGCGTCGGTTAGCGAGTCGAGCGTGAATTGAGCCGCTGTCCGGTTGGTCTCCCGGAGGTTGTCGGCGATGGCCTTCAGCGCGAGCCGGAACTTTACCTGCTCCGGCGTGAGGCCTCGGAACGCCTCCGCCGTTTTGATCAATTCGACGCGCTCGCGGAAGGCGGAGTCCATCGCCCGTTGCCGGGTGATCTCCAGCTCCAACAGTGCCGCCGACTGTTCGTCGATGCCGAGCGCGACGGCTTCGGACAGGGAGATGATCCCGTCGCCAATCGCTTCCATGACCAGCGTGAGCCGATCCTTCACAACGTCTAGGGCGGACGCGGCGCCGTCGGCGGTGCTTGTGAAGTTGCCGAACGTGTCCTCCGCCTTCGCGACTTCGGTGTTCATCGCCTTCGCGCCTTGGGCGAGGTCGAACAACTCATCGCCGCCGAGTCCGATAAAGTCCAACTCGTTTTGCACCTGTACGTTCCGGAGCAACGGCGGAATGTTGACCTTGCTCTGAAACTGTCCAGCGATGGCGAACGCGACCGGGACTTCGACGCCCTGTCGCAGCAACGTCAACACGGAGAACACCTGATCCAGCGAACCCTGATCGATCAGGGCGCGGATCTGTACCTGTTGTTCGTCGGGGAGCGCATCGAGCGACGCCGCGAAATCCTGAAGGATAAGCTGCGAACGTCCCGCGCTTACGCCTGCGTCCTGTAGCGCGGCGGCGGCAAGGCGGATCACCTGTTGGTTCTGTGTGAGAACGGCGGTCGATTGCTCGATCCGGTTGTTCAGCGATTCGATACGCGCATCGAGAACCGCCGTATCGCCACCCGCCGCCTGCACCACCCGCCGCTGTTGTTCGAGTGCCGCCTTCTGAAGTTTCAACCCCTCCGTTACGGGGTCCAGGTTGTCCTCGATCCCCGCAAGCGCGGCGTCGATGGCATCGGCGAAGGTCTGCGCCAACTCCGTGTCGTCCGCCAGCACGTCGCCCAATTCCTTGCCGGAGACCGCCGCCTCTTCGTTCGCCGAGCCAAACTCGAACATATCCTTCGAGAGGTCGGCGAACGCCGGCTGTGCAAGCGTCGCCGCCAATTCCTGTTCGCGGATGATCTTCGCGATGTCGTCGTCCAGCTCGCCAGCTCCGGAGACGCGGAGTTGGATCGCCAACTCGCGCCGCTCCGCCGGCCCCAATTCCTCGAACAACTTCTCGAGTTCCTTGCGGACGGCTTCGACGTCGCGCTTCGCGTCGACGATGGCTTTGAAGCCGCCCTCCCGCTGAAGCGGTCCCGCCTTCAATCCTTCGAGGCGATTCAGGCGGTTGACCGCCTCTTCCAGTTTCGCGACCTGAACGGACACGACGGTCGCGATTCCCTGATTCGGATCGTCGGAGGCGGTGATGATCTCGCGGAGCCGCCCGAGTTCCGCTGCCAGCTCCGCCGCTCGCCGCTTCGCTCGCTCCGCCCCGGTAAAGAAGCCGACGAGTCCCTCCCCCGTGAACGCACGCATCGCTAGGTCCGCGGCGGTGATCGCGACGGTGATCGCGAGGAGCGGCCCGGCGACGCTTCCTCCCGCCGCTTGCAGTAGGGTGAAGGCTTGCGAGGTCGTGCGGACTTGCACCGCCAACTGTGCGAACGCCGCCGTCGTCGCGATGATGGACGCCGCCGCCCGGAGCGCGAGGAAGGCACCGAAGGCGACCGCCGCCGCGCCGATGGCGGTCGCGATGGACGGCAGGATGCCTTCCAACGGGCGGAGCGCGTTCAGGAGCGACACGCTCGCGTTGCTCGCATCGACCAGGGCGGGGAGAAGTTTGTTGCCAACGTCGATCGCGACGTCGTTGAAGTTGTTCCGCAGCACTCCGAGCCGCGCCGCCGTCGTCGCGTATCGCTTCTCCGCCTCAATCGTGAGCGCGGTGTTCTCAGCGAACGCCCGGGTGCTTTGGTCGATGGACGAGCGGAGTTCGTCGCCAGCTTGAGCGACGCCGAGCGCGGAGCGAATGACACGGGCGTCGGCGAGACCGAGTTCGTCCAGAATGAGGATCGCTTCGGTCCCGGACTCGCCGAGTCCCTCAAAGAACCGGATGAAGGCTTCGGCGGGATCATTCTTTGCCAGCTCCCGGAACGCATCGATGGACAGCCCGGCGGTCTCCGCGAAGGTCTCGAGTTCCTCCCCGCCCTGCGCGACTGCCTGAATCATCGAGATCAGGATCCGCTGGATCGCCGTGCCTCCGGCTTCCGCCTGTACGCCGACGTTCGCGAACGCCGCACCGACTCCGGTGATCTCATCGGCGGTGAGTCCGGCGAGCTTCCCCGCGCCGGCGATCCGCAGGGCAAAGTTGGTGATCTCGGTCTCTGTCGATTCGCCCTTGTTTCCCAGTTCGACAACCGACGACGCCAGGCGGTCGACGTTGTCGATTGGCAACTCTAGGATGTTCGCGATCTGCGCGAACGCCGTCGCGCCTTCCTCCGCACTCAGGTTGGTCGTGTTCGTGAGGTCCGCGATTGTGCGTTCAAACTTCAGGATGTTCGCGGAGCCGGTGACGCCGAGTTGCCCCGCCAACTCGCCGATCCGATTCAGCTCGTTAACCGAGGTCGGGATGTCCTTTGCGAGATCGCGGTTCGCTTGAGCGAGCGCGTCGAACTCCTGCTCCGTCGCGTCGACCGTTTTGCGGATCCCGGCGAACGAACTCTCGAAGTCGATGGCGGCGCGACCGCTGGCGGTGAGTCCGCCGGCGACGCCGAACAGGGCGAGCGTAAGCCCACCCATCCCGAGGGCGAGCGCGGCGTTCGTGCCGGCAATCTGGCGGAGACCGGAAGAGAAGCCGGAGGTTTGCGTCTGTGCGCGGCGCACGGTTCCGACCATGCTGTTGGTCGCGGCGTTGACCCGGTTGGCGGAGGCGACGTATTGAGTATGTCCCTCCAGCACAACACGGGCGCCGAGCGTCTCAAACATCGCTGCTCTTCTCCATCGCCGCGTCCCGCATGTGCGCTTCCATCAGATGATGCAGGCGGAAGTGCGCGATACCGTTAGTCCGATACTGGCGATCCTTCTCCGTCCACTCCGCCCACGTGTGATGGAGGAATTGCGCCGCTTCCCGCTCCTCGATCTCCGGTATCAGTCCCGGGATCATCGACTGATACGCGATCCCCGTCTCCGTGTCCCCCCGCCGTGTCAGCGGGTACTCCAAGATCGGTGTGTCGTGTCTCAAGACGCCGAAACGAGGCGATCGATTTCGCCACGTCCTCCTCACTCACGCCGGCGAGCATCATCGGCCCGGAGTTCACGATCGCGATGTCGCTGTTCGACCGCGCCGCGTGATAGCGGAGCCAATGGATACGCCTCGACCGCTCGTTGTCCCGGTCGACCTTGATCTCCGGCATGAGGTATTCGAGATCGTCAATCCACTCGTCGTCGCCGCCATCGTGCCTCGCGAATCCCTCGGGGACTTCGAGAATCTTCACCCCGAGCAGCACGGCGATCTGTGCGGCCGCAATCGCCTGATCGTATTCCCATTGCTCGAGGGCCAGTTTGTGCGACGGGTGATCCGCGTTGGGTTCCTCGCGCTGTTTCGCCTCGTTCATAATCATCGGCGGGTCGGGCTTGGGGATCCGCCGCGCCGCTTCCTGTAAGGCGTTGGCGGGAGCCGCCGTGATCGCGACCTTCACGCCCGTCGAGAGCGTCCATTCGAGTGCCTCGCGTGCGCCTCCGCGTTCGACAACTTCGGCGGCTGCTACTGCAGCCGCCGTCGTAGTGTTGCCTTTTCGCTGCCGTGCGCCCGGCGGCGCCTTCCCATTTTGTCGTGCCATGACGTTATACCCAGGCTTTCTACTTTCGCCACGGTCCCGCGACCGTTTACGCGCCAGAGATGCGGAGGAAGATCCCGTCGACGGCGTCGCCAGCAAGCCCACCAGTGATGCCGAAGTTCACGTTGTCAACGCACGCGGCGATGTCGTTGAGCGTGTCGTTGTCGGGAATCGACCCGGTCCCCTCCGGGATCACGTACCAGGAGAAGCCGCCGTTTAGCGTGCGGAAGATCCGCGCCGCGCCGACCGACGGTTGGTGGATCATGTAGCCGATGTTCCGCGAGCCGAACGAGATCTTCTTGACCGATCCGTCGGCGTCGCCGGCGAATCGCTTTTGTGTCCACGTGCGCCCGGCGTTCCGGGTGTACCACAACTCGCCGGCGTCGGTGCCCACGAGCCATTCCTGTTCGGAGCGCATCCAGCACGTAAGCAGGTCGTCGCCCGGGGACGGGCCAACGAACGCCGCCCAGTTCTCGCCGTCCTGCGTGACGGCGCCGGAGTTGTTCTCAGCGACCGCGATCAGGTTCAACTCGTCGACGCCGTGTACGTCGCGGTAATGCTCCGCCGTGACGTTCCCCGCGTCCTGCACCTGAACGGCGGAGGTCGGGTCTTCCGTGAAGTAGATGTACCCGAGGTTGCCGACGATCCAGTTGAACGTCCGCCCGAGGCTGAAGCCGGCGCGGGGTCCGTGCGTCGCGACGTATCCGCCGTCGACTTCGCCCCACGCCTCGGTGCCTTCGAGGGTGTCGGCGATCAATGCGTAGTGGTGCGAGAGCGACTCGGCGGACAGCACGACGACGAATTGGCCGGAGCCGAACAGGTCGGTCGGATCTTGGTTCGCGGCGAGCGTGGTGATCGGCGTGTCCTGCACAGTGCCGCCGCCGTCTTCGCTGAAGATAAGCTCGGCGGGAAGTCCAGGCGACGCGCCGTGCGACTTCGTCACGGCGAACAGTTTGTCGCAGCCGTTCGAGGCGATGCCGCACACACCGCAGGTCTTCCGGTCGATGATGGCGACCGCGACGATCTCCTGAACGATGGGACCTTCGCCGATCTCGCCGACGGCGACGGGGACGAATTGATACCAGCGGTCGCCGACGAGCGGCAGGGTTTCGTTGACGGGCGCGTCGGCGGACGAATCGAGCGCGCCGAGTTCGCCGGTGCTGTAGCTCTGAACGTCCGCGTTTTCGAGAATCCACCCGGTCTCCCACCCGAGGTCGAAGTCCTGCGGATCCTGACAGAGTCCGGCGTGAACGTGGAGGTCGATGGCGCAGCCCTTTTCAAAGGCTCGGCGGAGCGTCGAAAGCTCCCGCGTCATCCGCGCTTCGATGCTGATCTGCGGCAAGCCGCGCTGCCCTCGCGATTTGTCGACCGTGATGAACTCGCCGTAGTTGGCGGGATCCGGCGCTTCGATGCGGGTGATCGTTCCCGCTTCCTCCGACAACCCGAGCGCACGACCGAGCGTCTGATAGATGGGCGCGTTGCCGGGTCCGGCTCCATCTTCGATCAGGAAGAGCCGGCTGAACGGCGTTCGGAGGATCTTACGGGTGCTGGCCATGACATCTCCCCTTCCGAGACCGGAACACGCGAAAAGGGGCGGCGATCAGATGGATCGCCGCCCCTGCATCTCCGGCGTGCTAGAGCCTATTCGGTTCGGGTCAGGTTACGCTGAATCAGGTTCCGGCGTCAACGTACACGGCGTGGATCTTCGCCGCGCCCGTAGCTAGGACGGCTTGCCAGGCACCGACGATTTCCCGGAACCGGGCACGGGCGTCCGCCTCCGTAATGATGCCCCGGTTGAACAATTCGTTGTTGAGGGCGACTTCGAGGCTCAGGGGAAGCCCGAGCGACACGAGGGGCGGCGGTCCCAACAAAGCTCCGCGTTCGATGGCGGCGGGTGTATCAGGTTCAGAAGCGGGGAGCAGGACGTATTGCTTCCGCCCGTGCCCGTCCGTCCGCTCCGCCTTCCGCATCCCGGCGGCGCGGATGTCCCTGTCCCGAAGCCCGGTCGGGCGCCGCTGGCGGCGGTCGGGTTGCGCCTGTCGGACGGGGACGGAGGCACGCTCGATTGCGGGAGTTGGCTCCTCCGGTCGCCCGGGTCGCCTCCGGTTCGTCCGGGGCGCGGCGGCGCCGCGTCGCGCACTAGGCATGCATCGCCGCTTTCACGATTGGCGGAGCGACCGTCCGCCCGTTGGCCCATCGCCATGCGTAGATCGCCCCGGCGGTCGTGCCGAACGGGTTCTCTAGATCGCGGGGCGCGATCTGAAACTTCGAGAGTTCCTCTGCTCCGTTGTCGAAAGCGAAGTCGCGCCGCCAGCGATTGATCCGCTCTTCCAGGGCGGCGCACCCGCACGGCGGTCGGTCCAGGAGACCCGCCGCGAGGTTGGCAACAGCTCGCGCCATGAGGTTGTCCATTTGATCGGGACACGCGGCGCGGCGGTCGCGCCAGCCGGCGAGATAGTTCAGGCGGATCACGTCGGGTTGCCGTCCGATATCCATCCCGGACGAGCGGAACGCGAGATCGTCCTCGTTCCATTCCGCGGGATTCCAGACGACGAACGAGTTGCGCGGCTCGTCGCGTGAGAACAGACACGCGGTCTGCACGGAGAAGTTGCACGCCGAACACGTACCGGACAGGCACCCGCACACGCCGCCCTCCCACATGAGGATCCCCTGCGTGCGCGGATCGTTGAAGTGACGATACACGTCGACGGCTTCGAGGAAGTTGTCGTCGTCGGTTCCTTCAACGTCGCCCGGGTGTATCGCTTCTAGCAATTCCTCTTCGACCGCCATGTAGCGCGGGAAGGTGATCGTCGCGGCGGTTCCGACGATCTCGACGGACACGGGGCGGATCTCCCACGCGTCGTCGCCGTCGTGTCCCGGGTAGTAGACCGCCAGCTCGCACGGCGGCGTGCCCTCGGCGACGGTGACGCCGACGGTCGCGGTCTCGCTGTATCCGGTGTCCTCGAACTCGAGGGTGTCATTGTCGTAAGTGATCGGCGCGGTCGCTTCGATCAGGTCCTTCGCTTCAACGCCGGGCATGATGAAATAGCCGCGCTCCGCCTGTACCGCCGTCCGCTGTCCGCGGACGTTCGTGCCCGAGAGGTTGAACCATTCAGGGCGCCGCGCTCGCGGCATCTTTTGCCACTCGTCGATCTCCCACGTCGGGATCAGTGAGTACCCGAGATAGTCCTCAAGCATCGCCTCGGCGTTCTGGATCGAGTAAGCAACCGCCTCGCGTCCGGTGCGGTCGATTCCTTGCCACTCGTGTTGAAGCCACGCCTTGTCGCACATCGGCGAGTCGGTGACGCCGGCGAGCGTGATCTGATTGAAGTGCAACGGGTGAACGCCCATGAGTTTCGCCCACGTGTCGAGCGGGAGTTTCGTGCGGATGCCGGCGCGAGCCATCGCGGATCCCTCCTAGTGTCGGCCACGTCCGGTGATGAAGGTCTCACACGCGACGGCGATCGCCATCGCTGCGAACACTCCGGGGATCCAGGGATGCCACTCCCACGCGATCCAGAACAACGGAGCGAACCAAACGGTCGAACACCAGAGGCATGTTATCAGCAGCGCACGGACGCCCGTAATTTCGCCCGAGTCCGGGAACCCGAACATATAGCGGCGGACGTATTCCAGTAGGTTCCACGGGCCATTCTCGAAGGCGAGCAACGAGCCGAGCCGCCAGGCGGCAAGGCCGCACACGAGGGCGCGGAAGGCTTCGTCCATCGCTAATGGCTCCGCTTCGCGGTCTTCCGCGCCGACGGAGCCTTCCCGGGTCGCTCGACAACCTCGTCCTGCAGCTCGCCCTCCACCGCCTGTTCGATGGCACCCGCTCCCGCGCTCCCGAGTTGGTCGAACGCGGCGGCGTCGCCGCCCTGCGGTTCCTCGGTCTTCGCGGCATCGAATCCGGCGAAGCCCGGCGGAGGCCCGCTGTTCGGGTTCGGTGTCGCGGTGTTCGGCGGCATCATCGCTGGCGGATCCGCCGCTGTCGTTTCCGCTGGCGGGAGATCCGGCGGCGGCATTGGCGGCGGCATGGTCGACGGCGGCGGCTCATAGCGCAACGCCGGATCGTTCGTGTCCAGCATCGGCAACTCGCGCTCGAAGACCCGCGACGCGGCGGAGGGCATCGCGGCGACCGCCGCCGCTTGCGGTTGCGGTGTCGAGATCGTCGGCGCGTTCGTGTCTACGTTCGGCATCCCGCCAGCCTGCACACGCACGAAGTTCGGCGTCTGAAACGCCGGCGTCGCTTCGAGATCCGCGTTGGCGACGTACTTCTCCTCGCCCGATCCGAAAAAGTAGATCGCGCCCGTCGCCTTCCCTTTCCAGGGCACGGAGCCAGAGCGCGATCCGACGAAGCGCAACAGCGTCATACCCTCCGCGATCTGTTGCGCCTGTTGCGGCGGCGATTGCGCCGCCCTCTTCTGACAACCCGCGCAGCCTCCCATGATCTTTCCTCCTGTCCAGTATTGGCCGAACTTGGCCCGGATATCCGCCGCCGACTGATCGAAGTTGGCGGTGTTCTCTTCCCGCCGGGATCCCGTGTGCTTGCGATACAGGAACAGCGGGAGCGCGAGCCGCTGCGAGCAGATGCACTCAGCGGCGCAGGCGATCTGAAACGCCCAATCCTCCCAACCTGAAAGCGTCTCGTCGTACCCGCCGAGCCGCTGCCAGACGGACACGGGCGTGAGCGCGGTGACGGAATGGATCGAGCCGTTGCCGATCAGGTCGGGCGGGTGCCATTCCTTCGTTTCCCATATCTGATATTCCCCGGGCGCGTGCGGGTCTTCCCACCAGTCGCAATAGATGATCGCGCCGTCGCTTTCGACGTGCGCGGCATACAGCGCGGCGAGCGCGTCCGACTGAAGCATATCGTCCGCGTCGAGCGGTAGGTACAACCGCGCCCGGGCGTGCGCGATCCCGAGGTTCCGGGCGTGCGCCGGGCCGGAGCCGCGCTTCTCCGTCCGGTACAGGCGAACCCATGAAGGGAGCGGCGGCAACCATTCCTCCTCCGCAAGATCGGCGACGACGATCACCTCGAACTGGCGGAGCGTTTGCGCTTCGACGGAGTCGATCGCGTCCATCAGGTATCGAGCGTGGCCCGGGCCGACGGGGATCACGACGGCGATCAGCGGCGGGTCCAGGGAAAGCACCGGAAGCTGCTGCTCGGTGTCGGCTCCCGCCGGCGCGAGGGCGGGGTTCCGCGCCCACGGATACCAGAGCGACCAATCGACGGGCGGCGTTGTCCGGGACAGGCTGCCCTCGCGGTTGCGGTAGATCAGGCAGTCGGCGTTCGTGACGCGCCGGAGCCGGAAGCCGTAGGACGCGAGCCTGCACCAGAGATCCGGATCCTCCGCCGTCTGGAGCCGCGTGCGGTACATGCCGACGGCTTCGAGTGCCTCGCGGCGCACCATGCAGGCGTAGGGCACGAGGTTGGGCGGACGGTCGCCCGTTTCGTCGCTCGGCGGTCGGAGTTGCCAATCAAAGCGAAACTCCGGAGGCCATCCCGAGTGTCCTGGCGTCTCGCCCTGTACCCGGTATTCCGTCGGCGTGCGCCCGTCCTCGTTGACGAACAGCACATTGCCATACGCCCCGTGGATCGTTCGGTTCGCGTCCAGCTCGCTCGACAACGCCTGAAGCGCACCGGGCGGAAGTTGATCGTCGGCGTCCAGTTGGATCACGTATCGACCCATCGACGCTTCGATCCCGAAGTTGCGAGCGAGCGAGACGCCGCCGTTCTCTTTCGCCATGATCCGAACCCGAGGGTCGCCGTCCGCGATTTGCACGGCGACGCCTCGAGTTCCATCCGTGCTTCCATCGTCGACGATCACCAGCTCCCAATCGGTGAGCGTCTGCGCGAACACCGAACGGATTGCGTCGCCGATGTAATCCTTCATGTTGAAGGCCGGCATGACGAGCGACACCTTCGGGCGATCCGCGTGGCGCATCGCGAAGGCTTCCTCGTAGATCGCGGCGTACATCGACGCAGCGCGGCTCCACGGGTACTGTTCCGCCTTCGCCCGGCACGCTGGCGCGAGCTGTTCGCGGTTCGCGATGGCCCATCGGATTCCTTCCGCAAGTCCCTCGTAATCGCCGGGCGCACACAACCAACCGTCGACGCCGTGATCGATCAGATCGGCATTGGTTCCCCACCACCATCCCACGACGGGGACGCCGGCGGCGAAGGCTTCGAGGGTTCCGACGCCGAAGGTCTCCCTAGTTGTCGCGAGGTACACGGCGGCGCGTTCGACGGACTCACGCGCCTCGGTGAATGGTTGCTTCCCGGTGACCAGCACGTTCGCCGCGCCCTGCCCGAACGTCGAGCGGAAGTAGACGTCCGGAAGCAACGCGGCGACTTCGGCGACGGGCGCCGGGTCGCACACGGGATCGGCGCGGTTCTTGTTCCACAGCACGTAGCCGCCGTGGTCCGTGCGGTGTGTCCATTCGTGCGCGTTGACGCCGTGCGGGACGACGCGCACGTCGCGAGCGGTCGCCCGTCGGATGGACTGCGCGACCCATTCGCTCGGTGCCGTGACGATATCGGCGATCCGGATCGCCTCCATGACGTCCTCGTTCGCCTTCAACGCCCACGCGGGCCACATGCTCCCCTGCTCGGTCGAATACTCGTGCCAGTACAGCCCATGACAGTGGGCGACCATCGGCGCGTCGGGGAAGCGGCGGACGTAAGGCTCGGGGATCACGATATGCGACGCGATCACGTCGGCGTCGTCGGGCATCGCGACGAACTCGTACCCGAGCGCGAGCAGGGATTCCTGTTGCCCTTCGACAACCCGGCGCACCCCTCCGTCGCCGTCGTCCGGGTCGCCAAACTTCGGGAACATATGAATTTTCACGCGCTCGCCTTTCTCGACCGTAGCAGCCGTCCGCCGTAGAGTACTTGCAGTTTGATCAGGGGCGACGGATCGACCTGAGCCACCGATACTTCCGCCATATGGACGACGTTGCCGTATCCTCGCGTTTTGGCGCGGCGGCGAGAGATTCTCACGCAGCCTTCGCCGTCGATGAATCCCGCTGCCCATGCTCGCTCCGTGGCCTTCATCGCTGATCCTTCCGAGCTTGCACAGTGCCAATGTGTGAAAACAGAGATCCCGCGCCCGGCTTCGCGGGTATCAGGTCGAGCGGCCATACGACGCCGCGTCGCGCTTCTTTGCGGTGCGCCACTTCCCATTCGGTCGCGCCCGGGTTCAGTTCGAGGGGCCACAGCCCAACCTTCCGTTCCCAGGTGCGCGTTTCCAGGCGCGGGTGTCCGCTGAACACGTGCGGATCAGGCGACTCGGGATCGAGGAGCAGATACGTCTGATCGGCGGCGTGGATCGTGTCGCCGTGGAACCCGGCGGTGAAGCCGAGATAGCCGAGCCGGATGCAATCGATCCGCTCGTCCTGAAGCGCACCGATCAGGGGCGCGGTATCGAGTCCGCGGCTCAATTCCCAATCATCCTCTAGCGGCAGGATGTATTCCGCGTGTTCGTGCGCGACGCCCGTCGCATTGTTGAAGTTGCGCCCGTAGCCTTCGCCGTGCGAGTTGCTCAGGTGAACCTTCGCCAGTTTGTCGCGATACTGATCCGACACGTCGAGCAACCGCTGAAGGTGCGCCGGCGGGGATCCATCGTCGGCGATCACCAGATGGAGATCGCCGTCGTGCTTGAGATTCGCGAGAACATGATCGAGAGTCCGCACCGCGTATAGGGTGCGCTCGGGGATCCCTCCCCACGTCAACAGCATGATCGCCAGCGGTTCCAGGCTATCCTCCGCGTCCAGATTCTAACACGACTAAGCGACAAGCAGCCGAAACTGTGCGAGCGTCCCGTCCCATACGCGCCACGGCTTCGCGCCGGGGAGTTGGGGGATCATATGCGCCCGGCTCGCCGGGACGAGTCGGTGTGTGAGTTTGCGGAGGTTGCAATCGACGCAGGATGCCGTGAGGAAATCCGGAGCGCGGTCGTGGTTCAGTCGGTGATAGCGGCGGAGCGCACCCGGTACCAGGTGATCGATCACCTTCGCCGGTTTGTTCAGACAGTATTGGCACGTCCATTGGTCCCGCTCGAACACTTCCTCGCGCACCAGGCGCGGAATCGTCATCGGGTGATCTCGTGACGGTACTGCGTCACTCCCGCCGCGCCGTTCGTTGCGCGGTACGCCTTGTTCTGGATCTCGTGTTGATCGCACACGTGCGCGAGACAGTAACCACGGGCGCAGGTCCCGCAGAATCGTTCGCGCTGTTCGTCGCACCAGATGATCGAGCAGCCCTTGTTCGTGCGCCGCTCGCGGGTTCCCTCCGCATCCCGGCGGCGAGCGACGGTCTCGAGGGCCCGCTTCCGGGAGGTCGTGCCGCCGTGCGCCGCGAACGCGACCGTAATCCCTGCGGCGTGTAGACGGCGGTCGTCCGTACAGATCCGGCACTCGGCGCACGTGACGCCCCGCGTCTGTTGCGGACAGGGCAGGGTCTTGTGTCCGTCCATGAGCTGTACGCGGTCGGTTCCGTGGGCGTCGACAACGATGGCGGTCGCGTACCCGAGTGCCTCCGCCTCGCGGACTTCCTCCGGCGTCTCACAACTCGCCAGTACCGACACGTCGCCCCATGCGACGCGGGGAACCGTGCGCCACGAGTGTGTGTATGTCCAAACGCGGCGACCGCCCCGGCGCATGTACGCCTCCGACGCGGTCGCGAGCTGAACCGTCCCCCATTCCGTCGTGCTGTCCCCTACAACGTGCAGCCGAAGGTCCAGGTCGCCCCGCAGCCCGTCGATGGCTCTTGCCTCGATCCGGGCCAGTTGCCCCGCCGTAGTACCCTCCGGCGTCGCAGCGTTGAGGCGTTTCGTCGCTACCAGGGCGACGGGTCCGTTCTCCGCATAGCATCCGCCGCCGTTCAGGAAGGGACAGGACGAGGGGCACGATGTTTGCGACACATAGGTCGCCGCGACCGGGCCGAGTTTTTCGCTCTCGGATTCGCGCACGGCGTAGACCATCTTCTCAGAGTATCCGCGCTTCATCGTCGCTCCGGGACGAGATGTCCGAGGGGAACCGTATCGGATTCGTCGGGCGTCCAGGCTTGCGGGAGCGCGAGGATCACCTTCGGGGACATTGGGTGCGCGTGGCATATGTTCGCGTTGTAAATCTCGTCCACGTCGAGCGCGGATACGTTCTCAGGAAAGCCGCCGTAGTAGTCAAAAAACCGCATGTGGTACAGGGCGGGGCGTTGCGCCCAATAGAATCCGACGCGCTCGAACTCAACCGCCCAACCTGTTCGGAAGTTCAGGATGCGACCGCCGCGCAGGTGCGGATGCGGGAAAAAGCGCACGCAGCCGACGGTGCTGTTTTCGATCAGCACGTCCGCCCAGGGCGTGAGGTCGAAGGGCGCATCGATCCGCCAGTCGTCGACGGCGTACAGCATGAGCGAGCCGGACGCCTTGCACGTTGCGATGCCGGAGTTCAGCGACGAGCCGACGCCGGCGCGAAGGTGCGTCGATCCCGAGCATCGCCATTCGCGCCAGTAGCCAGGCGGATCGCTTTCGAGACCGCGACGGAAGAGCAGCGACATATCCTCGGGCGAATCATCGTCGCAAATCTCGATCTTGATCTCGCCCTCGTACCGGAGATGCTCGCGCCAACTCGCCAACGTGCGGAGCGCGGTCGCGATCCGTGCCTCCGCTCCGTCCGGGAAATAGGTCGTGACCACGATAGTGATCGGCGGTCGCTCGTTGTTCATCGCGCCTCCGTCTGCGTGTCGCCTTGCAACCGACCGCCCGGCGGCGCCACGTCGAGCAGGTACGTGTGCCCGAGCAACCGGGTGATCGCGCCACGCGCTCCAACGAGGCGTCGCACGTCGCGCCGGATTTGTTCCTCCGCATAGTCCCCCGTCTCGAACACGGTCAGGATGATCTTCAGCACGGGGCGCGGTTCGCGTTTGTTCATCGTCGCTTCGGCGTCCATCCCCACCAGCCGAGGCCCTCGACGCCGCCCGTCACGAGCCGCCCGAGAGCGACCGCTTCATCGATCGCGGTGCCGACGCCGGGATACGCGTCGATGCCCTGCGCTACCGCCGCCGCCGCGTCGTAATCATGCGCCCACACGTGCCCGTGCGAGCGGAGCGCCGGGAGCCACGTGTCCAGCTCGCGCCGGGTTGCCTCGAGTTCGTGCGAGGAATCGATCAGCAGCGCGTCCGGCGTACCCGACTTGATATCGGCCATCGGATCGGCGATGGCGACGACGTCGCACGAATCGGCGATCACGCCGCGCCAGCACGTGTCCGGGCGCATGATGAAGCGTTGATCGGCGGCGTTGCTCAAAAGTTCCGCCGTCGAATGGATCGCCTCTTCGCTGATATCGACGGACACGATCATGAGGTCGGGGCGCACGCAGAGGATCGCGAGTGCGCTCGTCCCGGAACCCGCGCCCAACTCCAACACAACGCCGCGCCCGGGGAGCCGGAGCGCGAGGCGTTGCAGGCAATCGACATCCTCGCGGGTCAACAGGCGGCGCGAGTCCGCAAGGTCGTGCGCTGGACAACTCATAGGGGCGGTCGCTCGCTAGGCGGAGGCGTCCCGACGCCGGAGCCGTAGGAGTCGTCGACGTGATGAAGCACCTTCGCACCGCCGGGCGGCGCGGACTCGTACCAGCGAGCGCGATGCAGCGAGGCGTGTCCGCTTTCGATCTGATCGGCGACCGCTCCGAGCGCGTCCTGATATCCCTGCTCCATATTGTCCGGGCGACCCATCGACTTCTGGAAGCGCACCCGGTAGCGCAACTGCACATAGGCGACGATCCGCTCCCGCTCTTCGACTCGCCCTAGCTGCCATCCGATGATGTACCCGAACAGGGCGGCGATTCCGACCGCTCCTATCAACCCGAGGATCGCGCCAACGATGATCATTGCTTCGCCTCGAACAATTTCAACAGATGTCGCGCACGCTTCATGCTCGCGTCCGAATTGGCGAACGCCTCCCGCGCCGCGATGCGAGGGTTGTCGCTGAAGACCGTTCCGGGATCGCTCAAAGCGGCGACGCCGCGGATATCCCAACGCAGCGCGTCTATCGCTTCGATCAACGCCTCCGCCATCTTCACGTTCATACCACCCTCCCCCACTTCGGCGCGGTCCAGGTCTCGGTGAGTATGTCCCGGGTTTCGAGGATGATCCCCTGCCATCGCTCGCGCCCCGCCGTGTCGGTGCCCTCGTGTACCCGGTACACGTACAGCGGCGACGGCGATTGGACGCGGACGAGCGAGTCCGGATCGTTGACCATCATCGCGGAGATCAGAGCGGCGTCCGGCGCACCCGACCCGGACTCCGGAGCGAACCCGCCGGACTTTCGCCAGAAGCCCTTCGTAACCATCGCCGCGTTGCACGGGACGGACTGATCCGGGCGTCCGTCGCTGTAGCGCAGATCGACGTAGTAGTAGGCGTCGGCACCGCGCATCGCGTGAAACTCCTCCTCGCACATTGCCAGGCATTGAGGTTCGAGCGTGTCGTCGCTCCCGAGCATGAACACACAATCGCCGAAGGCGAGGCCCACGCCGGCGTTAAAGGCCGCGCCGACGCCCAACCGCCACGGCGACCGCCAGATCCGGGCGAAGGTTCGCCACCACGTTCCGGCGGATTCCTCGTCCCTGTCGGCGGCGACGCGCTCAAGGTGCGTGACGCACAACGATCCCGAGTGCCCCATGAAGGCGGGTCCTTCCGTGCAGCGGTCGCCGTCGATCCGGAGCGGCTTGAGGTCGGTCATTCCGAGGCCCGCCATATCGTCGATCAGCAGAACCTCGTCCGCCTGTCGCGTCTGTGCGGCGACGCTCGCGAGGCACTCGGGCAACCATTGCTTGTTCGCCGGGAACGGACCGACGGGGATCGCGACGGTGATCTTCATTCGTGCATCCTTCCATCCTTCGGACGCTCCGGCTCGACGCGCTCCGGCGCGGTCGTCGAGCGGAGCGCGTCGAGCCTCGCGTGTTCGTCGTTGATCATTTCCTCCGTTGCCACGATGCACCCGCGCACGTCGCAATCCTCGCGCCACTGGTGGATATGGAAGATATCGCCCTCGACGCCCACCAGCATCATGCGCGGCCGGGCCGCGTGTTGGTTCGCGATGGACGGCGGCGAAGTGCGCTCTTCCTCGAACACTTCAGGCAGGACGCCGGGCGGTCGACCGAGCGCGTAGGTCGTGCGCCGCGCCATCGTCGGTTGCCCGTCCGGTCGCGTCCGGTCGGTTGTCGTGACGCCGACGTTCAACAGCTTCCAGCCGGCGGCGAGCAGTTTGTTCGCTCGCTTCGCTCCCGCCTCCGCCACTTCGATCACGTCGATGGCGTTCGGATCCGGAGCGGAGCGCAACTCGGCGAAGTCGGCGATGATTCCGACATCCTTCGGAAGCGTCGGCAGCACCTTCGCGTGCCACTCGTTGAACGTGTCCCGCATATAGGTGATCGGATCATGTTGCTCGGCCAGGTCGCGAGCTGTGAACGTGATCTGGTGATCGCCATGCCGATAGGTGCGGTCATTCGTCGGCGCGATCACGACGGACATTGAAACCGGGCACTCCGGACAGATCATCGCGCTCGCGCTCGCCTCGTTCATAATCGGATCCTTCATCGTGCAACCTTTCCGGCGCGGGCGGTGCGCCACTCCAAATAGTCGAACCAGGTAACCATCGGGAAGACCCGGATCGGGCAGTCCGCGCTGCCGCCTTCGTAAGCGTCAAACGGTCCCACGGTTCCGTCCTCGTTGCGCTTTTCATGCTCGCAGCCGTTGCATCCGGCGACGGGCGCGAAGGTCAAGCCGTAGGGTCCGTCGTGGTAGTGAGTGAGCGGTCGCGGGTACGTGTCCGTCGGCGCGGTCTCGCTAGCGGCGCACGCGGCGCACAACTCCGGCCACCAGGCCCGGGCGATTGCGCCCGAGGGCATCATCTGAAACACGGGGTGGCTATGGGCGGGATTTGCCATCATACGCTCGCACTCGCTCGACCAGTTCCGGCAGGATCCCAATCACGGGGCGGAGCACCCGCCCTTCAGTCGGCTCGAGGGCCCGGTTGATCTTCGGCTCCGGAACAGCTCGCACGCGGAGCGGGAGATCGAGCGCATCGACGAGCGCGGCGACGACGTCGTACTTGCGCTGCGGTTCCTCCGTCGCCAGATGTACGATCCCGTTGATCACGTGCCGGGCGGCATGATCCTTCGCGAACCACTCCGCTTCCTTCACGATGCCGCGAGCGACTTCCCACACGGTTGAACCGCCCCACAGCGACGCCCAATATCCGCGAACTTCGGGTGTTCCCTTCCGCGCCTCAGTGAGCAGCCAACCGAGCAGCCCGTGGTTCGGGCCAATGAACGAAGTCCGGATCGTGCGGCAACCTTCGACGCCTATCAGTTCGCCGGCGGATTTCGAGCGACCGTACAGGTCGATGGCGTCGGCGGCTCGCTCGACTTCGTACCCGCCCGACCAATCGGAGCGCGAGCCGTTGAAAACGCAATCCGTTGACACGTGGATCAGTTTGATCCCGACAAGCCCGAGGTCTTCGGCGAGTCGGTGCGGGCCGAGCGCGTTCGTCCGGATCATCTCCGATCCCCACTCGCCCGTGCCCGGGCGCATCCCCGCACAGTTGATCGCAACATCGACGGTCCCGCGCGACCACGGGTGACCGTCGGCAATGTCGAAGGAGTCGTGGCCGATGCGCGATACGGCGTGCCCGGCGTTGGTCGCTTCGTCCGCGACCGCTCGCCCGAGCATCCCTTCCGCGCCGACTACGGTGATGTTCATTTCGTTGCACTCAGATAGGAACAGACGATCTGCGTTAGTTCATCCGGCGTGAGCGCGGTCTTCGATTGGGCGTTGATCGTGTTGATCAGCACGCCGATGCGCTTCCCGTCGATTGCGCCCAGGCGTTCGGCGTTGACGAGTGACTTCTGGAAGTTCGCCTCTTCCAGCGCCGCCTTCGCCTGATCCTCCGCGGTCGCGGCAGCGTCGTCCGCGTCCGCCTGTACCTTTCGCCCGTCGCCCTTCTCAGCCATGCAGCACCTCCTCCGCATCCGCGATCCACTCGCGGAACTGTTCGACGCTGATCCACGATGCCGGGTTGTCGCTCCGGTATTCAGACGCCTCGCCCTGAATTGCGCCGAAGTGTTCGGGAAGGTTCGGCGGCGCGATCACCGAGACCGCGTACTGTGAACGCTTCGGGAACACGGGCGTCGCTCGCGGAGTTTCCGCCGCAAGCAACAGCACCTCGTGCAGCTTTTCGCCAGGACGCAAGCCGACAACTTCGATGCCGGTCGCGTCCAACTCGGGGACAGCGGCGACCGCGACCGCGCCGATATGCATCGCACCGCAGCGCGGCACGAACACGCCGCCCGGGTAGCGTTGCGCGTTGTCCGCCGCTGTCGTGATCATATCGATCGCATCGTCATTCGTGAGCCAGAACCGCGTCATTTCCGGCGACGTGATCGAGACCTTGCCGGTCCGTGCGTACTGTTCCCGGAACAGCGGCACAACCGAGCCGGAGGAAGAGCAGACGTTGCCATACCGGACACAGACAAGGCGCGTCGCGCTCTGTCGGTTCAGCTCCGCGAACACCCGCTCCATGATCGCCTTCGTCATTCCGTAAGTGTTCAGCGGCGCCGCCGCTTTGTCCGTCGAAAGCCCGACAACCGTCGGCACTTCGCTGGCGATGGCGGCGAGCGCGACGGCGCGGGATCCGATGATGTTCACGTCGACGCACTCGTTCACGTTCAGTTCGCCCTCGGGGATGAACTTGAGCGCGGCGGTGTGAATGACCAGATCGTATCGATGCTCGGACAGAACACCGTGCAGGCGGTCGAAGTTTTGCACGTCTCCTAGGATGCGACGCACGCCGGGCCAACGCTTCCGGATCTCATCCTGCTTGTGTTCGTCGCGGGAGTAGATCGTAACTTCGGCTGGCCAGCCCTCGCGTTCGATGCGACGGAGGATGGCGCGACCGAGGAACCCGGCGCCGCCCGTGATCAGGATTCGACCTTTGAGCATGGTGAATAGAAGCCCGACGCGGTCCAGGCTCCCGCGGCGACGCGGTCAAACGATATCACACGGATCGCGGTTGTGGCGCGGCGTTATGCCAATTCCAAAGACAAACGCCGGGCTCCCCGCCCGGCGTCCATCCGAAAACCGCTGGCGGGTTGAAGTCCGCAAGGCCCCGCCTGTTTGCCAGTCTATCGGGAGTGGCGGCGGCGGGTGATCATCCGCGTCCCGCCGCCGCCGGAGGAGAAACGCCCCGCGCTCCCTTGTCCGCCGACTCAGTCGGCCACGTTCGCCGGGTCGCTTCCGGGCGTCAAGATACCTCTTGACTTCCTCCGCCCGCTATGTTACATTTGTAACTGAAGGAAGGGAGACACAAACCATGACGACCGAACCAACCCGGTACGAAGTGATAGTAGAGAGCGCGGACGGATGCACCCGCAAGGCTGTCGGGTTCATCGAGCGCAACTCCCGGCACGGCTCCGCGATTTCGTCCGGGGCGAGACAGCGGCAGCGATCATGAGGGCGTTCGGCGGTCGCGAGGTTTCCTACGCGAAGCGAGCAGCCGACGGCTTCGTGATCGAAGATGGCAACGGCGAACCCGTCGCGGCGATCCGCTTCAGCGGTCGCACCGAGCGCGATGCGGCTAACGAGGGACGGCTTCCTCAGTTTGGAGCGATCTAACAAATGAACGACTTGATCGATATCATCCCGGGCAGCGTCACCCTATGCTCGAAATGCGGACGGGTGATCGGGCGGAGCGCGTCGTCGCACAACTGGAACCACCTGAACAGCGTCGGCGACAACGCATGGGCGTTCGACCGCAAACAAGAGAACGCCTGCGGATATGGCGAGCCTCAGACGGCGCAGCACCTGAAGTGTTCCGTCGTCGCCGCTCTGCTTCGCGATGAATTGCGGCGCGAGTTTCCCGACGTTCGGTTCAGCGTCCGCTCGCGCACGTACAGCATGGGCGCGAGCATCGACGTTCGCTGGATCGGCGATCCTCCGACGGTCGCAGTCGCGCCGCTCGCCGCTCGCTTTCAGGGCGCGGACTTTGACGGCATGCAGGACTTGAAGACGTTGCGGCGTCACTACATGACACGCGAGGGCGCGGTCGGTCGTATCGTGAACGACGTGCCCGAGGGTGCGCGGGTCGTGCGCCTCGGGGCGGACTGGATCCACCTACACCGGACGGAGGCGTAACCGATGCGACCAACACCGGACACGCTCTGCGATTGCGGCCACCGATGCGCCGATCACGATCTCCGCTACGTGTGCAACGCCTACCTGAACGCCGACCCGCTGGACGAGCGGCGGTGCCCCTGTCAGGTGTTCCGCGTGAACGGAAAGGCGGTGACGACGAACGACGAAGCCTGAACCGTGAACGTTATTGCGGCGAACGATGAACACCGGAGGCGTAACCCATGATAGAAGCGACGACGAAAAAGGAAATCACCGAGTGGCTGCTGAACGTGATCGACGCAGCCGACGAATCCCTGATCGAGACGGCGGAGGTCGATTGCGACTTCGCCGCCGTGTACGAGGGCAAGCGGTACAAGGTGCGATTCCAGATTGAGGAAGACAACGAGATCACCCGCGACGACGCGACCGCCCTCGCGAATATGATCGACACGGACGGGCGCAACGATGCATACGACGCCCACGGACTGTCCCGCGATGATCGCGGTTGGTACGTGTGCGTGAATGACACGCAGGCGACCGCCGCCAACCCGGACGGTCGAACGCTCCGCATCTACACCCGGGAGGATTGGGAGACCGCGCTGCGTACACGCTAACCGAGCGCGACGGACACAAACGAAAGGGGCGGATCGAGTGATCCGCCCCTTTCCCGCTGTTAGGGTTTTCGGTGTTACGCCGCCCACTGATTGAACAGCGAGGGACCCTGTCGGCTCGACCCGCCGCCGTTGACGTGGTACGGGTCGTTCGGGAACGGCTGCGCCGGGTTGATCGCCGGGCAGTACTGGATGTTGTCGATCCGCCCCGCGAGCCACGGGGTTCGCATGACGAGGCGCGGCTCGATCTTCGATTGCCACTGTACGCACTGATTGGTCTGGCGCGGCCACGTGAGGAACGCGCCCTCGACCTTAGCGAGGATCAGGTTCGTCCCTTCCAGAGCGCGCTGGATGTCCCCGTTCTGGTAGTCCATGTACTCCAGGAACGTGACGGCTTGCGTCCCCGCGCTCATCGGGATCAGGTAGATGTTCGACCGGAAGCAGCCGGGCGTGACTCCCTGCGCCGTCGTGTTCGAGTCGAACGGGATCCCGTCGTCCTGAATCACTTCGACGCGGTCGCCGTTGACCAGGAGATACGAGCCGGCTCGCATCGCATCGCGCAGCGCGATCTGATCGGCGGCGTTGATGTTCACGCGCTGATTGCCCGTGACCTGACATTGGTAAGTCAGGTACGCGCACGGCCAGACGTTCGTCATTTCCCAAAACAGCTCGGGGCGCATCGCGTACACCCATCGAACCGTCGGCATGCCGGCTCGCATCGCCCGATCCTTTTTGACGTGGTAGAGGTACGTCATAAAGTGAACGATGCGCGTCCCGTCCAGGTCGATCCGTCCGCTGTTGTAATTCACGATGGTCGAATCGACGGACGGAAGCGGGACGCCCGTCTCGGCGTCGATGTATCCGTCGTTGACCAGAAGCGGGAACGAGGTCAATTCCTTGTACCCGCCGCCGCCCGTGTTGTTCCCCGGGTTGCCCGTCCATACCTGATCGGACAACTGGCGATGGAACGCCGTCCCCAGCTCCTTGAACTTCATCGCGATCTCCGATTGGAGGATCGCGGCGACGCTCGTCGGGTCGCCCGGTCCCTGCGCGAACAGGCCGCTCGTTGCGATCGGCGAATTGAACAGGCGGAGATCCATCGGGTCGCCACGGTTGACGCGGAGACCGATCCGGTTCAGCTCCAACTCGGGCGTTGCGTTTTCGTACCGACCGAACACGCTCGTGATCTTGCCGAACTTCGCGAAGCCGGCGGTCGGCGCGTCGTCGCAGACGCCGTTCTTTTCCGTCCCGTTCCGGTCGCGGAAACCCGTGAGGATTTCAAAGATCGGATTGGACTCGACCGACGCCTTTGTCGGCAGCTCGCCAATGATCCCCATGTTCCCGACTTCCGCCGAGAACACGAGCGGGTCGACGCCCGGGTAGCTGAGAGAGCCGCCGGGTCCGTGAATGTACCCCTCCGAAATCGGCGAGCCTCCGGTGTCGTGCTTTGCACCGAGACCGATGCCTTCGGCGTATCCGTACTGTTTCCGTCCCGCCTGTCGGAGCGCGGGGAGCAACAGCTCCGCGAACTTCTCAAGCACTTCTGCTTCCTGAACCATGACGACTCCCCTTCCTCGATTTGCCTGTTGCGGCGTGTTGTTCTACGCGCTCGGGATCTGAACCCTTCCGCCGAAAGCCTGCTCCATGTACCCGGCAACGGCTCCGAGCGGTCCCTCCTTCACGACGCCAGTCAGGGCACCGAGCGTCGCGGTGTCGGCTTCCTTTGCGGCGTCGGCGACCGACTTCGGCGGTTCGGTGCCCTTCTCCTGTCCCTTCACCGCCGACGCAACGGGCGCGGTCCGCGGAGCGAACGCCGCCGCGATCTTCGTGTCGTCGGATTCCTTCAGCGCGAGCAACTGCTCGCCGTGTTGCGCCATCGTCGACTTGATCTCCGCGATCCCGTCGGTGATGTCCTTTGTTGCCAGCGAGACCGCCTCGGTCAACTTCGCGCCGAGCGCGGCGACGAACGTGTCGGCCATCGCCTTATCGCCGCCAGCTTCGGGAGCCGACTCAGGCGGCGGCGCCGACAAGGAAGCCTGGGTTCCCGCCGCCGCCGCCGCCGTTGCCGCGTCGGTGTTCGGCGGAGCCGCCGACGACGCAGCCGCCGCCGCTTGCGCGGGAGCCGGAGCTGCGGCGTCGTGCTTCGCGCCATCCGCAACGATGGAGTCGGCGATCTCTTTGATCGACATCGCGACTCCCTTCGTCTCGAGTTCCTTGCGTGCGCCTTCGAGGTTGGCCTTCATGTTGTCCACGAAGGTGTCCCCGAGCTTTTCGCGTGCGTACTTTTCCTTCGTCGCGTCCATCGTGAGTGCCTCCCTTAGCGGTGCGAATCCCGTGAGTTTGTTTCCCGCCCTCGCGCCGGGCAGGACGCTGAGTTCATACGTCCGGTAGATCGGGTACTTGCCCGACGCCTTATCAGCGATGCGGTACAGGAACCCGTGCGACATGCGGTCGTCCGGCGTGAACTTCTCCGCCGCCGACTCCATCCCCTTGTCAAAGGTTCCGGTCGCGACGGTGAAGCCCTCGTGGATATCGAGCATGTCCGCGATCCCCATGCGAGATCCCGGCATGTGCCAGACCCACAACTCCGGCATGTGTCCCGACTTGTCACACCAGCCGATGAACTCTTTGTGAGCTTCGAGGGGAAAGACTTCGTCCTCGTCGTCCTTGTAGGCGTTCGACCAGATCCCGACCCAACGCCACGCGCCGCTGTCGTCCTTGAACGCTCGAATCGTTCCATCGCCGTTCAGGTAATCGAACCCGAGCGTGTCCGGCTCATCCTTCGGCGCGATGAATTGGCGGACAGCGTTGCCAACCTTCGAGAGCAATCCGCCGGCGGATTTCGCCGACGCATCGATCTGTCCGACCCGAGTCCGCAATTCGCCGGCGGCGGTCGCGACGAGCGACGCCTTCTCTTCGAGGCTTACTTCCTCCGGGTTCGCCGCCATGATGTTGTAAACGATCTCGTTGAACTGGTATGCCAGCTCGTTGATCTCGCTCTGTCGCTTGTTCGCTTCGAGGAACGAATCGATCCCGTCGAACGAAGTCGCGCCGCCGAACGGTCGCCAGGCAACCGCCTCCGCCTCGCACTTCTCCGCAACCGCCAGCGAGGGCGCGAGCATCGTCGCGATCTTCGCGTCGTCGATCCCGCCGGCCTTCATCGCGCTCTCGACCGTGCCGATTGCGTCGCGCATACCTTTGACGCCCTGTTCGAGCGTCACGGGTCCAGGTCGGCGGCGGGCCTCGGGCGGCGGCGTGATCGTCGCGGTTCCGTTGGCGGTGTCGTCGGTTTCCATGAAGCGTTCCCGCCATCGCCGGGCGAATGAAAAAGGGGCGGCGACCTTATCGGTCGCCGCCCCTGCATCTCCGGCGTGCTAGAGCCTATTCGCTTGTCCCGGTTAGCGTATTCCCGACGGCTTCAATCTGTCAAGGGTTCAGGCACCCGGGACAGGCGGCATCGTGAATCCAGACGGCTCCGTAACCCTGATCCTCCGCCGCCCATTCCACGCGGATCCGCTCGATCAGGTGCGCCCGACCGGAAAGCAGCCACCAGCGGCGAGCCGGGATCGGGCCATCCGGGAGCCGCCCGAGGTCCGTCTGTTCGTGAAGCCAATGGATCAGCAAGTGCCGGTCGGCATCCGTCGGCGTGTCCGGGTCGTCGATGGCGGCGCGAACCTGATCGATCTCGGCTTCCAGACGGAGGATGTCCGCCTCGTCGGGTTCCATAGGGCGGAGGGTAGCACGACGCCCCGGAGGGCAAGCCGGGGCGTCGTGCGGTGTATGAGGGCAGCCGCAGACTATCCTGCGAAACTTGACGGCGCAAGGGGTTGACAGTCGCCCCGCCGGATGTTACATTTGTAACTGAAGGAAGGAAGGAACAAGCCATGACATTCCCCTGCTTACATTGCGGAGAGAACACCTACACCGACGCGAACGATTGCGGGTCGTGCGAGCAGCCCTGTTGCACGTCCGCATGTTTGGAAGCGCACAACGAGGAACAGCACAACGAGGAGGAGACGGCATGACAACGAACGATCCAGCGGCGGAAGGTTCCCGGGCGGCGGCGTATGATCCAGTGGCGGAGGCTTGCGCCTCCGCCGCGACCCTTCAGGGTCTCGACGGGATCGTCGAGTACCTCCGCCGCGAGGTCGGGTACATCGTCGAAGTGGAGCAGACGGGCGGGTTCGTGATGGTCGCGACCATCTACCTGCGCGACGGCGACACCTTCCCGAACGTGTGCATCACGAACGAGGGCGAAGGCGACGAGCAGCCCACCTACATTGTCGGACTGTACCGCTCCGAAGGCGACGAGGGCGTGGACGTGCCGACGTATGACACGATGGAAGCGGCGGCGGCGGCGGTCGCGAAGTTGATCGCGATGGCGATCAACTTTCAGGGCGAACAGCGAAGGCGGCGAGACGCGCTCGCGAAGATTTGGAACACAGTCAACGGACTGCACGATCCGGACTCCCCGCTTACGTCCGCCATCGTTCAGGAGTTTATCGAGGGTGCGCTCGACGACGCGGTCAACACGGACGACGCCGCCATGAAGATCGAGGAAGTCGCCGAGAATCTCCGCCTCGATATTCAGCGGTTCGCGGCTCGCCTCGACTTCCCGGCGACGCTGAAGGCGTTGGGATTCGAGGATCCGCCCGACGAAGACGACGCCTAGTGATCGTCTCCACATTCCTTCGTGAACAGCACCCGTTCAAAAGGCGGGTGCTTTTCACCTCTTCCCGGAACGCGACGCCCAAACGTCGCCCGGAGTGTGAAGGAATGGATCTCCGGGTCGTCTAGGATCTCATCGAGGCGAGCGAGTAACTTCGCGATCACCTTGTTCTGGATCTCTTGCTTTCGCGCCTCGCGTTTGTCGTCGCTCATTTGCCAACCCGAATAGCGCGGCTCAGTCCGGCGCGATGCTTCCGCCATACGACTTGCGTGATCGTCGTGATGTTCTGCCAACCCCGATCCCGCATGACCTTTGTCTGTCGCTCGCCCTTGCCGCCCCTGCGCGGTCCCTGAACGTAGACGGCGTAAGGCGTTTTGTTCGACACTTCCACCTCGACGACGACCGCGCCCTCGCGCCGCACCTTGACTTGCCAGTTGCGCCCGAGGAACCCGGTACGCCGTCCGCCCCGGCGCGGTCCGCGGGGCGGCGGTCTCGATTTCCAGGGACGCGCCGGCGGATACTTCGCCATCGACTGATGAAGGTCCGCGCCTATTGCGATCATTTCGCGCGAGATCGCGAGGCCCTGCAGTTGGGTATTGACCACCTTCGTCGACTTCGGCACGATCGCGATGATGCGTAGCGGCATCGGCCCTCAGGCTCCCGGTCCCGGCACTATCGGAACAGGCCAACAGCGGCACGATACGTGGGCGGGTAGAAACTCCTGCGTGATCGGATACGGCGATCCCGCCGCCATCGAGTCGCACACTTGATCGACCCGCTCGTCCTCCGCCGTGCGCCACGCCCATTGCGGGATCTCTACGTGCCGCATCCAGGCTTGCGCTCCAGCTCCGAACAGGCGCGTCGTTTCCGTCACCCCGATCTGTGACGCCCGGAGTCCCGCGAACAGGCCGCGCTTTTCGATTTCCCGGATCACCCATTCGACGCTCCGCCCTTCCTCCCGTGAGGTCGCGATGATCTCGAACAGGCGCGGACGCAAGCGGGTCGAGAGTCCCTTCCACCAATCGTTGGTTAGCGTCACGATCTCCATTGAAGCCCGCTCGTCGAAGTCCAGGTCGTCGCCGATGGCTTTTGTCTGAGATGCTATCGGGATCGCTCGTTGCGCGTATTCGACGCCGCCATAGTATAGGTCGGTGAAGAGCGGAATCGCCCGAGCGGTCGCGATCAGCTCCAACCGCTCCCACAACTTAGGATCGCGCACATCCTCGATTGCCTTGACCGCCGTCCGGAAGTCGAACCCGAGGATCCCGAGTGCCTCTTCCTCGCTGTACCGCTCCCAGCTCGCCCGGGCGCGGAACTCGAGGGCGAACGTCGTGCGCGTCCCCGCGCCGAGCGCGAACGAAGGCGACGCGCTGGCGAGCGTTGGAGCTGAGGCCCGCGCCCGGAGTTCGACGGGCGGGGCGAGCGCGGCGCGAGCGCGGCCCTCGAGCCGGGCTTCACCGCAGGACGCGAGGGCGATGTTCGGACAGGCTCGCGCACGTGTGCGGGTGCTGGCGCGTCCCGTGAGCGGATACGGGCGTCCGACGCGCCGGCGCGGTCGGAAGGGCGGCGGCGGGATCGGGAACCGTGTGCCGCCGTCGCCGTCGCCATCTTCGCCGCCTTCCTCTTCCTCCACCCGGCATCGGGCTTCCATATCGCCATGCCCGGATAGCGACGCGGATCCCTTGTGACGCACTCGGAGCGGCGCGGACTCCGCAGGAGGCTGTTGCACAACAGGACGGCGCACAACCTGAAGGGCGGCAGGCGTTTCAAACCACGTCGGCGCGGCGCGAGCTGTGAACACCGGCGCCGATTCGCTCGGCGGCTGTTGCGGTCCAGGCGTTCGCCGTTCCTGTACGGTCGCGGCGAACCATGCCATCGACTCCGCCGCGTTGGGTTGGCGCGGTGGAGCGGACAGCGGTGGAGGCTGCTGCGCTCGCGCTTTCGGGCGTACCTGTTGCGTCGCTGCTTGCCACGCGAGGGTCTCCGCGACCGTCGGCTGGCGCGGCGGCGCAGTTTCGGCAGGCGGCTGCTGGACGTGCCGACGGCGGAACACTTGCGCGACGAGGGTCTCGAACCATCTCGGCGCCGCCGCCGGCGTGAACACGATCCCCGGCGTCGCTTCCGGCTGTTGCGCCCGGATCTTCGCCCGTACCTGAACCGTGGGCGCGAACCATGCCAGCGTTTCGGCGACCGTCGGCTGGCGCGGCGGCGCCGACTCGCTCGGCGGCTGTTGCGGGATCTTCTTTGGGAACAGGCGATCAATCGGCTCGCGCCACGCCTCAAAGAACGTCGAGGGAAGCGTCGCCTCGGGCTTCGCTTCGCTCGCCGGCTGTTGCGGTCGTGCCTTCGGTCGCACCTGAACGGACGGAGCGAACCAGGCGAGCGTTTCCGCGACGGTCGGCTGCCGTGGAGGAGCGGCTTCGGCGGGAGGTTGTTGGGCGACCCGCTTCGGGAACAGGCGATCAATCGGCTGTTGCCAATCCTCGAAAAAGGTCTCCGGCGGATGCTCGGTGAAGACCGGAGCCGTGAGGCTCGGCGGCTGTTGTCGGCGCACGGTCGGGCGCACCTGAACCGAAGGCGCGAACCATTGATCGATCGTCGGCATGAATGGCGGAGCTGTCAGGCTCGGCGGCTGTTGTGCGATCCGCTTCGGGAACACGCGGTCGATCACGCTCCGCCAGACTTCAAAGAAGGTGGAGGGGATCGTGGCAACCGGGCGCGACTCGCTCGGCGGCTGTTGCGGCCGGCGCGGCAGTCGCGTCTGTGCCTGCTGTACGTCGATCAGTCCAGGGGCGAACGCGGGAGCCGGAGTGAAGACCGGGGACGCTTCCGCCGGAGGCTGTTGCGCCCATACCCGCCGTCGCACCTGTACCGATGGCAGGTTCCAGTGTTCGAGGAACACGGCGTGCGGCGGAGTCGGAGCCTCATACTCCGCATACGTCGGCTCGACGACGCCGTTCAGTTGCCAGAAGAACGCGACCTTCAGCGTCGCCCGGATGTAGCTATTCGCGGACAACCGCGAGATCGTCGATCCCTGATCGCGGAACACGTCGATCCCGAAGCCTTCGGCGTGCGGTTGGAAGTCCGACCAGAGCATCTGATCCGAATTGCGGATGTAGAGCTGGTGGACCGTTTGCTCCGAGCCGCTTACGTCGATGGCGATATCGGAGATCCCCGGAAGCATCGGGTGATCGCCGATGCCCGTCTGTATCGACCAGGTCGGATCGACCGCCGCGATCCCGGTCGCCTGCGACATTCGCCCGTCGGCGTCGTCATAGACGACCTTGATAAAGAGCGGCGCCCCGCTGTCATAAATGACCGCGTTACCAACCGTCCCGCCTGCGGTGTTCGTGATGGTTTGCGCCGTGCCGAGTGCGTCCGCCGTGTCGAGCGACCGATGGCCGATCAGTCCATCATCCGGAACGGAGTAGAGGAAGTGGGCGGTGTCGCTCGCATCGACAACGAGCGCACCCGCGACGACGCTGTCTCCGCTCAGCGGATCGAACACGACGCCGAAGTCCTGTCCTCCGCCGACTCCGCCGTTGAGCGTCGAATAATTCAGGCGGTCCCATGCGACGTTCAGATCGTGATAGCCGAAGTAGAGATCCCCGGCACCGTTGACGCCGAGCAATACGCCGGATTGGTTCGGCGCGGCGGGGACGTCGACTTCGACGTTGCGATGGGTCCAGGAGTCCGACGTTGTCGAGAGTAGGTGATAGGACAACCGCCCCGTCACCGCTTCCTGAACCGCGACGTGAATCCCCGCCGCCGTCTGGTACGTCCAGAGCGCACCGATTGTGTTCGGGAGATCGATGAAGTCCGACACGGACGACCAGGTCGATTGGTCGGTCGGGTCGCCTACGGAGCGGAGGATGACAAGTTGGGAAGGATCAGCGACGAGGCGGAAGGCGGCGTAGTATTTCGAGCCGCTCTTCCAGGGGCCGACGTGCGAGTGGAAATCGGGGAACTCGACATCGGCGAGCGTGGCGAACGGGAGATCAGGCCCGGCGCGTGACGGCGGCTGCGCTGGAACCAACTTCAACTGCGGACGCACGACGACGGGCGGCGTATCCCAATCGTTCAGCTTGATCACAGTGAACGGGACATAGACAGGCTCGGCGACTGGCGGAGGTTGTTGCACAACGAGGCGCGGGAACACCTGAGCGGTTTGCGCGTCCCATCCCATCGTCGTGACAGCGGGAGCCGCGTCGACGAACACCGGAGCCTGAAGCGCGGGATACTGGACGGTCCGCTGCCAGACGAGCGTCGCGTCCGATTGATTCGTCACAAGCTGGACGGCAACAGGGTGAACAGGAGCGGACAGCGGCGGAGGCTGCTGCGCTCGCGCCTTCGGGCGGACGGGTTGTGTTGGTTGCGTTTCGACGAACGGAAGGCTTGCCGACTCGATCGTGATCGGCGGGTTCGGGTCGTGCGCGTCGATCAGCGGTTGCCACTGCCACGCGGCTTTTCCGAGGGATCTCGTTGGGATTGCCACGATTTACCCCTCGACGATGGTGACGAGACCCGCCGTTCGCTGCGACGCCGTCGCTCCCGCCATGAGTTCGATGAAGGCGAGCGCGGCGTTGTCCTTAACCTCGCACAGATTGAACGCGGCGTTCACGCCGTCGATGTACTGCTGCGGAAGTCCGCATGGAAGGATCGCGATCGGATGCGCCAGCACGATAGTCGGCGCACCCGCCGCGACCGTGTTTACGCTGCACTGGATCGATTCGATATCGGCGACGCCGTAGTCGCCGACTAGGAGCGGGATCGCGAAGCCGGCGTGGTCGATCCGGTTCGTGATGGCGCCGGAGATCCCGGCGAGCGCGGCGGCAGCCTGCGCCGCGTTGCCTGCGTCGTCGGTGTAGATCATCGACCAAGTGTGCGCGACCGCGGAGAGCGTTGCGCCGGCTTCGTTGGCGACGAACGCGAAGTTTCCCGTCGACTCGCCCGGCGCGGCGGAGTATCGCCCCGTACTGTTGGGATATCCGGTTAGGGTGCAGGTCTGCACCGCGAGCGAGCTGAGCGCGATCAATCCGTTCCAGAGTCGGTCGTACAAGAGGAGCGATTGCTCCGACGCGCTCGACTGGAACTCCGACCCGATGAAGTGAAGCTTCTGACCGCCGGCGGCGGCGCGGATCGGGATTGCACCGGAGGTCGTGTTGTTATTGTGCGTACCGGCGGCGAGCGCGGCGGCGGCGGCGGCGGCTGGCGGCATGTTCCCGGCTCGCCAGACCGAGTTACAGAAGTCGGCGACTCGCGTTGTTCCGACCTTGTCGATGCTGTGCCGCTGTCCCGTAACGGAAGCACCCATCGCTCCCGCCTGTCGGAGATCCGCGAGCGACACGAACGCGCCGCCGCGCATCGCTCCGAGGAAATGCCCCTGCACCGCATAGATCGCGTCCCCGTCGGGCGTGAACATTATCGGCGTTGGCACTAGGAGTTGGCGCGATGTTTCCTTCAGCACGTCGAGCGTACTTTCGCCGAACCAACGGGCGAGCCGTGATTCCTGCGTGAAGGTGTGACGGTTCAGGTTCATCCCGAGACCATGACGATCTGACCCGCGTAGCTCGTTGCGGTCGTCGTTCCCTTCGTCACTTCCATAAACGCGATACACGCGTCGGTCTTGATTTCGACCAGGTTGAACGCGGTGTTCAGTCCGTCGTGTACCCAGGGCACCGCCGTGATCGGTTGGGGGATCAGCGCGAGCGGGTGCCCGAGCGCGATCACGGGCGTCCCGGCGGCGATGCTTCCCGAGCTTTGGATCGATTCAACGTCGGCGACGCCGTAGTCTCCCGCGAGCAGCGGGATACAGAACCCGGCATGGTCAACGCGCTGCGCGATGCAACCGGAGAAGCCAGCGAGTGCCGCCGCGCTCTGTGCGGTGTTCCCGGCGTCGTCGGTGTAGACGAGCGTCCAGTTGTGCCCGACCGCGCTGAAGGCCGCGCCGCCGCTGCCTGATTCGTTGCAGATAAACACGAAGTTGCCCGTCGCTTCGCCAGGTGCGCCAGAGTATCGACCCGCGCCGTTGGGATACCCGGTGAGCGTACAGGTTTGGGTTCCGGTGCCCGACGCGATCAGCCCATGCCAGAGGCGGTCGTACATGAGCAGCAGGTTCCCGCCGGATGTGGGTTGGAACGTCGCCGATATGAGATGGAGCGTATCACCGCCGGCCGGATCCTCTTGTTCGATCCCGCCGTCGGTCGTGTTGTCCAGCAGGTTCCCGCCGGCGAGCGCGGACGGTGCGGCGGGTACGTTAGGCAGCGACCCGACGCGCCACAGCGAGCTAGAGTTGGCGACGACGCCCGTCACCCCGACCTTGAACACCATCCGATCTTGCCGCTTGCCGCCGGACGCTTCGGCGATCAAGTCGGACAGCGAAGAGAACGCGCCGCCGCGCATCGCTCCGAGGAAATGCCCCTGCACGGCATAGATCGCATCGCCCTTCGGCGTACACGCGATCGGTGTAGGGATCATGAGCTGGCGCGATGCGTCGCGGAGTTGTTCGAGCATCTCCGCGCCGAACCATCGGTCCAGGCGCGAGTCCGAAGCGAATCGATGCTTGTTCACGCGGCGACCGACGGGCGGGGTCCATAGTTTGGGAGTCATTGGTTGTTTTCCCCTTCAGTAACCGACGGCGCGTTGCCGTACCAGGATAATATCCGAACCCGACGCGGGGAGCGGCGGAGGTTCCTCCCGAGTGAACAACAACTCCGCCCCGAAGGTACTGATCCTCCAGTCCGCAGCCTCCGCGCCGCTTGCCGCCTTGACCACCCCGAACTGGAGGCCATCGAGTTGGGCGCGGTTGTGGTCCAGGGCGACGTTGGCGACGATCTGTCCGCCGATGTAGCTATCCGTCGCGGGATCGGAGATGGATCCAACATCCGCGACGACGGTGTTGCTATAGGTGCGGAGCCGCACGTCGCCGTCGGTGAACTTGCCGAGGTTCGCGTTTCGATGCCAGATCCCGACGCGGAGGAACTCCGGTCGCAGGTAGCCGATCGGCTTCGGGTGCGTTGTCTGGAAGGTTCGAGCGAACCCTGTCGTGATCGCGTTCGCCCGGATGTAGTCGACGTCCGTTGTGCCGCTTCCGTTCGGCGTCGCTTCGTCGACCGCCTGCCATGCGTCCGTGTCCGCTCCGCCGTTTACCCAGGTCATATCCCGATCCGCGCCGTCGCCGAGAATCGTGACGGGGACACAGACGCCGTAACGCTCGTCGCCATAGGCGACATCCGTGAACCGGATCGCGTTCGCGACTAACAGTGTTTGACCCGCGATACCGACGCCGCCATGCTGTCCGCCCATGCCCCATGAGATTTCGGTGTTCCCGCTGTTGTCAGTGAACACCGCGTCGATTGTCGTTGGCCCAGTTGGATCCGTGGAGGCGAGCGCGATCCGCGCTTCGAGACGGATATCTCCGGTCGAAGCGTTGAAGGAACAGGATACCCACAAGCGTTCCCACGTCGCGCCGGCGACGGTGAAAGTTCCCGCCGTACCAACGAGCGATCCCTTTCCCGACGTACCGAAGCCCGCCTGCCTGTACCACCCGAGTACACCTGTCGCGGTGTCGTAATACAGCTTCAGCGATTGCGCCGTCCCTCCGTTGAAGTCGGCATGGTGCAACAGCCCATCGGCGGCTGCGGCCGATAGGCGGAAGTCATAGGCGTAGGCATGGGTTGTTCCATCGCTCGGGGTGTTCGACGCGCCGACCGCAATACGCGAATCCGCCATACCCGCGCCGGAGATCAGTCCCGAGGCAATGGAGACGCCGCCTCCTCGCGGAGACAGTGATACAGTCGAGCGCGTAAAGACTGTGATGGACAAAGCGTTCTGGTGCGGTTGAAAGCCAACAAAACCCGCGACGGTAGCAAGGGGCATGCGGCCCCCCTAAGCGCGAGCGTCGAACGTCGTGAGCAACGCATCGACATCGAGCGTCAACGACTTGCGCCCGTCCGCTCCCACAACCGCCGAGTCCTGCGGGACAGTGTCGAGATAACCCATGAGGCGAGCGAAGGTTCCGCCCGTCGGTATCGGGCCGATCAGCACCTTCGCGCCGGAGCCGAGCCGCTGCTGCACGGCGCGAAGGTATTGGCGCCCATGCTCATCGATCACCCGATGGCGCACCGTCTGAAGCGATACGTCGGCGTCGTCGAGAACCTCCGGGTCGATGGCGAGCAACATTGCGCGGATCTCCCTGCCGCCGTTGGTCGGCCACACGCCGCACCACGCAAGTATCCGCGTCGTCTCAGTGAACCCGCGCTCGGGCCATGTGCCTTCGACTAGGTCAAGCAATACGTTGGGATTGGTTGCGTACCGGATCGCGCTGTCGATATCCCACCCGAGACCGGACAACGCCGCCATCCGGACAAAGAAGATCATATCATCTTCGCTCGCCGGGTCCGCCTCGCGCACGTTCAGCGTAAGAGCCACGGGTGTTTACCGCCTCGCGATGTAGATGCCCTCGGCGGTTTGCTCCATCCGGTCCAGGAGGATGCGGTTCTTTGCTTCGACTTCGTCGAGCCACTTCTCGAACGGTTTACATTCGATCGAGCAGGCTTCATCGCCGCACGTGACGCCGTAGCACTTCAGACAAAAGCCGCGAACCGTACCCGATCCGGGCTTGCGGTTCCAATGCCTGCCGCAATGGCAACACTGAAGCGTGTCCGCGATCTGTTGACCATCGAGGATCGCGGCACCCGCGATCCGTTCGAGCCGCCTCGTCATGTCGCCCTCCGACTTATTCCGACCAGAGAACGGACCACGCCCAGTTCTGCGTGGCGGTCGACACGAGGTTCATCAGGAACGCGCCATTGCAGGTTGTCGTTTGGTTGGTGACGCTCTGCGGGATCACCAGCTCGGAATCCGGCGCAGCAACCCATCGGAAGTTTGCCCGGGCGTTCTGTGCCCACTGGTACATGAAAGCGACGGCGGTGAGGGTCGGAGCTGTACCGCCCGGCGCGCTGAACAGCGAGCCGGAGACACCGTCCGCCGGATCGAGTGATACCGGAGCGACGGCGGACGGTGTGCCGAAGTTCGCGGTGCCTCGCTGCCACGAGAACTTCTGAGCCTGATCCGCCGGCGTCGCATCCGATCCCGCGTTGAACTCATAAATGTGAACGCGCCGCGTGAGCGGAGCGATCACAGAGAACATGGGGTTGGTTGCGCTCGCGCCCAGGCTTTGGTTCGTGAACCCGTTGTACCTTTGTCCTGCGGACATTTGCGATCCTCCTTGTTACGGAACGGCTCCGCGCCAATCATACGCCCAACCGTGCCGCCTACACAATGCCCTTTTTTTCAGATTCGGGACTCGATTCCTCAGAACATCGCGAAGTCCAGATCGCCCGGATCGAACTCGATATCTTCGCCCGTACCGACGGTCTTCGCGATGTTCAGAGGCCCATACCATAAGAGGTTCCCGGCACCGATGGACGCGCTGTCGGCGACGCCGACGTGCGTCACGGTGCCCCACGGACTGCTCGCCGGGCCGAAGGTGATCAGCGTATCGTTCTGCGTTGCGCCGGCGGCGGCGGCATCAATGGTCAACGGTTGCCGAGCGTACCCGAGGCCCGCGCCGACTTCGTCCGCGAACGATCCCGCTTCGCCCGGGTCCGCGGTGAACAACACGAGCCGGACAACCGCCGGCATTGTGTAGGACGTGCGCCCGAGCGAGTGATCGAGCAGCGCATTTTCTAGGAAGTTGGTCAGGTTGTTCGGCACGGCTTACGGCATCTCCAACACAAGCTGCCCACGGCGGAAGACAAACTCGTCGCCTTCCAGGAGTTGCGGCCATGCGCCGTCGCGCTGTTCCAATTCACCCGCTGCGAGGATCTCCCCGGCGGTCGGAGCTGTCGCCACGAACCAATAGCGGACAGGGGCGGAGGCGTCGACGCGGTACGCCGGGAAGCGCACGACTTCCGCGTTCTCACACGACATCCCGAGGGCGCCGACGCGCTCCGGGTCCGTGAACATGACAGGGGCGCGGGTGTATGCCGGGTCGGGCTCTTCGACGAGGCGCGTCCCGCCCGGCTCGGTCGTGATCTTCGTCGCAAGGCCGAGCCACATTCCGCCACTGAACAGGCGGAGGGCGCGGGTTTTGAACGCAGCGGTCATTTGTCCTTCAGGCATCGACCCGTCCCTTCAGGATTACCAGGCGCATCGCCACGAAATTCTCAGGCGCGGAGACGCAACTGAACCGTTCGCCGCAGAGGAGGTTGCCATGCACTTCACCAGGCGGTCGACCGCCACGGCTCCAGCTCGGGGATCGTCGCTACTCCCATGAATCGACCCGCTCGTGTGCAACCTTCCCGGTGATCAGTCCGTCGTCGTCGCGGACGACCCGCTCCTCAATTGTGACGCTCGCGGGGCGCGGCTCGCGGGTTTCGATGGCCTTCTCTCCCGCCGTCTTCCTACGCTTCCGCAACTCCCGCGCCAATTCCTTCTGAATCTCGTCGAGCAGCTCCTTCATTTCGTCCGTGGTTTCGCCCTCGAGTTCGCGCCGCCCCTTCGGGATCTCTTTGGAGCCGTAGGACTTCTCCATCTTCCCGATCAGGAGGCGAACATCGTCGCCGTCGATGTTGCGGGCCACGATCTCCCACGCTTCCTCGTCCATCAGGTCGGAGAAGTGGCGCAGCGTGTCCCCGATCAGGCCGGACAGCATGATCCGCCCCTCGGTGTCGAGATAGCCGAGCGCGGCGAGATCGTCGGCGGAGTCGGTGAAGGCCCGGTGGATGCGCGTCTGAAGGAACGCCCGGATCTCGTTGCCCGGCGCGGACTTGATCCCGGCGGTGAGCAACACCGCCAACGCCTTCGACTGTGCGGCGGTCGAATCGTTCAGGACGTTCTCGCCCCGGGTGATGTTCCCGGCGCCGGGCTTCAGGTCGCCCTGAAGGGTCGCGTCCTGTTGCGCCGCCGCTCGCGTTTCCTCCATCTCCGCGTCGCGCTTCGCCAGTTCGTCGAAGGTTTCCTGCGAGATGTCGCCCTCGTCGAGCAGGTTCTGGCGGACGGCGATCTTATCCAGAACGCCGCTCGTGATGTAAATCTGGTGGGTCGCGGCGCGTTCGGCCTTGAGTGCCTCGCGTTCCGCCTCCGCCGCGATGTCCTGTTCGGTGTAGCGGAACGACACGTTCGCCGGAAGCGCACCCTGAAAGTTCATCAGGTGCGTGATCATCTTCTGGAACAGCATCGGCGACTTACCGCGGCTCTTCGCGTGAAGGATCGCCGATTGCGCCGACGTGCCGAGTCCGCCGCCCGGGAGCGGCGCGAACTCCTGATAGTCGGTAAGGAACGCCATCGCGAGCGCGGCGATATGCCACTTCATGACGCTCTCTTTGTCGAAGTGATCGGGGAGCGTCGCCATTTCGAGGAGCGCGTGCGCGACCTTCGCGTTCGGGTCGGGCGACGAGATCACGGGCGGCTGCTGATAGCGCATCAGCCCTTGATTGTCGACCTGTATCGATTGCGACTTGATCGCGCCGTCGATCTGTTTCTGTGAGAATCCGGAAACGAGGTGCATCCCGCGCAGGAAGTTGCCGCCGGTTTTTTCGTCCTCGTACTGTGTGACGTTCCGGATTACCTGCGCGTTCTTGAGCGCACGTGTCACGGCGGAGTATTGGAGCGAATAGAAGATCCCGCCGATGGCGCGTTCCTCCCCGCTCTCGATCTCATAGTGCGGCTGCACCTGATACCACTTCATCGCGTGCCATTGGTTTTTGATGTCACGGTAGTAGATCGGCTCTTGCGGGTTGCCCGTCTGGAAGCATCGCGCCGAGTCCAGGTGTCCGATCCCGATCACGGGTTGATTCTCCGACGCCTCCGGCCCGCCGGCGCGGATCAGTTCGCTGAACCCGCCGCAGTCCTGCGTATAGAGATCCATGCTCAGTTGCTTGATATATGAATCCCAACCCTTCCCGTAATTCGCGTTCAGGAGCATGTCCTGAGTTGCGGCGGCGGTGCGCGTCCCGCCTTCGAGGGTCCAGGAGAAACCGACGTTGCGCCCGGTGACGATCCCGAGTGCGCCGAGCAGGTAGGACTCCAACGGGTAGAAGTCGCGGAGCTGGCGGTCTCGCGCTTTCGGCGCGGTGCCCCACGGGAAGATCGCATCGGCGATCCCGGCGGTGAACAGGAGACCGGACAGGTCGGCGAACTGTGCGCGTGTGCCTTCAGGAGTTGCGACGACGGACGCTTCGAGGGCCTCCGCGTCGAGTGCCTTCGCGCCTGCGCCGATTCCGTTGTGATGAATCGCGACCATACACCGAGCCTCGCGCCGCCACTATATCACGGCTTCCTACCGTTGCACTTCCAGCGCGAGTTGTGAGATCGTCGGTTCCTCCCCGGCTCCGCCGCGTGTCGCGGCCTGTAGAAGAACATCCGCCTTCGCTTCGCTGGACAGATAGAACCATTCGCTCGTCGCTGGCGTAAACGAGTCCTGGTTGACACCAGTCGGGGCGAGATTCACAGCGACGGGCAGCCAGGCGTCGCCACTATCCGCGCCGATCTCGTGGCGCGGCAAACCGCCAGTGAGCGGATCGGTGATGAAAGCGAGCGCGGGGAAACATAGGACACCAACCTGTCCCGGAGCCGTGTCCCACGCCGCGCCTTCCTCCCACCGAATGATCGCAGTGACACGAGCCATGACGTAACCAGAGAGATCGACCCGAAGCGGTTGTCCGAACAGTTCCGGTTCGTCCACAATCAGCGGGGCTTCTCCAAGTGAGACTAGAGTGATCCGCTCTGCCAACATTGGCACCTCCTCACGTCGCGAACTATATCACGCGCCAGCCCTTCAACTCCCGCGCCGCGATGCGACGGCGGCGGCGGTTCCCGGCGGCTCGCTTCGACTTCGCGACACCAGCCTTCCGGTTGTGATCGGGCAGCGACTTCGTACTCTTCGCCTTGCCCTCGGTCGTGTTTGACCAGTGCGCCCGAGGATCGCGCTTTGCTTTCATCGCGTCACATCATCAGGTACAGCGCACGTTCGACGCCCATTGACGCCGCGATCAGAAGGTCAATCGGGCGACCGCTCGGCTTCTTTACGAACCGCATCTTCGACTCCTGATTCGCTTGGATCTTTTTGTCGGCGTTCATTAGGTGCTGGCGGAAGACCTTGCTCTTGCCCTCCGTCGGGTCCCGGCCAGGCGCGACGCAGCGCACGTGGGCGGAGCCGTCCCATTCGCACGTGTCGTGGAAGTTCCAGGAGAGCGTCCGCTGGACGACCTGATCGTAGAAGCCGCGATCCGATACGTCGCGGTCCTTCGCCTGTAGGAATTGCGAGGCGAAGGCTCCGGTCTCCCGCCGGATCCGTTGCATCATATCTTCGAGCTGATACGGGTCGTAGCAAATGTTCAGCACGTTGAAGTTGTCGATACACCAGCGGATGAACTTCTCCGGTTCGACGTACTGGATCCGCCCTTCGTCGAAGCCCGGCTCGTCGCGGAAGTCGTCCGGCGTCCAGACGCGCAACTCGCGGAGCGCGGCGCGGGTGTTGTCGAGCGGGTGTCGCGTAATCGAGAGAATCGCGAAGGCGTCGCCTGACGTGCCGGCGTCGCACGCGAGGATCATCGGCGCAAGGTCGCCGGGCATGAGCGGCGGCAGCGTCGCATCCCAACAGGCATCGAACGAAGCAATCGGGATCGCGTTCGAGACGCCGGATCCCCACACGTTCTCGTGGATGCGCGTGAACTCTTGCGGGAGCAACTCTTTCGACTGTTCGGCGTAATACTCCGGCGTCTGTAGCTCTTTGATCCGCCGCGCCGCCGCGCCGCTGTCCCAATACATGAACATGCGGCCTTCGACCCAACAGGGAACGAGCGCGTCCGGGTCGCCGTTGCACTCCTCGAAGGCGTGCAGGAAATCCTCGTATCGCTCGCCGTCGACATCGCGTGCGGCCGCGAGCGCGAGTTCGTGATTCGTGAGCTGGTGCCCGTTCTCCATCCCGCGATCGTAGATGCGCCGGAGCGTCTCGCTCTCGCCCTCGAAGCCGGCGTAGGAATCGATGATACGCATTGAGTCCGGGATCGTCGGGACGGGTGTCATTTCCGTCCAGAGTTTCTTGGCTTCCGCCGACTCGAATCCCCACAGCTCCGTCCAGACGGAGCAATACGGACGCCCTCCGGCTTCGCCCTTCGCATCGACCGCGACCGCCTTGATGATGGATTGCGACGATAGGCACCGCAGCGAGTTTGCGAACACATCCCAACGTCCCGGGAGGATCTCGTGCCGGCGGTCGTACCCGGGCGTCAGCTCGATCGATTCCTTCACGAACTTGAAGGAACGATCCCGCGCCTGATCCTTATCGTTGCCGAGACAGTAGATCTCGCCGTAGCGGACTTGTGTTTCGGCGAGCCATCGCTCGATTGTCGCGGTCAGCGTGGTCTTGCCGGATTTCTTGATCGTGCTGATCACGATCATCTGGAAGGGGAACCGCCCGGCTTCGTTGCGGGTGAAGCAATAGCGAAGGATCGCCTTCTGGCGGAGGAACAGTTTGATCAACTCCGTCGCGGCGTTCAGTTGGTTGACGATGTAGAAGTTGCGCTCGATCCAGTCGCACGGGTCCAGGTCGCGGACGGCGACCAGCGGATCGATAGTCGGCGGCGCGCCGCCGGCATCCTCAAGTTCGGGCGCGGCGGCGGAGGCTCCGGCGATCTCGAAGGCGGACAGCATCCGCCGCTCCGCCTTCCGCTTTCTCGCAGTGCGGGAATGGACGGTAATGATCCGTCCCTTTGGTCGTCGGTCGGCGCGAAAGTCCAGCGACGAGCAACCGCGAGGGATGACTTTCAATCGCGGCGGTTGCTCGTCGGCATTGATCAGTTTCATCGGTCGAGTTTGCTATTCCCCGGCGTCGAGCCACTCGATCACGGTCGCGCCGCCGTGCCCGTGGACGGCGTTCACTTCGTCCAGGTTCGCGTACACGCCGATGGAGCGGACGTTCGCGAACTCCGAGGGCAACCATTCCAGCACGCACCGCCCTGTCGGGAACTGGACGCCGACGGACACGACGCCGACTCCCGACACGCCCGACACGTCGGCCAGCCGCCGGAGCTGAAAGCGTCGGCACCGCTCGACGGGATCACCGACGCCGACGGGCGACACGGGCAACTCCCGCGCTTCACCCGCCGGAATGTCGGCGGTCTCGCGGAGCGCATCCCCGGCGATCTCGAATGGAATGATGGTCTCCGGTCCGTGCGCTCCCACAACCGCCGCCGCCGGCATTCCGTCCGGATGATCGGCGCACGGCTCATCCTGATTGCACGCACCGTAGATGGTCGAACCGCTGGAATCCGTCGCCGGGACTGTGACTTTGCATCTCATACCGCACCCTCCAGCACGGCGCCGAAGTGCCGCATCTTGATCGCGTCGTACTCAAGCATAAATTCCCTCTTCCTCCGTTCCGGATCTTCGTACACTTCCGTCGCCAGATACGCCTGCACAACTTCGATGGTCAACAGGTTCCAGATCGTGATCGTGATCTCCGTCCGGTCCGTCGCTTCCCCGAGTGCCTTCCGTTGCCAGGTCGCGAACGTGTCCATCAAACGGGAGATCTCGTTCGCGTCCAGCTTGAGCGGCGCGAGACCGCAATGCTCGCAGGGTTTCTCTGTGCCGATATGCCGGATCAGTTGTTCGAGTCCCCGCGCCGCCGCCTGTACGCCCATCGAACCGATAACCGCGTGCGTCCGGTTCATATCCTGAACCTCGCGGATATGGTCGCTCATACTGGCGCGGCTTGTCTGTTCGTCGAGCGTCCGGATCCGGTTCTGCCATTGGTACTGAGACGACCAAACTTTGATCGTCGATAGGTGCTTGCGCTTCAGGCCGAAGCCGACGGACTCCCGCGCCAATCGTTCGAGCGTGCGCTCCGGTCCCATCGCATAGAACACCGCGAAGTATCCCTCGCTCTCCGCTTGCGTGCGTGCTGTCCGGCGCGGGTGCTTTACGGGTGCCATTTGGTACTAACTCGGATCAGTCTGTGAATCTACAGCCTGATCCGAACCCGGTACTGTTTCCTCCTCGGGTTCGCGGTCCAGGTCGAACCAAAGATCGGGGTCGTCTTCGTCGCGGTCGCTCAGCTCATCGATCAGGGCGTCGGGCGTCCCCGAGCGAATGGAGACCCGCACCGAGGCGTCGACGTGCGCCACGAACAGCGCGAGGATCTTGATCTCCATTTCCTCCGGCGTGAGTGCGGATCGCCCCGGTTCGTGTAGGTGTACGATCACCGCGAAGTCAGCCACGTCGCGCTCCCTTCGGCGGCGGCGCGACGGCTCCCGCTACAGTGTGCATCGCAGCGCAACACTTCGCTGCCCAATAGTCGAGCCGCAAGTCCATCACCGCGACGATCAGCGAATCCGCCCAATCGTCCGGCAGCTCCCACCCACCTTCAGCGCGGAGCGCCGCGACGGGCATCTCTTCGAGCGACGTGACGCGGACGTGGCCGACGTGCGGCTGGAAGCGTCCAGGTTGAACCGCATAGACGCCGTCCAGTTTGTACTGCATCGGGTGTCCGTTCTTGTGTACGGTCGGGCGTGCGTCCCGGGCGTGCTTTGTCCTGAACAGATCCTCCACCCACGCACGCTTGAAGATCATCGGACTTCCCCCAACGGACAGACGGTTTCGATCCAAGCCTTGATCGCCGGGACGCCGGTCGTTGGTGCCACCATCGACCGCGGGAAGTGATCGCGATAGCTTTCGTACACGTCCGGCCCGTCGAAGGCGTCGCGGTGAAACTCAGCCGTCTGTTCGCCGTGCTGGACGGTCCAGGTTGAGAAGTCCGCGTCGCGCCACCATGTTACGCGAGCGCCGCACGGTTCGCCGCATACTCCGCCATAGAGCGCGTACTTCCCCAACTCCGGACGGTCAACGGGAGGCATTGGCTGCTCCGAGCGTGTCCTGTTTGTCCTGAGCCACGACGCGCTGGAAGTCCCGCAACGCTTCCGCGTGTCGCCGTACCTTCGTCAGTGATTCCGCGCCACGCATGTACGCTGTTGGGTCAAGGATCGGCGCGACCGCCTCCGTCGTCCCGATACGCTGAAAGAAGCCGTCGAGATCCATGTTCAGGACGATCAACGCCACCATCTGAAGCTGCTCCTGCGTTTCGAGATACTCCGCGTCGTTCAATTCATTTCCTCCGCTCGAGTTCCGGCTCCTGTCCCGTGAAAGCAGCCCACCTTCGCACCGCCACGTCACAGTAGCCGGGATCGATCTCCATTGAGTAGCAGACGCGCCCCGTCTGTTCACACGCGATCAGCGTCGAACCCGATCCACAGAACCAATCGATCACGAGGTCGCCGGCGTCGGAGCTGTTGCCGATCAGATCGCCGATCAACTCGACGGGCTTCGCCGCGTTGTGTTCCCGGTCCGCGGAAGGGACGCGGTTATAACGCAGGATGTTCGACTTGTTCACGGTGCGCTGTCCGCGCCGGGCGTTGGAAGTCATGACGGTTTCCTTCGGCAACAGCGCGAGGAAGCCGACCAGTTCGTAAGTGTTCGCATAGGACGACCCGAGGCCCGCGCCGCCCTTATCCCAAACCAGCAGGTTTTTCGGCGTCAGCTTCGGCTTTGTCCGCTTCGCCATCTCCCACCAGGACGGCCAACTCCGCCAATCGCAGAACACGTAGATGTGCGAGAACTCCGACACGTGCGCCGCGCAAGCGTCCAGGATGGACAAGAAAAACGGACGCACCATCTTGTCGTCCGACATATCCGAACCAATCCCCGAGCTGGAGCCGTAGATGGCATACGGTGGGTCGGTGATCACGAGGTCCCCGCGCTTCCGCCCCATGAGGCGTTTCGTATCCTCCGCGTCCGTCGTGTCCCCGCATAAGATCCGATGCTCGCCGCACTTCCAGAGGTCGCCCGGCGCCGTTCGCTTTTCGACGTCCTCCGGGATATCGTCCGGTTCCTTCCGCCCTCGCGCCTTCGGCGTGCCTCCGTCGATGTTCGCTTCAAACTGGACGAGCGTCTTCCGGAAATCCTCGGTCGTCGCCTCCGCCCGTTCGAGGATCGCCCGGAACTTCTCGTCGTCTGTGTCGGCCATCTCGCCGATTACGTCGAACGTCGCCAGCACCTTCCGCTGTTCCGCCGGCGTAAGGTCCAGGACAGCGACCGGGATCTGTTCGTCGGGATCCAGCGACGCCCGAAGGTGTCCGTCCACCAGCATGAGGCCGCGCCGCGTTTTCACAACGAGCGACTCGGCGACGTGCCCGACTTCCCCTATCACGGAGCGCAACGCTTCGACTTGCCCCGGAGGATGCACGCGCCAGTTGTCCGGATTCGGTAGGAGGTCGCCGGCGCGGACGGTGATGTGTTCCTTGATTCGGATCTTCGCCATCTATCACCAGCCTACATGGAATGTTTGCCCGACCGTCGGGCGTCCGGCGTCCGGGTGCGTGAACATGAAGCCGACGATGGCACCAACTCCAACGAGCGAGAGCGTCACGTAGTACCAGCGATCCCGGAGGATGGTCACGGCGGTGTGTGCGTCCAGCGTGGCAAGCGCGGGGTGGCCCGGGTACGCGACGCCGACACTCGCGACCCGGACTTGCTGTCCGACCGCATCTTCATCGACATCGACGATAGGCGACAAAACCACGAAGCCAGGCCCTCCGGGTTCCGAAGTGTAGCGCAAGGGATATAGCAACGCCGCCGGAAGGCAGGACAGCCGAACGGCGGCGGTGCTACTGAACGGGGGAGGTTCTCCGATCCCCGATGTTCTACTCCTCGGTGCGAGGGCGCGGCGTGCCCGAGATCGTGACAGCGCCGGCGGCGGCTTCGCCAGCGGTGATGCGGAAGATTTCCACCAGCGTCACTTCCTTGATCCCGTCGCCGAGATCCACGTCCGCGATCGCCTTGATCTCGATGTCGCCTGTAAAGGCTCCGGTGCGGTCGCGGACGATCTGATCGCCCGGAGCCGCCTCCGGCGAGTCGTCCGAGCGTACATCGACGGTCGACGGGTCGCTGGACTCCCATCGCACGCTCTGCACGTTTGCGGCGTTCCCGTCGGCGTCCGTGAAGTTTGCGTTCACGCCGGCGACTTCCTGACCACTCTGTAGATTGAACATCCCTGCTACTCCTTTGCTCGTGTTCTTACGGGTCCGCTAATTGTGATACGTCCGCCCGGTTCGCCGGGCGTTGGCTGATCGAGTGCCGCCGCGATATCCCTCGTCGCGTCCACAAGATGAACCGTTTCGGCGTGGATGAACGTGACGCGCTCGACCAGTCGCGCCAACTCGCGATGGATGCTCATCGACGCCGTGTTCGCGATCCCGACAAGGCGGTCGATTGCCGCGCTGATAATCAGCCCTGCGACAACCAGCGCGAACGAGAGAATCACAGCGGAGATGAAAATGATCCAGGCCATCGCCTTCGAGTATCAGGCACCCGACCGCCCGGCGTCAACCGTTAATCGGTCAACCTACGGCGCGGACACGTAATCAGACACGGCTGCCCCGCCGGGGCGTCACAGTGAGGGCAGCGCGTTGTGTTCACGTTCCTTGCGTTCCTTCCGAATCAGTTGCCCCATTCTCTGAGGCGTGATGTCATAGAACCGAGCAAGCGCCGACGCCGCGCCCGTCTTCCGATACTTGTTCCCGAAGGCGTCCGGGTCGCGGTCGAACAGGTTGCGGATCACCTTGCGGAGCCGCTCCGTCGGGCATCCCCTCGGATCGTTCAACAGGCAGACGCCGTGTCGGTGATAGTGTCCCCGGTTCATACGCTGATCCCGTGCCCCGCCATATGCATCCGGTAGCGCGAGGCTCGCACGTCCTGCGCCGGGTCGCACACAAAGCACCGCTCCAGCGCGACGGGTTCGTCGTCCGCCGGGTCCAGGGGAATCGCGGTCGTGTGCCACGTGTCCGCCGTGATCGTCTGCGCTGTCACGATCTCGCGCTCGCGTTGCGCCTTCCGCGCCGACTCGGCGTCGTCTTCCTCCGGCGTGTTCCAGCCGAACATCTTCGGAAGATCCGCCCACGGGATCGTCTCGCGTACTCTGTGAACCATCCTGCCTGTTCCTTCCCTTTACGCCGCCGTCAACTCCCTCCAGAGCGCGACCGTGGCCGCCCACGACTCCGCGTTGTCCGCGCCGAAGTCCGGCGGCGGCGTGTCCCCATACATAGCGTACAGACGCCCGACCGCCTCCGCGAAACACTCGCGGCATGAGTCGGGCATCCCGTTCCCCTCCATCCTCGGGCGCGTGTTGCATATCGGGCACTTCATTGCGCCGCCTCCTCCCCATGAAACGCCTGCGTCGCTTCGATGCAGACTTCGTACACGTCGAAGCCGTTCTCGTCCGACACTTCGAGGCATCGCTCGACCTTCGTGTCGTACACGGGCGGCAGCGGCGGACTGTAATCCGCCGCCTCACAGTCCGGATGGATGTTGATCCCGTCGGCGAGCAGCGCGTCAAAGAACGCCCGAACGTCGGCGCGATTGTTGATCGGCATCATCCACCACTCCCTGATCGCCATCGCCCCGACCGGGACAGGCTCCGACGTTTCGCCTTCGACGAGCGCGGCGTGTCCGCCGAACGGTTGCCCGTCACGATAGCCGACGCCGAGGATCACTTCCTCCGGCTCCATTGCGAGAATGTCCGTTAGGTAGTTATCCGCTCCGGTCTGCTTGATATGCGCCGTCGCTGTCCGCACGAGTGCGCCGAGCGCGTCTTCCTTCGTCGTACCGTACCCGACCATGTCGAACCGCCCGTACTCGTACCGGGCGACCCATACCGTCGGCGCGTGAGCCTGTCGCTTAGAAGTCGCCATCGATCTCTACCTCCATCCTGTCGGCGGCGATTTCGTCGGAAGCGTCAACGGCGTCGAACCGTGGGCGTTCCGCAAAGGAACCGCTCGCCTCGCACATGCATGGCTTCGGCCACACGCGACACCAGTCGCACGGGGCGGAGATCGCGTCCATTGCGTACCCTTCCGCCTGTTCCTGCGTGAGGTTGCGAGCCGCCAACTCCGGCGAGTTAAGCAATCCGCGAGCGACGAAGTCGACCGCCGCGAACGCCGCCGCATCGACGCTCCCAAACTCCAACACCGCCGCCTCGGTCGCGACCAACTCGGCAAGGTGTTCCGCGATGCTGTCCGCGAGGTCTTCCGCCTTCGGGACTTCGATCACGTTCTGAGGGTTTACGATCCGCTGTTCCATTGTTCGGGTCCTTTCGGTTTGTTGCTTCCGTCCTTCAGTTACTAATGTAACATCGGGCGGGGCACCTGTCAACCCTGAATCCGAACCTATATCCCTGCGATTTTCCTGTCAAATACGCCCTTCTAGGGGTTGACTCCACCGCGTCCGGTTGTTACATTTGTAACTGAAGGAAGGGAGACCACAAAACGATGATGGTTCTACATTGCGGAGTCAAGGGCAGGGGCAAGTGCGGACGGTTGGCGCGGCGTTGGGTACGCTGGACGTACAAGGGGATCGGCGACGGTACGTGCATCACGAAGGCGCACGGTATCTGCCAGAAGTGCCTCGACAACCCGGCGCACGATTACGAGGATCTCGGCGCGGTCGATCAGCCGATGCTTCAGAAGGTGAGCGCGTAATGAGTAAGGTGATCAAAGCGACCCGGACGGGCGAAAAGCGGTGGGTTCTTTGGGATGAAGTGTTCGGATGGACGGAAGCGCTGCCCTCCGACGAAGGCGCGATCCAGTTGATCCGTTACTACCGGAGCGACGGGCGCGAAGTCTGGATCACGATCCCGGGACGGGACTAAATGCACCACAGAAGCGCGAAGCAATGCGAAGGAAGGAAACAAACCCATGACAACCGATACAGACAACCGATACATCGAGACCACGTTCCGCGCCAACGCCGACGCGAAGTGCGAGGAGTGCGGTCTCCTACAACACCAGCACGGCTTCGGCATGGGGAACCGCGACCCGAAGATCGGCGAGTGCCCACGTCGCCTGAAGTGTAAGTCGTGCCCACGCCCGGCGATGCAATTCTGGAGCGGCGGCGGCTTCTCCGATGATCAGGACGGGCAGTGCGCGTACTGTTGCATGCTCGAACGCATGGGCGATCTACGCTCCGCCGTGCGCGACCTGTTGACCGCACACGAACACGTCGAACAGGCGGACAACGGCGACGCCGAGACGGTGCTGTATAACCACTTCTGCGACACTCCGAACAAAGAGATCAGCCCGATCCCGATGTCGCTGGACGAATGGGATCACGAGTTGCTCGCGTGGATCGAACGGTTCACGGAACACCGGGACAGGGAGGCGAAGTAATGGCGAAGCGAACAGGCGCGAATGGCGCAAGGCCGGAGGGCGACTACCAACTCTTCCGCGTCCGCAAGGAAGCGCACCGGAAGGCGAAGGCGGCGGCGAATCTCGCCGGCGTCACGCTCGAAGAGTTTGCATCCGACGCGATCGAGCGAGCGGCGGATAAGGTTCTCGCGAAGCAACAGCGATGAGCCGCGAACAACTCCGCTGCATCGTGATCGGGTGCGAACGCTACTCCGCACATCCGTTCAAACACCCGAAGGATCACGGGCGCATGTCGCTTCTGTGCCGCCTCGGGCTTCATAGCTACGCCTGGTTCAAATATTGCCGCCGATGCGGGAAGCGGAAGCGATGAAGGGCGAGGATCGCTGTTGGGCGTTCCGGGACGGACACTTCGAGGGCTTCCGGCAGCACACGTTCGGACAGGAGCGCGGCCATTGGGGACCGACGACGCCGAAGGTTGTCGGCGCGATTCGGCACTGTCATCGCGGTTGCGGCCACGTCGAGATCGGCATCCTCGGGAAGCGCGGCGCGCTGAAGTGGGCGGTCGGCTGTCCCGGTTGGGATCGCCAGCCCGTCCTGCGTTCCTATTCACAACAGCAAGGGTCTTGCGCGGAGTGCGGATGGCGCGGTCGCCTGAAGGATCGCGGCTACAGGGTGACGCCGCGAGGCTACGCGCCCTCGAACGCCTTTCGCCCGCCCGTGCATCTGGCGGTGCCCTTCCCGCCGGACGATCCTAGATCCCGAGCGTCACTTCCCACTGCGCCCGGAGCCGATGCGCCGCGATCCTCGCGCTCCGCTCGTCCATCTCGATCCCGACCGCGTCGATCCTGAGACGCCGCGCCGCCACCAGCGTCGACCCGCTCCCGGCGAACGGGTCCAGGACGCGCCCGCCGGCGGGGACAACGAGCCGGAGCAGCCACTCCATCAGCGCGATAGGTTTCACCGACACGTGATCGTTGATCCGTTGCGTCGTGCGAAGGCGCGGGTTCTCGATGTCCTTTTCCCGCCCGTCGCTTCGGCGCCGCGCCTCGAGTTCCATCCTTCCCCACGCCTCGCGCTCCGACGTTGACGCCTTCGCGCAGTAGTAGAACCGCGACGCGCCTCCGAAGTCCCCGATGCCAGGCGAACCGCCCGTCGGCGGCTTCTCATCTTCCCGGAACCGATGCATCCCGACGGCGGAGGCCCTGCCGCCGGAGCTGAGGGTCGCCCCCGACTGGCGATCCAACTCCGCGACCGGACAGTCCGGCGCACAGTCGAACGCTTCGACGGTCTCGGAGCTGAGCGAAGCCTCGGGCGTCGGCTCCCCGCCGCGCCATCCTCCGCTGTATCCCGACGGTCCGCGGAGCGCGGGGAAATGCCCGTCGCCGCGCACGGTTCGCGCTCCGACTTCGACACACGCGAGCGAGTGCGAGAGGATCACGTCGGCTGGCCATCGACCTGAAGGTTGCACGAACCCGCCGGGTTCACGTCCCTCGGGCGCGTTCGTCACGGGCGTGGCACGGCGTTGTCCCGAGCTGTACGCGCCGCCGTTCAGGTCGTCCGCCGTGGCGATCCGCGTCGCGTCGATGTTGATCCCGCCTGTCCCGTGCGCCAGCACGTTCGCGGCGACGGTTCCCGCGAACGGCTTCCGCGCCACGATGATGGGTTCCCATCCAGGCTTCAACGCCGTACCCCATCCGCTCCACTTCGCAGCGGTTTCCGTCTGCGGCTCATAGCGCGGGCGGTCTTCATAGTTGACGTTGATCCCCGCGCCGTAGACGTCGCCCGTTTCGCCCTCCGGTCCTTCGCGCTCTGCCGTGTGTCCGAGCTGGCGATCTATCGCCCGCGCCACGTCGAGCGACTTCGGAAATCCGCTGCCAAATAACCAAGAGATCGTCGGGCGCAACTCGAAGCCGGCGTCCTCGATAGCGCAGGCGGTGCGATGAAACGTGCGCGTCCCGCCGAACGCTAACAGGTGCGCTCCGGGCTTCAGCACCCGCAACGCCGCCGACCAGGTCCGCGGATCCCGTTCGACGCCGGAGTCGTCCCACCCTCGGTTCATAAACGCGAGGCCATAGGGCGGGTCGGTGACGAGCGCGTGGAAGATGTCCGGAGGCATAGCCTCCATCAGCGTGACGGACTCGCCTCGGATAACGTGCTGCATTGTGAAACATGCTCCAACTCGGGCGGCTCGTTGCAATCCTTCGGCACGTGTTCCCACGCGGACAAACAACGGGCGCAATAGTGCGGATGGGGGACGAGGCGTTCGACCAGCTCAAAGCGCACGACATAGAATTGATGCTGCCCGGCTTTCATATGCCAGGCTCGCCACAATGTACCAGGCGAGAGTCCGTCGACCTTCGCGCCGATCTTCGTGAGGAAGTCGAAGCCCTCGGCGGCGTAATCCTCCGGCGGCGCATCGTTCGACCATTCCTGATAGAGATCCTGCGTGATGCGGATGATCGCGATTGGCTTCCCTTTGAATCGACGCTGGCGATCCGTTGCGATCGCTTCCGCTTGCGAGTGAAAGCCGAGCGCGTATCGATCCATCCACTCGCGCCGCGTCACGGTCTTCGCGCCGGCGAGCAGCGCCGGCGTGGTCCAGGCGAACGAGATATCGCGGGGCATCGTATCTCCAAAGAATAAACCCCGGGAGCGATGGCGGAACGATGCACGCTCCCGGGTCGTAACAACAGACCAATCCATCCGAAGCCGTGCCGCCCAATGTTCCGAGGGTATGCACAGTCTCAGACATTCGCCGGAAGTAGCGGAGGGCCTCGCGCACGCGCCTTTGGTATCAATCGCCAGCACCCGTCGCCGCCGGGAACCGCCGACGCTGCTTCCACGGGTGCGAACGCTCTGAGGAACTCGAGGCGGCGGACGAAGTCTAGCGTGAACAACTCGCCGAAACCGAGGAACAGATCCGCGAGGATCTTCGCGCCAGCTTCGTGCGGAAGCCCGGTCGAACTCGCCAGCGACGCTACCGCCTGCGCGAAGGTCTCGGCGGCGACGTTGCACGCTACCGCCATTGCGCGGAGCGTCTCGGTCAATTCCTCCATACTCGTCGCGAACGCCGCGAACGTCGCCGCTTGATCGGCAGCCGTGGTGACGGGTGGGACGACTCGGCGGAGGCGTTGCCGGGCGATCAGATCGTCCGAGACCGCCTCAAGTTCGCCCGCGGCGGAGCGTCGCTGGCGGTCCAGGTTCCTGCCGGCCGGAGTGTCGATCAGTTTCGCCGCATCCTCCCCGACGTACTCAAACTCGCGGGGACGATTCGCCGCGTCGAGGTGCTGGCGGTGTTCACAATGGAAATACGCGCCGCATGTGTCGCACAGCTCCGAAGGAATCGCGCCGGCTTCCCGGATCGCTTCCTTCATTGCCTTCTCTTCCTGTCGGTCGAGCCCAATGGTCGGCGGGTCCGTCGTCGTATCGATCACGGTCGTGCCGTAGACGGCAATGTCGGCGGCGATCCGTTCGTGCGCTTCGCGGTCGGCGAACAAATGAGGTCGAGTGTGTAACGAAGCGGCGGCAGGCCAGACGCACCGCTCGCCCTGATCGTTGTGTTCCTCACAGACGCCGACGGCGGACACAACGACAAGCGGGCGCGGCGCGGGCGTCGCCCATATGCCACTGCCGCTGTATGTGTGCGGCGGATGTCTCGCTTCACGTTCGCACCGCCCGAACGCGAGCATCTCCGGACATTGATCAGCCATCGCCTACTCCGTCGGCGGCGACCATTCGCCGAGCAAGGATGATAAGTGCGAACGCTGCCTGAGAAGGTACGACTCCATTCCCGAGTAAACGGAGCGCGTCGATTCGGGTGAGACGAACGATTTCGGGTAAGGAAGCGTCCACCAGATCGGAAGCCCCATCAACCATGACACGAAGAGCGGATTCAGTTGCCGCGGTCTGGCGATAGGTTGCGGGTGCGAGGTCGGGATCTGTTCCGACGATTCGCTGCCAGGCGTCGACATCTGTTGGTCCAGGAGGGAAAAGCGGGAGGCTTGCCGCCCGAGGATCCCATTCGTCGGGACGTTCTGCGTCCTCGCGTCGCCGTCCTTCCAGTCCCGCTCGATCGGCGTCGCCCACTGTTCCGACCGCGCCTGTTGGTCGAGTCCCATTTCGTCGACGCGATCCTGTCCCCGGCTCCGGAAGCTGTCCGCTCCCGGCGTCTGCCAGATATCCGTAAACGGGATCTGGCTCGGCGAAGATGATCGCTCCGGGGCATCCGTGGTTCCAGCATCCGAGGCCGCGATAGGCTTCGTGTCGCTCGCGGTCCCAGGTTTGTCCCCATCCGACTTCGTCGCCGCAGTGATCGCATCGAGGCTCAGTTGCGCCGCTATCGCCAGCGGCATCCCCGCCCCGTTCCCGTTGATCCCCTTTTCCTTCAGCTCCGCCGCTCGCTCGGTCCAGGTCTCCGGCGACTCGCCGTCGTTGCTTACGTGTCCGCCCGGCGTCGGCCACTGATCGATCGCGTGATGGAGTGAGAGCGCGTGCTTCCCCTTCTGTTCGCCCCTCGTGTATTTCCCCTGCCGCCCGTTCTGTGTGTCCGGCGACGGCCAATTGTCGACCGCTTCCCGCGATAGACTCTGAAACTCGCCCGTCGCCCGTCCCTCCGCGTTGTTTGCGTCGTCTTCGACCGGAGTCGGCCACATCTTCGTCGCGCCCGTAAGCGAGTCGGTCTGCGACGGATGGTTTCCCGCCGACTCCGCGTCTTCCGCCCGGGGCGTCGGCCAGCTCGCCGCCGCCCGGTCGATCCCGACGCTCGTCGGTCGGTTCGAGTCCTGCGAGCTGTACGCTTGCGGCGTCGGCCATCCCTGCATCGCATCGTTCAGCGTCACGCCCGGATGGTGTGAGGGCGTGCGCGGATGCGATGCGCTCGACGAGTCGCCGTCCTCGCGTGTCGCCGTGGGCCAATGCGAGGATGAAGATTCGATCTCTCTTGTGTGTCGCGCCAACTTCCGCCGCTTGAAAAGTATCCCACTCCGCATCGAACCCGCACGAGGCCAATCCACCGAGAACGGCGTCCATTCCTCCATGAACGGTAATGAGGCCCGGGACGTTTTCAATGACCACGACTCCGGGTCGAACTCCCCGAATGACTCGCAATACTTCGGGCCAGATCCAGCGGTCGTCGGCGAGTCCGCGGCGGTCGCCGGCGACGCTGGACGGTTGACAGGGAAATCCCGCAGAGACGAGATCCACTTTTCCACGGAAGGGTTCAGGATCGAAGGTGTGAAGATCAGTCCAGACAGGCGCCGGAGCCAGGCTGCCCTCTTCCATACGCGACGCAAGGATCGCCGTTGCAAAGGCTTCGCGCTCCACGTAAACGACTCCACGATATCCGGGCACGGCGAGATCGAGAGCGAGTTCGAGACCGCCGCCGCCGGCGCATACGCCCATCCCATAGATTTCCTCCTCGATCATCCGCGCAACTCGCGGAGCATGTCGTACACGGGCGTCGTTGCCCCGGCTTTGAATCGCTCCCCGGCTTCCTCCAACGCCTCACGCCAGCCGCGTTGGTATTCGGATTCGCCGTAGGTTTTGAGATCCCGCTGAAACTCTTTGAGCGCAAGTTCGCGTGCTGGACGCTTCGAGGCGTCGCGAGGGATCAGGGCCATCTTCGCCGCCGAACGGTTGACGGCGACGACGGCGTCGATCACGGAAGGCGTTCGAGGATGATCAGACCGTGCGTTTTCGTCGTCCCGCATTTCGTCCAGCCTGCTTTCTGGAAACAGTATCCCGGATTCGTCGAGCGTACCTTCCGCCCGTCGACGTAAGTGTAGAGCCGATCACCCGGCCATCGTTGCCAGGCGAGCGCGTCCGCTTCGCGTATCAGGTCGGACGATTGGAGCGGTCCCTCGTTGCGGAAGATCGCACAGTTGACGCCCTGCTGTCCGCTCGCGTCGATGAACTTGCGCCACACGAACAGCGCATCGGCGGCGAGCGTTAGCAGCACCATCTTTTCGCCCGGTCCCACGAACAGACGCGGCTTGCGCCCGTCCCGGTAGCGGTAGCGGGAGTAGTGACGGCGGAACAGCCCGAGGGCGCGGTCGTCGCCGTCCAGAGCTGGAAGCCATGAGCCGTCGAGTAATCCGATCATGCACTAATCGACTCCTACGGTCGCGGGTTCAGTCGCGATGGCGAACAGGACGGCGACGGGAACGATCCGATAGACGTTCGGCCCGGGGATCTGCGGCGCCCATTCGCGAGGCGGCGTTGCCCCTAAGTACACCCGGGCGATCTCGATCACCGCCAACCCGGGAACGTCGTGCGGCATGATGCGGATCCCGGTGACTTCAAACGACACCTTCCGTTCGCGTTCAAGCGGCTCCGTCCACTCCTGTCCGACGCCCACCGAACAGCCGCACTGCTCCGGCGGTGTTGGGTTGCACGTCGCCGCATTGTGGAACGTCACGAATTGCACCTGCATCACGCCTCCTCCGCCGCTCGCGTCAACGGTTGAATCATGTTCCCGATCAGCGCGTTCCGCGCTTCGATCCGCGTCGCCCATTCGGTCGCGATATCGCCGGCGTGAGCGACCATCTCCGGCGTGATCTCATCGAACACGATGCCCTCGGGATCGTGTCGATAGTCGACGATCCCCCACGCTTCGACTAGGCCCGACGATTCGCCAACCGAGACCATGAGCGCGAGTCCGAGCGGGTGCAGAAATTGTCGGTTGACTTCCTGAAGGTATCCGCGTTGCTGGAACTCGAGGAGCGACATTGCCGGCACCGCCGGGACGGGTTCGCTCCCTTCGATTGGTTGCGGGTCCAGGTGTTCGGTTTCATTGTCCGCCATGTTGTTCCCTCCACAGTTTGACGAGGTGCGCGAGTTGGCGCGTAAAGTAGATCGGACGCCCTAGCCTGTTCATCAGCGCGATCTCGGAGCCGACGCCGGCGGACTCCGTCCATTCATCTTCGACAACGTACATCCCCCACGCTCGCGGAAGGAACGCCCGGTTTTGTCGCAGCCAGAACTCCCTCGGCACGTCCGGCGCGATGCGGTCGAAGTGCGCCGAATTGAGGAATGGACAGTAGTACGGGATCCCCGCTCGCGCAAGTTGCCGGGCGTGTTCGCGGCCTCGATTGATCCGCTCTTGAATCCGCAGGAAGTCGTCGCCGTCGCCGTACCGTCCCGCGACGTACACGAAATCCTCCGGCGGCAGATGCTCCGGCAACACGATCCCCTGCGGCGTGAGCCGGATCATTTCGCCGCCTGTATGCGCTCGAACGGGTGCGCCTCGGGCTTCGACTTGATCCCCTCGTTGAACTGCTTCCCCACGCTCGGCGCGTTCAACAGTTCGGCAACCTGTAGCGGCGTCACGTTCTTGTAGGCGTACAACGTGCCGCCCGTGAACATGACGAAGAGGCGCGATTCCTTCAGGTCGTACCCGATCTCGATCACGTTCGACGAGTCGGGGATCTTCACTAGGCGCGGGACAGGCTTCGCCCATTTTGTTGTTGTCATACAATCCTCCTCCAAGTTCGGCGATCGATAATGTCTCGCACTGTTGGAATCGCAACCCGGTAGCGCGTGGCGAGTTGATGCGCTGAGAGAGTCGCGGCGAGTGCCCGGATCTCCCGTACCTTCTTCGGATTCAGTTTGGCATGGGCGTTACGGGTTCCGTGCGCGGTGAGTCCGTGGCGCACGGCGTGTTCCATATTGCCGAGCCTTGTACGGTATTCGAGGTTAGAACGGACGGGGTTTAGTTTGTTCCCGTCTCGATGGTTGACTTCCTTCCCGACCGGGCATGTACCAAGAAACGCCTGCGCTACGGCCACGTGCAGATACAGTTTTGTCGCAACGCCGGAACGCTCGCGGTGAACTGATACAAACCAGTACCCGTTCGCAATCGACGGCTTCAGTATTCGCCCGACTCTAGCGCCGCGACCGCCAGCGTCGCGCCTGATCTGTCCATCCGTCGAGACGCTGTAAAGTCCCTCGTATCCCACGACGGAGCGCCATTCGATCATGACGGAAACTCGCGCCACTCGCGCCCGTCGAGCAGCTCACCGCCCGACGTGTTTCTTGGGGCCCCCCCCCATTGTTTGAAAAAGAACGGGACGCCTGCGGCGGCGCACTGATCCCGGATCTCCCGTACCCATTCGAGGCGATCCGCTTTCGGTCGCCAGATGCGATCAAACTTCGTCCCGACCATACGGCGAATCGCGCCGACTTCGACGAGTGATCGGGCCGGAGGCCCTGCAGACTCACCGCCAGCGATCACCCAATCGATCCCACTACTCCGGAGATCGCCGAGTGTCTCAGGAAGGAAGGGCGCAAGCGCAAGCCGCCCGAGCAACGGCTCGCAGGATAGGAACCTAACCGCCGCCGGCGTCCGAAGCAACAGCGGGATCCGCTCGTCGGCGAAGTGCTGATTCTCTACCGACACGCCGAGCCAGACGTTCGGGAGCGGCCACATATCAGGCGAGAACAGCGATTTGTTTCCGCCCTTCTCAGTGAGGCGATCCCATAGGCGCGGCATGAACTGAGCCGATAGCAACCGCTGCATCCGCTCCGGTCGCTTCGTGAGAACTTGGAAGGTATGCTCGCTCGCCATCGCCATAACGAGGAACGCTTCGAGGATGAACAGGTCGTCGACGTCGTCGTGAAACAGATCCGAGAGCGAGTTGACGAACACGCGCTGCGGCTTCTTCCAGTGCAGCGGATCTTCGAGGCGGTCGCGGTGAAGCTGGACGGGGATCGCGCCGCGCTCGAACTTGCGCCCGTTCATCCGGAAGGGCGGCGTCCGTTCGATGTAGCAGTTCGCGCACCCGGGCGAGACCTTCGTGCAACCGGACGCTACGTTCCAAGTTCTGTCGGTCCATTGAATCTGCGTGTTGCCGCTCATCGACGATCCCTCTTCCGGTGTTCCTCCGCCCATATGCCGACGCTCGCGCACGCGAGACCGCTGAACGCCAACACTAGGAAGAGCCGCATGTTATCGAGCGGCACGGCGAGCGACGCGAGCAACAGAAACCCGCCCAATAAGATCAGCAGTCCGTTCACGATCATAATTCCTCCGATAACTTACGCGACGCGCCGTCCTTGATAGCGACGATCTCGTACTTCCCGTCCTCGTTGTAGAACCCTTCGAGGATCTCGCCCTTTGCGATGCGCCCGATCACATCGAAGTCCGGTGCGCGTTCGAGCTGGAGCGGTCGCTGATACGTTTCCGGGTCCAGGCGAACGCGACCGCTCCGCCGCTTTTCGTGTCGGTAGCACTTCCACAACCCGCCGCGAAACTTCATCGGCCAACCGCAGCGAACGGGACGCCCGGCGCGGGTCCCGACTTCGCGCCGACAATTCGGAATCGGATCGCTGCGACGAAGGCGGGACGGCGGCTCGGCGACGACGTCCGGGTGCTGGCGCGTGAGCCATAAAGTCCAGGCGTTCCCGAATCCGTAAGCGGCGAGATATGACTGCCCGGCGTCCGGCGGAAGCGGTTGCCCGTTCCTGTCCCGGCGTAGCGTTTCCCACTTCACGCCGTATCCCTGTCGTCGTCCCTCCGGTTTCCTGATCTTTGTGTTCGAGTGAGTCCGGGGAATACGTCGTCGTAGTTGGTTCGTGGGAACCGTTGGAACCGTGGGTTTCGTATCTGATCGCCCGTGGGATTTGCGGGGCGAAGCGTCGGTAGATTGTGGCGATTTGTGGGAAACTCGGCGTCGCCGAGTTGAAGTGATCCGAGGGCGGCGGGGCGGCGGCTTCATCCTTCATCCTTCGGGGCGCATCTTCCCACGGTTCCCCGGCGTTGTCAACGGTCGCGCCGGCTTCACCCATTCGGTCTTCAACGGCATGAATCGCGGGAGCTGGGTCCTCACCTGATTGCGAGCGCACCGCCGCGCCTGTCCCTCCGTCGCGTGCCAGCACTCCCGGATCCAGCGGTTCGCGCCTCCGCGTTCGAGGAGCGAGACGCGCCAGTTCGACGCGGTCACTTCGTCCGCGTACCCGCAGCGCGTTGCGTTGCGGTTGTTCATTCCAGCACCTTCTCGATCTCCGGCCAGTTCGACGGACGCCAGAGGTATGCAGCGACTAGGCGCCGGGCACGCTCCTTGAATGTATCGAAGACGTCGAGCGTCCCGGGTTCGTTGCCGGGATGCTCCGCAAGGTACAACGCGGTCGCGATCATCTCTGTCACGAGTCCGAAGCCGGCAAGCCAATCCGCCTGCGCCGCCGCAGGCGTGAGGCTCCGGATCGTCGATGCGCTCGCGCCGATTGGGATCTCTTTTTTCAGCTCCGCCACGACGATCTGTCCGGCGCGAAGCAGGAACAGATCGGGGAACCCCTGCGCCGACTTTCGCGAATCCTTTGTGTGATACACGCGCCAACCGCGCATCCTCGCGAGCTGGACGATCGCCGTCTGGAAATCTTCCTCACTCTGTTGTTCGAGCATGAACCGCGAGCCGTCAACCGTGGGCGTGTTGTCGTCCAGCATCCTATCGAGATCCTCATCGCTGATCGTGATCTGTTTCGGCAGTCCCTTCGGCGCAAGCTGGACGCCGGCGTGGTTCGATTTCTTTAACGCTCCCCGGAGGAACTCCCCGCCTTTGCTGTCGTGCTTGCGCGTCATGGGATCAACTCCAACAGGGACGGCTGCGCGAAGTCTCGCCCGTCCCGTTCCTTCCCGCCGATGATCTGTTTCGTGCCCTTGACGCCGTACCGCAGGCGACTCGCGGCAAGCTCGACGTACTTCTCGGACAGGTCGATCCCGATAGCGCGGCGCCCGTTGTCCCGCGCGACCTTCAGCGTTGTCCCCGTCCCGGCGAACGGGTCCAGGACAACGCCGCCGACCGGGAAGCCTTCGTGCATCGGTCGATATCGCCGCTCGAAACGGCGGCGGGTGTCGGAGTCCCGACGAGTTCCTCGGGGAAGGCGGCGAAGTGGGGCAGGGGCGACGGTTCGGTCGCAAACGTCCATACCGACCGCATCGCCCGTCCTGCGGCGTTAGGGGCCATCGCTACGCCCGTGCCGTCGCCTATAGAGGGCGACCCGTTCTCACTCGCGGCGGGTCCGTTGCCGAACTCGTACCGATACCGACCGAGCGAGGCTTCGCTGTACGGCTCGCGCACGCCGTAGGCGTCATAGAAATATCGCTCGGCTTTGCTCAGGAGCAAAATGTATTCGTGCGACTTCGACGGGCGATCCTGTACGGACTCCGGCATCGCGTTCAGCTTGTTCCAGATGTTGTCGATACGGAGCCACCACCCGTCATTCTGTAGGGCGATGCCGACGAGCCAGGCAAGCGGGATCATATCCTTCGGCTTGAACCCGGTCTGCTTCTTTGAATGGATCATCCGGTCGCCGCGATTATTGCGCGACTGTTTCGGCCATCGCTCCGCGTCGCGTGCGCCGTTCCCGCCGGAGGCGTAGGAATCCCCGAGGTTGAGCCAGACTGTCCCCGTATCCTTCAGGACGCGGCGGATCTCCCGGAAGATATCAACGAGGCGGTCGACGTATTCCTGCGGCGTCTGTTCGTGCCCGAGCGCGAGGTCGACGCGCTTAGCTTTGCACTTCCGGCAGCGATCCTTGTACCGCTTCGTCGACGCCGACGAAGACGCCTGCTTCCCGTTGCGCGGTCCCTGTCGCGTGCGTCCGGAGTGTTCTTGCCGAAGGTGCGTCGCCTGTACGTGTTGACAGTCGGGATCGCCGCCGATCCATTGCGCTGTCCCGTAGTCACGCAGGCCGAAGTATGGCGGCGACGTGACGACGCAATCGACCGAGGCGTCCGGCAGCTCGCGCACGGTTGCCAACGCTTCGCCCCAATACAGGCGGAGTCCGTCCTCGTCGTACCTGATCACTCCGACCGATTCCCAAGCGGCATGATCAACTCTAAGCGATCCTGCCGATAGACGATCCGGACGGGCGATTGTTTCTTCGGCATGAATGAAAGCAGCACCGGATCGTTGTCGGGGATTCCGTCAAGCGCGTCGCGCAGATACCAGGCGTCGAGCGTTCGCTCGGACATCGAGTCCAGAAGGTCGCCGTCGATATACATCGCGCCGGCTTCGACTTCCGGGATCGCCATATCCTCCCCGTCGCGCATCCCGTGAAGCGTCGCGCTACTGCGTCCCTGTATCTTCAGGTGCCCGTCCGGAGCCTCGAATGAGATCACGCCGCCTGTTGACGGTCCAGGCTGCTGGTTATCAAACCAATCCGGATCGTCCGACCGTCGCCCGATGCCGCGTGCCTTCAACAGGTCGATCACGGCGGCGACATAGTCGCGGAGCTTCGCCGCCCGAATGTTCAGCATGATG
>Ga0137435_1000025_pt1 | contig 81764 bp, 75 predicted proteins | sample EasRivERMGT100_2_FD_104904 | JGI IMG/M metagenome (GOLD analysis project Ga0137435, IMG submission 104904) | Soil microbial communities from meander-bound floodplain in the East River, Colorado, USA - East River MetaG ERMGT100_2 | ecosystem: Environmental > Terrestrial > Soil > Floodplain ... | reverse complement strand
GTCTCACCGCGTCGATCCATTCAGCGGGGGTTGGTGCCTCATGTGGCACCAGCCCCCGTCTGAGCTTATAGCGCAGCTTCGCGAACCCCTTGGGCTCCCGTCCATCGCGTACGAACGGAATCAACCGCGCCGCCTTCCGCGCGAGCGCGCGGCGCGCTTCGCGCCAGCGGGGCCCCTGTCCCTCGCCCGGGCGGTACTGTGCCCAGCCAATCGATCCGCATACGCCGGCCGGCCCAAAGTCGTCCGAGGCCAGCAGCTCCTCGACGAATACGCGGATCGGCCCCTCGAACGAATGCAGGACGTCGTGCATCGCAACGATGGCGCCGGGCGTCAGATGCTTGCGAAAGAGATCGATGTCCTCTTTCGCGCCCTGGTAGGTGTGGTCGCCATCGATCCACAGAAACCGGATCGGTCGCGTCCAGCCCGGGGCGAGATCGCGCGAGTACGCGCGATGGGCCTCGACGCTGTCCTCAACTCCCGCGCGGCGCAGCGAGGCGCGAAAACCATCCCAGGACGACTGCTGTGAGCCGTGTCCGAAATCGGTGACCGCGGGGGCCGAATGCGGATCGACCGCGACGACCGGCCCGAGTCCGTAGCGTTGCGCGATCGAGGCCAGGCCGACGGTCGACTTGCCCTTGTAGCTGCCGATTTCGAGGATGGTGCCCTGCGCGGGCGCGCAGGCCGCGACGAGCGCGAGGAAACGCGCTTCGCGCTCCGTCAAAAACCCCGGAGCAGCCTGCACCCGCTGCCACGCCTCGTCTATCGCGGCATCGAGACTAGGTGATACCGATAGCTGACGACCGATAACTGATGACCTAGTCAGCAGTACTGCTCGAAGGCCGCCGTGAGATCGGCCGCGATGTCGCGCGCATTGCGTCCTTCGATGTTGCGGCGCTCCAGCATGAACACGAGCTTGCCGTCCCTGAACAAGGCGATCTGCGGCGACGACGGCTGATACCCGGTGAAGTAGCTGCGCGCCCGCGCGGTGGCATCGGCGTCCTGCCCGGCGAACACGGTGAGCAGGCGCGCCGGCCGGCGCTCGTGCTGGATCGCGAGCGCCGCGGCGGGACGCGCGTAGCGCGCCGCGCAGCCGCACACCGAATTCACCACGACCAGTGTGGGCGCGCGCTCGCTGGCGAGCACCGCGTCCACGTCCGCCGGCGTGCGCAGCTCTTCGAACCCCAGGCGGGTCAGCTCTTCGCGCATCGGGCGGACCATTTCGGGATCGTACATCGGGACATTCAGATTCCGCATCTGCTCCTCATTTCTTCAGGAATGCCGTCAGCGCCGCCCGAAAGTCGGGAGTGCTGCGGCTGACGGCGTTGACGTCGGCGCCGAGCCGCAGTCCCTCATCGAAGGCGAGGCCATCGAGTTGATAGAATTGCTGCTTGGTGAAGGCGAGCGCCGATGCGCTCGACTCGGCGAGTACCCGCAGGACCTCGCCGGCCTGCTCCTCGAAATCCGCGTCTTCGTAGACGCGCGAGACCAGCCCGACCGCCGCCGCTTCGGTCCCGTCCAACACGCGGCCGGTCGCTGCGAGGTCGAAAGCGATCTTTTCGCCTACCGCGCGGCGCAGCATCGTCATGACGATCGCCGGCACAAAGCCTCGCTGCACCTCGGGGTAGCCGAACTGGGCCGACTCCGCGGCCAGAATCAGGTCGCAGGCTGTTGCCAACCCGCAGCCGCCGGCGAGCGCGCGTCCCCGCACCAGCGCGACCACCGGCTTGGGCAGGCGCCGCATGCGCACGAAGATTTCGGCGAAGTGCAAAGCGGCCTGGCGGTTTTGCTCGGGCGAGTGGTCGGCGGAGGCGAGCAGCTCGTTCAGGTCCATCCCCGCGCAGAAATCGCGGCCTGCGCCTCGCATTGACACCACGCGCACCGCCGCATCGAGATCCGCGCGCTCCAGCACGGCAAGCAGCGCGTCGATCATGGCGGTATCGATCGCGTTGCGCTTGTCGGGACGATTGAGCGTCGCCGTGAGCACGCCGCCGGCGACCTGCACCAGGACCCGCTCGCTCACCGTTGCACCTCGATCTCCATCCGCAGCAGCGCCGTCGAGAACACCTTTCCCTGCGCGTCGGTCTTCAGGGAGATCGTGCCGCCGCCGTCGAGCGCGCCGTGCAACAGGAAGTTCAGGGCCTGGAGGTTGGGGAGCTCGAAGCGCTCCACCGGTCCCTTGATCATGCCCTTAAAATGGCGTGCGACACGGGCCGCCGTCACCTGCTTCACGAGCAGCGGATAGTACTTCGGGTGTTTGGCGATCAGCCCGATGTTGGCTGTGTCACCCTTATCGCCGGAGCGGGCATGCGCGATTTCGACCAGTCGCTTCTTCATACGTCCATCACCTCCACCGCCGGCTGCACCAGCGCCTTGTCGATCAGCGCGGGCCAGTAGGCCACGATCTCTTCCGGTTTGGGCCGGCCACCCGCAAAGCCCGTGACACTCGGTGGTCCGTTGAGAATCAGCGGCGCAATCTCGCGCGTGAACCGATCGACTCGGGCTTTGTCGGGCGAGCGGACGCCGATGCGCAGCTGCACTTCGGGCAGGTCCCCCCCCCCGGCGTCGAGCGCCTTCAGCGCGAGCGGCCCGTGTGTCGCGTTCGCGCCGACGAACTCGGTGAGCATCGCGTCGAACTCGAGCTTCAGGTCCTGCAAGCGTTGGCGCAGGATGCGATCCGCCGCGCGCGCTTTCTCGAGCGCATCGGGCCAGGCGTAGACGAGTGTGCCAACCGCCTTGTAGCCGTAGAAATACGCGATCGAGACCTTGAGCTTGTCGGTCGCCGGTTTTCCCCTGACACCAGACACCTGAACCCTGTCCTTGCCCGCCTGAGCCAGTCTAATGGTCGTAAAGTCTGCGACGCCGTCCGGCGTGATATACTCCCGCGGATCGCCCATCTCGTAGACGAGCTGCTCGGTCACGCCCGGGACGTCGATTCTCCCGCCCGTCCCGGGATGCTTGACGATGTCAAACGTGCCGTCGGCCCGCGCTGCCACGATGGGATACCCGACGTTCGCGAGATCGGGTATGCGCTTCCAGTCGTGGAGGCAGTTGCCGCCGCTCGCCTGCGCGCCGCATTCGATGATGTGACCCGCCACAGTGCCGGCGGCAATCCGGTCCCAGGCATCGGCCGGCCAGCCGAAGGCGTGCATCAACGGGCCGAGCGTCAATCCGGTGTCGGTGACCCTCCCGGTAATGACGACCTGGGCGCCGCGCTGCAGCGCCTCGACGACCGGCGCCGCCCCCAGATAGGCATTGGCCGAGAGGACATGCTCGCGCACGTCCCGCAGCGGGCGGCCGGTGTCGAGGTTCGCGAGCTGGTGGCCGCGGGCCATGAGGCCGTCGAGCCGGCCGAGCAGATCGTCGCCGGTGACGATCCCGATCTTGAGCTTGCCCGCGAGGCCCTGCTTACGCGCGACCTCGGCCAGGGCCAGCGCGCAGCCCCGTGGATTCACGCCGCCGGCATTGGCGGTGACTTTGATGCCGCGCTCCACGAGCGCCGGAAGAATCCGTTCCATCTGCGAGATGAAGTCGGTCGCGTACCCGCGCGACGGATCGCGTGATTTCTGCTTCTGCAGGATGGACATGGTGACTTCGGCGAGATAGTCCATCATCAAGTAGTCGATGGGGCCGCCCGACACCTGTCGATACGGTGCCTCGAGCCAGTCTCCCCAGAATCCCTGACCTCCCGCGACGCGCACCGTCGCCGGGGCCGCCGTCACCGGAGGCCGCTCGCTCCGCGCGCGCCTGACGCGACGGGCGTGCGGCGCACCGCCACCGCTCCGGTCGGCGTCGTTACGCGCGTCTCGATCAGCGTGCTGAATCCATCCGGCAGCTGCAGCTGTGGCGGGTTCGGAAGCCGGACCATGCTCCTTCCGCCGGCGACCACCGACAGCGAGCCACCTTCTCCTGCCGGCTCGTCCGGTCCCAGGAATCGAACGCGCACCGTGCCCTGCCACGCATGTCCGGGCAACCGCGCGAACGCGGGAAACAGCTCGATCGTGAGTGGTTTCCCGGTGATCGAATCGGTGAGGGCCACGCTCATGCGTCCGAACGCGTAGTTCACGGGTTGATTGCCGCCGGGAATCTGTTGACCGCTCGAGTCGTATACGGTGATCGAAAGGTCCGTCATCTCATCCCAGAGGTCCGCCGGCAGCTGCAGATCCACTTCCATGCGCCTGGCCCAGCGTGGCGGGCGCACCTGCAGGGACTCGGCGGGCAGGCCCCGTCCCGTAATCGCGAAGCCTCGCTCGGCTCCGACCAGGCGGTATGAGACCTCACCGGTGACGCTGTTGCCCACCGCACTGGCCTCGAGGCCCTGGTCTGTGGCGGCGAGCGCCACCGGGCCGAGGTCGGCACGCACCGTCGCGGTGACGGCGTTGAGCGGGGGCGCGATCACGTCCAGCTCGTACACGCCCGCGACCAAATCCTCCGCGCGCACCGTGATCACCGCGCTCCCGGGATCCTCTTGGCCGATCAGGATGTCCTCGGGTGCCGAGCGCGCGGGCTGGCCGTTGGGCTCATACAGCCTGACGGTGGCCTGCTGCGCCTGAGAATCGGGCAACGTGACCGTGACGCGCAGCGTCGCGTCGGGCTGGGGCGCCCGAACGAAGTAGCGCTGGACCGCCGCCGGGCCGATCCCGCGTCGCTCGTCGAACAGCACCTTCGTGGTGAGATCGGTCGGGACGATGACCGTATTCACCAGCCTGAACAGCGGACCGGCGACCGGGTCACGCGGATTGAGCGCGGTCACCGTGCCGACGTAGATCCCAGGGTTTGTGAGTGCGCTGCGGCGATAGGTGACCGGAATCTCGGTCGCGCGCGGGGCCGCCTCGATCGTGTCGTCGACGACGAGCCATGGCACGTCGGCGTGGAGCGCGAATTGGGCCGCCCGCAGGCCGCCGCGGTGGCGCACCGTAAAGGTCTCGACGCTGTCCGAACCGGAAGCGCCGGCGAAGCCACCGCGCCGGAATGCCGCGGAGGCGCCGGTTTCAGCCTGCACTTCATAGACCGATCCCTGATGCCCCCCAACCAGCCAGGCGTACGCGGTCTCGAGAACGGGCATCCCGGCGCCCTCATCGATGATGCGCGCGCCGGGGAACGGGCGCGATGCAACGCGCAGCGACTGCACGATCTCGACGGCGCTGGCCCGGCGTCCTTCCTGCACGAGCGCCGAAGCGAGCGCCGCGGCCAGACCAGCAGCGTACGGCGTCGCCATGCTCGTGCCGACCTTCACTTCGTTCCCGGTATCCCAGCGCGGCACCGTCGAGAACGCGATCCCGGGCGCCACGATATCGGGCTTGGCCACCTCGCCGCCACGGGAGCTGAACCAGCCGAGCACGTCGCGCACGGGTGGAACCCCGGGTTGGGGAGGCCGGGCAAAGACGCCTGGGAACGTCGCGCCGACCGAGAGCGCCAGATCGGCCGATCCGGGGAAGCCCAGGGTCGAGAGACCCGGTCCGTCGTTGCCCGCGGCGATCGCGAACACCGCGTCCGGGTGGCCCAGGAGAAATGCATCCACGATCGAATCGATGACGGCGCGTCCTTCGTGCTCGTTGCCGACGCCAAAGCTCATGTTCAAGACCAGCGGCAGGTTGCGCTGCGCGGCGTAGCGGGCGGCGTAGTCGATCGCGCGCATCATGCTGGCGTGGACGGTCACGCCGCCGCGCGCGTTGTTCGCGATCTTGAGGCCGATGAGCTGCGCGCCCGGGGCGACGCCGTGGAATCCCGCGACGTCGTAGAGATTGTATCCGGCCGCGATCCCCGCGACGTGCGTGCCGTGCCCCGAGTTATCGAAGAACAGGTCGAGGACGGGCGTGTCGTTCGGCGGAGCTTCACTGAAGTTTGCGACGATCGTGATCGGCTTGGTGCCGAACGCAATCGTTTCGCGGCCCTGGCGGTAGTCGTGCAGCGGCATTTCGTCCTCGAACGAGCCGTCGAGGTTCGTGTCGAGGAACGCGACCCAGCCGTCGGATGCCTTCACGACGATGACCGGAAACTCGTCGGTGTTGCGCCCGTTGCCGTTGACGTCGGACGCGGGCGGGCGACCCAACGGCAGCTCCCGGAACACGCCGCGATACCACGTCGTCGCCGTGGTGAGGCGTCCGATGCGCGCGGCACCTTTCAGCTCTGCGCTCGTGGGAGCCGGGAACGCGGCCAGCGCCAGCCGTCCCTCCCCGGAGAAGTCGCGCAGCTCGATGATCTTGGGCGCTCCCGTGCTGGTCGCGATGAGGCCCGGGACCCCCGGATCGATTCCGCTGTCCAGAATGGCAATGAGCACGCCGCGACCGTCGTACGTCGGGTGCGCCGCCCGAAACACGTCCACGCCGGCGCTCTTGAGCGGCATCAGGCCGAGCATGTACGCGACGGCGGGATCGACGAGCGGCTGCGGGCCCACCGGTTCGCGTGTGCGACTGGCGTCGGGCATCGCCGGTGCCTGCGCCGCGGGCTTCGGCTGCGCCGGCTTTGTCACAGCCTGGGTGGATGCGCACGCTGCACCGAGCGTGATGAGACCGAGGGCGAAAAGCTTCGTCATGAGGCGGAACCCGGCAGCGCAAAGGTCCCGAGATGAGGACCGGTGAATTCGGTGGACACCTCGAGGAGAAAGCCGAGCGTGTCGCGCGTTTCTTCGGGTGTCAGAATCGCATCAACAAAACCGCGGGCGCCGGCGAACGTGGCATCGAGCTGATGCTCGTAATCGGCGCGCATCGCATCCACGGCGGCCGCGTTGTCCGGTTTGGCGGCATCGGCGCCATAGACCGCCTGGACGGCTGACTCGCCCTCCATGACACCCATCCGGCCGGTGGGCCAGGAGACGATGAAGTCAGGGTCGAACCCCTGCCCCGCCATCGCGTAGTATCCGGCACCCGATGCGTGATTGACGGTGAGCACGAGCTTGGGGACGGTCGCCGTCGCCATGGCTTCCACGAACTTGGCGCCCGCGCGAATGATCCCCGTATGCTCGGCCTCCGTCCCGACCATGAACCCCGACACGTCCTGAATGAACAGGAGCGGCATGCGCTCGCGATCGGCGTTCTCGATGAAATACGCGACCTTCTCGGCGCTCTCCGTGTAGATGATCCCCCCGATCCGGGGCGTGTCGGTCTTCTTCCTTCCTTTGATCACGCCACGCGAATTCGCGATCACGGCCACGGGTCGCCCTTCGATCGCGGCGTGCCCGCAGATCATCTCCGGCGCTACGTCGGGCTGGAATTCATCGACGCGACCGGCGTCGAACAGGCACTCGAACATCGCGCGTACATCGTAGCTCATGCGATGATCGATTGGAATCAGCTCGTACAGCTGCTTGAGGTCACGTTTGGGGGCGGGATAGGTTCTGCGCGCCAGCGGTGCATGCGCCAGCCGGGCCAGATACTCGCGGATGCGCGCGAGGCATGCTGCGTCGTCTTTGGCCCGGTAATGCGCGACCGCGCTGATGCTGGTGTGCGTGACGGCGCCACCCAGGGATTCGGCGTCGACGACCTGGCCCGTCGCCCCTTTGACAAGATTGGGGCCGCCCAATCCCATGAATGAGGTGCCGTCCACCATGAAGATGACGTCGGAGAGCGCGGGCAGGTACGCGCCGCCCGCGATGCACGGCCCCATGACTGCGGCGATCTGGGGCACCTTGAGATAGCGCCGCATGATCGAGTTGTAGTAGAAGATCCGCGCCGCGCCGTACTGGCCGGGGAACACGCCTCCCTGATACGGCAGGTTCACGCCGGCCGAATCGACCAGGTAGATGATCGGAATGCGCTGCCGCATCGCGATCTCCTGGGCGCGCAGGATCTTTTTGATCGTCTCGGGCCACCACGACCCGGCCTTCACCGTCGCGTCATTCGCGACGACGACCACCGGCCGGCCGCCGACGCGGCCCAGTCCCGTCACGACGCCGGCAGCCGGCGCTTGCCCGTCGTACTGGTCATGGGCGACCAGGAGGCCGATCTCCACCCACGGCGCGTCTGTGTCGAGCAGCGCGGTGACCCGCTCGCGCGCGGTGAGCTTCCCCTGGTCGTGCTGGCGCTTGATCCGCTCCGCGCCCCCGCCCTGCTCGAGGCGGGTGCGCAGCTTCTGGTATTCGTCGCCGAGGGTCTTGAGGCGACTCACGCGGCGACGTGCTCCGCCGCCCACTCCTGGATGTACTTGATGAGATCCGATGTCGGCGTGCCCGGCCCAAACAGCTTGCCCGTACCCTGCGACACCAGCGCATTCATGTCTTCCGGAGGGATGATGCCGCCGCCGGTGAGCAGCACGTCGTGGCGGCCCGCGGCGTCGAGCAGTTTCCGGACGCGCGGGAACAGCGTCATGTGCGCGCCCGACAGGATCGAGAGGCCCACGACGTCGACGTCTTCCTGGATCGCGGCCTGCGCGATCATCTCGGGTGTTTGGTGCAGGCCCGTGTAGATCACTTCCATCCCCGCATCGCGCAGGGCCGCGGCGACCACCTTGGCGCCGCGATCGTGCCCGTCCAGACCGGGTTTGGCGACCAGAATCCGGATGGGGCGCTTCGATGTCCTGGCCATCAGGAGCGGAAGCGCAGCAGCGCCGCGAGGCCATCCACGACACGGCGTGCCTTGTCGTCGTAGACGACATCGACCTGGGCGCGTTGCCCGAACGCTTCTTCTATCGCCTCATCGATGCGGGGGTCGTCATCATGGCCGTCCGCCAGCAGCGTCCGCACCTGGCCGCGGCCCAGCGCCTTGAGTGTGGCCTCCGGACCGTTGACCGCCCAGCCGCGCGGCGCACCGTCCTTCACGGCATCGGCGTGCGCGCGTTCCCACGCCCGCTCGCGCGCTTCGCGCAAGGCCAGGGCCGCCTCGCGCACCTCCGCCGGCGAGGCCTTCTTCGGGGCGAACTTCACGACGCCGAGCACCAGATCGTGGACATAGGTGTGAAGGTGCGGAATCACCGCGCCGGCGTCCACACCCACGCTGCCCAGCACGAGCCCCGCGAGTGGCTTCGCCTGGTTGACCTGGAAGACGCGGTCGGCGATCTGGGCATAGAGACGCTGCTTCTCCGTGCGGATGCGCTGATGGTAGTTGTGCTCACCGGCGCTGCCCGAGGGCCTGGCGCCGCGCGCCATCACCTGACGCTGGGAGGCGCCGTGAAACCTGCCGGCACGCGAGGCGTCCGTGGCGGCGAGCCCGGGGAGCTCGATGGTGTCGTACGCCGTGATCTCGAAGAACCGCGCGGCGGTGCGGTCGTACACGACCGCCAGGATCGTGCCGAATTCCTCTTCGAGGACCAGCGCCTCGCGAATCAGCGGCTCGCGCGCGACCGCCAGGCGGGAGCGATGCACGTGCGGCAGCGGCAGCACCTCGAACAGCCCCAGCTCACGAGACGCGAAGATCGCGATCGCCCGCGAGCGCGGCAGATGATTGGGCTCTTCCAGATAGTCGAGCACCTGGCGCAGCGAGTGCGCGATCGCTTCACGGTCCTGGTGGGAGAGCGGTCGCCGCGCCAGCGCCGCTTCCTGCTGTTTCACGCGATTCTTCATTTTGATCAGGTACTTCCCGCGCGTGCGGTCACGCGGCTCGAGCTTCAGGTAACAGCTCACCACCCAGTGATCGCCGGGCTGGACCCTGGCGAGACGCTGGAGCGCGTCCCGGGCATTGCGTTCGGTAATGGCAGCGGGGAGGGCGCTCATGATCTAAAAGAATACCGGTTCGCGATACGCGCCCCACACGCGCTCGAGCGCGTGGCGGATCTCGTACAGGGTGCAGTAGGCGCGCGCACAATCCAGCATCGGCCCGATCACGTTGCGGTCGGATTCGGCCGCCTGCCGCAGCTCCTCGAGGCGCCGCTCGACCAGCTCGTGGTCGCGCTCGGCGCGCAGGCGCCCCAGACGGTTGCGCTGCTCGTCTTCCGCGTCATTGGACACCTTCAGGATCTCGACGGGGTGGTCGTCATCGGACAGGAACTCGTTGACGCCGACGATCACCTGCTCCGCCATCTCCACCTGACGCTGGAAGGCGGCGGCCGACTGGGCAATCTGCCGCTGGAACCAGCCGGTCTCGATCCCACGGACGACCCCCCCAATCGACGCGATCTCGGCGAACAGGGCTTCCGCTTCGCGCTCGAGCTGGTCGGTCAGCGCCTCGATGAAGTACGAGCCACCGAGCGGGTCGATCACCTCCGCCACGCCGGTCTCGTGTGCCAGGATCTGCTGCGTGCGCAGCGCGACCTGCACCGATTGCTCGGTGGGCAGCGCCAGCGTCTCGTCGAGCGAATTGGTGTGGAGCGACTGGGTGCCGCCGAGGACCGCGGCGAGGGCCTGATACGCCACCCGTACGATGTTGTTGAGCGGTTGCTGAGCGGTGAGGGTGACGCCGGCCGTCTGGCTGTGGAAGCGCATCATCCAGGAGCGCGCCTGGCGCGCGTGGTAGCGCTCGCGCATGTGCCGCGCCCAGATGCGGCGCGCCGCGCGCAGCTTCGCGATCTCCTCGAAGAAATCGTTGTGGATATCCCAAAAGAACGAGAGCCGGGCCGCGAAGCTGTCGATGTCGAGCCCGCGCGCGAGCCCGCGCTCGACGTAGGTGAATCCGTTGGCGAGCGTGAACGCGAGCTCCTGGGCCGCCGTCGCCCCGGCTTCGCGGATGTGGTAGCCCGAGATCGAAATCGTATTCCAGAGCGGCGTGTGCTGCGCGCCCCACTCGAACATGTCCACGATCACCTTGAGGGCGGGCTCGACCGGATAGACCCAGGCGTGCTGGGCCATGTACTCCTTGAGAATGTCGTTCTGCACGGTGCCACGCAGCTTCGCGATCGGCACGCCCTGCTTTTCAGCGGCGGCCACGTAGAAACAAAACAGAATGGCCGCGGGGCCATTGATGGTCATCGAGGTGGAGACCTGATCGAGCGGGATGCCGTCGAACAGCGTTTCCATGTCGGCGAGGGACGAAATCGCCACGCCGCACTTGCCGACTTCTCCCTCGGACCGGGGATGGTCGGAATCGTAGCCCATCAAGGTCGGGAAATCGAAGGCGACCGAGAGACCGGTCTGGCCGTGCTCGAGCAGGAACTTGTAGCGGCGGTTGGTATCGGCGGCGCTGCCGAAGCCGGCAAACTGGCGCATCGTCCACAGCTTGCCGCGGTACATCGTGGGATGGATGCCGCGCGTGAACGGATACTCGCCCGGACGTCCGAGCTGCTTGGCGATGTCGAAGCCGTTGAGATCGGCGGCGGTGTAGACCGGTTTCTTGTCGATCGTCATTTGCCATTCCTCACCTGCTTGAGTACCTCGGCAGCGACATCGTAGGGGCTGCGCGTGCCGGCGGCCACGTCATCGAGCCGCTTGCGGACGAGATCTTCGGCTTCCGTTTCGTCCCAGACCCACTGCCGAATCGCCCGGTTCACGACCGCGCGGGTACGGACGGCGAGCCGGCGTTTCCGCCGTTCGACCAGCTCTCCCGATTGTTCAAGAAACTCATGGTGGCGGTCCAGTCCGGCCAGGAGCGCTGCGATTCCCTCACCCTTGGAGGCCACCGTTGTCAGGACCGGCGGCTCCCACGAATCAGCAGTTGCCGCCGCCTCACGTCGCCGCCCTGCGCCGCCCTGCGCCGCCCTTGGGTTATGATGCGGGGTGATATGGGCAAACGCATGGCCCCTTCGGATACCAAGCATGATTTCGACTTCGTTTTTCAGCTTGTCCGCCCCGGGACGATCGCTCTTGTTGATCACGTATAGCTCGGCGATCTCCATCACCCCGGCCTTCAACGTCTGGATGCCGTCGCCCGACTCGGGGACCAGGACCAGCACGGTCGTCTCCGCGGTGGCCGCCACGTCGAGCTCGGTTTGGCCGACGCCGACCGTCTCGATCACGATGCGGTCGAAGCCAAACGCCTCCAGCACGTCCGCCACCTCTTCGGTCGTCGTGGCGAGTCCGCCCTGCGCGCCGCGCGTCGCCATCGATCGAATGAACACCCCCGGATCGAGACTGACCGATTCCATGCGGATCCGGTCACCCAGCAGCGCGCCGCCCGTGAACGGACTGGTCGGATCGACCGCGATGACGGCGACCTTGAGGCCACGCTCGCGATAGGCCCGGACCAGCTGTTCGGTGAGCGTGCTCTTTCCCGCTCCCGGCGGCCCGGTGATCCCGATGCGATGCGCCTTCCGGTTCCCGATCTTGCGGTACAGCGCCGACAGCAGCTGCTCGAACCCGGCGCGCTGGTTCTCGACCAGGCTGATGGCGCGCGCCAGCGCGGCGGTGTCGCCGCGCTCGAGGCCCGCGAGCACCGCATCGAGCTGCATATCTAAGGATAACGGCGGCGTGGCCGTCACAGGAGGGTTCCGCGCAGAACCACGCTCGCGACCGTGAAATAGATGACTAAGCCGGTGACATCCACCAGCGTAGCCACGAACGGCGCCGACGCGCTGGCGGGGTCGAACCCGAGCTTGCGCAGGATGAACGGCAGCAGCGATCCGGTTATCGTGCCGAATGTCACGACCCCGATGAGGCTGGCGAAGACCGTGAGTGCGACGAGCAGATAGTGCTCGCCGTAGATCCCTGTAATCGCGTGCCACAGCGTGATGCGGAGGAATCCGATGGTCCCGAGCACGCTGCCGAGGACCAGACCCGCGGCCACCTCGCGGCGAATCACGCGCCACCAGTCCCGGAGCTTGACTTCGCCGAGCGCCATCGCGCGGATGACCAGGGTCGAGGCCTGCGAGCCGGAATTGCCTCCGCTCGAGATGATGAGCGGCACGAACATCGCCAGGATGACGGCTTTCGCGATCTCTTCTTCAAAGAAGGCCATCGCCGTCGCCGTGAGCATCTCGCCGAGAAACAGCGCAGATAGCCAGCCGGCGCGCTTTCGGACCATGTGCCCGAACGCGACCTTGAGATACGGCGCGTCGAGGGCTTCCGAGCCGCCGAGTTTCTGGATGTCCTCCGTCGCTTCTTCTTCAACGACCGCCACGATGTCGTCGGCGGTGACGACGCCTTTCATCCGGCCCTCCGCATCCACCACCGGCGCGGCCGCCAATCCATGCTGGGCGAACAGCCGCGCGACCGCCTCCTGGTCGGCCTCCTCGGGGATCGTGACGACCTCCGCCTGCATGAGGTAGCCGACCGGCGTCGCGGGATCCCCCGCGATCAGGTCGGTCAATCGTACCTCTCCCAGCAGCTTGCCGTTGTCATCGAGGATGTACGCGTGCGTGGGCACGTCGCGGCTCGCGCGATCCTGCGCCTGTCGCCGAAAGTAGCCGAGGGCCTCCCCGGCGGTCATGTCCGGCCGGACACGGATGTAGCGGGGATTCATCAAGCCACCCGCCTCGTCTTCCGCGTACGCGAGCAGCGCCGCGACCTCGGCGCGCGTGGGCTCGTCGAGCAGCGAGAGGAATCCGAGTCGCTGGTCTTCGGGGAGGGCCTGGATGACGTCGGCGACGTCGTCCGGGGCCAGCAGGCGGATCCAGTGACGGCGCTCCGGCGGGGTCTGTGCGAGCAGGACGTCGGCCTGGTCGGTGGCGCTCAGATCGAAGAAAAACTCGTGACCGATGTCATGCGGCATCTGCCGCATCCGGCGCGTCCGCTCAGCCGGAGAGAGAGCGGGCCATTCCTCAGCGACGCCGAGGTACGTCAGGGCTTGCTTGCGGGGCACGAATCAATCCGGACGGTCTAGCGGTTGAACGCGCACGGGCCCGGGACGTACGGCGACGCGCTCGACGCGCGTCGCGCTCGCCGCCAGCACGTCGAACTCGAGTCCCTTGAGGCTGAAGCGCTCGCCCGTTCGGGGAATGCGCCCCAGTGCCTGAATGAGCAGCCCGGCGACGGTCTGTGTCGCTCCCCCTCCCGTGCGTCCCACCGTGACGCCGAGCTTCTCGGCGAGCTCGGCGGCGAGCGCGCTGCCTTCGACCTCGATCACGCGCGCAGCGGTGGGTTGCGTCGTGGAGGGCTCGAACAGCTCGCTCACCAGATCGTTCAGCAGGTCCTCGAATGTGACGAGCCCCGCGGTGCCGCCGAACTCGTCGAGCACAACGGCCAAGTGCTGCCCGCCCCGCTGCATTTCGAGCATCAGGTCCGCCGCGCGCATCGTGCCAGGGACCGTGAGCGGGGGCCGCACCAGGACCGGATCCTCCGGCTGGCGGCCCAGCAGATCGAGCGTGTGCGCAACGCCTACGACTTCATCGAGTGAACCCCGGTACACCGGGTAGCGACTGTAGCCCGACTGCTGAAGGACGTGGCCCGCTTCGCCCGCCGGCATCCCCTCGAGAAACGCCACGATGGCGGTGCGCGGCGTCATCAGCTCCCGCACGGGACGGTCTGAGAACGCGAGCACGCCGGACACGACGGCCATCTCATCGGTTCCGGCGAGCGCTTGGGTATCGCTGGACAGCAAGGCGGCGAGCGTGGTGCGCGTGGACCGCTCGCGCCGGGGAATGAACGGCGCCAGCACCGCCCCGAACCGCTCCATCCAGGGAACGGCCCGAGTCACGAGCGACTCCGCCCAGCGACGTCCGAGCACCCGCGGCACGAGGTACGCGGCGCTGATGAACAGCGGGACCCCGACGGCAATCGTAAAGACACCGAGGAACGTCGGGGTCGTCGCGGCAAGCAACGCGGGGATGCCCCCCGCGGCGAGCAGCACGCCCAGCGTCGTCAGCGTGTTCGCCGTCGCCAGGGTGCGCTGGGGATTCTGCAGCAGCCCGACCGTCGCTGCGGATCCCCGCAGCTTGTACGCCACCCAACGTGTCAGCTCATGCTGGCTCACGGTCGCGGCGGCGACGCCGACGGCCGCCGACACTCCGGCGAGGATCAATCCGAGCAACAGGACGGCGAGGGCGACGCTCATCGTTTTTCGAACGAGACCTGCGTGACGCGCCGCTGTTCCACGCGCTCGACCACGACGCGATAGCCGTCGAGCGTCAGCTCATCGCCGGCCCGCGGCACGCGCCCCAGGACCGAGTAGACGAGCCCCCCGACGGTGGACACTTCGGCGTGCGCGATGGTGGTGCCGAGCGCCGCCGACAGTTCGTCGAGACTCACCCGGCCGTCGACCCAGACACGCGCTCCGTCGCGGCGAATCGCCGGTGCCTGCTCGGTATCGTGCTCATCGCGGATCTCCCCGACGATTTCCTCGAGGATGTCTTCCCGAGTGATCAGCCCCGATGTGCCGCCGAACTCGTCCACAACCAGGGCGATGTGCGCGGGCGTGCTCTGGAAATCGCGCAGCTGGTTATCCAGGGTCTTCGTCTCGGGGACGAACGCCGCCGGCCGCACCAGCGTCTGCCAGCGCGTGCCGGGCTCGGCGAGCCCCATCGCCATCGGCACGACGTCTTTCGCGAACAGCACGCCCTCAACGTTATCCGGGGAGCCGTCGAGCACCGGCAGCCGTGTGTGCTGACTCTGCTTCAAGGTATCGAGGACTTCTTCGGTTGTTGCGGAGATGTCCACGCTCGTCATGTCGAGGCGCGGCGTCATGACCTCGTCGACCGTCGTATCGGCCAGTGTGAAGACGCCGAGCAGCATGTCGCGCTGCGCGATGCCAAGATCGGGCTGCAGCGGGCGAGGCGTCTCGACGAGTGTGTGCAGTCCGCGATCAGCCCACGCCAGCAGCCAGTGCAGCGGACCGAAGGGCGCCAACGTGCGCCGAGCCAGCGGGAGGGCCGCCTCCGACAGCTCGGGTGCGATTGCCGCCACGCTGCGCGGGAGCGCGTCGCCGACGATGAACAGCAGCAGCGTGCCGATGAGCAGCGTGCCGAGTGCCTCGACCCAGGAGCGCGTCCACCACGCGACGGCGTTCGACGTCGCCACGGCGCCGAGGATGAGCAGCGCGAGCCGCACCACGTGCAGGGCCCGATGCAACGGGACGCGCCGCTCGGCGGCGATGGGTGGTGCGTCGCCCAGCGTATGCAGCGCTTCCCCCACGGCCGCTTCTTCGGCCAGCGCGAGTAACGCGGCCCACACGCCGGCCCCCACGGCGACGACGAGCCCGATGATCCGCAACGCGGCTTCGGTCAGCATCAGCGCACGGTCTTCTGCACGTAGCGTTCCTGGAGCCGCCACATGCGCGATCGCGTCCGCCCCGGACCTTCGGGGTGATCGTAACCCAGCACGTGCAAGGTGCCGTGTACGGCGAGCCGGATGAGCTCTTCCCGCCGCGCCGCGCGCTGGGTGTGGGGGGCGGGGGGGGCGGCGGGAACGGGGGGGGCCACGCGCGCGGCTGCCGCCGGGCAGATGTACACATCCCCGAACAGACGGCCATCGGGTTGGGGGAGTGCGTACGCGATCACGTCCGTGAGACCCCGCCGCCCCGTCGCGCGGCGGTTCAGGCGTCGCATCGCGGGTGCGGAAAGCAGCGTGATGTCGATGTGGGATCCTGCGGGCGCGCGCTCCCAGGCCAGGACTCGCCGTGCGACACGCATCAGCTGATCAGCGCGCGGTTGCCGTGGGCTGCCAGGCCGCACTAATGCCGCCACTGGACTCCGGATAGTCGATGCGGTTGTGGTACATCCCGCCCAACACGATCATGAACGCGGCCTTGACCTGCTCGATCTGCTGCAGCGTGAGCGGCGCCTCGTCGAGCTGGCCGGCGTTCACCTTGGTCCGCACAATATGTTCGATGGCTTCCTCGATCTTCTGCGGCGTGAGGTCCTCCAGCACACGCAGGGCGGCCTCCACGGAATCGGCGATCATCGAGATCGCCGTCTCCATAGACCGGGGCTTGGGACCTGGATAGGTGAAGTCTTCGGGATTGCGCGCTTGCCCCCCATCGGTCTTCTTGGCCTTGTCGAGGAAGTAGGTGATCTCGGTCGTCCCGTGGTGCTCGGGAATGAACGCCGCCACCGCGTCGGGGAGATCGGCGTCCGCGGCCAGCGCGAGACCGTCGGTGACGTGCGCTTTGATGATCTGCGCCGATTGCAGCGCCTTCAGCCGGTCGTGCGGATTATTGCCCGGAATCTGATTCTCCACGAAATACATCGGATTCTTCACTTTCCCGATGTCGTGGTAATAGCACCCCACGCGGCCCAGCAGCCCGTTGGCGCCGATGCGATTGCACGCCGCTTCGACGAGGTTGGCCATCGCGACGCTGTGCGCGTATGTCCCGGGGGCCTCGAGCGACAGGCGCCGCAGCAGCGGCCGGCTGGGATCGGAGAGCTCGAGCAGCGTGAGGTCGGTCGTGATGTGGGTAACCGACTCTGCGACCGGGAGCAGGAAGAATGTGAGGCCCGCCGACACCAGGCCGTTCAGGGCGCCCAGCAAACCGCGCAGTCCGATTTCCTCGATCGGCCAGCCGCTCGCGAGCCCCAGCGCGAGCGCGCCCAGGAGATAGCCGCCGGCGATGATCAGGACCGGCGCGTAGAAGTTGCTGCGGCTGCGCAGCGTCTTCACCGACAGCGCCGCGGTCACCCCACCGACGACACACAAGAACGTCGCAGGGACGTCATGGAAGACCGGCTGCAGTCCGACGACGACGGCGAGGATCATCGCGGCGATCATCGAGACCCGCCCGTTGAACAGCACCGTCATCATCATGGCGAGGAACGGCATGAAGATGACTTCGGGATGCGGCGCATAGAACCGGGCGACGACGCCCGCCTGGGCGAGCAGTAATCCGAACAGCCCGCCGATCAACGCCACCTGCTTGAGGTCGCGGTAGGTCTCGCGGCGATAGAACGCGAGCAGCACCCAGAAAATCGCGATGATCAGTGAGTCGCGCAGCAGCGGTCCGAGCACGCCGCGGATCGAGTAGGTCGTGGCCGCGCCGCGCCGCAGCAACTCCTGGTGCAACGCGACCAGCCGCTCGTGGGCTTCGTTGGTCACGACCTCATGCGGCGCCACGATGCGGTCGCCCGCGCGCACGATGTACTTGCTGGGATCGACGCTGCCGCGCAGCTCGTTGCGGCGCCGCTCGGTCTCGAGCTGCTTCGGAATCAAGGTGGGCCGGAAGAACTGGCGCACCAGCTTCAGGTACAGCACGTCACCCACGCTCGAGCCCGCGTCGGGATGCAGCTGCTTCGCGCGACTCAGGTATTGGGCGAACGTGAGCACCTGATCGCGCTGCACCGACGACTCCGTCGAGCCGCGCCGCACGATCAGCTCGCGGGACTGCTCCACTTGCAGGACGCCCGGACCCGTGACCCCCTGCGCCAGCGTCCGATCGAACAAGCGGTCGAGGGCCTGCTGCAGCGCGCGGCGCTTCCCGCCCTTCGCCAGATACCCCGCCTCCTGCAGGGAGAGGGGCACGCCGAATTCGGCGGCAACCCGGATGATGGCCTGCGGACCCTGATCGGCGGCCGCATCGACCGCGGCGACAAACGCCGCCATCGTCGTGGCGGCGCTGTCGTAGGCGCGCTGGCGGAATTCGTAGATCGGCTTCGCCGACGCCGCGAGCTCCTCGGCTTCACGTTGCAGCTCGTCCTCCGACTTGTTCACCACGAAGTTGAACGGCGCGATGATTTCCTTGTCGGCGCGGGCGCCCGGCTCGAGCAGCGGCGCCACATCGGCGGCGCTCGACGGGAACGCGATGTGCGCGACCAACGCCAGCGCCGGCACCCAAATCCAGCGCGCGACGTGATACCGGACCTGCTCTCGAGTCGGGAGGTTCATCTAACCCTGCGCATCCTCGGCGTACGCGCGGATGATGTCGCGCACCAGGCGGTGGCGCACCACATCCGCGTCGCCGAGATAGAGGAACCCGATGCCTTCGATGCCCGGGAGGATCCGCTCGACCTGCAGCAGCCCCGAGTCTTCGCGGTTGGGCAGGTCGATCTGCGTCTTGTCGCCGGTGATCACGGCTCGCGAGTTCACGCCCAGACGGGTGAGAAACATCTTCATCTGCATGCCCGTGGCGTTCTGCGCTTCGTCCAGAATCACGAACGCATCGCTCAAGGTGCGGCCCCGCATGTAGGCGAGGGGCGCGATCTCGATCGTGCGGGTCTCGAGCGCTTTCTCCACTCGCTCGCGCGGCATCATGTCTTCGAGCGCGTCATACAGCGGTCGCAGGTACGGATCGACCTTCTGCTGCAAGTCCCCGGGCAGGAAGCCGAGGTTCTCGCCCGCTTCGACGGCGGGGCGCGCGAGGATGATGCGCCGCACGCGCTTGCGCGCCAGCGCATCGACGGCCGCCGCCACCGCCAGATAGGTCTTGCCGGTCCCCGCGGGGCCGATGCCGATCACGATATCATGCTCGGCGATCGAGCGCAGATAGTCGCGTTGCCCGCTGGTCTTGGGCTGAATGACCCGCCGCAGACCCGGCAGGATGATCTTCACCGGGTCGGGAGCTCCGCCCCCTCCCGTCCCCGCTCGTCCCAGCTCCCCGTGCGCCTCGTCGGAGATCAGCCGCTCGACGTCGTGCACGTCCAGGGTCTCGCCCATGCGCGCGAGATCGATGAGCGCCTGCGCCACCGCACCGGCGCGCTCGATCGCGGCGGCGGGGCCGGCCAGCGACAGGTTGTCGCCGCGCAGCGAGACGCGCACGCCCAGGCGCCGCGCCAGCTCGAGCAGGTTCGCGTCGTTCACGCCGGCCAACGCCAGCGGATCCACGCCTTCCACGGACAGCCGGTGGACGACGTCGTCACTCATGGGGGGGCACCACCTTTATGTGAAGTGCGGCGAGATCCTCCGGCCGGGCCGGCGCCGGGGCGCCCTCGAACAGGGCGCGCGCCGCGGTTGTCTTGGGGAACGCGATCACATCCCGCAACGAGCCCGCGCCGGCGAGCAGCATCGCAACGCGGTCGAAGCCGACCGCGAACCCGCCGTGCGGAGGCGCGCCGGCAGCGAGCGCGTTCAACAGGAAACCAAAGCGCGCGTCGATCTCGGCCGGGGCAAGTCCCAAATGCCGGAAGACGGTGCGCTGCACGACCGGATCGGTGATGCGGATGGACCCCGAGCCCAGCTCGTGGCCGTTGTAGACCGCATCGTAGTGCAGCGCGCGACACGCGAACGGATCGCTCTCGAGCTTCTGAACGTCGTCCGGATGCGGCGACGTGAATGGATGGTGCGCAAACACCGGCGTGCCGGTCTCGGGATCGGGCTCGAACAACGGAAAGTCCACGACCCAGCAGAACGCGTGCGCCAGCTTCTGCGCTGGCCCGAGCCGTTTGATGACTTCCTGGCGCACTCTGTCGAGCGCGGGAGACGTGACGCGATCAGGGCCGACCGTCATCAATGCGACGTCGCCATCGCCGACCCCGATTCGGCCCAGCGCTTCCGCGGTGAAGTGCTTGCCCACCGAGCCGGACACCTGCTCGCCCTGGCGCTTCACCCAGGCGAGCCCGGGCGCGCCGTGCTTCTTGGCAGCCTCGGTGAGCTGATCGACGTCCTTGCGCGACAGCGTGCCGCCGCCCCGCACGGCGATCCCCCGCACGCGCGCGCCGTTCGTGGCGCCCTGAAAGAAGGGCACCGCGAGCGGCTGGACCTGCGCCGTCCAGTCGCGGATCGGGAAATCGTAACGCAGGTCCGGCTTGTCAGTGCCGTAACGCTCCATCGCCTCACGCCAGGTGAGGTGTGGGAACGAACGCGGAATCTTGTGACCGGCTTCGTCCCACAACGCGACCAGCACCGTTTCGACGAAGCCGAAGACGTCTTCCTGCCCGACGAACGACGCCTCGATATCGATCTGCGAGAACTCGGGTTGCCGGTCGAAGCGCAGGTCCTCATCGCGGAAGCAACGCGCGATCTGGAAATAGCGATCGAACCCCGAGATCATGAGCAGCTGCTTGTAGATCTGCGGCGACTGCGGCAGCGCGTAGCACTCGCCGGGATGCACGCGCGACGGCACCAGATAGTCGCGCGCACCCTCGGGCGTCGGCTTGGTGAGGATCGGCGTTTCGATCTCCAGGAAGTCAAGCTCGCTGAGCGCGCGACGCGCCCGCTGCAGCAGCCGATGCCGAAGCATGAGGTTGGCCTGAAGCTCGGGACGCCGGAGGTCGAGATGGCGATACTTGAGCCGCAGCTCTTCGGCCGGCAGCTCCTCCCCCTTGCCGCGCGCGACCGGAATCGCGGGCGTCTCGGCGGGTCCCAGCACCTGCAATGACGTGGCGTGGACCTCGACATCGCCGGTCGCGAGCTCACTGTTCCGCATGTTGGGCGGACGGGCGACGACTTCCCCCTCCACCGTCACGACCGTTTCCGTTCCGACCGTCTGGGCGCGGGAGACGACGTCGGGTGCGGCCCAGCCCGGGCCCACGGCAACCTGAACGAGGCCGGCGCGGTCGCGCAGATCGAGAAAGACGATCCCGCCCAGGTCGCGGCGCCGGTGGACCCAGCCCCCCAATTTCACCGGCTGCCCGACGTGCTCCTTGCGAAGCTCGCCACAGCGATGGGTACGTTGGGTTGTCCGAGTCACGCCTTCGCGAGCGTCTATGCTCCTCCCCTCTCTGCATCGCACAGAATGCGGTAAAACGCGGCGGCATCGCCGGCCGCAAGCAGGCTGGCGCGGATCGGCTCGCGCCGCACGAGTCGCGCGATGCGACTCAGCGCCTTCACGTGGGCGCCGGCCTGCGATTCGGGACCCGCCAGCAGGAAAAACAGCCGCACCGGCTGGCCGTCCACCGTTTCATAAGGGACGGGCGCCGGGGCGGTCCCGGCAACTACGACAAGGTTCGCGAGCGCGGGCGTCTTCCCGTGCGGCACCGCCACCCCATACCCGATTCCAGTCGGGAACTGCCGCTCCCGTTCGAGCACCGCCTGCAGCACGTCTGGAACGGCCCCGTTCCCTCCGACCAGCAATTCCACCAACTCCCGCAATACGCCCTCCTTATTCTGGGCTCGGAGAGGCACCCGAATACGGTCAGGCGTTAGCAGTTCGGAGAGTCGCAATGGAGTTGTCCAAGTGCCGTAACCGGTTGAAGATAGTTGACTTGAGTTGACGGCGCCACAGCCTTGAGTAAACGTTCGGCATGCAACGCATTGGGATGCTGCTGGTTGGACTGTCGACACTGGGTGCGGCGCGCGGCCGCGCGCAGCAGGCCACCGGGACGACGTTGTGGCGCGTCGCCGCCACGACCCTGGCCACTCCCCCGGCGCTCGCGCAGGGTGCCGCCGCGGCACTGTGGAATCCGGCGCAGACGGAGGACAGCGCCCGCGTGCAGCTTGCATTCGAGGCGATTCAAACGCCCTCGGCAATCGACGCCACCGGAGTGATCGCGACGATGCGCCTGCCCGCGGGAAAGATCGGCCACGTCGGCATCATCTACGGACGGGTCGGACTCAGCGACATCACGCAGACGATTGACAGTCCCGATCCAACCGGGAGCGGCGTTCCGGTTTATACGTTCGCCTTCGGCGCGAACTGGTCGCGGCAGCTGGGTGGGACGAATGTGGGCGCGACCCTCGCGTTTCACGAGACACGGCTCGATGTGAGCAGCAGCAATCGCTGGACACTGGACCTGGGCGCGAGTCGGGCGCTGGGTGGCGACCGATTTCGCATCGCCGCGGCGACGCACTTCTTCTCATCACTCACGCTCAACGAGCCGGCGCAGGATATCTATGCGGGCCTCGAGGCTCGGCTCTGGAATGGCCCGGCCTCGGACCGGGGTGACCGCGTGGTCGTTCGGGGCCGATATGGCATTTCCTTCGCCCATGGGTTCGCGGCGGACCATCAACTTGGCATCGGTGCCGAGTTCTCTCAGACCGTTACGTTCGACCTCCTGTTCGCCCGGGAGGGGGGCTACAGCGGGGGTTCATGGCGGCCGGTCGCCGGACTGGGGCTGGCGATTGGCAAGTACCGAGTCGCCATCGCCCGGGACGCGGGCGTCAACGACCTCGGCTCTGCCTATCGCGTGGGCGTGGAAGTCCGGTTCAAATGAGCATCGATCTTCTGAGTCTCACGCCCGAGGCGGCTCGCGCGACGTTGCAGGAATGGCTCGCGGCGCGCGGCGAACCGGCGTACCGGGTACGGCAGGTGCTACCGCGGCTGTGGCAGCGGCCCGTGGCCGGCTGGAGTGATGCCACCGATCTTCCCGAGCCGCTCCGGCGCGCACTCGCCGAAGCATTGCCGCTGCGCCGGTTGACGCTTCGGACCCATCAGGCCTCGAGCGATGGCACCGAGAAGTTCCTGTGGGGCCTGGACGACGGCGAGGCCATCGAGTCCGTCCTGATCCCTGAGGGCAAGCGCCGCACGTTGTGCATCTCCTCGCAGGCAGGCTGCGCGCTCGGCTGCGTGTTCTGCGCCACGGGGCGCATGGGGTTTCGGCGCAATCTGTCAGCCGGTGAGATCGCCGCCCAGGTACGAGAGCTGGTGCTGCGCGACCCCGCGCTCAAACCGACGAACGTCGTGTTCATGGGCATGGGTGAGCCGCTGCTCAATTGGGATGCCGTCGACACGACCCTCACGGTCCTGAACCAGCCGGACGGGTTCGGCATCGGCGCGCGGCACATCACGCTGTCGACGGTGGGGATTCTGCCGAGTCTGGCCAAGTTCGCGCGGCGCCCCGAGCAGTTCCGGCTCGCGGTATCCCTGCATGCCCCCGCGCCGGCGTTGCGGCGGGAGTTGATGCCGATCGAGAAGAAGTACACGTTGCCGGAGCTGATGGGGGCGTTGAAGCAATTCCGGCGCCGGGTCACACTCGAGTACGTGCTGATCGGCGGGAAGAACGATTCCTTGGATACGGCGGATCAGCTGGCGAAGCTGGCGCAACCGCTCGAGGCGCTCGTCAATCTGCTGCCGCTGCATCCCGGCGGCGCACCCGATCTGACGCCGAGCCCGCGTGCGCAGATGCTCGCGTTCGAACGGCGGCTGAAGCAGCGTGGCGTGGCGGCGGTGCTGCGGCGCAGCCGCGGCCTCGACATCAGCGCGGCGTGCGGGCAGTTACGGGTGGAAGTCGAGGCTCGAACGCGGCGAACCAAAGTCGGCGCCGAGGAGCACGCTCACATCGAGTAATTTGCTGCTGTCGAGCGCGATCTCGACCCGCCCCAGCCCCAACGCGGCCCGCACTCTTTCCCCCACCTTTGCCGAGCCACGCCGCACGATGATCCGCGTCGAATCGATCGTGCCTTCCTCGGCGGGCGCATTCCCGAAATAGACGACGTCGATCCCCTCGCGCCGCAGCACGCGCGTGCCGACGCGCGCGTCGCCGGCGCGTCCGTTGGCGTTCAGCACTTCGACGGTGATCGCGGGCGCTCGGTCGCCGGGGATGGGATGTGCCTGACTCCGGTCGTCACCGCAGGCAACGATTGGCAGCAGCAGCAGGGTCCAGGCCTTCACACCAGGTGATTCCAGAACGTCACGGTTTCGTCGGGGAGCATCCACCCGGAGCGCAGTAGCCATTCGATCCGCCGTCGAGCGACTTCGCGCAGGACGGCGTCACGCTCCGTCGGCACACGCCGCACCAGATCCTCTCGATCGGCACCACCGCGACCCGGCTCGAGAAAGTCGGCCAGATAGAGCATTCTCCCGGCATCGTCCCAGCCGGCGAAGCCGGTGGTGTGATACCGGACGGCATCGAGCACGCCCTGGTCCCGTTCGCCGTGTGCGGCTGCATGAGCGGCCGTGACAGGCCCGTGTCCCAGCGGATCTCCGAGGGGTGCATCGCGCAGCGCGTCGTGCAGCCAGCCGGCGCGGAGCCAACGCCCGCGCTCGTTGGCGGGCACGCGCATCGCATGCGCCCAGCTCTCGAGGAGTGTAACCACGCGCTCGATGTGGGCCCGCCGCGCCGGCGTCACCTGCGCCCAATCCGGCAGGCTCACGGCGTGACCCGTGGATCCGCGCCGACCCCTTCGCCGAGCACGATATTGTCGAGCAGCCGAGCCTTCCCGACGCGAGCCGCGACCACCGCCACTGTGCGCGCGGTTACGCGCGTGACCGGCTGGAGGTCTTCATCGACGAGCGCGCAGTACTCGGGAATCACCCCCGGAGCGTGCAACGCCTCGAGACCGGCGCGCTGGAGCTTCAACGGATCGGCCTCGCCGGCGCGCCACGTCTGCTCGAGCGTGCGCAGCGCGCGCGACAGCCCCAGGGCCGAGCGGCGCTCGTCAGGGTTCAGGTAGCTGTTGCGAGAAGAGAGCGCCAGCCCGTCGAGCTCCCGGACCGTCGGCGCGACGTCGATGGTCGAGGAAAAGTCCAAATCCTTCACGAGCCGCTTGACGAGCATCGCCTGCTGAAAATCCTTCCGGCCAAATACCGCAACGTCGGGCTCGACGATGTGAAACAGTTTCGCGATGACGGTCAGCACTCCCGTGAAGTGGCCGGGTCGGGCCATGCCTTCAAGGGTGTCGGCCACAGGGCCGGGCACCACCCGCACCAGCAGCTCGGGCGGGGGGTACATGGCGGCGGCGTCGGGCACGAACAGACAGTCCACGCCGCGCGCGCCGGCCAGCGTCCGGTCGCGCGGCAGGTCGCGGGGGTAGCGCCCGAGGTCCTCATGTGGCCCGAATTGCAGGGGATTGACGAAGATGCTGACGACGACGCGGTCTGCGAGCTCACGCGCCCGATCCACAAGGCGCAAGTGGCCTTCGTGGAGATATCCCATGGTGGGAACGAAGCCGATGGTGTGACGGCGAGAGCGCTCGGCGCGAGACCAGGAGCGCATCTCGGAGATGGAGGTGAGCTCGCGCAACTAGAACTCGCGCTTCTTCATCTCCGAAAAGAAGTCGCGGCGCTCGATATCGTCGTCGGACGATTCCGGCGGCAACGTCGGGTCATAGCGCTTGCGCGCTTTGGGCTTGGCCTTGGCGGCCTTGGCGATGTTCTTCTTGATCAGCTTCGCCATTCGTTCGTCGTCAGTCTTCGACATGCAATGAACCCCCGAAGAAGGTGCCAACAATTTAATATCACTTGCCGAAGGAATGCTCCGGACCGGGATAGCGACCCTCCCGCACCTCGGCAGCGAACACGCGCGCGGCTTCCCGCACGTCCTCCGCCAGCGCCGCGTACTTCTTCACAAACTTGGCGGAGAACTGGTCGTTGAGGCCGAGCATGTCGTGCAGCACGAGCACCTGCCCGTCGCACGCCGGCCCGGCGCCGATGCCGATCGTGGGGATGGCGAGCGCCTTCGTGATCTGCGAGGCGAGCGGCGCGGGGACCAGCTCGAGCACCACGGCGAACGCGCCGGCGTCCTGAAGCGCGGTGGCATCGGCCTTGAGTCGTCCCGCGGCCGCGTCGTCGCGGCCCTGCACCCGATACCCGCCCAGTGCGTGCACGGACTGCGGCGTCAGACCGAGGTGGCCCATCACCGGGATGCCGACATCCACCAGGCGGCGCACGGTCGCGGCGATCGGCTGCCCGCCTTCGAGCTTCACGGCGTGACAGCCCGTCTCCTTCATCACCCGGCCGCAGTTTCTGAGCGCCTCCTCGGGCGAGATCTGATAACTCAGGAACGGCATGTCGCACACCACGAGCGCCCGCTCGGTCCCGCGCCGGACCATCGTCGTGTGGTAGATCATTTGCTCGAGCGTCGCCGACAGCGTCGAGGACGCCCCGGCGAGCACCTGATTCAGCGAATCGCCGACGAGCAGCACATCCACGCCGGTCGCGTCGAGCAGCCGCGCGAACAGCGCGTCGTAGCACGTGAGCGCGACGATCCGCTCGCCCTTCTCCTTCATCTCGAGCAGCGTTCGCGTCGTGACGTTAGACATGCTCACCTTCCAGCTCGGCGATCTCGCGTTGCCAGAAATCGCGGTTGGGCAGCTCGGGGTGTGGAATGGTCAGATCCGCATCGCGCACGATGCGCGCTCCGTAGCGTACGATGTCCAGATCGAGCGTCCGCGGCCCCCAGCGCTCGCGGCGCTTCCTGCCCCGCTCGGCTTCAATGGCACGGCAATGGGCGAGCAATTCGGCCGGCGGCAGGGCGGTTTCCAGCAGCACCATTTGGTTCAAATATGACGGCTGCGCAACCGGCCCGAGCGGGGCGGTCTCCTCGATGCTCGAAACGCCGATGAGGCGGGTCGTGGGGAGGGCGGCGAGCCGCGCTCGCGCATGCGCGAGATGCGCGCCTCGATCACCCACGTTGGAGCCCAGCGCGATGTACGCTCGCTCGTCCGTCACGCGACGTTCGCGAAGCCGCGCGTCAGATCGCGCAGCATCGTGGCGACCTGCTCGAGGTCGCGGGTCGCCCGCTCGAGGTCCGTCAGACCCTCGGCGGCCTGCGCCGCGCGCGTCGCCACGTCGTCGGCCTCGGCGCGGTTCTGTCCCGCGATGCTCGCCACCGCGTGGATGCGCTCGCGCAACCGCGCGAACGCCTGATGCTGCTCGCCCGAGGCGGCCGTAATCCGGCCGGCGTGCGCGGTCGCTTCGGCGGTGGCCGCGACGATCGCGTCCAGGGCTTCGAGCGCCGCCGCCGAGAGCTCCTCGACGTCGCCCACGTTCACCTGTCCCCGGCGCATCTGCTCCACGACCTCGCCGACCTGCGTGTGAATGTCCTGGACCAGCTCGCCCGCTTCCGCCGCCGCGGTTGAGCTCTGCTCCGCGAGGTGGCGGACTTCGTCGGCCACCACGCCGAAGCCCTTGCCGTGTTTGCCGGCGCGCGCGGCTTCGATCGCGGCGTTCAAGGCGAGCAGGTTGGTCATGTCGGCCAGCTCGCGGATCGAGGCGATGAACCCGGTGATGCGCCGGCTCATCTGGCCGAGCTGCTGGACTTTGGTGGAGCTCTCCCCGACGAAGGCCTTGAGCGCCACCAGCCGCTCGATGGCCTCGCGGATCTGGGTGCGGTTCCGGCTCGCCACGTCGCTGGCGGCGCTGGACGCGCGCGCCGCCCCCGCGCCGTCGTCGGAGACGCGGCGCGAGACCTGCGCCAGGCTCTCCGTCGCTTCGAGTCCCCCGGACACTTCGCCTTCTTCCCGCCGCACGCCCTCGCGAATCACGCCAGTCGACGCGGCCACGGCGGCCGCCGCCCCCTTGAGGGCCTCAGCGGTCTGGGCGATGGTCGCGAGCTGGCGCGTCATGCGCTCCACCGTCTCGACGAGCGGGCGGCGCAGATCGGTGATGTGCACGGCCGTCGCCAGCTGGGTCGCGAAGGTGCTGATGGTGAGAATGTCCTGGCGGCGGTAGCAGTGTTTTTTGTGGTGCTCGAGCTCCAGGGTGCCGATCACGTGATCGCCGAACTTGAGCGGCACGATCACCAGGCTCTGCACCTCGAGCGGCGCATCGGCGACGCGCTCGTCACGGGTGACGTCATCGATCGCCACCGTCTCGCCGGTCGCCGTCACCGTGCGCCGCAGCGCGGCGATGTCCTCCGACGGCTCTCCTCGTCCTTCGCGCCCGCGCTCGGAGCGATGCACCAGCGCCATGACGCCCTCGTGCAGGCGGTAAATGCGGAAGTCGCCCCAATCGACCAGCCGGTGCGCCAGCCGCTCGATGCGCTGAAACGAATCGGCGAGGCTGATGTTGGCGGTGATCACCGCCTCCATCGCGTGGATCTTGTTCAGCTCTTCCGCGGAGATCGCCTCCTCGAGCATCTGCTTGAGCAGCAGGCCGAGGAAGGTGAGGACCAGACCGACGAGGACCCAGGCGCCGAACGACCAGGCCACGACCGCGCCGACGAAGATGGTCGCGGCCAGCAGCGTGGCGGCGTACGCGATCACCTCGTAGCGCACGATCATCAGGCGCTCCGCGGGCTCGAGCTTCGACCGAATGAGCAGGCTGAAGTAGAACAGCACACGTCCGAACAGGAAATAGGCGAGCGCGTAGCCGGCGAGCGCCGGGAGCAGCTCGATCGTGATGGCGGGTGCGCCATGCATGTCGAGCCAGGAGAGGATCGTCGCGTACACACCGTACGCCGCGGCGAGCGTGATGACCTCGCGGCCCAGATTGATCCAGCCGACGCGGAGCGGTTTGTGCTGCCACAGCGAATCGGTCACCAGGGTCGCGCCCGCGATCGCCAGCGCCGTCGCGGGAAGGCCGACGAGCAGACTGCCGGCAAGCCCCACGAGCGCCGTCTGCGTGAGATACGAATACTTGCTGAGCGGCACGGCGAGGCCGCGCAACGCAACCGCGCAGCCCAACAAGACCCCGATCAGCGGGAGCTGGCCGAGCCAGCGCGGGTCGGCGATGAGGACCGCCGCGAGGATCGCGGTGCCGATATAGGCCAGCGCCTGACTGTAGATCGTGACGAAGCGCGAGACGTTCATCCGTGCACCGCTGCCGCCAGGTCCCGGGCGAGCCCTTCCATCGGCCCGGGGCCGCCCTGCGCCAGCGCGTCCATCAACGCGCTGCCGACGACCACGCCATCCGCGACCCGCGCGGCCGCCGCCGCTTGCTCCGGCGTGCCGATGCCGAACCCCACGACCACCGGCAGGCGCGTCACCGCTCGAATCCGCTGCACGTGTGCCGGGAGATCCGGGGGAACCGTCGCGCGCGCGCCGGTCACGCCGAGGCGCGAGATCAGGTACACGAATCCACTTGCACCGGTCATGGCCGCCTGGAGTCGTCGGTCATCGGTTGTCGGTGCGACGAGTCGAATCAAGTCGAGGGCGCTGCTCGTCACAGCCTGCTCCACGGCGGGGTCGGCGCCTGCCGGCAGGTCGGTGAGCAGCACGCCGGCAGCCCCCGCCGCACTGGCTTCCGTGACAAAGCGATCCACCCCGTACGACAGCACCGGGTTGAGGTAGGTCATGATGATCACCGGCACCGCGAGCGCCGCGTCGCGCACCAGCGCCAGCACGCGCGGGACAGTCATCCCCTGCTCCAGCGCCGCTTGCGTGGTCCGCTGAATGGTGGGGCCGTCGGCGAGCGGATCGGAGAACGGCACGCCGACCTCCACGAAATCGGCGCCGGCCGCGGCGACGCGGCGCAGGGCGTCCAGCGAAGTGGCGTAGGTCGGAAACCCGGCGGTGAGATACGGAATCAGCGCGCGCCTCGTGCCGAGCGCGCGCCACCGCTGAGCGATGGCCCCCCCCCCCGCGCCGCCCTTCCCGGGGGTCCGGTCAGACAAAGTAGTCGCTGACGTTGATGCCGTATTTGACCGGGTCGGTGACCTTGACGATGGTGCGCGGGTAATTGCCGTTCGCATCTTTCTCCGATAGATCGACGACCGTCCCGGGCGTGATCAGCGCGCCGTCCGGCGTCGTGACGAGCCGCACGACGGGGCGATGCACGTGGGCCACGTCGGGGTTGGCGTTATGGACCAGCGCCACTTCGTACGTGTCGAGGATGACGCACGTCCCGACGGGATAGATCCCGATCAGATTGATGAATGCCTTGACGACCACCGGGTCGTAGCCGCGGCGCGGGTTCTCCCACATTTCCTTGAGCACGGCGTCGGGCTGAATCGGCACGGTTTGGTAGACGCGGCGGCTGGTCGCGGCATCGAACCCGTCCGCGACCGCGATCAGCTTGGAGTAGATCGACAACTGCCGGTTCCGGATCGACTTGGGGTAGCCCGTGAGATCGATCTTCATATGGTGCTCGTACGCGACCACCATGCCGCGGTAGGGGATTTCGCCGTAGCCGCGCAGCCCGAACAGTGTCAGCACGCCGAGCCAGGGGTGCGCCTGCATGATGCGCCACTCCTCTTCGGTGAGTCCCCCTTCCTTATTGAGCACCTCCAGCGGCACGCGGGACTTGCCGACGTCGTGGAACAGCGCCGCCATGCCGACGTCGTAGAGCTGGAGCTTGGTGAGCCCGAGCTTGCGTCCCAGCGCCACCGAGAAGATGCACACGTTGACCGAGTGGGTGAACGTGTATTCGTCGTAGTCGCGCAGCGTGGTCAGGCCCATGAGCGATGATTCGTTGTTGAGCACTTGATCGACGATCGCCTGCACCGCGCGCTTCACCTTCTTCACGTTCGCGGTGCGGCCCATGCGGATCGAATTGATGACTTCTTTCGTGACGGCGACTGAACGGGCGTAGGTCCGCTTCGCGGCTTCCTTCTGGCGCTCCTCCTCCTCCACATCCTCTTCCTGCTCGAGCGGCGGCTCGACGGAGATGAACGACACGCCGCCGTCGACCAGCTTTTGGGACAGCTCGAACAGCTTGTTGGGGTTGGCCGCTTTGGCAGCGTACGACAGCAGGAGCGACACGAAGACCTGGAGCTGCTTGCGGTCCACCCCCTCGTCGATGCGGACCGTGCCGATGCCGCACTGCTGGAGCACGTTGAGGATGTGCGAGAACGAGGCGTAGTTGTCGAGATCGAGGCGCAGCCGGGTTGAGTTCACGAAGATGAACTCGCTCTGGAGCCGCAGCTCGAGCTCCCGCTCCACGTCGAGCAGCTGCTTGGTGGTGGCCGCGAGATCGTCGAGCGCCTTCTGCACCTGGGCGTTTTCGATCGGATAGAGCTTGAGCGAGCGGAACGCCGTATACAGCACGATCAGGAAATCGCGCCCGGCGTGGCGGAGGAAACCGTCCGTGGTCTGGACGGTCTCCATCATCGACGGGCGTTTCCCGCCGGGCGTGGTCACGCGGTGCCCCCTCCCCCTCCCCCTCCCCCTCCGCCGACCTCGCGCAGCGCGCGGCTCACGGCGTTGCGCACCAGCGCCACCTTGTCCTGCGTGACCTTCTGCAGCACGTCGCGCGCGGCCGGCGTCCGAATCTTGCCGAGCGCCATCGCCGCGCACGCGCGCGTCTCGGGATCTTCCTTGCGCGCGAGCAATCCGCCTTTGGGCACGAGGATTTTTTCGAGCGCTGCAATTCCCGCGGCGCCCGCGAGCGAGCCGTAGGCTTCGAAGAACGCCATCTTCTCGGTCAGGTCCGCGTCCTTGAGCTTGGTGCCCAGGACCGCCGCCTCGATGCGCGGAAACGCGTTGCGATGCCCGCGCGTGCCGAGGAACTTGACCGCGCTGATCCGCACGTCGCGCTCGGCGTCGTCGATCGCCTTCTCGAGCAGCCGGGTGGCGCCGGCACTGCCGATGGTGGTGAGCGCCTCGACGACCGCCAGCTTGAGGTCGCGCTCACCGCGCTCGAGCAGCGGCCCCATGCCTTCGGGAGCGCCCGGCAGCTTGAGCCGTCCTGCCAGCCGGACCATCTCCAGCTGCACCGCAGGGTCGCTGCTGGCGAGCGCCTTGAGCACCTCCCCGGCGTGCGCTTGCGCGAGCCGCTCGGCCGCGTTTTGAACAAGATTCTTGACGCGCTCGTTGCTCAGCTTCGGCAGCCACGACATCAGGGTACCGAGGGCTTCGGATCGCAGCTCACCGAAGAGATCGCTCAGCTCTTCTTCGGTCGGATGGCTGGTCGCTTCATCAAGGGATTGCAGCAGCTGCGACAACGCGTCGGGCTGCGACAGCCGGCCGGGCAGGCCTTCCAACGTCTGGCGATGTTCGGGAATCAACTCGCGCGCGCGCTGCAGGATGGTCTTGCACTCGCGCAGGATGAAGGCGACCGACCGGAAGTCGCCGGCCCCGAGCAGATACGGAATGAAGTTCTCCAGGATCGAGATGAGCTCGGCGCGCACGGTGCCGTACGTCTGCAGCTCGAGCAGGTCGAACAGCATCGAGAGCACGTTGCCGCGCAGGTCCTGCGCGTATTCGCGCTCCACTTCCTGGTGGAGGTATTCGATCTCCTTGTCGTCGAGGAAGTACAGCGTCGTATCGAAGTCGTCGACCGAGACGAGCCCCTCGCGCTTGGGAGGCGCCTCCTCTTCGACCTGCTGGCGGATCGTCGTGGCCTCGCCCGGCCCCGCATCGCCGCCCGGGGTACCGCCGCCACCCATGGCGGCCGTACTGACGTCCGAACGCTCGATGGGGACCGCGGTCTCACTCGCAAGCTCGCGGAACGTGTAACTGACGAACTGAAAGTCCTCCGCCCACAGCAGCGTGAGGAGATCGTCCGGCGCGTCGGCCTGCAGGTTCTTCGCTCGATGGAGCACGGCGAGGAACCGCACGATCTCCGCGTCTTCCACACCCGGCTTGAACGTGAGCGAGCGGACGCCGTCCTTGAACAGCGTCCACGCGATGCTCTCGTTGCGCTGGTCCTGGCTGTAGACGGACTTGTCTTCCCACCGCATCTCCGTCTCGCCGATATCGAGGATCAGATCGTCGGTCGCCTGCCAGATCTGCCGATACGCGGTCCGGATATTCTCAACGGCGCGCTGGTAAACGGGGTTGTTCGGCAGGTACAGCTGCGTCGCCCGCATCCCCTTGCTGATGACTTGCATCAGCTCTTCGACTTGCGACGGCGGGAGCGCGAGCTCCGGGACGGGCGACGTAGGGTTCGTCAGAGCGCTGCTCCCGTAAGCTCAGCGACCATCGCGACGTCCTTGTCGCCGCGGCCGCTCAGGTTAATGAGGATCAGATCGTCCGGGGTCCACCGGCCTTTCATGACCCACGCAATGGCGTGAGCACTTTCCAACGCCGGCAGAATACCTTCCAGGCGCGACAGGGCCGCGAACGCGTCGAGCGCGTCCCGGTCGGTGACAGCTTCATACAATACGCGACCCGTGTCCTTCAGGTAAGCATGCTCCGGGCCCACGCCCGGATAGTCGAGACCCGCGGAGACGCTGTGCGCGGGTTGCACCTGGCCGTCCGCGTCCTGCAACAGATAGCTGAAGCTTCCATGGAAGACGCCGGGTCGGCCCATCGCGAGTGTCGCCGCGTGTTTGTGACTTTTGACCCCTTCCCCCGCTGCTTCGACTCCCACCAGCTTCACGTCCGCATCGGCGAGGAATGCCGTAAACACGCCGAGGGCGTTCGATCCGCCACCCACGCACGCCACCACCACGCTCGGGAGGCGGCCGAATCGCTCCAGGGACTGCGCCCGAGCCTCGCGCCCAATCACTGATTGAAAGTCGCGCACCAGCCGCGGGAATGGGTCTGGTCCCACCACGGAGCCGATGATGTAATGCGTCGTCGTGACGTTCGTGACCCAGTCACGCAGCGCTTCGTTGGTGGCGTCCTTCAGCGTACGGGTGCCGGACGTGACCGGGACCACGGTGGCGCCCATCAGCTCCATGCGATACACGTTGAGTCGCTGGCGTCGCATGTCCTCTTCACCCATGTAGACCACGCACTCGAGCCCAAACCGTGCGCACACGGTGGCGGTCGCGACGCCGTGCTGTCCCGCTCCCGTTTCGGCGATGATGCGCCCCTTGTGCATGCGCCGTGCGAGCAGCACCTGTCCCAACGTGTTGTTGATCTTGTGCGCGCCGGTGTGATTCAGGTCTTCGCGCTTGAGCAGGATCTGTCCGCCGACCTGTGCCGACAACCTCGGGGCCGCTGTGATCGGCGTCGGGCGCCCCACGTAGTTGCGCAGCAGCTCATCCAGCTCGGCCCAGAACTGCGGGTCGTTGCGAGCGGCCTCGTACACGCCGGCCAGCTCGTCGAGCGCATGCACGAGCGTCTCGGGGACGTACCGGCCCCCGTAGGGGCCGAACCGGCCGGCTTCGGTCGTTGTCATGGGCGCGCCTGTCGGCGCACTCCAGTCAGTGATCGCACCGCGTTCTCGGGATCGTCCTGCCGAGCCACGCTGGTCCCCACCAGGATGAGATCCGCGCCGGCCGCGGCAAGACGCTCGACATCCTGCCGCCCCTCGACGCCGCTTTCCGCCACCAGCGTGATGTGCGACGGTACGCGGCGCATGATCTCCTCGGCCCTGTCGGGGTTCATCTCCAGCGTGTCCAAGTCACGCGCGTTCACGCCGAGCACGTCCGGACTGGTCTTGAACGCGTCGTCGAGCTCACGAACGTCGTGCACCTCGATGAGGGGGGTCATCTTCCAATGCCGCACCAGGCGCGCGAGCTGGGCCAACTGGGTCGGTGAGACGATGCGGGCGATCAGCAAGACCGCACTCGCGCCCGCAACTCGAGCTTCCAGAACCTGCACTTCATTAATGATGAAGTCCTTTCGCAACACCGGGATCGACACGGCCCCCGCCACGCGGTGCAGGTCGTCCACCGAGCCGCCAAAATGCTTCTCCTCAGTGAGGACGGAGACGGCGACCGCCCCGCCACGCGCGTACGCCCGCGCCAATTTCACCGGATCGAGGTCGGGACGAATAGCCCCTTGGGACGGGGATCGCCGCTTCACCTCCGCCACGACGCCAATGGCCTCGCCGCGCCGCCCGACGAACGGCCTCGGGATTGCCGCCGTGGCTGCGCGCTCCGCAAGCTCGTCCGCCCTTCCTTCAAGAGTGGCGATCCGAGTCCGCGTTTCGGCCAGTATTGAGGCTAGCGCCGGCATCCTTGCGTTCGGTCGTTGTTCGGGTAAATTAGAGCTTCGGTATATCTTCGGGAGCCAACATGCCGGTTACGCGACGCCAGCGCGAGATCCTGGATTTCATCGCGAAACACATCGAGGAGAAGGGGTACGCCCCTTCCTTCGAGGAGATCGCCCGCCAGTTCGGGTTCCAGTCCCTGGCTACGGTTCACGAGCACCTCACCAATCTCGAGCGCAAAGGCTACATCCGGCGAACTCACAACGAGAGCCGCGCCATCGAAGTCGTCCCGCCCAAGGGCCAAACCGGGGCGACCGAGTTGCCGCTCCTCGGTCTCGTCGCCGCCGGCAGTCCCATCGAGGCGGTCACCGGCCACGAAACGATCGCGGTCCCCGACGAGCTCCTGCCGCGGCGCGGACGCAGCTATGTGCTCAAGGTCCGCGGCGATTCGATGATCGATGAGCACATCAAAGACGGCGACTACGTCGTCGTTCAAGAACGCACTCAGGCCGACGCCGGGCAGACCGTGATCGCGCTCATCCACGGCGAAGGCGCCACGGTCAAGCGCTATTACCGCGAGCCTGGCGGCTGGATCAGGCTGCAGCCGGCCAATGAATCGATGCAGCCGCTCCGGATCAACGAGCGTGACGTCATCGTGCAGGGCATCGTCGTCGGCGTCATCCGGAAATACTAGCGGTCGCCTTGCGCAGCCGGTCGAGCGCGGCCCGCGCCGCGCCCGATGCCACCACTTCACGCGCCCGCCCGATCCCCTCGGCAAGCGTGGTCGCGATCCCCGCGACATAGATCGCGGCCCCGGCGTTCAGGAGGACCGCCGCCAGGCCCGGCGGGTCGGCAGAACCGTTGCCGAGAATGCGTTCGAGACGCTCCGCATTCGCCGCCGGTTCGCCACCCTGCAAGCTCGTCACATCGTCGATGCCAAGTCGGAACCGCGTCGGATCGATCTCCCATGTGCGCACGGCGCCGTCTTTCACTTCCCAGACATCCGTGATCCCGTGCGGCGAAATCTCGTCCATGCCGATGCGGCCGTTCACGACGAGCGCGTGCTCGGCGCCGAGCCTGACGAGCGCGTCCGCGACAATCGCGGCGCGGTCCGATTCCGCGACGCCAATCACCTGGCGTCTCACCCCGGCGGGATTGGCGAGTGGGCCGACGAGATTCATCAGGGTCGGCGTCCCGAGCTCGCGACGCACGGGGCCGACGTGTTTCATCGCGGGGTGAAAGTTCGGCGCAAACAGGAAGACGACGCGCGCATCGTTGAGCACGCGGCCCGCGTTGCGCGCGTCCAGGACGATCCGGACGCCGAGCGCCTCCAGGACGTCGGCGGAGCCGCAGCGCGATGTGTAGGAGCGGTTGCCGTGCTTGGGGACCACCGCCCCCGCCCCGGCGGCGACGAACGCCGCAACGGTCGAGATGTTGAACGTGGACACGATTCCGCCGCCGGTCCCGCACGTATCCACGAGGTGCGGTTGCGTCGCCTCTACCTGCACCATCGCTGCACGCAGCGCGCGAGCCGCGCCCGCGAGCTCGTCGGCGGTCTCGCCTTTTGCACGCAGTCCCATGAGCAGCGCACCGATCTGTCCGGGCGTTGCTTCCCCGCTCATCACAATGCCGAACACATCCGCCGTGTGGCTTTCCGACAGCGATTGGCGGCTGGCGAGCGCGCTGAGCGCGCGACGGAGCGGCGTGAGGTCCATGAAGGGTTAAGGCTATCACCCTTGTCAAATAGTGACAACGAGTTGCATCTTTCCCCCCGTGACAAGCCGCCCCCTTCTCGCGGTGGTTCAATACGACGGGGGTGGCTTCGCGGGGTGGCAACGGCAGCCCGCGGACCGCACCGTGCAGGCCGAATTCGAGGCGGTCCTCGAGCGCTTGATGGGGCAGCGCACCGCGGCAACCGGGGCTGGGCGAACCGACACGGGTGTTCACGCCCTCGGGCAGGCGGTCAGCTTTCAAGCCACCGAGCGCTGGGTGACGGGGGGAGCGGCGCAACTCGCGGACTTACGGCGGGCGTTGAATGCGCTGCTGCCGCGCGAGATTTGGGTGGAGCGGGTGCATCTCATGCGCCCCGGTTTCGACGCACGGCGCAGCGCGACGGCGCGGCGGTATCGGTACCTCATCGGCACCGACGAAGCGGCGGCGTCACCGTTCCGGCGGCCCTATGAATGGGCGCTCGGCACGGGTCAGCCCATCGACGTGCGCGCGTTGGAGAGTGCCGCGACCGCACTCGTTGGAGAGCACAGTTTTCGCGGCCTGGCTGCGGCCGGCGCGAACACAACCCACTACCGATGCCGCGTGGCGCTGGCTCGCTGGGCGCCGCGAGCGGACGGAGCGGGATTGATGTTCACGGTCGAGGCCGATCGGTTTCTGCATCACATGGTGCGTTTCATCGTCGGCACCATGGTCGATATCGCCCTCGGCCGGCGCCCGCCGGACGATTTTCCCCGTCTGCTCGCTGCACACGACAACCTGGCGGCCAGCCCGCCCGCCCCGCCTCAAGGACTGTATTTGGAGGCGGTGCATTATCCACCGGACCTCTTCGCCGAGGAGTCGACGTCATGAAGTTTTTCCTCGACACCGCGAGTCTCAAAGACATCAGCTGGGCGGCGCAGGCCGGGCTGATCGACGGCATTACCACCAATCCCTCACTCTTGTCCAAACAAGCGGGTGACCTCGATCCGCGCGATGTCCTCAAGGAGATCTGTTCGCTGGTCGAGGGACCGGTATCGGCGGAAGTCGTCGCCGTGGATACGGATGGCATGCTCAAGGAGGGCAAAGAGCTTGCCAGGATCGCCGAGAACATCGTCGTGAAGATCCCGATGATCGAAGCGGGCATGGTGGCGGTGCGGCGGCTCGCCGCCGAGGGCATTCGGACCAACGTCACCCTGTGCTTCTCGAGCGTGCAATGCCTCATCGCCGCCAAGGCGGGCGCGTCGTACGTGAGCCCCTTCATCGGCCGGCTCGATGACGTCGGCCAGGAAGGGATGGACGTGATTCGCGAGGCGCGTGCGATCTTCGATAACTACAACATCGAGACGGAAATCCTCGCGGCCTCGATCCGCCATCCCCGCCACGTGGTGGAGGCCGCCATGATCGGGGCGGACGTCGCGACGCTTCCGCCGGACGTGTTGAAGAAGCTGCTGCTCCATCCGCTCACCGACCGCGGCCTCGAGCAGTTCCTCGCCGATTGGCACAAGCTCGTGGCGCGGGCGAAGGCCGCGGTGTGAGCTGGGTCTCGCCGCTCTCCGCGCGCTACGCCTCGCCCGCGATGCAGACGCTGTGGGGCGAGCGCCGCCGCATCGGGTTGTGGCGCCGGCTCTGGCTCGCGTTGCTGGAGGGTGAGAAGGAGCTGGGGCTGTCCATCCCGGACGCGGCGCGGGCGCAGCTGGGCGCGCACCTCGACGACGCGGACCTCGACAAAGCCGCCGAGTACGAGCGCCGGCTCCGGCACGACGTGATGGCCCATATCCATCACCTCGGCGACCAGGCGCCGGCCGCCCGTCCCTTCATTCATCTGGGTGCCACCAGCGCGTACGTGACCGACAACGCGGACCTCGTGTTGATGCGCGAAGGGATGCAGCTGCTGTTGGGTCGTATCGGCGCGCTGCTCGTGGCGATGGGGAAGGCCGCGCGCCGCTATCGTGCCCTGCCCTGTCTCGCGTACACCCATTTCCAGCCGGCCCAGCTCACCACGGTCGGCAAGCGCCTGGCGATGTGGATGCAGGATTTCGCGCTGGATGGCGAAGAGCTGCTGCACCGGATCGGTACGCTGCCGTTTCGCGGCGTGAAGGGCACGACCGGCACCCAGGCGAGCTTCCTCGAGCTGTTCGAGGGCGATCACGCAAAGGTCGCGGAGCTGGATGCGCGGGTTTCCCGCGCGATGGGCTTCGAGCAGGTGCTGCCCATCACGGGCCAGACCTACACGCGCAAGCTGGACGGCCAGGTGCTCGCCGTGCTCTCGGGGATCGCGCAGTCCGCGGCGAAGTTCGCGACGGATCTACGGCTGCTCCAGCACGAGGGTGAGCTGCTCGAGCCGTTCGAGAGCGAGCAGGTGGGCTCGTCCGCCATGCCGTACAAGCGCAATCCGATGCGCGCCGAACGGATGACCGGTCTCGCGCGCTTTGTGATCGAGCTCGAAGGCAATGCCTGGCACACCGCGGCGGCGCAATGGCTCGAGCGGACGCTCGATGACAGCGCCAATCGCCGCCTGGTGATCCCCGAAGCGTTCCTCGCAACCGACGCGATCCTGGTCCTGGCCACGAACGTGGCCGCCGGGCTCGAAGTCCGCGAGCAGACGATCGCCGCCCACGTGGCGCGGGCGATGCCGTTCCTCGCGACCGAGCGGTTGTTGATGCGCGGTGTCAAGGCCGGCGGCGACCGGCAGCAGCTGCATGAGGTGATTCGCGCTCAGAGCCTCGAGGGCTCGGAGGATCTGCTCGAGCGACTCGCCAAGACGCCGGAGTTCAAGCGGCTCGGCGTGCGTGCCACGACGGAGGAGCTGGACCCCGTCGCCTACGTGGGCCGCGCTCCGCAGCAGGTCGACGAGTTCCTCGATCGGGTACTGCCCGATTTGATGCGTTCTATCCAGGCCGCCGCGCCCGCGGCCGCCGCAGCGGAGGTTCAGGTATGACCGGAGCAGTCCTCGTCCAAAGCAAGCTGCCCCTGCCGCTCCTGCGCCGCGGGAAGGTACGGGAGGTGTACGAGGTCGACGAGCGCACGCTGTTGCTGGTGGCCAGCGACCGCGTCAGCGCGTTCGACGTGGTGATGCGCGAGCCGGTGCCTCACAAGGGCGCGGTGTTGACGCAGCTGAGCGCGTTCTGGTTCTCGCGGCTGGCCTCGGTCATGCCGCACCATTGTCTGACGGCCGACGTGGACGACATCGTCGCGTGGGTGCCGGCGCTCGCCGCGCACCGCGACGAGCTGATCGGCCGCGCGATGCTCACCCGGCGCGCGACGCCAGTGCCGTTCGAGTGCGTAGTCCGCGGCTACATCTCCGGATCGGCGTGGGCCGAGTACAGACAATCCGGGACACTGGCGGGCGAGCCCATGCCGAAGGGACTGACCGAGAGCGCGCGGCTCGACCCTCCGATCTTTTCCCCGGCCACCAAGGCCGAGCAGGGGCACGACGAGAACGTCACGTTCGATCATGTCGCCGCGGCGCTGGGTCGCGCGGCCGCGGAGCGGCTGCGCGCCGCGAGCCTCGGCCTGTACGAAGCGGGGCGCGCGTTTGCCGCCGATCGCGGCATCATCATTGCCGACACGAAGTTCGAGTTTGGGACGACGCCCGAGGGCGAGCTGCTCGTGATCGACGAGATCCTCACGCCCGATTCGTCACGCTTTTGGCCCGCCGATCGGTATCAGCCGGGCCGCGGACAGCCGAGCTTCGACAAGCAGCCGCTGCGAGACTACCTCGCCGATCTCAAAAAGCAGGGTCAGTGGAATGGCGAGGCCCCGCCGCCGTCCCTGCCGGCTGCCGTGGTGGCCGCCACGAGCGAGCGCTACCGCGACGCGTACCGGCGGATCACGGGAAAAGAGCTGGAGTGAGGATTGCGCCCGAGGGCTGGCCGTTCATCGTCATCGCGTGGCTGCTGGTCGCAGCCGCCGTCTATGTCGCGAACCGGTGGGGCGGCGGCGGTCTGTGGTGGATAGTCCCGAGCGTGCTCGCGGTGCTGGCGATCTGGGTCGTGGCGTTTTTCCGCGATCCGATTCGTCCCGGCCCGCGCGGCGATCGCTACGTGCTGGGGGCGGCGGAAGGTCATGTGGTGCACGTGACGGAGATCGACGAGCCGATGTTCCTGAAGGAACGGGCAGTCCGGATTTCGATCTTTCTCTCAGTGTTCGACGTACACGTGAACCGCTATCCCGTGAGCGGGACGGTCGAGCTGGTGCACTACAACAAGGGCAAGTTTCTGCACGCCGCCGATGAGAAGGCGAGTCTCGACAACGAACAGTCATCGATCGGCCTGCGCGGGCCGAACGGCCCCGTGCTGGTACGGCAGATCGCCGGTCTGATCGCGCGCCGCATCGTGACCGATGCCAAGCCGGGCGACCGCGTCACCCAGGGTGCGCGCCTCGGCCTGATTCGCTTCGGCTCTCGCACCGACGTGTTTCTCCCCCTCTCCGCCCGGCCGGTCGTCAAGGTCAAACCAGACGATCGCGTGCGCGTGGGCGGCACCGTGCTGGCGGAGTACCCGTGAGACCACCGCCTCTGCCGCTGCGGCGCGTCGTCATCGTCGTGCCGAGCCTGTTCACACTGTTCAATCTGTTCTTCGGCATCTGGGCGATGGTGCTCGCGACGCGCGGTGACTTCTACCGCGCGGGCTGGTTCATCGTATTCGCGGGGATCCTCGACACGCTCGATGGCCGGGTTGCGCGCATTTCGGGTACGGGGACGCGCTTTGGCGCGGAGCTGGACAGTCTGGTCGACATCGTGAGCTTTGGAGTCGCGCCCGCCTTCCTGATGTATCAGATCGAGTTCGCGGGCGGCGGGCAGGCGGCGTGGATCTTTTGCTACTTCTACGTCATGGCGGTCGCGATCCGGCTGGCGCGCTTCAACGTCACGCAGGCGGGACGGGCGAAGGCGTACTTCATTGGACTGCCATCCCCCGCCGCGGGCATGACCCTCGCCACGTTCTACGCGTTCTCGCAGACACCGCAGTTCGCCGCCCTGCAAGATCTGCCCTGGCATCTGCTGCTGACGTTTCTCATGATCGCCCTCACCATCCTGATGGTCAGCAACGTGCATTACGCGACGCTCCCCCGCGCCGGCTTCCGCACCATCCGCGGCCTATTGGGGCTCGCGTTGCTTGTGGTTATCCTGGTATTCGGAATCTGGAAGCACGACGTCTTCCTGTTCCCGTTGGGGATTGCGTACATGACCTACGGCGTCGTCCGGGCCGTGCTGCTGGGGTTCTTCAGGGCCCCCGCCGAAGACGAGGAGGCGGAGATCGCCGGCCCCATTGTCATCGATGAAACCGATCAGAATCTCCGCGGCTCCCGCGGCGGTCGGGGGGGACCAGGAGCGGCATGAGCGCCTATACCGTTGAGATCCGCGTCATGCCCCGGGCGTCGCTGCTCGATCCCCAGGGACAGGCGGTGCAGCACGCGCTGCAGGCACTCGGGTTCGGCGACGTCGGGAGCGTGCGGGCGGGCAAACATCTGGTGCTGCAGGTCCAGGCGGCGACGCGGGAAGAGGCGGCGGCCAAGGCCCGTAGCATGTGCGACCGGCTGCTGGCCAATCCGGTGACCGAGGATTACGAATGCAGCGTGTCGCTGTAGTCGTCTTCCCCGGCTCCAATTGCGATGCCGACACGCTCGACGCCGCGCGTGCCGCCGGATCGGATGGGTACTACGTCTGGCACCGGGAGACCGATCTGCGGCAGGCGGACGCGGTGATTCTGCCGGGCGGATTCAGCTACGGAGACTATCTCCGCTCCGGTGCGATTGCGCGCTTCTCGCCCGTGTTGCGCGCCGTAACCGCGCACGCGCGTGCGGGCGGCGCGGTGCTCGGCATCTGCAACGGATTCCAGATCCTGTGCGAGGCCGGGCTGCTGCCGGGGGCGCTGATGCGCAATGCGCGGCTCAAGTTCCTGTCCCGGCCAGTGCGGGTGCGCGTCGACGCGACCGACACGCCGTTCACGCGCGGCTACGACCGCGGCGAGGAGCTGGTGCTGCCGATCGCGCACGGGGACGGCCGTTACGTGGCGGATGCACAGACCGCCGCCGAGCTCGAGGTCAACGGGCAAGTCGTGTTGCGGTATGTCACAGAGAATCCGAACGGTTCGATGCAGGATATAGCCGGCATCTGCAACGCCGGTCGCAACGTGGTGGGGATCATGCCGCATCCGGAGCGTCGCAACGCTCCGGTTCTGGGTGGCCTGGACGGCGCCCGCGTCTTCCTCTCTCTGGAGGCTCGCAATGCGACGCAGCACGCTGGCGATATGCGCGCTGTTGATGGTCGCCACCTCAGGGTGTGAGCAGGTCGACACCGCCAAGGCGAAGCTGAAGCTGGCGTGGGACAAGCTGCGGGGTCGCTCGACCGCGTCGGCCCCCCCTGCGCCGGCGCGACCGACACCCGATACGGCCGGCGGCCCCCGCTTTGACACCAATCAGGACAGGGGGACACGTCCTCCCCCGCCCTCGTCCCCGCAGGGCGAGCCGCTCACGCGCGACGTGCCGTACATCTCCGAGGACACCGGGACCGTGAATCCGGGCATGACCGAGCGCGAGGTCTATGAGATCTGGGCCGCTCCCGCCGCCGTGCGCCGCGTGGGCGAGTACACGTACCTGTTCTTCCGCAACGGCTGCGAGTACACGTGCGGGACCATGGACGTCGTCACGCTCCAGAACGGCCGCGTCGTGGACGCGATCGTCCGCTGGGACGGACACCGCTACTCGGGTGAGTCCTCCTCCCCGCCCGGCAGGGTGCCGTTCGCGAACCCCAGTGGTGAGAATCTGCAGGTGCCGCCTCCGCCACCTCCACCACCTCCACCATCCTCGACACCGGCTGGTCCATGAGCCACGAGAAGCCCAGCAAGAACGAAGACGAGTATTTCGCGCGGCGCGACGCCGAGCTGCTCCGGCAGCAGCGTGAGGCGGCGCGGAAGTCCGCCGTGGAAGTCGAGCGGAAAACGCACTACATGAAGTGCCCCAAGTGTGGCTACGATCTCTTCACGGGCGACTGGGATGGGATTCAAATCGACCAGTGCACGAACTGCCACGGCATTTGGTGTGATGCCGGAGAGGTTGAGGACATCCTCAAGAGAAAGATCCAGCCGAACATTCTGGGGCGGATATTCCGAGCCGTCGCAAAGGGCGTCACGCGATCGTGACCGATCCGAAGATCACTCCAGAGCTGGTGCAGGAGCACAACCTCACAACCGAAGAATACGAACGCATCACGGCCATGCTCGGCCGGACCCCGACGTTCCCCGAGCTGGGCATCTTCTCCGCGCTGTGGAGCGAGCACTGCTCGTATAAGCATTCCCGCCCGATCCTGAAGACGTTTCCAACGACCGGTGCTCAGGTGGTTCAGGGGCCCGGGGAGAATGCCGGCGTCCTGCGCCTGCCCGGTGGATGGGCGGTCGCGTTCAAGATCGAATCCCACAATCATCCGTCCGCCGTGGAGCCCTACCAGGGAGCCGCGACGGGCGCCGGCGGCATTCTGCGCGACGTGTTCACCATGGGCGCCCGACCGGTCGCCCTGCTCAACAGCTTGCGCTTCGGGCCCCTCGAGGTGGCGCGTAATCGGTACCTGTTCGCCGGGGTGGTGCGCGGGATCGGCGACTACGGCAACTGCGTCGGCGTGCCGACCCTGGGCGGCGAAGTCGACTTCGCGCCTGGCTACTCGGGCAATCCGCTGGTGAACGCGATGTGCGTGGGCGTGCTCAAGGAGAAGGATCTCATCAAGGCGGCGGCGCACGGGGTCGGCAACGTGCTGCTCGCCGTCGGCTCGCGCACCGGCCGCGACGGGATTCACGGGGCGTCGTTCGCGTCCGAGGAGCTGACGCTCGAAAGCGAGCAGCGCCGTCCCCAGGTCCAGGTCGGCGATCCGTTCACGGAAAAGCTGCTGCTCGAAGCGAGTCTCGATTTGATCGCGTCCGGGCACATTGTGGCGATTCAGGACATGGGTGCGGCCGGGCTGACGTCCTCCTCGGCAGAAATGGCGGCGCGCGGTGGCGTGGGGGTCGAGATCGATCTTTCAAAGGTGCCGACGCGCGAGCCGGGTATGACGCCGTACGAAATCCTGCTGTCCGAATCCCAGGAGCGGATGCTGGTCGTCGCGAAGACGGATCGTATCAAGGAAGTTCAGGCGATCGCCGCCAAGTGGGAGCTCGACGCGACACCCATCGGGAAGGTGACTGACGACGGGATGTACCGGTGTCTGTGGCAAGGCCAGGTCGTGGTCGAGATCCCGGGCCAGCCTCTGGTCGAGGATTGCCCCGTCTATCATCCCGAAGCAAAGGAAGACCCACGCATCGCGGAGCTGCGCGCCGCATCTCCGACGCACGACGCACGACGCACATCCGCTGCGGAAGCGCTCCTCGAGCTCCTCGATTCGCCGGCAGTGGCCAGCAAACGGTGGGTCTTCGAGCAATACGACTCCACCGTCCAGGCCAGCACCGTGATTGCGCCCGGTGGCGACGCCGGTGTCATCCGCGTGCGTCATGAAGATTTCGGGATTGCGGTCAAGACGGATTGCAACAGCCGCTACGTGCGGCTCGATCCCTACGAGGGCGGCAAGGCTGCCGTTGCCGAAGCGGCGCGTAATGTCGCCTGCACCGGAGCGCGGCCACTTGGCATCACGAACTGTCTGAACTTCGGGAGTCCCGAGCGGCCTGAAGTCTTCTATCAGTTCAAAGAGGCTTGCCGCGGAATCGCCGATGCGTGTAAGGCCCTGGGAACGCCGGTCACCGGTGGCAATGTGTCGTTCTATAATGAAAGCCCAACCGGCGCCGTCGATCCCACTCCGGTCATCGGGATGATCGGCCTGCTCACCCGTGCCGACCGGGCGGTGCCCAGCCACGCACGCAGCCCGGGTGATGTGGTGTTCGTGCTTGGCGACACACGGGCCGAGCTGGGTGGGTCCGCCTACTGGGAAGTCTGCCACGAATTCATCGGTGGCCAGCCGCCGCGCGTGAACCTGGAAGAGGAGAAGCGCCTCATCAATCTGCTCGTCACCGGCGCGGAGCGTGGCCTGTTTCGGTCGGCCCACGACTGTTCGCACGGTGGACTGGGGGTCGCCCTCGCTGAAGTGGCCATGGGTGGCCCCTACCAGGAGCACGGATTCGGCTTGGAGATTGATTTGACGGCTCCCGGCTCCCAGCTCCCGGCTCCCGAGTTGTTGTTCAGCGAATCTCACGCCCGGGCCGTGATTACTTGTTCACCGGATCGCGTGATGGCCATTCAGGCGCTGGCCGGCGAACTCGGCGTCCCCGCGCTGCGTTGTGGGAGCGTCGCCACCAGGGGCGGCTCCGTCCGCATCACACTGCGAGACGGTGTCATCGACGAGCCCGTCAGCCGGTTGCGAGACGTATATTTCAGCGCCATTCCTCGGCGCATGGGAGACTGATCAGGCGATGTGCGGCATCATCGGCGTAGCGGGCGTTCCGGGAGCCGCCCGCATCACATATCTCGGGCTCTACAGCCTTCAGCATCGCGGCCAGGAGTCGGCGGGCATGGTCGCGGTGGATCAGGCGGGGCTCGCGCGCGTCCATCGGGGCATGGGACTCGTGTCGGACGTCTTCAACGAGTCCCTCCTGTCGAGCATCCCCGGCGATATCGCGATCGGTCACACCCGCTATTCGACCGCCGGATCGTCGGTGCTGGCCAACGCGCAGCCCATTCTCGCCGGGTATCGCGAAGGGCCGCTCGCGCTCGCGCACAACGGCACGCTCACCAACGCCGCGGCCCTGCGGGCCGATCTCGTCGCGAAGGGTTCGATCTTCCAGACCTCGTCGGACAGCGAGGTCCTGATCCACCTGATCGCCCGGTCCGAGGCCCGCGAGCCCGAGGATCAGCTGCTCGATGCGCTCGAGCGCGTGGAAGGCGCCTATTCGCTGGTCGTGACGATCGGCCGGACGCTCTACGCCATCGTCGATCCGCGCGGCTTCCGGCCCCTGTGGCTCGGCAAGCTCGGCGACGGGTACGTCCTGGCGTCCGAGACGTGCGCGCTCGACCTGATCGGCGCCACGGTGGAGCACGAGCTGCAGCCGGGCGAATTCCTGCGCATTCAGGGCTCGCCGCCGGAAGTCGACCGCCTGCCGTTCCTCCCGGCCAAGCCGCATCAGCGCTGCATCTTCGAGCTGGTCTACTTCTCCCGGCCCGACAGCACGATCTTCGGCCGCTCGGTTGACCGCGCGCGCCGCGCGCTCGGTCGCGAGCTGGCACGCGAGCATCCTGCCACGGGGACCGACTGCGTCTTCTCGGTCCCTGATTCGTCGAACGCGATGGCGTTGGGATTCGCCGAGGAATCAGGGCTCAAGCTCGAGCACGCCCTGATTCGCAACCACTATGTCGGCCGGACGTTCATCAATCCCACCCAGGCCGCCCGCAACGCCAAGGTGAAGATCAAGTTCAATCCGGTGCGGGAGGTGCTGGCGGGCAAGAAAGTCGTCGTGGTCGACGACTCGCTGGTCCGCGGCACGACGAGCCGCGAGCTCGTGCAGATGATCCGCCAGGCGGGCGCGAAAGAGGTCCACTTCCGCGTCGCCTCGGCGCCGATCACCGGCCCGTGCTATTACGGCATCGACACGCCGACCAAATCGGAGCTGATCGCCTCGAGCCATTCGCTCGAGGAGATTCGCAAACACCTTGGGGTCGACACGCTGGGTTACCTGTCGCTCGCCGGCATGCTCCGGGCGATGGGCGGTGAGTCGAGTGAGTTCTGCCACGCCTGCTTCTCGGGCCAGTACCCGACCGCGATCCCTGAGGACACGAAACAGGCTCGAAATACCGCGCCCCTACAGGTGACGATGGCCGTCTAGGTGCCCATCACGTTCCTCGAGCGAGTTATGCGAAGCGCATCACCCTGGCTGCTTGTGCTGATTGTCGGACTCGCGTTCCAACCCGGCACCGCGACGGCGCAAAACGTTCTCGGCAAACGCGCAGTCGTCTTTACGACCGCCGACAGCACGAACCTGCGGCTTTCGGCCACCGATACGCTGGTGTTTCAGCCTGGTGCGGCGACTTCGGAGGGTGAGATCTACGTGTTCGTCGATCCCCGCCGCACGTTTCAGACGATGATCGGCATCGGTGGCGCGCTCACCGATGCGACCGCTGAGACGTTTGCCAAGCTGCCCGCCGAGCGGCAGACGCAAGTGCTCGACGCGTACTACAGTCCCGACCGCGGCATCGGTTACACCCTCGGCCGAACGAACATCAACAGCTGTGACTTCTCGAGCGCGAGCTATACGTATGTGACCGAGGGAGACAAAGACTTGAGCAGCTTCACGATCGCCCCCGACCTCAAGTACAAGATCCCCCTGATAAAACGCGCCATGGCCGCGAGCGGCAATCGGCTCAAGCTCTTCGCCAGCCCATGGAGTCCTCCGGCATACATGAAAGACAACAACGACATGCTGCACGGCGGCAAGCTGCGGCCCGAATACCGTGCGGCGTGGGCGCTCTACTACACGAAGTTCATCAAGAGCTACCGGCAGGCCGGCGTTCCGGTCTGGGGGATCACGATTCAAAACGAGCCGATGGCTCGGCAAATCTGGGAGTCGTGCATCTATCAGCCCGAAGAGGAGCGGGACTTTCTCCGCGATCATCTCGGCCCGACCATGTCGCGGGAAGGCCTGCGCGACGTCAACATCATCGTCTGGGACCACAACCGCGATCTGATCGTGCAGCGCGCGCTCGCGATCTTCAGCGACTCGGCAGCGGCGCGGTACGCCTGGGGCATCGGCTTCCACTGGTACGAGGACTGGTCGGGCGGCACGCAGATGTACGACAACGTCGCCATCGTAAGCCGGATGTTTCCGGGCAAGCACATCATCTTCACCGAAGGCACACCAGCCACCTTTGATTCCACCGCCTACGGACGCTGGAGCCTCGGCGAGGCGTACGGCCGCTCGATGATTCACGATTTCAATACGGGCACAGAGGGCTGGACCGACTGGAACATTCTGCTCGACGAGAAGGGCGGCCCGAACCACGTCGGCAACTATTGCTTTGCCCCGATCCACGCGGACACGAGAACGGGGCAGCTGATCTACACGAACTCCTACTACTACATCGGCCACTTCTCGAGATTCATCCGGCCGGGCGCCAAGCGCGTCGCCGTCGCGCCAAGTCGGAGCATGTTGCTCGCGACCGGATTCGTAAATCCGGATGGAAAGGTGGCGGTCGTGGTGATGAACCACACCGCCAAGGCCGGGCAGTACCACGTGCGGGTAGGAACGGCGGATGTGGCCGTGAACTCGCCGGCTCATTCGATCCAGACCATCGTGTTTTAGTAGAGGCGCTCCAGGTGACGATGGCCGTCTAGAACGGCACTCCCCGGAGGACCGCGCCGTACACCCCGACAGCACGGACACCGCCGGACGAGGTGCCCCAAAGACCAAGCAGATTCGTCGCGGTCCCGCTGGTCATCGCGCTCCACCCGGTCCCGTTGTAGTGCAGGATTGTGCCGTACGCTCCCGCCGCGTAGACATCGCTCGACGATGTTCCCCACACGGTTCCTAGACCTTCAGTCGTCCCGCTGACCACAGCGCTCCAGTGAGCCCCATCATGGTGCAGGACCGTACCGTTGTGGCCTACGACATAGACATCGCTGGGCGACGTGCCCCAGACGGCAATAAGATTCTCGCTCGTCCCGCTGGGCATCGCACTCCAACTGGTCCCGTCGAAGTGCAGGATGGTGCCGAACAATCCGACAGCGTAGACGTTCGTGGACGAGGTGCCCCACACGCCATAGAGGTGCGCGTTCGTCCCGCTCGTCATGCTGCTCCATTGGGCCCCGTCGTAGTGCTGGATCGTGCCAGGGTAGCCAACGGCGAAGACATCGCGTGGTGAGGATCCCCAAACGTCGAAGTAGTACCCCGTCCCGAGCGTCGTGCTACTCCATTGTGACCCGTCGTAATGGATGATGATGTCCGTCGAGTGACTGTTGTCGTACCCCACGGCGTAGACGTCACGTGATGAAGACCCCCACACACCCTCGAGCGCCTCGAGCGGCCCGCCTCTCATCGCGCTCCATTCGGCCCCGTCGTAGTGCAGGATCGTGCCAGGGTATCCAACCGCGAAGATGTCGCCCGGTGCCGTGCCCCACACGCCTGCGAGATATTCAACGCTCGGACTGCCGCGCATCGTGCTCCAATTGGTGCCATCGTAGTGGAAGATCTTCCCATAGTATCCGACGGCGAAGAGATCGCTCGACGAGTTGCCCCAGAGGCCGGTGGCCCCAGTTGGGCTCGTCATCGCGCTCCAGGCCACGCCGTTGTAGTGCAAGATGACGCCGTAACCGCACGCGTAGACATCGCTCGCTGAGCTACCCCACACGGCCAGTAGGTCCTCATCGACTCCGCTGGTTACGGCGCTCCAATTGGTCCCGTCGTAGTGTAAGATCGTTCCCCTGGTGCCCACGGCGTATACATCACTCGACGACGCGCCCCACACGTCAGACAGGAACGCACTCGTGCCACTCGTCATCTCGCGCCACACCGCCCCGTCGTAGTGCAGGATCGTACCGGGCAATCCCACGCTGTAGATGTCGCTCGACGATGTGCCCCACACACCAGATAAGTGATAGCCTGTCGCGCTCGTCATGCGGCTCCAGGCGGTCCCATCGTAGTGCAGGACCCCGCCCCCACCAACCGCGTAGATATCAGTCGCGGAAGTGCCCCAGACGTCCTGGAGGTAGTCATCGACTACCCTGGTCATGGTACTCCAGATGCTTCCGTCATAGTGTAGGATCGTGCCATTCACACGCGCCCCGTCCCAGGTGGCGCCGACCGCGTAGATGTCACCCGATGACGTCCCCCACACACCCTCCAGCCAGTGGCTGAGCGGGCTCGACATCGCGCTCCAGCTGCCGCCGTCGTAGTGCAGAATCGTGCCGCCTTGTCCGACTGCGTATGCATCGGTCGACGAGGTTCCCCAGACTCCCGCAAGGGGAAAGGCGGCCGGTACCTCTCCGTTCCACGAGGTGACTGGAACTGCCGGTGGAGCTGATACGGTCAACAAGGCGTAGCCGACCTGTCCATCTACCGCAGCCGCAACCGTCACCTGCCCGCTCGCAACGGCCGTGGCCTTGCCACTATCGTCGATTGTCGCCACGTGCGGATTGAGGCTTGACCAAGTAACCGCCGGTGCGGTGATCGTATCGCCACTCGCATTCAGCGCCACGACTGTGAACGCGGCTGTCGCCCCCCCGCCGGAGATGGACATCCCGGTGGGGTGAACCTGCACCAGGGCGGCGGGACCGGACACGGGCTCCACGACCTCGACGCAGCCCAGCCAGCTGGGCAGGCTAAACAAAACCAGGATGGCATACGGGGAAAGCCAGGGATTTCGGCGTCCTTGAACTGCTGCGCGTCTATCGGTGGTCACGTTGCGCCCTCATGCTAAGTCCGCTTTCCATCCCCCGCAGTCCAACTCGACAATCTGCACTCGCCGGAACGAAATAGGCACTCTAGCGGTTGACGATCCGCGCGGGGATCGTCAGGACCAGCATGCTGCCGATGGCCATCACACCCGCGAGCGCGTACACGCCGAAGTCTGTGGACCCTGTGCGATCGACGAGCCAGCCGATCAGCCATGGACCGAGAAACCCAGCGAGATTGCCGATCGAGTTGATGAGCGCAATTCCAGTCGCAGCGGCCGCGCCGGCGAGAATGGCGGTGGGCAGGCACCAGAACTGCGCGAGCGAGGTCGTCACGCCCGCCATCGCGAGAGACATCCCTGATAGCGCGATGGCGGTGTCCCCACCGAAGCGGACCGTCACGAGCCAGCCGGCGGCTCCAACCAATGCAGGAGTGACGAGGTGCCACCGCCGCTCGCGCGTCCGGTCCGACCGGCGGCTGATCGTGACCATCGCGACCGCGGCGACGGCGTTGGGCAGAACCGTGAGCATGCCGATCGCCAACGGGCTCCCGACGCCGGTCCGCTGGATCAGTGTCGGCAGCCAGAATCCGGCGCCGTAAAGCCCCGCGATCAGGCAGAAATAGATGACGCCCAGGAACCAGACGCGGGCGTTCGTGAAGCCATCCCACAGTGAGTGGGCGGTGGCATGCTGCTGGTCCTCGGCGATGCGAGCCGCGAGGATCTCCTTCTCGTCGGCGGCCAACCAGCGGGCCCTCGCGATCCCGTCATCGAGGTAGGCCAGCACCGCCACGCCGAGGACGAGCGAGGGGAGCGCCTCGAGCAGGAAGAGCCATTGCCAGCCCGCCAGCCCGTGCACTCCTGCCATCGCCTTCAGGATCCAGCCGGAGATCGGCCCACCGATCACCCCTGCGACCGGAATCCCGGTCATGAACAGCGCGATGATCGCGGCCCGTCGGTGGGACGGGTACCAGTAGGTCAGGTACAGGATCACACCTGGGAAAAAACCCGCCTCCGCGACACCCAGCAGAAAGCGCAGGATGTAGAATCCCATCGCCGAAGTCACGAACAGCATCGCGGCCGAGATCACCGCCCACGTCAGCATCACGCGCGCGATCCACAGGCGCGCCCCGACGCGGTGCAGGATGATGTTGCTCGGGATTTCGAAGAGGAAGTATCCGATGAAAACAATGCCGGCCCCCAGGCCGTAGACCGTCTCGCTGAACCGCAGATCGCTCAGCATCTGCAGTTTCGCGAAGCCGACGTTCACCCGATCGAGATAGGCCGCGACGTAGCAGGCGAACAGCAGCGGGATCAGGCGCCGGGTGACGCGGGCGTAGAGGCGTGCCTCCGTCATGCGCTGATGAACATCGAAGCTGATACTCCGCGTTCGTGGTCGCTTCAATAAAAAAGGCAGGTCTGCCTAACCGCAATATCACAGCATGCGTTCGGTCCCCCTATCGCGGAACCTCTTCGGGCTCCATAATCGCGGTATGTCCGTTGAACGCCACGTCTACTTCTTCGGTAACGGCCGCGCGGATGGCTCGGCAGCCATGCGCGACATCCTGGGCGGTAAGGGCGCGGGCCTCGCCGAAATGGCCAATCTCGGCCTGCCCGTTCCTCCCGGCTTCACGATTTCCGCCAAGCTGTGCATCGCGTACATCGCAGAGGGCACGTTCCCGCCCGCACTGCGCGCGGAGGTCGATCGCCACCTCAAGCACCTCGAGCGCGTGACGAAGAAAGGCTTTGGGGACGCCAAGAACCCGCTGCTCGTGTCGGTGCGTTCGGGCGCCGCGGTGTCGATGCCGGGGATGATGGAGACGATTCTGAACCTCGGCCTGAACGATCAGACCGTCGAAGGTCTTATCGCCGGCTCCAAGAACTCCCGGTTCGCCTACGACTCCTATCGGCGCTTCGTGCAGATGTACGGGGATGTCGTGTTCGACATCGGTAAGGCGCCGTTCGAGGAAGAGCTCGAGAAGGCGAAGGCGCGTCGCAAGGTCAAACGCGATATCGATCTGCCTGCCGACGACCTGCATGACCTCGTGCATGACTTCAAAACGATCGTGAAGAAGAAGACGGGTCACCCCTTCCCCGATGATCCGCAACAGCAGCTGTGGGGGGCGATCGAAGCCGTCTTCAAGAGCTGGCACACGCGGCGCGCCAAGGACTACCGGCAGGTGCACGGGATTCCCGACAGCCTGGGCACCGCCGTGAACATCGTGGCGATGGTCTACGGCAACATGGGCGACGACTGCGGCACCGGCGTGGCATTCACGCGCGACTGCAGCAGCGGTGAAAACGTGCTGAACGGCGACGTGCTGACCAACGCGCAAGGGGAAGACGTCGTGTCCGGCGCGCGCACGCCGGAGCCGATCGCCAAAATGAAGAAAGGGAAATTCGCCAAGATTTACCGCGAGCTCGATAAACTGGCAACGAAGCTCGAGAATCATTTCAAGGACGTGCAGGACGTCGAGTTCACGTTCGAGCACGGCCAGCTCTACATGCTGCAGACGCGTCGCGCACAACGAACGGGCTTGGCCGCCGTGCGTTCTGCGGTGGAGATGGTCGACCAAGGGCTGATCACCGAAGAGGAGGCCGTCCAACGGATCCCGCCGCAGGACCTCGATCAGCTGTTTCATCCGATGGTGGATCCGAAAGCCAGCGTCACGGTGCTGGCCAAAGGACTGCCGGCCTCGCCCGGTGCCGCGACCGGCGAAGTCGTGTTCGACGCCGATGAGGCAGAGGCGCTGAAGAAGAAGGGGCACGACGTCATTCTCGTGCGACCCGAGACCTCACCTGAGGACTTTCACGGCATGGTGGCCGCCCGCGCCATCCTGACCGCCCGGGGTGGGATGACGAGTCACGCGGCGGTCGTGGCGCGCGGCATGGGCAAGACGTGCGTCGTGGGCGCCAAAGAGCTCGACGTCGATCCGTCGGCCGGCCGCTTCCGGGTGAACGGTCGCGCGGTGAAGCGCGGCCAGGTGATCACGGTCGACGGCACCACCGGCCGTGTGATTCTGGGCGCCGCGAAGCTCGTCACGCCCAAGGCGGGGAAAGAGTTCGATCGGCTGATGGCGTGGGCCGACTCCCGCCGCCGGCTGCGCGTCCGGGCCAATGCCGACATCCCCGCCGATGCGCGGCGCGCGCGCGAATTCGGCGCCGAGGGGATCGGGCTGTGCCGGACCGAGCACATGTTCTTTGAAGGCAACCGCATCACGCTGATGCGGGAGATGATCGTCGCGGCCGACGAAGCGGGTCGCCGCAAGGCACTCGCCAAACTCCTGCCGATTCAGCGTAAAGACTTCGAGGGCATTTTCGAAGTGATGGACGGGTTGCCGGTCACGATCCGGCTACTCGATCCGCCGCTGCATGAATTCCTGCCGCACACGCGCGAGGAGATCGCCGCGCTCGCCAAGCATGCGAAGGTTCCCGCGGCGCAGCTCGAGAAGCTGATCGAATCGCTCCGGGAAGCAAACCCGATGCTCGGGCACCGCGGGTGCCGGCTCGGGATCACCTATCCCGAGATCACCGAGATGCAGGCCCGCGCGATCTTCGAAGCGGCGGGGCACGTCGCCGGCAAGGGCAAGAAGGTCACCGTCGAGATCATGATTCCCCTGGTGGCTGATCTTCGGGAGCTCACAAATCAAACGGAGATCATCCGGCGCGTGGCGCAGGAGGTCTTTCATAGGGAGGGGCGTGCGGTCCCCTACCTCCTGGGGACGATGATCGAGCTGCCGCGGGCGGCGGTTACCGCAGATGAGATCGCCAAGGAAGCCGAGTTCTTCTCATTCGGCACGAACGATCTGACCCAGACGACGTTCGGTCTGTCACGCGACGACGCCGGCCGCTTCCTCCCATTCTACGTCGAGCACGGGCTGCTGGCGGAGGATCCGTTCCAGGTTCTCGACCAGGGCGGCGTCGGCAAGCTCATCGAGATGGCGGTCAAGCTGGGGAGAAAAACGCGGCACGACCTCAAGATCGGCATTTGCGGCGAGCACGGCGGTGAGCCGAGCTCGGTGAAGTTCTGTCACCGGACGGGGATGAACTACGTGTCCTGTTCTCCGTTCCGGGTCCCGATCGCCCGCCTCGCCGCGGCCCAGGCGGCCCTCGAGGAGGCGGGCGTCGTCAGTCGGACCCGAGCGACCGTCTAGCTAGCGGTTGAAGACAGCAGCGAGTCCCCCCGCGATCAGCAGTCCGATTACAAAGGTGATGAGAGCTACGGTATAGCCGGTGCCTTTCGGCGTGCGTTGCGTCGTTGACACGCCGGTCGCCGTGAGGACGACCCCCCAGATGCTGAACGGGTTGATCGCCTTCAAGACGGCACCCATGAATCCCTTCATTCCAGGGGCGAGCAAATCCAACCCCAGGGCCGGCTGCATGTCCTGCGGAGAGGTGAGCTGTCCGGTGCCCTGCATGTGCAACACAATCGTGCCGACAATCGAAAGCAGGATGGTGGACGGCACAGCCGAGTAGGTCGCGACGCTGAGCATCGTGCTGAACTTCGTTTCGCCGCCCCCGAGCACGGAGACGAGTACATAAAGAATGAGCCCGGTCACCAGGAAGATGATTCCCAAGACGATGACCAGGCCGAGCAGGCCAAACACGGCGAGCACAGCGGTCCCCGGTACCGGGCGCGATTGCGGCGCCGTCGCCATCTGCGCCTGAATCGCGGCCTTGAGGTACGGCAGGTTGACGAAGAAGAGAATGCATTGAACCGCGATGATTGCCAGGAAGGGTGCGAGGAAGCTGGGACGCACCCGGACGCGCTCGAAAGCTGCGGTCGGCTCGTAGAGCACCTTGAAGACGTCGAGAAACGAGCTGCCGCCACCGCCTTGCTCTACTGGGGGCTGCTGAATCCCTTGGCCCATTCCGCCTCCCTGAGAGGTGTGTTGCACGGAGTCCCGACTGAACGGCGCCCAATATATGGTCCAAAAGGGAAACACGAAACGCGAGCCCATTTTCGGCCGCGCCTGAGGTTGAACCTCGACCTGGCCCTTCCGGGAAGGGAAAGCACGTTGTAGGCTACAGCCGGAGGTCGGGATGGTCCCAGCTCTCGCGGTAACCGTTGGACTCTTGATGCAAGCAGCAGCGGGGGGCGCGGGGGGCGCGCCGCAGCCGGTTCGCGTCTGGCGCGCGGACTCGATGCTCTACGTTGAGCTCAGCAAACCAGGGCATCTGCTGCTCATGCATGTCGACGCCATCGGTCGCATCGACGTACTCTTCCCACTCGTTCCCACCGAAGGCACCGGGATGCCGGGCGACTCGACGCTGGCCGTGTTCTTGCCGCCGGCCGCGGAAGGCAACCCCGCGACCTTCGTGGCAGTCCGCTCCCGTTGGCCGTTCAACTTCACCATCCTGCGGGCGGGATCCGACTGGAACTACTACGACGCCTGGCTGCTGCAACCGACCGCGGGCGACCCGATTGCCGCGCTGCTCGATATCGCCGACCGCGTCACCGACGGACGCCCGTATGACTACGGCGTGGCGGCGTACACCAGGGAGGGGACGGCGCTCGAACGTAGCCAGCCGCTGCCGCCGCAGGTCTGCTGGACCTGTGTCCGCCCACGGCCCGCGGTGGTGGCCGCCGCGGCGCCGGCAGCGACGAACTCAGTAGACTGCTCGAACGCAACCCTCACGAATTCGTTCTGCGGCGTCGCCAGCGCGCCCGTCACGATTACGAGTGCGCCTCCACCGCAGCCGGCCGCTGCCCAGGCGGCTGCGGCGCCGGCAACGGTCTACTACGCCATGCCCTACTATTTCTGGTCCGTGCGCGATATCGGGCGATTCGACCGGCGCGGGCCGCCCGCTCCACCGGCCTTTCAGCGCTCCTCGGGTGCCGTGTACCCGATCGCCCCGCGCGTCGTCGCCCCCTCCGGCGCTGCAATCCGCGGTAGACCTCGCGACTAGGAACGCAGAACGGGAAATGTGCCGAGGCACATTTCCCGTTTGTTAATGGAGGCGCGGGGAATTGAACCCCGGTCCGAGCATGACTCCGATACCGCTCCTACGTGCGTTGACCTGGCTTTGTGGTCTCGCTACCTCGGCGCCTGGTCAGCCCTGGTAGCAACAAGCCTCTGAAAACTCTTGCAGCACCCGTTGAGGCCCCAAGTGCCGCCAGCCCGACTTTGCGATACGTGAGCGCCGCCTCAGGCGGGCTGCCACTCACGCAGGTGCGTGAAGCCGAAGCTTACGCAGCCAGAGCCAGTTCAGAGTTGGCTTGTGTATAGTCCCAGTTGATTTACCAGGTGACTGAGAACCTGGGCACGCAACAGTACCCTCGCCAAACCCGTCGAAGCCTGTCGCCCCCGTGCAGCTGAACCTAGCGGGCCGGGGTCGCCTTTTCAACTCGATTCCGGCCTAATTCCTTCGCACGATACAGCGCGGCGTCCGCAGCCGCTGGGAGATTCATCACATCGCCCACGAGCTCCGGACACGACGCAAGGCCGCACGACGTTGTGAGCGGATAGACCGCCCCGCTCCACGTCAGCGGCGTCTCCGCGATCGAGCGCCGGATCCGCTCCGCGACCTCGATCCCCTCGCGCAGGCCGGTCCGCGGCAACCACACCGCGAACTCCTCGCCGCCAATGCGAGCGACGAGATCGCCATCGCGCACCGCAGCCTCCAGCAGCCGGGCCACGTGCTTCAACGCCGCGTCCCCGGCGGGATGCCCCAGCGTGTCGTTCAGCTTCTTGAAATGGTCGAGATCGACGTACACGAGTGTGGCCGCTGCCGAGCGGGATGCGGATCCCATCGCGCGCTCGAGTTCGCGCCGATTGCGCAGGCCGGTGAGCGGATCCACGACGGCGCGCCGCTCGGCGTCGTGCACGGCGCGCGCGGCCGCAAGCCGCGGGCCGAGATCGGTGAGCAGCGGAGCGAGATCCTCGAGCAGCGATGCATCGTCGAGCGGTGGGCCAAGCAGGACGAGCGCACCCACGACGATCGAGCCGTCCAACAGCGGGTACGCGATCCCCGCGCGCTCGTCGCGCCGCCGCTCCGGCACGCCGGTTCCAAACACGTCCTCGCTGCCTCGCGTCGCGACCGGAATCCCGCCTGCCAGCGCCCGCACGACCGGAGAGTCCGCGGCGAGTTGCACGCCCGCCAGGCGACGGTCCGCGGCGCCAGAGACCGCGACGATGCGGGCATGATCACCCGCGGCGATGACGAGGGCCACGCCGCGATGGGTGATTTGTTCGCCCAGCTCGACCGCGGCGCGCGCGATCCCCTCGAGCGTCTGTGCACCGGCCACCAGACGCGACACGCGTCCGGCCACGATCCGCGCCCGGGGCACCGCGTTCTGCTCCTCCGTCAACCGCATACCGGCGACGAAACGGCGCAACGCGCCAGCGACGGCATCCGTGAACGCCTCCGGAAGGCCGGCGGCGCCGAGCGCCAGTCCTGCCGCATACGGAAAGTCGCCGACGGCCACATACGTGGCGTCAGCATCGCGCACGACGTGGACGCGACCGTCCACCGACGCGAGCTCTACGAGTGCCGCACCGCGGCGCACTTGTTCGTCCGGCACGGCGGTCGCCGTGGGCACCGCGATGGGGCCGTCCGCGCCGCCAATACCCCAGCCGGCGGGCGCGCCGTACGCCTGTCGCAGCAGGTCGAGCACCTCGCGGACCCCCAGCGGCGGCGGCCCACGGCGACGCAAGCGCCCCGGCCGCCAGCGAATCGTCCACCCCATGGCCAGGGCCATCCCGCCCGCGGCGGCGATCAAGCCCCACCCGGACCCTTGCCAGGCGCCAAGTCCAACCGCGCCGAGCCCCACGACCTGCATCGCCAGCGCGACCCAGCGGCGCGCCTGCGTGCGTTTACGAATGATTGATGCGGCTCGCGGCCGCGGCGGCGCCGAACCCGTTGTCGATGTTGACGACGGTGACGCCAGAGGCGCAGGAGTTGAGCATGGCGAGCAGGGCGGCCAGCCCGCCAAACGAGGCGCCGTAACCGACGCTCGTGGGGACGGCGATGACCGGCACTCTCACCAGCCCACCCACCACGCTCGGCAGTGCGCCTTCCATGCCGGCGACCACGATGATGACGCTCGCGGCGCGCAATACATCGGTCTGGGTGAGCAGCCGGTGAATTCCCGCGACGCCGACGTCGGTGAGGCGCTCCACGCGGTTCCTGAATGCGCGGGCGCTGACCGCTGCTTCCTCGGCGACGGCGAGATCGCTCGTGCCGGCGGTACATACGAGTACCGTCCCCCGCCCCGTGGGCGCCGGCTCGGGATCGGGCGGCAGGTATACGATCCGTCCGATCTCGTTCAATTCGGCGCGGGGAAACCGCGCCGCCAGGGCGGCGGCCTGCGCGGCATCGACGCGCGTCGCGAGAAAGCTGCCGCCGGCGGCCTCGAGCCGTTCGGCGATCGCGACGACCTGGCCGACGGTCTTGCCCGGAGAAAAGACCACCTCCTGATGCCCCTGGGTGATGGGCCGGAGGTGATCGATCGTCGCGAACGGCAGCCGCTCGAACTTCAAGCGGCAGATCTCACAGATCCAAACAAATAGTCGCTGAAAATCGCCTCGGCCTCACCCATCGACTCGATAGCAAAGAGCCGCTGGCGCAGCTCGGATCCGTCCCGCAGCCCCTTCGTGTACCAGCCGAAGTGCTTGCGGAACTCGAGCGCCGTCTTGCGGGTGTCGCCTTGGAGCCGCAGCGCCAGACGCGCGTGCTCGAGCGCGGTGGCGAAGCGCTCCTCGGGCGTGGGATCTGGCCGCTTCATGCGCCCCCCCCCCTCGAGCAGGTCGCGCGCCTGGGCGAAGAGCCAAGGGTTCCCGAACGATCCACGGGCGATCATGATGCCGGCGCAGCCGGTGTGGTCGCGCATGGCCACGACGTCTTCGGGCGTGCGGATATCCCCATTGCCGATGACCGGAATCGCCAGCGCGGCCACAACGTGGGCGATTTCGTCCCAGTCGGCGTTGCCTTGATACATCTGGGTCCGGGTGCGCGGATGGAGCGTGAGCGCCTGCGCACCGGCCTCCTGGCAGCGCAAGGCGATGTCCACGGGGTCACGCTGCGCCTCGTCCCAGCCGCTGCGAATCTTCACGGTCACAGGAAGGTGCGTCGCGTCCCTGACCGCGCGGATGATGCCCCGCACCAGCCCCATATCCTTGAGGCAGCCGGATCCTCCGTTATTGCGGACGACTTTCTTTACGGGGCAGCCGAAGTTGATGTCCACGAAGTCGGGTTCGAACAACTCCGTGACCATCCCGGCGGCTTTGGCCATGATTCCGGCGTCGGCACCGTAGATCTGAATCCCGATGGGGCGTTCGACCGGCTCGAACCGCATCTCCGCCAGCACGCGCTCGATACCGAGCGAGATGCCCACCGAGGAGATGAACTCCGACACGACGACGTCCGCGCCAAAGCGGCGGCAAATCTGCCGGAACGGCGACTCCGACACCCCAGCCATGGGCGCCAGGAACAGCGGGACGTCAGGCGCGACGGAATACGGGAAGTCCATGCGCTGGAACGTAATAGCGCGTTGCGCACGGAGCAACCAACATTTACCTTTGGCGCGCGAATGCGCCTGCGCGAGTTCTTTTCCGATGACGCTGTCAAGCTCGAGCTCGAGAGCACCACGAAGGATCACGTGCTCAAAGAGCTGGTCTCGCTTTTGAAGCTGGATGAGAAGGCGCAGGGAATGCTGTTCAAAATGCTCAAGCGGCGGGAGACGCTGGGATCGACGGGCATCGGCCAGCATATCGCGATCCCACATTGCCGCTCGCTCGTGGTCACGCGGCTGCGGTGCGCGTTTGGGCGGAGCCTCAAAGGGATCGATTTCAAGGCCATCGACGATCAGCCGGTGAATTACTTCTTCCTGATCGTCGCGCCACCGCTGGAAGTATCCAACCAGTACTTGCCGGTCTTGGGAAAGATTGCGCAGTTCGCCAAGGAGGGGGACGTGCCGCCGAGGCTCTCCAAGCTGACCACCCCAGCCGAGTTCCTAACGCTCCTCGAAGAGAAGAACATCTAGGTACAGCGGGGCTCGCCCTCCTTTGCGGCGGGCGCCAGCGGTGTCGATCCCGTGTAGACGGCGCACGTGCGCACGCTCGTCGTGTGCCCCACCGTTGCGGTCCACCCGTCGCCAGTCAGCGTGATCGTGGGACCCGTGACGCCGGTGCTGGTGCGGTACATCGTACCGAGGTTGGTCGTGTACTGGATCGAATCCGCGAAATAGGACTCCTCGGCCGTGACGAGGTTGCGCAGATCGGACTTCATCTGCGTGAGGTAGGCCTTTTCTTTCGTGTTCGCAAACTTCGGGATCGCGATCGAGGCCAAGACGCCGATGATCACGACCACGATGAGCAGTTCGATGAGCGTGAAGCCTTGGCGGTTCATATTGACTCCCTTGGGTCCTGTCGTCTAAGGGGGTGCAGGGATTCTAACGTCGCTCGTGTCCGCCGGTAGAGGGAATCGCACACGCATTTGCTGTATCACGGCAGCCGCCCCAACCGTGTCTGCCGTCACCACCAAGGCTTGCCGCAATCCCTCCCACGCAGGCGCAAGCGTACTGTCGATGGCAATGGCGGTCCGAAACTCCACAATGGCCGGCTGCCACAGCTTGGCCTGGAGGTAGAACCGCGCCAGCTCAACCCGGGGGCCGGTGAGATTTGGCGCGAACGCGATGGATTGCCGCAGCAAGCGCTCCCCACTCCCCCAGCGACCTGCCACGAACTCGTCCCTTCCCACGAGCCAGAGCGTCCGGTAGGAGCGCGGCGCCTCGCGCGTGAGCGCCTGGAAATGAGTCTCATCGTCATGCCAGGCAGGAATCCGGACAATGCTGCGGGCCGCTCCGGCGACCACGGCGAGCCCCACCACGCCCGCTCGTAGCCGAGGTGACCGAATGGCCATCGCGGCACAGCCGAGCGCGAGCGCAATGCCGAAGGACGGCAGGTACAGCGTGCGCTCGGCGATCAAGAACTCGCTCGGCATCAGGATGTTGGCGACCGGCGAAATCGTTATCACCATCCAGGCGAGCCCGATCGCGAGGCACGGCATCGCCCGTCGCGTGCGCCAGGCGAGAACGAGCACGCCGGCCCAGACCAGGACGCCAAGCAGGTGCCACAGCGTCAGCCCGGTCGACACCGTGAGCTCACCAGGCGAATAGTCCGCGGAGAGCTGTGCCGGGAACATGAAGAGCCGCCACCACTGCAGCGACAGCGGCACCATCGCCCACGTTCTCTCGAAGAGGCTCAGGTGCTCGAGCCCGACGGCGATTCCGCCCCCGTAGAACGTGCGAATGCCGACGAAACCGTGAACGACGAAGTACACGACGATGGGGAGCGTGGCAGCGACCGCCGGGCGCACCGCGGTGCGGAAACCAGAGCCCCCCCCCCGAGCGGCATAGACGAGGAACACCGCCGCCGGCAACGTCACGGCGATCTCTTTCGACCCGATCGCCAATGCGGCGCACAGTGCAACCCCAAGGAGATACCCACGCCGCCGTTCGGCACGGATAGCGCAGAGCAGCGCTGCCGCGTACCCCGCCGCTGCCATCAGCTCGGCCCGACCCACGACGTTCGCAACGGCCTCTACGTGGAGAGGATGCACGGCGAAGAGCAGACCCGCAATCACACCCACCACGGGGCCGGCAAGGTCGCAGGCCAGGAGCGCGAACAAAGCGGCGGCGACCACCGCCCACAGGACATTGATAGCGTGAAACCAGTGCGGGCTGTTCGAGATTTGATAGTCCGCGGCGAACGACGAGATCACCGCGGGTCGCCACATGACACCGCCGAATGAGGCGGGCCAGTACGGCTCCTTGAGGACGGCGGTGAGGGATGGCGGGTGCTCGAGCACCTGGCGGTTCGCGACCACCCAGTGGTCGTCGGCGACGAAACCATTGCGGATTGATGGGAGCGCGACAGCGGCGGCTGCAAGCGCGGCAGCCAGAACAGCCTGGCGAGTCGTTACTCCCACTCGATCGTCGCTGGTGGCTTAGAGCTCACATCATATGTGACGCGGTTCACACCTTTCACTTCGTTGATGATGCGATTGCTGATGCGGCCCAGCACGTCATGCGGGAACTGGAACCAGTCGGCCGTCATGCCGTCACGACTGGTCACGGCCCGCAACGCCACCACGTAATCGTACGTTCGCCCGTCCCCCATGACGCCGACGGACTTGATCGGCAGCAGCACCGCGAACGCCTGCCAAATCTGATCGTAGAGTCCCGCCGCCCGGATCTCGTCCAGGTAGATCGCATCGACGCGCCGCAACAGCTCGAGTCGCGACTCGCTGACCGGTCCCAGGACGCGGATCGCCAGGCCTGGCCCCGGAAATGGATGCCTGCCGATGATCTCTTCCGGCAGTCCCAGCTCGCGTCCTACCTGACGGACCTCATCCTTGAACAGCTCGCGCAGCGGCTCGATCAGCTTCCATGGCAGATCGGGCCGCAATCCGCCGACGTTGTGATGCGTTTTGATCGTCGCCGAGGGGCCCCCTTTCGGCGACGTCGATTCGATGACGTCGGGATACAGCGTCCCCTGCACGAGAAATCCGACGTTGCCTGCTACGTGGCGGGCGGCGTCCTCGAACACATCGATGAAGGTGTGGCCGATGCGCCGGCGCTTCTCTTCGGGGTCCTCGATGTCTTTCAGCTCTTTGAGGAAGCGGTGCGTCGCATCCACGACGCGCAAGTCGATGCCCAGATGCGCGCGGAACGTGCGCTCCACCTGTTCCCGCTCGCCCGTGCGGAGCAAGCCGTGATCGACGAACACGCACGTCAATCGCTCGCCGATCGCGCGGTGCACGAGGGCGGCGGCCACCGACGAATCGACGCCGCCCGACAAGCCGCAGATCGCCTGTCCCGTCGCCCCGACCAGCGTCCGGATCTTCGCGATCTCCAGATCGATGAAATGCCCCGGCGTCCAGTCGGGCCGGCAACCGCAAATCGAGAACAGGAAATTGTTGAGGATCTCTCCGCCGCGGGGCGTATGGGCGACCTCGGGATGGAACAGGACGCCGAAGATCGGCTTCGAGGCGTGCTGCATCGCCGCGACGGGCGCATTGGCGCTGGTCGCGGTGACGCGGAACTGTGGCGGTGGTTCGTCGATCCGGTCACCATGGCTGGCCCAGACCGTCGTCGTGGCGTTCGGCTCGAATCCCGCAAACAGTCCGGTGTTCTCGCGAATCGTAATCTCCGCTCGACCATACTCGCGCTCCGGCGACGGCACGGACCTGCCGCCGGCCAGCGTCGCGACGAGCTGCATGCCATAGCAGATGCCCAGGACGGGAGGTCCGAGGTCGAGAATGCGTGGATCGGCCGTCGGCGCGCCGGGGTCGAAGACCGAGCTGGGACCGCCGGAGAGGATGATGCCCCGCGGGTCGAACGAGCGGATGAAATCCGGATCGGTGCCGCGCGCGGCCGGATGGATCTCGCAGTACACGCTGGCCTCGCGGATGCGCCGCGCAATGAGCTGCGTGAACTGTGAGCCGTAGTCGAGAATGAGAATACGGTTCACGCTTTGTACCAGGTCGTGGGCTCGGCGGTCTCGCCGCGCACGAGATCGTCGAGTGTCTCGCGCTGGCGCGCGACATAGTAGCGATCCCCGTCGACAACCACCTCGGGAGCCCGCGGCCGCTGATTATAGGTGGAGCTCATCACGAAGCCGTACGCACCGGTGCCGAGCACGGCCAGCACTTCACCCGGACCGACAGCCACCATCTTGCGATCGAGCGCCAGAAAATCGCCCGTCTCGCAGATCGGCCCGACCACGTTCACGGTTTCCTCTGGACGCGTGCCGTCACGCAGCGGCATGATCTCATGGTGGGCATTGTAATGGCTGGGGCGGACAAAGTCGGACATTCCGGCATCGACGATGACGTATTCCTTGCCGCCCGCGTGTTTGCGGTAGAGCACGCGGGTGAGCAGCACGCCGGCGTTTGCCACAAGGTAGCGGCCCGGCTCGCATAGCAGTCCGAGTCCGGCGGCGCGCACGGCGGGCACGACCGCGTCGGCGAACGCCTTGGGACTCGGCGCCTTCTCATTGTGATAGCGCACGCCCAACCCGCCGCCGACGTCGAGCGCTTCGAGCGTATTGATCCCGGAGGCGCGGATCGCGGTCACGAGCTCGATCAGCTTGATCGTGCCGCGATGGTACGGTGCGACATCGGTGATCTGCGAGCCGATGTGCATCGCCAGGCCGCGCAGCACGAGGCGGGGCTCCGCGGCGATGCGCCGGGCGACCGTCACGACTTCATCGAACGGAATGCCGAACTTGGCCGTCTTCTCGCCGGTCTTCATGTACAGATGCGAATCGATCGCCACGTCGGGATTGACGCGAATCCCCATCCGGGCCGGCATGTTGAGATCGTTCGCGACCGTGGTGAGCGCATCCAGCTCGCCGGTCGATTCGACATTGATGAAGCCGACGCCGGCGCGAATCGCCTCGGCGATTTCGGCCGCCGTCTTCCCCACCCCAGAGAACACGATCCCGTCGGGGTCGAACCGGGCCATCAGCACGCGTCGCAGCTCGCCCACCGAGACGATATCGGCGCCGGCACCAAGCTGCTTGAGCACCCGGAGGACACCGAGGTTGCCGTTGGCTTTGACGGAGTAACAAATGCGGTGTTTAACGCCGTGCAGCGCGTCGTCGAGCGCGTTGTACTGCGCGCGGATCAGGTTGGTGCTGTAGACGTATGCCGGCGTGCCGATCCGATCCGCGATTGCCTGAAGCAATCCCGGATCGAACCCTAGTACGCCTGCGCCCACACGGCCTCCGCGATGCTCGGCGCTCCGCACCACATGCAGTTGCGTGGCGCCTCCTTGCTCCGGAACTCGGGATCGGGGAGCACCCGCACGGTCGCCCCGGTCTGTTCCTTGATCTCGGCCTCGCACGAGGGATTGCCGCAGAACCCGCCGTACGCGAACCCGCCGCCGCTCGCGAGCTGCATCAACTCGATGAACTGCGTCTTGGTCACGCCGCGGGTGGAGTTTTTCTCGCGTCGCTCCCGGGCGGCGTTCCACAACCCCGCCTGGATCTCGTCGAGCGCTTTGGTGACGGCAGCCGTCAAATCCTGCAGCGGGACGGGACCCTTGCCACCGGTGCGGCGGGCGAGCACCGCCTGTCCGGCCGCGAGGTCGCGCGGGCCGATCTCGAGGCGGACGGGCACGCCGAGCGCTTCCCACTCGAAGTACTTGGCGCCGGGCTTCATGTTCTCACGCACGTCGAACTCGACCCGCAAACCAGCCTTCTCGAGATCCGCCTTAATCTGATTACCGACAACCAACAACTGATTACGCTCGTCATCGGTCTTCCAGATAGGAACGATCGCGACTTGGACGGGCGCGAGCTTGGGCGGCGCCACCAGGCCGTTGTCGTCCGAGTGCGTCATGATCAGCCCGCCGATCAGCCGGGTCGTAACCCCCCACGACGTGTTCCAGACGTACTCGAGCCCACCGGCGGCGGTTTGGTACTGGACGGTGAACGCCTTGGCGAAGTTCTGGCCGAGGTTGTGGGACGTGCCCGCTTGCAGCGCCTTGTTGTCCTGCATCAGTGCTTCGATCGCGTAGGTTCGCAGCGCGCCGGCGAATTTTTCACTCTCGGTCTTTACGCCGGTGATGACGGGCATCGCCATCCATTCTTCGGCGAACTTCCGATAGACGCTCTGGAGAATCGTGCGAGCCTCGCGTTCGGCGCCGGCCTCGTCGGCGTGCGCGGTGTGGCCTTCCTGCCAGAGGAATTCCGTCGTGCGCAGGAAGAGCCGCGTCCGCAGCTCCCAGCGGACCACGTTGGCCCACTGGTTCAGGAGCAACGGCAAATCGCGGTAGCTCTGGATCCACTTGGCGAACATCGCGTAGATGATCGTCTCGGAGGTGGGCCGCACGACCAGCGGTTCCTCCAGCGCCGACGTCGGATCGACGGCGATCGCGTCCTTGCCCTGTTTGCCCGTCGCGCGCAGCCGGGTATGGGTGACCACGGCAACTTCCTTCGCAAACCCCTCGACGTGCTCGGCCTCCTTGGCGAGGAAGCTCATCGGGATGAACAGCGGGAAGTACGCGTTCTTGTGCCCGGTCGCCTTGATCAGGTCGTCGAGCGCGCGCTGCATCAGCTCCCAGATTGCGTAGCCGTGCGGCCGGATGACCATGCAGCCGCGCACCGGTGAGTAATCCGCCAGCTGCGCCTGCATGATGACGTCGCCGTACCACTCGCTAAAGTCCTTAGCGCGTGGTGTGATCTTCTGAGCTTGTGCCATTAATCGAAATATCCGTTGAGAAGCTGGCGAATGGGGACTTTCGCTTCGGTACTGGTTCGGAGGTCGCGCACGACGGCGAGCCCCTCGGCGCGCTCTTCGGGGCCGATGATCACCGCCCGCGCCGCGCCGCGCGCCGCCGCCAGCTCGAGCTGTTTGCGCACGGCGGCATGCCGCAGCCCGTATTCGACCGCGATGCCCCGTTCGCGCAGCGCGTGCGCGAGCTGCAGCACGATCGGTAGATCATCTCCGCCGACCGGTATCAAAAAGGCGCCGAGCTCGATCGACGCCTTGGGAACCAGGCCGCGCTCCTTCAGGAGCTCGCCCAGTACAACGTCGCCCATGCCAAACCCCAGCGCCGGCAGCTCGAGCAACCCGTCGTAGCGGCCGCCGCCGGCAATCGCGCGCAGCTCTTTCTGCGCGTCGAACAGCTCGAACACGATCCCGGTGTAGTACGCGAGACCGCGCACGATCGTCATGTCGATCGACACGAAGTCTCCAAGCCCCATGGCGTGGAGCGCCCGCACGGCCTGGTTCAGGGGCTCGGCGGCGTCACCAGCGGCCTGGAGCGCTTCCGGTCCTCGTAAGCCCGCCACATCGAAAACGGCCGCCGTTTCCCGTTTCCCGTACCCCGCGTCCTTCAGCATCTCCTCGAGGACGTCTTTAGGGACCCGTTCACTCCGGTCGATCACCGCGAATGCCGTCGGCAGCTGGGGCTCGCTCACCCCGCGACCGAGCAACAGTGATCTGATCACCCGACGGTCGGAGATCCGGAGTTGGACGTCCCCAGGCCCCAACCCGAATGCCCGCATGATGTCCACCGCCGCAGCCATCAGCTCAGCGTCCGCCAGCGGCCCCGACTCGCCGATGATGTCCATGTTCAGCTGGAAATGCTCCCGCAGCCGGCCGCGCTGCTGGCGCTCATAGCGGAACAGCTGGGGGATCGAAAACCAGCGAATCGGCTTCTTGAGCGCCTGCGCGCGGGCCGCCACCATCCGGGCCAGCGTGGGGGTCATTTCCGGGCGCAACGCCACGTCGCGGTCGCCCTTGTCCCGAAACGTATACAGCTGCTGGACGATCTCATCGCCGCTCTTCTTCGTGTACAGCTCGAGCGATTCCAGGGGCGGACCGTCGTATTCCTCAAAGCCGTAGCGCCCGGCCACGCTGCGCCAGGTCGCGAAGATGTGGTTACGAAGGCTCAGGTCTTCAGGGTAAAAGTCGCGAAAGCCAGGTAGGGCTTTTCCTTGCATTGCAACAACTTAACCGACGGGCGCGAAGCCCGGCAAGCGAGCCATCGCGTCACCGACAGTGTGAAACGATCCGGTGACGAGCACGGTCCCCGCACCCTGTTGAATGTCCTCCAACGCATGCGCGAAGTCGGGATCGAAGTGCGACAGCGCGTCGAGGTCCTCGAGCGACCAGCGCTGCATGACCGGGATGGACGGTGGCACCGTGAGGATCAGTCGATCGACGACCGGACGCAGGATCTCGAGCATTGCTCGCCAGTCCTTGTCGTTGCGAATACCCACGAGCGCATGCAAAGGTCGGCGGATCGGCGGGTCGGCGGATCGGATCGCCTCCACCACCACCTTCATCCCGTCGGGATTGTGGGCGACGTCAAACAGCCACTTGCCGCGCGTCTCGAATCGGCCGGGGATGTAGGCGTGCGCGAAGCTGGCCGGTAGATTCCTGCCCACGGGCCCGAATGGCTGGGGCAGCGCCTTCAGAATCGCGTGTGCCACCAGCGCGTTGGCCACCTGATGCTGCCCGCGCAGGCCGAGCCGGGTGTCCTTCCGCGGCCGCAGCGTCGTATCAACCGTGATGATCGGGTCAGCACCGCGTCGCTTGGCTTCCTTGACGATCTCCGCGCGCAGCTCAGGGTCCGATTCGCCCGTCACGAACGGCACCTTGGGTTTCGCGATGCCCGTTTTCTCACGCGCGATGCCCTTCAAGTCATGCCCGAGGTACTCGGTATGCTCGAGGGCGATCTTCGTGACGGCGCTGACGAGAGGGGTGAGCACGTTCGTGGCGTCGAGCCGGCCGCCCAACCCTACTTCGATCACGGCGATATCGACGCCGCGCGCGGCGAGGTCCGCGAGGGCGATCGCCGTGGTGGCTTCGAAAAAGCTCGCGTCCAGCCGTTCAATATGTGGCTTGAGCTGCTCCGTCCACTGGGTGAACGCATCCTCACCGATGGCGACGCCGTCCACCGTGATTCGCTCTGTGGGAGAAACCAGGTGAGGCGACGTGTACAGGCCGACGCGCCAGCCCTGCGCGCGCAGCTCGTTGGCCACGAACGCGCAGGTGGAGCCTTTGCCGTTTGTGCCGCCGATATGGATCGTCGCAAAGTGCCGGTCAGGACGTCCGAGCACGTCCAGCAGCCCCTCGGTCGGGCCGAGACTCCATTTGATACGGGCCGCTTGTCGTGCGAACAGGTATTGGCAGGCGTCTTCGAAGGTCAGTCGGCAGCCTCAGCCGGCCAGGCGCCGGTCATGTGCCGCAGCAGCTGGGCGGCAGTGTCGCGCAGCTCGCCGCGCGGAACGACGGCGTCGATCATCCCATGCTCGAGCAGAAACTCGGCGGTTTGGAACCCCTCCGGCAGGTCCTGCCCAATCGTCTGCTTGATCACGCGCGGTCCCGCGAAACCGATCACGGCGCCGGGCTCGGCGAGCATGACGTCGCCCTGCATGGCGTAGGATGCCGACACGCCGCCCGTCGTCGGATTCGTGAGGATCGACAGGAACGGCACGCCGGCCGTCTGCAGCTCCGCGATCACCACTGACGTCTTGGCCATCTGCATGAGCGAGAGCACTCCCTCCTGCATCCTGGCGCCGCCGGACGCCGAAACGAGGATCAAGGGCGAGCGCTTGTCGATCGCGTGGCGCGTCAGCCGGGCGATTTTCTCTCCGACCACGGATCCCATCGATCCACCCATGAAGCTGAAATCCATGACACCGAGGCTGACCGCCATGCCGTGGAGCCGAGCGTATCCGGTCCGAATCGCATCGAGCGGCCCCGCCTTCTTGATGGCGGCCTGCAGACGGTCGGGGTAGTTCTCGAACTTGAGGGGGTCGGCGGACTTCAAGGAAGCAAACAGCTCGTGCCAGGAACCTTCATCGACGAGCAGATCGATGTATTCCTGCGCCGTAATTCGGCGGTGATGGCCGCAATTCGGACAGACATTGAGAGCGCGCACGAAGCGCTCCCGGATGTCTACGTGGCCGCATTGATCGCACTTTTCCCAGGCGTCTGCCGGTATCTCGAGCTTGACTCGCTCGGAAGTGCGCGGCTTCCGTTCCTTTTTGAACCAGGCCATTCGAGCCATAGAGTGACGAAGCGCACAATTTGAGCGCGCAGCCCGGCAGGCGCCAGTCCCGATCGGCTAAGTCATTGGCCTAGTTCGCCGTAACCAGACTGCCGGGATTCCCACGCCACCCGCAGGGCAATTCCCACACCAATTGAGCACGCGAGGAAGAACGAGCCGCCATACGAAAAGAACGGCAGCGGAATGCCGGTAATCGGCATCAGGTTGATCGTCATTCCGATGTTCTCGACGATATGGATGAAGAAGAGACCGGCGATGCCGAACACGCACAAGCTCGAGAATGCATCGGTCGCCTTCCGAGCCACACGCAGCAGGCTGAAGAGCAGCCAGGCAAACAGGGAGAGGGCGACCAGGACGCCGATGAAGCCGAGCTCTTCACCCACGATCGAGAAAATGAAGTCCGTATGCTGCGCCGGCAGGAACGCCAGGCGTTTTTGCGTCCCCTCGGTAAAGCCCTTCCCGAGCAGCCCGCCTGACCCGACCGCGACCTTGGACTGGATGACGTGCCAGCCAGCGGCGCGCGGGTCCACGTCGGGATTCAAGAACGCGAGCAGGCGGTTCTGCTGATACGGCGCCAGGCGGTTCCACATTGGCAGCGCCAGCACGCCGCCCAGCACGTTCAGGATCATGACGGCGAGGCCTTCCCACAGGTACGGACGCCACCACAGCAGCAACCCCGCCAGCACCGCGATCCAGACGGCCCAGGTGACGGTCGAGAACGCAAACACGAGCCCGATGACCGGCGACGCCGCGAGCAGGAGCAATGATGGCTTGGTCCCCGCCCAAAACAGCATGAGGAACAGAATCGCGACGAACACGATCGCGCTGCCCAGATCGGGCTGTTTCAGGACCAACAGACACGGCAGTCCGGCGATCAGACCGGGGATGAGGAGATCGCGCAGCGTCGAGGGGGGCTCGCGCAAGGTCGCCAGCCAGCGGGCCAGCATGAGGATCACCGCCAGCTTGGCGAGCTCCGCCGGCTGCCCGAACCTGCGGCCCGCGATCGCCAGCCACGATTTGCTTCCGGCGGCGGTCCCGGCGCCCGTGCCGATGATCAGCGTCAGCACGAGCAGGAACACGGCGATCGCGTACACCCAGGGCGTGGCCCACTCCAGCATGCGCGGAGAGGTCCGGAATGTGACCCACGCGACGACGAGACCGAGGCCGAGCCAGACGAGCTGGCGCTGCCAGATCGTTGCTACGAACGTCGGCACGTCGGTCTGACCGGCGGAGTACAGCGTCGCCAGCCCATACAGCGCCAGCAGCCCCACCGACACGACCAGGGCCTTATCGAGTTGGCGGACGCGTGTCAGCACTGTCGGTCGGAATGGGCAGCGGAGGGAGGGGGGGCACCACCGTGTCCTGCGGCACCCCGGGAATCGCGAAGGGCTCGGGTGCGGAGTCAGCAGGAACGGCCAGGCGCAGCTGCTGAACACGCGTTTCGTCGATGCCCAGGTAATGCGCGATCACGCGAGACACGAGCGGCGCAATGGCGCTGCCGTGCCGCGCGAATTCCACGATCGCGCCCACCACGATCTCCGGCTTCTCCGCCGGCGCGAACCCGACGAACCACCCGTGGTCGGGGCCGTGCGCATTCTGCGCCGTCGCGGTCTTACCCGCGATCGTGAGGCTCGCCAGCCGGGACCCCCGCGCTGTTCCCTGCTCCACCACCGCGATCATGGCCCGGCGCAGAATCGCGAGCTGATCCGGGCTGAGGTCGAGCGACGCGTTCTCGGTACGCGTCGCCGTCGTGGGCCGCACCACAAACGGCGTCCGCATGCGCCCGTCGCTGGCCAGCTGCTGATAGAGCCGCACCATCTGGACGAGCGTCTGGGCATTCTCGCCCTGCCCAATCGCGAGGTTCAGGGCCACCGCCGACGTCCAGCGCCGCGCGCCGTACAAGCGGTCGTAGTACTCGGGGCCGGTCGGGAATTCGGACGGAATCTCACCGGGGAGATCGATCCCGGTACGCCCGCGGAAGCCCCACGCGTTCGCGTCCTCCAGCATCGAGGTGACCCCGAGCTTGATCCCGAGCTGGTAGAAGTAGACGTCGCAGCTCTGCGCGATCGCTTCGGTCAACGTCAGCTCGCCGTGCCCGTGGGCATCCCAGCACCGGAAGAACCGGTTCCCGTACTGCAACCCGCCCCGGCACGGAATCGGCATGTGACTGCGCGGCCCCACGATGCCCCGTTTCAGCCCCATCGCCGCGACGGCGAGCTTCCACGCGGAGCCGGGGGGATAGCGGGCCTGGATCGCGCGATCGAGCAGCGGGCGCGCGGGGTTTTCGTTGAGTGAGCGCCAATACGGCGCCGAGATCCCGCCCACGAATGCATTCGGATCAAACCCGGGGGCGCTGTAGAGCGCGAGCACTTCGCCGGTGTTCGGGTTGAGTGCCATGACGGCGCCGCGCTGGCCCGCGGGGAAGATTTGCGCGATGTATTTCTGCAGGTCGAGATCGATCGTGGTGTGCAGATCGGTGCCGGGCACCGGCGCGAGATTGGCGGCCGCTTCGGCCTCGCGGACCATCTGGCCGCGGGCGCTGACTTCGACGAAGCGCACCCCTTCCGAGCCGCGCAGCGTGTCGTCGTACTCGCGCTCCAGTCCGTCCTTTCCGACCAGCCCGCCGAGCCGCACCTGGGCGAGGCGTTTCGTCCCGCGCTCGCCTTCAGTCACCTCTCCCACATATCCGACGAGATGCGCGACAATCGCGGTATCGGGATACGAGCGCTTCGGCTCGGCTTGAATGAGCAGCCCCGGAATCGCGACGCGCCGTTCCTCGAGCGCCGAGACGACACTGAATGGCGCGTCGCCCAAGACGAGCGCGGGCTGATAAGGCGCCTTGCGCGCGCGCTGCAGCACGCGCTCGATCTCGATGCTGTCGATATTCGCGATCGTGGCGATGCGCGCGAGTGTGGCGCGCAGGTTTGCTTGCGGCCCGGGCAGCAGCGAGACGGTGTAGCCCGGGACGTTCTCCGCGAGGACTCGGCCGTTGCGGTCATAGATGACCCCGCGCGGCGCCGGGAGCGGAATGGGCCGCAGCCGGTTCGTCTCCGACTGCAGCTGGTATTTGCCATGACCAAGGATCTGCGTGCGGAAGAACGAGAGGATCACGATGCCCAGCACGATCCACACGCCCGTGCGCGCCACGCCCAGCCGGCGGTCGAGCAGGTGTGGATGGAACGCGCTCACGCGGAGACGCCGAGCGTGACTGCTCCCGCACGCCGCGGGTACAGCCAGCCCCTGAAGAACCACAGCACGGCCACTCCCACGAGTGCGGTGGTCAGGCCTTGCAGCGGTGACCAGACGAGCAGCTCCCACGCGACCTGGGAGCTTTGCAGTTTTCCCGAGACGAGCAGCACGATCAGATTGCGGATCCAGGTGCCCGCGAAGAACAGGCAGCCCCTCACGAAGACGTGCTCGGCAAAGAACACCGCTTTGGCCCACGAGGAGAAAAACCCGACGAGCGTGTGCGCCAGCGCGCCCGCGCCGAAGCTCGCCGGCGTCATCGCATCCCGCAGCAGTCCGATGACGAAGCCGGCGGCCGCGCTTTTTCCCGGCTCCGCACGAATCGTGTAAATCAGCAGCGCGAGCAGCAGGAAGTCCGGGGCGACGCGATCGCCGCCCAGATGGCTACGCACCGTGAAGTGCAGGACCACGAGCAGGGTCATGATGACCGGATAGCGATAGCGGTCGGTGCGTCTCATTCCCGCGGCACCTGGCCCGTTGCGGCACTGTCCTGCGGGGTGGTGAACGCGTTGCGGAGATCGGCCCCCGCGGGACGCGGGCTCGTCAGGATCATCACGTGTGAGAGCTCCGCGGGATGCACGGCGGGACGCACCAGATATGTCCGGCCCCAGCCCTTCTCCTCGCCGGCGGGGCCTACCACCACGCCGATGGGAACACCACGCGGGAAGACGCCTCCCAGACCGGACGTCACGATGACCGTCCCCGGGAGCACCTGCTGCCGGTACAGCACGCCCTGCAGCTCGAGCAGCCACACATTGGGCCCCTCGGCGCCATGCGGAGCGGCGATGCCGACGACGCTCCCATCCTGCGCGATCGCGCTCGCGCGGAACTCGGGATGCGCCCAGCTCAGGACTACGCTCGCGTGTTCTCCCACGGACGACACCAGTCCGACCAGCCCCTCCGGACTGACCACGGCCGACAACGGCCGCACGCCTTCGTGCCGGCCTGCCGAGACGACGAAGCTGAGCGGATTGGTGGGTTCGGGCTGGTGCAGGATCTCGGCGGAGACGTAGCCGCTGCCCAAGCGCGCGCTCAGGCCGAGCAGCCCGCGCAGCCTGGTGTTTTCGTTCCGGAGCTCGGGCAGGAACGCCGCGGCGAGCGCGGCGGAGTCGCGCTGCGCGACGACGTTGTCGTAGTTGGTGCGCGCCGCGGCGAGCAGCTCAGTCTGGCGCTGCAAAAAGATGAAGGGGGCCAGCACGCTCTGTTGCAGCCCCTGCGCGAGTTGGTCCCGCCACTGCGGCGGCAAGCTCAGCGCCGCAATCGACAGCCCCACGCACGCGATGAAGAGCAGCGTGTCCGCGCGCGAAGCGTAGCGATCTGTGCCGATCGCCATGCGGCTAGGTGGTCAGAACGTTGCGGTATTTCTCGGGCGAGTCGAGGATCCGCCCCGCCCCACGCACCACACACGTCATGGGGTCCTCGTCCAGGTGAATCGGCAGGCCGGTCTCCTGCTGGAGCAGCAAATCCAGTCCGCGAATCAGCGCGCCACCGCCGGTCATGACGATGCCGCGGTCCACGATGTCGGAGGCCAGCTCGGGCGGCGTAATCTCCAGGGCGCGCCGCACCGCATCCACGATCTGCTGAATCGGCTCCTGCACCGCCTCGCGAATCTCGCTCGAGTGCACCCGCACGATCTTGGGAATCCCAGAGACGAGGTCGCGGCCTTTCACTTCCATCTCGCGCTCTTCCCCAATCGGCGCCGCGGATCCGATCTGGATCTTGATCTGCTCCGCCGTGGGCTCGCCGATCAGCAGGTTGTAGTTCTTGCGCATGAACTGCACGATGGCCTGATCCAGCTCGTCACCGCCCGTGCGAATCGACGTATCGGAGACGATGCCGGAGAGCGCGATCACCGCGATCTCGGTTGTGCCCCCGCCGATGTCGATCACCATGTTCCCCGTCGGCGTCTCCACCGGGAGCCCGACGCCGATCGCCGCAGCCATCGGCTCGGCGACCATGTAGACTTCCTTGGCGCCCGCCGATTGCGCCGAGTCGCGCACCGCGCGCTTTTCGACTTCGGTGATACCGCTGGGCACGCAGACGATGACCTTGGGTCTGACGCGAAACAGATGGCGATCGATGATGGTCTTGAGGAAAAAGCGCAGCATCTTCTCGGTCACGTCGAAGTCGGCGATGACGCCGTCCTTCAGCGGCCGGACCGCCAGCACGCCGTCGGGCGTGCGCCCGAGCATGCGCTTGGCTTCGAGACCGATGCCTTTGATTTTCCCGGTCGCTTTTTCGATCGCGACCACAGAGGGCTCGTTCAACACGATCCCCTCGCCGCGCACGTAGACGAGTGTATTGGCGGTACCAAGATCAACGGCGATTTCGTTCGCCGGGCTCCAGGCACCCATTTTGAAATTCAGCCAGCGTGGCGGCACGTGATCGTCGGTAAAAGAGTGAGGCGGGTTGATGCGAACGCGCACAAGGTAATGAAATGCGTAACCTCAAGCAAGGATGAAGCTTGACAAGCCCGTTTCGGTGCCGCTAGGCTTTCGGCCATGCGTCGCGTGACCCCCGACACAATTGCCGTCGTAGACCTCGCGGTGTGCGACCGATGTGGCCTCTGTCTGCCGCTCTGCCCCCCCGAAGCGATCCACTTGGAACTGAACATTCTCACCGTCGACGATGCGACATGCACCGGATGTGAGAAGTGCATCGCTCCCTGCCCAGTGGGCGCGTTGGCTATGACTCCTCTGATCCCCAGTCCCCAGCCCATGGCCCCAGCCCATGCCTGACGTCGACGTCCTTGTCGTGGGCGCGGGACCGGCCGGAGCCGTGGCGGCGTGGGAAGCCAAGCGGGCCGCCCCCGAGCTGGACGTGGTGTTGTTAGAGCGCGACCGCGCGGTCGGGTCGCCGGTCCGGTGCGCGGAAGGCGTGGGCGACGCGGGGCTCCGGGAATTCGCCATTCCCGACGGTGCAGATTGGGCATCACGCCGCATCACCCGCGTCATCTTCCAGGCGCCGGACGACACCGAAGTCCTGGTCGCCGAGCGTGACATCGGCTGGGTTCTGGACCGTACGCGCTTCGACGCCCATTTGGCGGCGGAGGCCGCCCGCGAGGGGACTGAGGTCCGCGTGGGCGCCGAGGCCACGGCGATGATCCGCAACGGCGGGGGGGGGGGCGATGGACGCTGGCACGTGCAAGTCAAGGAGCGCGGCCGCGAGGAGACGTATCGCGCCCGGATCGTGATCGGCGCCGATGGCGTCGAGACGATGGTCGGCCGCTGGGCGGGGCTCGATACGCGCGTGCCCGCGCGCGACATGGAATCGTGCGCGCAATACGTGCTGCAAGGAATCGACTTCGATCCCGACGCGATCTATCTCCAGTTCAGCGACGCCATCGCGCCGGGCGGCTATGCCTGGATCTTCCCCAAGGCGGTGGGGGTCGCGAATGTGGGCCTGGGCCTCGTCGCGCTCAAGACCGACGGCCGCAACGCGCGCCAATACCTCGACGCGTGGATCGCCCGGCGCTTTCCCAACGGCGCGCGTACCGGGTTCACCGTCGGCGGCGTCATCGTGCACACCACGATCAAGAAGACCTATGCCGGCGGCGTCATGGTCGCGGGCGACGCGGCGCACATGATCAATCCGCTGTCGGGGGGTGGCATCATCAACGCGATGAAGGCGGGCCGGCTCGCCGGCTGCACCGCCGCGGCCGCGATTCGCGAGGGCGACACGAGCGAGCGGCGCCTGTCGGCCTACCACCTGGCCTGGATGGAGCTACTGGGCGAGGATCACCTCAAGTACTACCGCATCAAGCAGGCGCTCGAGCACATGGACGACGCGTTTTTGAACTCGTTGGCGCGGACCGTGAACAAGATTCCGCGCGAGAAGCGCTCGATCGGCCGGATTTTCACCCACGCGTTGATCAAGCATCCGCAACTGATTCCGGTAGCGGCGCGCTTCTTCGTCTAAACAGCTGCATGACGGAAGTGCCTACAGCACACCGGTTCGCCGCGTGTGCGATCAATCTTCCCGTCGAGCCAAACGCATCCTCGCGCAGTCCAAACGGCACATCCCACCGGTCCCAGAAATACACAGGCACCCTCGCGAGATTGAAGCGGTCACCCGTGGCTTTCACCCCTCCAAAACCCAGCTCGTACCCCGCCGCTTCGGCCTGCTGTGCGATGCGGGCATCCACAGCCCCGAACGGGTAGGCGATCACGCGCCCCGCATCCGTGCCGAGCCGGGCTCCTAGCATCTCGCGCGAGGAGCTCAGGTCGGCCTGAACCACCGCATCATCCAGCCACGTCAGACGCCGGTGCGTCGCGCCGTGCGAGCCGAAATCAAAGCCTCGGGCGCGCCACCGTTCGACCTCATTCCAGGTCAGGTGCACGAGCCGGTTCCACGTGTAGCGGACGTCCCAGGTGTTGGTCCGGCCGACATAGTCGGTGATCAGAAACGTGGTGGCCGTGAAGCCCAAGTCGGCGAGGAGCGGATAGGCGTGCTCGGCGAGCGACGCGTAGCCGTCGTCGAAGGTCAAGAAGAACGTGCGTCGTGCGTCGTACGTCGTGCGTGCGACGAAGTCAGTGAGCGATAACGTCTTCCACCCAGCGCGAGCCAGTGCCGTCATTTGGCGCGCGAAGACCGAGCGGCCCACCCGGGTGACACCCAGCTCGAGCGGGCCGCCGATGCGGTGATAGCAGAGGACAGGCGGATACATCACTGCGGCCACAGCCACCCGAATACCGCGCACGTGACGGCGGCGAAGATGAGGCCGTCGAACGTCGACTTGAGCGTCATGCTCCAGGCGCGCCGGTACCAGATCGACATCTGCCACAGTGCGAGCGTATAGCCGATGAACGCGGTCGTCCCGGCGAAGCGGCAGATGGCGCTAAAGGTGGCCGTCCCGGGAGGCAATGCCGCCGCCGTGATGTAGGCCGCGAAGACGCTGACGATTAGACAATAGACGAACCACTGTGCGAGGTTCGTCACCATCGACCCGCTCCACGGCGGCAGCACCGTCATGACGATCGCCGGCCCGCGTTTCATCTTCTCCAGGAACTCGGGCGAGCGCATTTCGGCCGTGCTGGTGGCGCGCGGCATCATGTAGTCGCCCGGCGGGATGCCGATCGGACGCAACGCGTCCAGCACGCGGTCCTGGCCGGAATAGAGCGGATAGTCGGTCTTGTGCCACAGGGGCGTCATATGGATGATCGAGCTTACGACGAAGACCGCCACTGCCGAAACGAGGATCGGCAGCCACAGCGCGGCTACGCTCATTCAGCCTCCGGGTTTAAGGGGGGCGTCTATCGTAGCACGGACGCGCGTTGCTGGCCAACCGTAAAATAGCCCGTACCTTTTTGCGCCATGGCGGCCCCGGTTCTTGCCGTTCTGGCCATCCTGCAGTTCGACAGCGTGCCTCGACCACGCCCGGTCTTGGCGGTCGCCGAAGCCGCCCTCATCAATGTCTTTGTGAATCGCGTCGACGCCTGGGCGTTCCAGCAGGACTGGGCGCGCTCCGGTACTCGAGCCTGGATAAAGAACGTGCGGCTGGGCTGGGACTGGGACGAAGACGCCTTCCCCACCAATATGTTCGCGCATCCCTACCACGGCGGCCTGTACTTCAACGCCGGCCGCTCGAACGGCCTGAACTACTTCGAATCAGTGCCGATCGCGTTCTTCGGCTCGTGGACGTGGGAGTATCTGGGCGAGACCTATCGGCCGTCGCTGAACGATTGGTTCATGACGAGCTTCGGCGGCATTACGCTGGGCGAGATGTTCCACCGCGTCGGCGCGACGATACGCGACAACCGCAGGACCGGGCTCAACCGCACGATCCGCGAGATCAGCGCGCTTCCCATAGATCCGATCGGTGGTTTCAACCGCATTCTCCGCGGCCAATGGAGGGGACTGGGACCAAACCCTCCCGAGCATGATCCCGGCGCGTATGTGCTGCGCCTCGGCGGCGGAATCCGCTTTGCCAAGCGACTGAACGCGGACAGCGGCTTTTGGAGCATGGGGACATTCCTGCTTGACCTGCTCTACGGCGACCAGGTTGGCCAGGAGTACAAGGCGCCATTCGACGTCTTCAACGTGCGGCTGCTCATCACCTCTCAGGGGATCAATGCCCTGCGGGCATCCGGACGTCTCTATGGCGCGAACCTGAACAGCCCCACGGGCCGCAACCGGCACATGCTGGCCATCAATCAGCGTTACGACTTCATCAAGAACCCCGCGCAAAGCGTCGGCGGTCAAAGCGTGGAGATCGGGATCAACTCGCGCTGGTTGTTCGGATCGAAAGGATTTGGGATCCGCACCGCCATCTTTGGGGACGGCATCATCCTCGGCGCGATCGACGCACCGGGCACCGGATTCGGTGAGCGCAACTACGATTTCGGCCCGGGCGTGGGCGCTCGCTGGGAAGTTGGCCTGGAGCGCCATGGTGTGCGCTTCGTGCGCCTGTTCAGCCAGATCGAATACATCCATGCCGTCAGTGGCGCGAGCGCCGATCACACCGTGAACTTCGGCGGCATCGAGGCTGCTGTCCCGATCGCACGCCGGCTCGGCCTCGCCGCGAGCAGCACCATCTTTGGTCGAGTGAGTCACTACACCGACGGGCGAACCAGGGACGCACGCGACTATCCCGAAGCCCGCCTGTTACTGGTCTGGACCAAGGTGGGGTTCTCAGAGGCGCAGCGGTGACCCGTCTCGCGTGTCTCGTGGCGCTCGCGCTGCTGTGCGGTGCGGCGGCGGCTGCGTACTCCCAGGAAGCGCCCAAACGTCATCGCCGTGGGTTGTGGGGCGAGCTCGGCTCGGGCCCGGGCTATGCGCGGATCGCGTGCACGGACTGCGAGGATGTTGTTGGGGCGACGGGTACAACGGGCTATCTGCGCGTCGGGGGCGTCATCTCGAAAAAGGTGGTCATCGGCGTCGAATTCTTCTCGTTCCTGGACAAAGCGTTCGGATTTGCCCCGGAAGATTCCAACGCGGTTGCGGAGACCGCAACGGCCGCAATCGTGCTCCTGTGGTATCCGGGACGGCATGGTTTGTTCTTCAAGGGCGGCGTGGGCGCCGCCTTTGGCCAGTTCGCCGTTCCCTACGACAGCGGCGGCGTCGCCGTGGCCGACACGAGCGGCGGCGCTGGCATCGGGCTGACGTTCGGATTGGGATGGGACCTGCCGATTTCGCGCAAGTTTGCAATTACCGCAAACGCCGCGACGTTTGTCACGGCTCTCGGTGACGTCGCTCTTCCTGGCCGGAAGGTGGACGACTTCATCGCCACGATCTATCAAGCGTCGATCGGCTTCACCATTCGCTGACCCACGCCGGCCTCCACAATTGCCTTACCTCAACACCTGGTCCCCATCCCGCGCATGGGACTCCATTTGCCGCTTCACCATTTCGAAATACGTCCCCCGCGCCCGCATCAGATCGTCATGCGTGCCCCGTTCGATCACGCGGCCCTCTTCCATCAAGAGGATCAGGTCCGCGCGATGGATCGTGGAGAGCCGGTGCGCGATCACGAACGTGGTGCGGTCGGCGAGCAGATCCGCCATCGCGGCCTGAATGAGCTGCTCGCTCTCCGTGTCGAGATTCGAGGTCGCCTCATCGAGAATGAGAATCTGCGGTGAGGCAAGAATCGCGCGCGCGATCGCCAGGCGCTGCTGCTGTCCCCCCGACAGCTTCACCCCACGCTCCCCGATGGTCGTCTCATAGCCCTGGGGCAGCCGCACGATAAACTCCTGCGCATTGGCGCGGCGCGCGGCGTCCTCGACCTCGGCTTCGGTGGCGTCATGCCGCCCGTAGGCGATGTTCTCGCGCACCGACCCGTCGAACAGAAATACGTCCTGCTGCACGATCGCGAGGAGATCGCGATAGCTCCGCAGCCGGAAATCGCGAATGTCCGTGCCGTTCAGCAGCAGCCGCCCGTGGGTCGGATCGTGAAAGCGCGCGACCAGGTCCGTCACCGTTGTTTTGCCGGCGCCGCTGCGGCCCACCAGCGCGACCACTGATCCGCCCGG